>Ga0209347_1000212_pt1 | contig 160686 bp, 159 predicted proteins | sample AutmiccommuBRH23_FD_187382 | JGI IMG/M metagenome (GOLD analysis project Ga0209347, IMG submission 187382) | Deep subsurface microbial communities from Mt. Terri, Switzerland - Autotrophic microbial communities BRH/23 (SPAdes) (version 2) | ecosystem: Environmental > Aquatic > Deep subsurface... | reverse complement strand
CCGTTTCCCGGTCGCCGCGTCGCGGGCCGTGCGCCTCGGCTCCCCCAGCCTAGCCCTGTGGCCCGGCGGCTGTCTCCAGCGCCTGCAGCACGCGCCCCAACTCCTCCAACTGTCGGCCGTACTCGGCCCAGTCTCCGCCGCGTTGCGCGGCGAGGGCTGCCTCGTAGTGCTGCTGGGCGAGGGCCGTCAGGGCCGCCGCGTCGGTGGGGAGCGCGGTGCCGGGAGTGGTGGTGGTCGTAGAGGTCGGCACCGTGGTCGTGGTGGTGGGGGTCGTGGTGGTGGTCGAGCCCGAGCCACCCGGGACGGTGGTGGGAGTCGTCGTGCCGCCGCCCGCTCCCGACCCGAACAGTCGGTCGAGGGCTTCGGCTAGGGTCTCCGCCATCACCACGCGGCTCTCGTAGCTCACGATCACCCGGGTGAGCTCGGGGATGGGATTCTCGCCCGACGCCTGCAGGTAGAGCGGTTCCACGTAGAGGAGCGAGCCTTCCATGGGGATCACCAGGAGATTCCCCCGGATCACTTGGCTACCGGCCTGGTCCCAGAGCGTCAACTGCTCCGAGATGATCGGATCGTTCGAGATGCGGGCCTCGATCTGGGCCGGGCCGAACACGAGAGCGTCCTTGGGGAACTCGTACACGACGACTTCGCCGTAGCGCTCGCCGTCCATACGGGCGGCCACCCAGGAGATCATGTTCTTCTTGTTCGCCGGCGTGAACGGTTGGAGCAGCAGGAACTCCTCCGTGGTCTCGCCGGGCAGCGCCATGATCACGTAGTAGGGCACCACGGGTATCTCTTCTTGGCCGTAGAGCTCCGTGGGGATCTGCCACACGTCCTCCTTGTTATAGAAGACCTGCGGGTCTTGCATGTGGTAGACGGCGAGGACGTTGGTCTGGATGGTGAACAGGTCCTCGGGGTAGCGCAGGTGCCGGCGGATGTCGTCCGGCATCTGGTCGCCGGGAGTGAGGAGCCCGGGGTACACGCCGCCGTAGGCGTTGGCCACGGCGTCATCGGGATCGATCTGGTAGAACGTGACGTCGCCGTTGTAGGCGTCGATCACCACCTTGATCGAGTTCCGCAGATAGTTCACTCCGCCTTCCCGCGGCTGCGAGTAGGGGAAGCGGTCCGTGCTCGTGTAGGCGTCCCAGATCCAGACCAAGCTCCCGTCGTCACGGATCACCAGGTAGGGGTCGCGGTCGTAGTCGAAGAAAGGAGCGATGGCCTGCACGCGGTCGGCCAGCGTCCGCCGGAACATGATGCGGCTCTCGGGCTGAATGTCGTTGTTGAGCAGCAGCTTGATCGTGCCGAAGCGGAAGCTGAACGCCGCTTGGCGTACGAACCCGCCGATGCCGACCCCGCCGTCGCCTTCATAGGTGGTGTAGACGTTCTCGTTGCCCTTCCCGTAGTCGAACTCCTTCGCGGCGGTGCGCACCAGGACGAACTCGTTGCTCACCTCCCCGTAGTAGAGCTCAGGGCGGGTGACCACGAGGTCTTCGTAGCGGCTGCGGGGCGGGATGTCCTGCACGAGGAAGTCCGGCAGCCCCTCGACGGTGGCCCCGTTCACGCGGCTCACGACCGCTCCGTAGCCGTGCGTGTAGGTGAGGTGTTCGTTCACCCAGGTGCGGGCGCGGGCGTCCAACTTGTTCTGGTCGAGTTCCCGCGCCGAGAGCGTCACCTGGCGGTAGGAGCCGTCGACGTTGTAGCGGTCCACGTCCACATCGAGGAAGGCGTAGTACGGTCGGAGTTCCTGCAGCTGCTTGTAGGCATCGAGGAGCGGCCGTGGATCCCACAGCCTGATGTTGTCGATGGTGAGGCTGTTGGCGTCGATGTCCGCCTGAGTCAACGGATCGCCGACTGGGAAGGGTTTCGGAGTCACGTCCGCGAGCCCGAAGGCGTGACGGGTGGCCTTGATGTTCTCCTCGATGTACGGTCCCTCCGCCTGGATCTCGTTCGGTGAGACCTGGTACTGCTGCAGCACCGCCGGGTAGATCTGACCGGCGAGCAGCCAGACCGCGGCCAGGAGTCCCACAGCCATGATCGGCAGGCGCCAGCCGCGGTAGTAGATGTTCACCATGAGGATCACGGCCGCGATGAGGGAGACCACCGCGAGTATGCGGAACACCGGGAGTTTGGCGTACACGTCGATGTAGCTGGCTCCGAACACCACGCCGCTGGGGGAGAGCACGAGCTCCCAGGACGAGAGGAGGTAGCCGACCGCCTTCAACAGCAAGGCGACCGCCGCCAGCGAGGAGAGGTGGGCCTTCACGTGCGGGGCCAGCCGGAATCGGTTCCCCTCCTGAGCCTCTATCGCCTTGTCGAAGACGTAGACCGCGAGGGTCCCGAGGAAGGTGAGGAACAGCGTGAATCCCAGAAACGATACGACCCTCTCGGCCACGGGCAGCACGAACACGAAGAAGGAGGCGTCGCGGCCGAATACGGGGTCAAGATAGCCGAAAGAAGTCCGGTTCAGGAACAGCAGCACCTGCTGCCAGAGATTGCCGGTGCCGACCGCGAAGAAGAAGCCCAGTACAAGAGTGACCGCGATGAGCACTTTGGTGACCGTGCGGTCTTCGGCCGGGATGAGCTCGAGTACGTCATCGGCGCCGGCCCTCCCGGTCATCCGGATGCGGGGGGAGAAGCGCCGCGCCAGGTACACGTTCGAGAAGAAGACGGCCACGAAGACCAAGCCCCCGATCGCCCCGACGGCGAGACGGGCCCAGATGCGTGTGAAGTACACATCCCGGAAGCCCGTTTCCGTGTACCAGAGGATCTCCGTGTAGATGGTGGACGCCGATGCCAGTACGAGCAGCAGGGCGGGTATGCCCACCAGGAAGGCGAACACCACGCGGCGTCGACCTCCGGTCTGTTTCTTCTGAGCCGCGGCCTTGCCGGTCGGGGTTCCGCCCTTCCCGCCCGAGCCGTCCATCTCGCCCCGCCTCTGAGCCAACCAACGTGCCCCTTGAAGAAGGGCCTCGAAGCCGTTCCTGGGGATCTTGGGGCCCGTGGGCCCTCCGCCGAATCCACCTGTAGGGGCGATGATGGCCTCCTTCGAACGTTCGCCTGACCGGAGGCGGCCCCCCTTGTTCCGATGACCGCTCCCACGGTTAGTCTACCCTGTCCGGGCTCGAGGCGTGATGATCCACTGTGGAGGGGAGAGGGCGGCCCCGGGGGGGCCGCCCCGAATCGAAGGCGGCGGTGCGCGCGCCCGGCAAGGGGCCGGGCGGGAGTATTAGGAGACGTGCACGATGAGTCCGAAGAGGAGGAGCACGATCGAGGCGAGCGTGACGCTCAGCATCACGAAGCCGAGGGCCCTCGGTACAGCGGGAGCGAGCGTCTGGGTGGGGCTGTGACTCGGGCTCTGGTGTTCCATGGTTCCCCCTTTGGGTGTTGGCTGCAACGTCCTCCGGGCGTGTGCGCCCGCAGGTTCCCCGATGTCTTGCTTTATCGGACGACAATGCGGCGACCTTGAGTGCATCGGAGATGAGCCGGGTTCTCTCTCTTGGCCGCGCTCGTGGTCGGCCAGAACGCCATGGTGGGGAGCCTTCCTTGGGGAGCCGACGGTCCTTGCCCGCTGGTATACTCCCGGTGACGCACCGCAACCGCCGGTGACCGACGCTCTTGTGTGGTCCCCGCGCAGAAGAGGAAGCCACCTCGTGCCCACCCAAGCCATCGAGGAATACCTCGAATCCATCTACAAGCTCACTCAGCGCGGGGGCAGGGTCATAGCCGCGAGGCTGGCGGAGGATCTGGGAGTCTCCGCACCCACCGTCACGGAGATGTTGCGACGGTTGCGCAAGGCCGACTTCGTAGAGATGGGGGCCGACAAGGAGATCGTGTTGACCGGCGCGGGTAACGCCGCGGCCGAGGTGCTGATTCGGAGGCATCGCCTCTCCGAGCGCCTGCTCACCGACATACTGGGCATGCCCTGGTCTCAAGCCCACGACGAAGCCTGCAAATTCGAGCACGTCATCTCCCCGGCCGTCGAGGCTCGTCTCGAGCAGGTCTTGGACTTCCCCTCCACGTGCCCGCACGGCAACCCGATCCCGGGTGCGGGGGAGGAGGGAGAGGTGCTGGTGCGCCTGAGCGACGCGCCGATCGGAGCCAAGGGTCAACTACGGTGTGTGGAAGCCGAGGACGAGGAACTGCTGAGTTACGTGGAGAGGCTTGGGTTGCTGCCCGGCGCGGCGGTGGAGATACTGAGTTTCGCTCCGCTGGAAGGTCCTGTGGACGTTGCTGTGGAGGGGGTGGCCGTCTCGGTGGGGCTCGCCGCGGCGGAGCGGCTTCTGGTCCGTTTGGTGTGAGGGATTTGGACGGCATACTCACGGGCTGACTATCTGCGTAGTGTGCCTATCTGCGTCGTGTGCGCCGGTGGCCGGCGCGGACGACGCCGCCGGTTGATCTCCGCTGGCGCCGTCGCAAGTTCGGGGCCCCTATTCCACCACAGCCGTCTCCCTCGCCACGGGGCCCGCCTTTACGAACCGCTGCACCACGCCGATCAACTCCTCCACGGCGCGGTCGCCCGACTCCCCTGATTCGAGTGCGTTTCGCACGCACCCCTGGATATGGTCCTCCAGCACGATCAGTCCGACACTCTGCAGCGCGGCCATCACCGATGACACCTGCGTTAGGACATCCACACAGTACTGCTCCTCGTCGATCATCTTGTGGACTCCGCGCACCTGGCCCTCGATGCGACGAAGACGGGCCAGGAGTTTCGCTTTGTCGTGAGCGTATGAAGCCATGGCACCTCCGCCTCTCGGGTCATGCGCAGCTGGTCACGAGCTTATCGCAGTACTCGGCTGCCCCGTTACCCCCGCCCGCTGTTTGCATAGGTATAGGGGGTATTGGTACTATACCACGTAGGAATACCGTGCGGAATAGAGGAGGAGAAACCATATGGTCAGCAAGACCTATAGCGTGCCCGATGTGAGCTGCGAGCACTGTAAGCGCGCGATCGAGACCACGGTGGGCGCGATGGGAGGAATCGATCGTGTGCTCGTCGATATCGAACGCAAGACCGTTGACATCGATTTCGACGATGCCGTAGTTTCAGAGGCGACGATCCTTTCTACGCTGGAAGAGGAAGGGTATCCTGTAGCCGAGTAGCCGAGTAGCCGAGTAGCCGAGTAGCGGAGCCTGCGGGAGTCTCGGGCTTCTGGGCCTGGAGGGTCGTGCCGTGAGCGGACACACCGTCGACGTGGTGGTTGTGGGTGCCGGGCCGGCGGGTTGCTCAGCCGCCGTACACGCGGCGCGCGCGGGGCTCGAGACGGTCGTGCTCGACCGCGCCCACTTCCCGCGTGACAAAGTGTGCGGAGACGGCCTCGCCCCTCGGGCGGTGGCCGCCTTGCGGGACATGGGTGTCGAGCCCAACCTTCGTTCCGCCGGCTACCGTCCTTTTCGCGAGTATCGGGTGGTGAGCAGTTGGGGCGAGCCCGTGCGTGCGGCCGTACCCGCCTTCGGCAAGGGCGCGGGGTACGCGTACGTGGTGCCCCGGCGCGAACTGGACCGTATCCTCGTCGATCACGCTCGAGTCGCGGGAGCCGAGGTTCGCGAAGGTGTCCGTGCCACCGGATGCGCGACGGGAGTGGGCGGCCTTCCTCTCGTGCGTGCCGAATGCATGGACACTGGCGAGCAACTCCAGCTTACGGCGCGGGTCGTCATCGCGGCCGATGGTTCCCGAGGCTCGTTCAGTCGGCGCGTGATCCCTCCCCGGCACCTGCAGCCGAGCGCACTCGGGATCCGCGCCTATATGGACGGGGTCGAGTCGCCCGATCGGGCCCTCGGCTTCTTCCTCGATCGATGCCTTCTCCCGGGCTACGGCTGGGTGTTTCCAGGCGGTTCCGACGGGGCTCCGGCGAACGTGGGCGTGGGTATGCTGACCTCGTCTCTTCGACGCCGGCCGGGCGGTCTGCGCGCTTTGTTCTCCTGGTTCCTCTCACCGTCGTCCAGCGCATGGCCGTCTCTCCGCGAGGCGCGGATCGTCTCGCCTCCGGCCGCCTTCCCTCTGCTTCTCCGTTTTTCGCAGGGCCGGCGGCGCGCAGGCTCGATGTTGGTGGCGGGGGACGCCGCCAATCTCATCGACCCACTGTCCGGAGAGGGGATCGCTTACGCGCTGGAAAGCGGTCGTGCCGCGGCCGCGGCAGTCGCGGCTGCGAGGCGCTCGGGCAGACCGGGAGACCTCGCCCAGTACCAGCGCGCGGTGTGGGCCGAGTTGGGCGCCGAGTTCCTGGGAGCCTACCTGCTGCGGCGCCTGCTGGCCACGCCCTGGGGAAACGGGATGGTGATCCGATTGCTGCGCCGGGATGAGGGGCTGGCCAGCGGTGGGATCGGCCTGTTCTCCAACAGTATCCCGGTCACCTGGCTGGCGCGGCCGGCCGTGCTGGCACGGGTACTTTCGCCTCGGCGGCTGGTGGACGCAGCGCGCGGGTCGCGGCCTGCGGGAGTCTGAGCGGAGCCGTCCCGGGAGCCGCCGACGGGGAATGGCCGGCCGATGGGATCAGTCGCGTCCCGAGGTGCTTCGCAGCAGCCGGGCGGCCCAGAGGGCGCATAGGACCACGGTGGAGGCGACGGCGAAGAGGGTGATGATGCCCAGGTCCTCGGGATTCGGCACGCGTGGGTGGCTGCCCAACCCGTAGTCGGTGAGGTCGTTGAGGCCGTACCAGATCGCGACGAAGAGGACGTGGCGTCCGCGCGGGCGGAGCAGAGGGAGCAGCACCAACCCTTCGAGCACCATGCCGAAGTGGTTCGCGCTCAGCACTGCCGCTTCCACGGTATAGCCTCCGCCGGAGAGGGCGTTGGTCAACCACACCCAATCGGTCCAGAGGCCGTACTTGATGCAGCCGGTGACGGCCATAAGGCCGAGGAGTTCCCAGCGGCGGCCGCGATGAAAAGCGAGCAGGGCAAGAGCGAACAGGGTTGCCGAGAACGGGCTGTCGGGAACGAACGGCCAGAGATAGACGGGCGCCGCCAGGATGTCCGAGCCGTACCAGTAGACGTACCCCGCCACCGCGCTCGTCAGGTTGATGAGAACGATGGCCCAGACCGCCCAGGGGGTGGACACCAACCATCTCGAAAAGGCGCCCCACATTCCCCAGCCGGTGACGGCGGGGCGCGGATGGATGGTTCTTGATGGTGCTGTCACGCGCCGCAGTATAACCGACCGCCGGGGAAGCGGGCATGAAGACCTACTCCGTGCACCTTCCGCGTGCACCTATTCCGCGCCCGCCGACCTCCGGGCCGCTCGTAACGGATCGGCTCCTCCCGACGCTTTGGGCACGGGGCCCACGTATGCGGTCCGGTTCGCGTGGATGCGGTCTTTGCCGGCCGCCTTGGCCTCGTAGAGGGCGTCGTCGGCCCGCTGCAACAGCCCCACGGGATCGGGAGCGAGAGGGTCGAGCTCTGCAACCCCTCCACTTACGCTCACTCTATCGCTCGCCCCCAGACGCTCCCCAAGGACGCGCCGCACGGTTTCGTGGATCCGGGTGGCCACCGGCAGAGCCGCGGAAAGGTCGGTGTCGGGGAAGAGGACCACGAACTCCTCACCCCCGTACCGTCCCACGATGTCCGACGAGCGGACCGACGAAGCGCAGAGGGCCACCAACTCCTTCAACAAGATGTCGCCTTTGGGGTGTCCGTGAGTGTCGTTGTAGTGCTTGAAGTCGTCAACGTCGAGCATGAGCAGACTGGTGGGGTTCCCTCCTCGCCGGGAGCGGGCGGTCTCTTCCTCGAGACGCTGGTCGAAGAAGCGACGGTTGTAGGCGCCGGTGAGGGGGTCGCGTATCGATTGCTCGGTCACGTCTTCGAACAGCCTGGCGTTTTCCACGGCCACCGCAACCTGCACACCCAGTATCGAGAGTAGGTGCGCTTCCTCGGCGGTGAATACCTGCCTGTGCCGCCGCGCGGCGTAGAGGACCCCCACCACCCGCCGTCGGTTCACCAGTGGGGCGCCGATCATGGTCACGAGGCCTTCCTCGGCCACGGCCCGTTTGTGCCCGTCTTCGAGGCGATCGTCGCGACCGTAGTCCACCGACTGGTGGACGCGTTCGTCTTTGGCCACGCGCCCGCCGATGCCACGTCCCTTCTCGATCACAAGACGCGCCATGGCGTTCGTGCGGAACCCGTGGTGAGAGACGATTTGCAGGTCGTCCTCCGACCCTTCCAGCGTGGTTGCGATGAAGGCCGTGTCGGCGTCCATGAGCGTGGCGGTCTGAGAAACGGCGAAATCGAGTACCTCCTGCACATCGAGGGAAGCGGTTACCCGGCTGGCGATCTGGCTGAGTGCTTCGAGTTGCCGCCGCTGGTGTTCCACCAGCATCGACTTCCTCTTGCGATCGAGCACCAGAGCCAGTTCGATGCCCAAGGTCTCCATGACATTGAGCGTGTTCTCATCGGGCTTGTCACCGGTGCGGTGCAGGACCACGACGATCCCTACCAGTGTGCCGGTAGCGACGAGGGGGGTCACGGCGACGAGGGATCCGTGAAGTGCGATAGCGGTGAGATCGGCGTGTCCGTGATCGGCAGCACCGAAGAGCGCACGGGCGGCCTCGTCGGCGTCGGTGGTCAGCAGAGTCCGTTGCTCCCGGGCGGCCGTCGACAAGGGCCCCAGCTCTTCCAGCTTCCGAAGGGTATCCCATGCCCGCGCCTGCTCCGGCCACCCCTGCGTTGCCGCGGCCCGCAACAGGCCGTCGCACGCCCTCATCCAGAGCACCCCGGCGTCCCCACCGGATAGCTCCACCGCCACCTTGAGTCCGCGCCCGGCCAACTCCTCCTCGCCAATGGCGGTCCCGGCGCCGAGCGCGAGCTCGTGAAGGGCGGCGAGCTCTCGAACGCGTGCCTGGAGCTCGTCGTTGGAGTCCTTCAGCGTGGTTGCCTGGTGAAGCAGGTTGCGCCTCAAGATGTGCACGCCCGCGAGTGCGACCGCCGCGATGATCAGCGCCTCGGCGAGTTCGTAGCCGGCGTGACCGCCGAGGGGGCCGTGGAGGAGCGTGCCAGCCACGTGAGACACGGCGACTATTCCCGTGGTTGCGGCCGCCTGCCGGAACGGGAGGAGCACGACCGCCGCAAGCACGATTATGGGGACGACCAAGTTGAGCACGCCGTGAGCTCCGCCCGTCGCGAACACGGCCGCCGCAGAACCGATGGCAAGGGCGGATCCGGCGGCCATCTGGGCCAAGCGTGGAGACGAGATGGCGCCGCCACCAAGAAGGGCGCCTGCGAGGAGCAGGTTCGCCACGCCGGCCACGAGGATATCGACATCGTGCACGCCGCGTTGCGCGGGCGACAGGGCGAAGAGCCCCACGCAGATGACTCCGAGTATGAAGAGGGAGGCTCCGACGGCCCGCCGGATGAAGGGCGATCGGGGCGAATGCCCGGCCATTCGGGCGACGGCGGTGAGCGCGTGTGTCATGGAGGTCGCCACAAAGGGGAACATCGGCCTATCGCTTCCCCATCCTTATGGGGTCCCTTGACTACCCCGGCTCGGGAGGGCTGCCCAGGTACGCGTGTTAGGCTGGTGCACGGTCGGGGTAGAAGTGCACAGTGGCAGCTCATCCGCATGGGGCTGCGTGCGTTGCGTACACACCGGTCGGGGTTCCGACCTTGCCGGCCGGCGCGACGCCTGGTAATATACCCCTCTGGGTATATTGGACGCGAGCGACATGGTCGGAGTCGTCGTTCCGTTCGCAGTAGGCTGGGGCTTGTCTCGGCGGTTGCGACCGCGTAGGGAGGGAGTTCCCGGATTCAAAGGACTCTGGAGAAGAGAGGTCTGAAGTTATGGGTAGCGCAATCGTTGAGGATCTGAACGCGGAATCGTTCGAAACGAGTGTAATGGGCGCCGATTCGTCGGTGATCGTGGATTTCTGGGCTCCGTGGTGCGGACCGTGCAAGATGGTAGGCCCCGTACTCGAGAAGCTCGCCGCCGACCACGACGGCAAGATCAAAGTGGCGAAGGTCAACGTTGATGAGAACCAGGAGCTCGCCGCGCGCTATGGCGTCATGAGCATCCCCACGGTCATCTTGTTCGAGGGCGGTGCGGTGAAACAGCAGCTCGTGGGTGCGCGCAGCCAGAAGGACTACGAGCGCGAGTTCGGACTAGCATAGACAACGAGAGAGAGAACTTCAGTATGACAACAGTCAAGACAAGCCAGATGGTGGTGGTGGGCTCGCGTATGATCGACGCCTGCAGGGGCGGCGGCTGAGCTCCTCCTCTGTCTCTGGAAGAGACGGTCGGCTACATCAACCGCTACCTGCAGCAGGACTACGGCGATCACGTCAATGTCACCTATGTGGACGTGGACAGTCCGCAACTCGCGGAATATCCCGCGCTGGCCGAAGCCGTCGGTGAAGGGCGGCGCGTGCCTCTCGTGCTTGCGGGAGATGCGGTAAAATCACCTGCGGTGCTTTCATTTGCCTGGTTCGTGAACGAGTTCAAGGCACAAGGGGTGCTCTAGATGGCCTCGTACGACTTGAAGTGCAGCGGATGCGGACATGAGTTCGAGCTCTTCGTGCAGGGATTCCTGAAGGAGCAGCACCGCGTCTGTCCGGACTGCGGTGGAACGGAGATAGAACAGCTGATGACCGGATTCATGATGGGCTCGACGGGGTCGTCGGGCGGATCGTTCGGAGAGGCGTGCGCGTCGGCGCCTCCAGCCGGTTGCGGCCACAGCGGCTTCGGCTGAGCACACTGACCCATGGGGCCCGTTGGGCCCCATCCTTTTGAATCGCCCGTAGCGCGGATGCGCGGTGCGCCCAGGCGTGGGCGGAGTTGATACCACATCGGAGGTGGCCGGAGTGATTGTGCGAAGCGGAAGAGGCGGCAGACCGTGGTTCGTCGCCAAGCCGTGGTTCTTCGTAGCAGCCGTAGTTGCCGTGCTGGGCTTCTGGTTCCTGACCTTCTCCGCAGCTCCGGCGGCAGCGGAGAGTGGCTCGTTGACACCGGAGCAGGAGAGTCTAGCCGGTCGTATCGACGGGCAACTCATCGCGCCGTGCTGCTATACGCAGACGGTTTCGGTGCACGACAGCCAGAAGGCCGAGGAGATCAAGATGCAGGTGCGTCTCCTCATTGCTCAAGGTATGGGAGAGGGGGAGATCGTAGACAGCTTCGTCGCCCAGTATGGGGAAGAGATTCTTGCGGCTCCCCGAGCCAGTGGTTTTAATTGGCTCGCCTACCTCCTTCCCGCGCTTGTCGTGCTCGTTGCCATGGGCGGAGTGGCCGTCCTCTTGGTCCGCTGGCGTGACGGCCGAGACGAACCGGTTCTCGTGCGCGTGCCTTCCCGGGACGACGCCGGGAGCGGGCCCGACCCTCTGCGGCGGCGCCTAGAGGACGAACTCGCCCACTACGACCCGTGAGGTAGATAGTAGGCTATTCGAACAACCGGCGTCCGCGGGCGCCACTCGTTCGGGCGACACCGACCACGGTGTCGCCCGAAGTGTTTTCTGGTCCGCTCGTCTGCTCGTTCGTGCCGTTCGGCTGCCGTGGATCGCGCTGTGTCTTCCCGCTCCTCGGCCGTGCGGCTATGATTGTTCCGCGCAGGGGGCGCTCGATTCTTTCCATCGCTGTCCGGGGGTCCACCCACGCCCTCTCCGGAGTCCACGGTCGGTACCAAGAACCTACCCGGAGGTCCACCTTGAGAGTGACACGCCTGGAGTTCTTCAAGTTCCTCTATGGTGCGATTGCCGCTTCTGCCGCAGTCGCGTTCGTGCGGTCGATCTTGAGGGGAGGCACTCCGTGAAGGATCTCCTTGCGGCCCGCGGCCTCACCCGTCGCGACTTCCTCAAAGTATGCGGCGGTCTAGCGGCCGTCATGGGTCTCGGACAGGCGGCGGTGCCGGGTATCGCCAGAGCGCTCGAGCAGGCTGCCAAGAGACCGCCGGTCATCTGGCTCGACTTCCAAGAGTGCCTCGGCTGCACGGAGTCCGTCACCAAGAGTCGCTATCCCGACTTTCTCAACGTGGTGCTCGACATGATCAGCCTCGAATACTCCGAGGCCCTCATGGCCGGCGCCGGTCACCGGGCCGAAGCCAAACTCAAGCAGAGCATGGCCGACAACAAGGGCGCCTACGTGCTCGTGGTAGAGGGTTCGGTGGCCACAAAGATCCCCAGCGCCATGACCATCGCCGGGCGGACGTCGGTGGACATCGCCCGCGAGGCCCTCACCGATGCCGCGTTGGTGATCGCGGTGGGCAACTGTGCCTCTTTCGGGAACGTGCAGGCCGCCCACCCGAATCCGAGCGGGGCCATGGGCATGCTGGCCTTCATGGAGCAGGAGGGGATCGACACCGGGAAGCTCGTGCAGCTCCCCACCTGTCCGGTGAATCCCGTTCACGTGACGAGCACCGTGAGTTACTTCCTCACCTACGGCAAGCTGCCGGAGGTGGATCAGTACCGCCGGCCCAAGATCTTCTTCGGTCGCAAAGTGCACGACGAGTGTCCGCGCCGCGCCCACTTCGACGAGGGCCGTTTCGTGGAGGTGCTCGGCAGCGAGGAGGAGAACCAGCGCTGGTGTCTCTACAAGATGGGCTGCCGCGGCCCGCACACGTATGCTGATTGCGCCACGGTCTTGTGGAACAACCGTGCGAACTGGTGCATCGGTACCGGCCAGTGCATCGGGTGTTCGGAGAAGGACTTCTGGGACGAACTCTCCGACTTCTACGCGCCCATGCCCGGGGTCGCGGTTCCCGGCTTCGGGGGTATCCGCGTGGGAGCAGACACGGTGGGCATCGGGCTGGCGGCCGCCACCGGTGGAGCCATCGTCGCCCATCTGGCTGTCAGCGCTGCGAAAGGCCGCTTGGGAAAGAACGACGACGGTACCGTCGCTGAAGAGAAGGAGGCGTAGATGGCCAAGGTCGTCATCGATCCGGTCACACGCATAGAAGGTCACCTGCGCGTAGAGGTGGAGGTGGAGAACGGCAAGGTGGTGGACGCCTGGGCCACCAGCACCATGTTCCGGGGTCTCGAGATGATCGTGGAAAACCGGCCGTGGATGGACGCCTGGCACTACACGCACCGCGTGTGCGGCGTGTGTCCCACGCCCCACGGGCACAACTCGGCCATGTCGCTGGAGAACGCCGCCGGCGTGACTCCGCCGCCAAACGGGCGCCTCATGCGCAACCTACTCGAGTGTGCGCAGCTTCTGCACGACCACGTGCTCTGGTTCTACATCCTGAACGGACTCGATTACGTTAATGTGGTGAGTGCGCTCTCGGCCAAGGCCTCGTCGCCCCAGTTGAAGGCGGTGCAGGATCGGCTCAAGGCCTTCGTCGACTCCGGGCAGCTCGGCTTCCTCGAGAACGGCTACTGGGACCACCCCGCCTATGCGTTGGATCCCGAACTCAATCTGCAGCTGGCCGCCCACTATCTGGAATCCATCAAGGTGCAGGCGGTGGCGTCGGAAGCCTCGGCGTTGTTCGGGGGCAAGTTCCCGTACCACATGTCCACGCCGCCCGGCGGCTTCGCCTCGGTGCCCCACCAGGATCAGATCGACCAATTCGAGGCGAAGGTGCGCGAGGTCAAGGGCTGGATCGATTCCGTCTTGGTGCCCGATCTCATGGCCATTGCTCCGTTCTATCTGGGTGAGGCGGGCATCGGGCAAGGGCACGGCAACTACTTCAGTTGGGGCGTCATCGACGAAGACCTCGAAGGCGGCGACCCGTATAAGCGGCTCTTCCCGCGTGGCGGCATCTTCGGGGCCTTCGACGGCAACCTGGGTGTTCAGCAGGTGGACCACGAAGCCGACGTGCGCGAATGGGTGACCAGTTCGTGGAACACTCAATACTCAGGCGCTCTGCACCCCTGGGAGGGCATCACAGGACCGGACTTCACCGGAACCGAAGGCATCCCGGAGATCGATCGCGACGGCCGCTACGCCTGGGAGAAGAGCGCGCATCTCAAGGGCGTCCCGGTCGAAGTGGGTCCCCTGGCGCAGATGCTGATGGCGTACCTGAGCGGTCCCGCCGACCACCCGGCCAAGAAGCTCATAGACGACACGCTGGCCGCGATCGGCCACGCCGGGAATCCGGCGGTGCTGCTCTCCAACCTCGGTCGGATCGCGGCCCGCGTTCTCAAGGTGAAGATCGTTGGAGACAAGACGCTCGACTACATCGCGCAGCTGAGGGCGAACATGGCCGCCGGAGACATGAACTTCTACACGCCGGTGCCGGACAAGCCCACGGGCCAGGGTTTCAGCGGCTGGGACGCACCCCGCGGTTCGCTTGCCCACTGGGCAACGCTCGACAACGGCACGGTGAAGCACTACCAGATCATCACTCCGTCGGGCTGGAACTTCGCCCCCCGGGCCGGGGACGGGCGCATCCGCGGTCCCGTCGAGGAGGCCCTGGTGGGCACGCCCGTGGCCGATCCGGAGCGGCCGCTGGAGGTGTTACGGACATTGCACTCCTTCGACCCCTGAATGGCCTGCTCGGTTCACGTGATTGAACCGAAGAGCAACAAGATCCTTCAGTTCCGGGTCAAGTAGGCCGCGTGATGGCAAAGCTGGAACGCATACGCAAGCACGATCTCCTCGAGCGGGTGGCCCACTGGGTGCACCTTGTGAACATGATCCTCCTCGTCTTGTCCGGCATGCAGATCCACTTCCCGGGCCTCAACATCTTCGGCAGCATGAGCAACGCTCGTTTCGTACACTTTGTAGACATGTATGTGTTCTTCTTCCTCGGGGTGTTCCACGTGTACCAGTTCATCGCCGAGGGCAAGTGGCTCTCGGCCGGGCCGGTGCCGCGGAACATGCGTGGCTTCGGATCGACGCTCAAGTACTACGCCTTCCTGTCGAAGAGCAAACCGGAATTCGGCAAGTACAACCCTCTGCAGATCATCACCTATTTCGTGCTGTTCGCGATCTCCGCGCTCATGGCGGTGGTCGGGTTCGCCCTCTACTGGCCCGTGCAACTATCGGCGCTGGTGAACCTGTTCGGCGGGATCATGACCCTGCGTCAGGTGCATTACGTGCTCTCGTGGGTGTTCATCTCGTTCAGCCTGATGCACATCTACCTGATCCTGACGCAGCCGCTCAAGTACACGCGTGCCATGGTGACGGGCAGCTACTGGCGGAGGGCGAACGGGTAGGGCCGCCGCCGAACTTCGAGGGCGGCCGCCGCGCCGTTGGCAGCTCCAGGATCCTCGGGGCGCCGCTCACAATCGGGCGGCGCCCCTCGTTTGCCCGGGGCCGCCACCCGGGTATCTACGAAAAGGCAGGGCGCGCTCGGCGTCCCGTTCGTGTCTCCATTCTGGGGATACCGACCATGACCACGGAGGCCCGGTATGGATCCCGCCGAACAGAAGTCGTCTTCCTACGATGTGATCGTGGTGGGCGCCGGGCCCGCGGGCATCTCGGCCGCCATCAACGTGGCCAACCGCAAGCGTTCCGTGGTGGTGCTCGACGGGCGCGCGCCCTTCTCCAAGACCCGTCTCGCCCCGTCCATCCCCAACTACCCCGGCTTCCAGTATTCCTCCGGCGAGGAGTTGGCCTCGGCGTTCCTGGCCCACATGGAACGCTTCGAGATCCCCTTCCTACGGGAGAAGGTATCGAAGGTGATGCCCGGCGAGGACGAGATAGTGGTGTTCACCGATCGGGATATGTACCACGCGAAGGCCGTGGTGCTGGCTACCGGAGTCAGCCGAGAAGCCGACCTGCAGGGTGAGGCCGAGCTGGTGGGCCGCGGGGTGAGCTACTGCGCCAACTGCGACGGACGCCTGTTCGCCGGCCGAGAGGTAGCCTTCATCAGTTACATCCCGGAGGGCGAAGAGGAGGCGGCCATCCTGTCCGAGGACCTCGGTGTGAGCGTGGCCTACCTCCCTCTGTACAAGGGGGACCCGCACCTGCCCGAGGGGGTCCGGGTGCTGCCGCGGGAACGACCGGGGCGATTGCGGAGAGACGGGGACAAGATCCTCGTGGAACTCGCCTCCGGGCCGCTGGCCGTGGACGCGGTCTTCGTGCACAAAGCCAGCGTCGCCCCGGGAGACCTCGCGGAAGGGCTCGAAGTGGACGACGGGCATGTGGTGGTGGATCGCGGCATGTCGACCGCACTTCCCGGCGTGTTCGCGGCCGGCGACAGTACGGGTGAGCCCTACCAGATCGCCAAGGCCGTGGGGGAGGGCCAGGTTGCCGCCCTGGGGGCGCTCCGCTTCGTGCGCGCAGGCAGCAGCCGTCCTGCGCCCGAGGAGCCACCCGCTCTGGCGCAGGAGGATCGGGAGAACCTCACCCGGATACTGCGCGACCGGATGGTCGATCCCGTGCAGCTCACCTTCTTCGGCCAGAAGGCCGGAGCGGGAGAGACGCCGGTGCCCGCGTGCGACGAGTGCCGCGAGGCGGGCAGACTCCTGGAGGAGTTCGCGTCGTTGTCGGAGAGGCTCACATTGACTACGTTCGACTACCGCGCGGATCTCGCGGCGGCCGAGGAACTGGGCGTGGAGCGCATCCCCGCCACTTTGGTAGGGACGCCGGGTGAAGAGAGCCCGCGGGTCCGGTTCTTCGGCGTTCCGGCGGGATACGAGTTCGGCGTGCTCTTGGACGATGTCCTCGCCGTTTCCACGGGTGTCTCTCGGCTATCGGCGGAGACTCTGGCGGCGGTGACGGCGGTCCGTCGGCCTGTCCATCTCGAGGTGCTGGCCACGCCCACGTGCCCCCGGTGTCCCGATGTCGTGCGGCTGGCCCACTCGTTCGCCCTGGCGAGCCCCTTGGTGACGGCCGACATGATAGCCGTGAGCGATTTCCCCGAGGTGGCGCGGGCGTACAACGTTCTGAGCGTGCCTCAGATGGTGGTGAACGGCGCGCTCCTGAGCGCCGGGCCGCTCGATGAGGGCCGCCTGCTGGATGCTGTCCTGTCCGCGGGGGCCCCGCAGCCATAGGCTCCGACTCCTTTCGCCAGGCTCGACTCCCTTCGCGCTCCGGCGCGCTTCGGGTCGGGCCGCGAGTGCGCGAAGGCGCGAAGAAGACGAGACTGCATGCCCGATTCGCGGGCCGGTCAGCGCTCTATCGGCCCTCTCCACGCCTGGATGCCCTGGGCCATGTTGAACACGTCCCCGTAGCCGGCGCCCGCAAGGATGCCCGCAGCCTCGGCGCTACGGCTGGCGGTGGCGCAATACACGATCACGGTTGTGTCCGCGGGCACTTCCGAAAGCCGCGATTCGAGTTCCTGTACCGGGATGAGGGTGGCGCCGGGGAGGTGGCCGGAGTCGTATTCACCCGGCGTGCGTACGTCGAGCAGGAACACCGGGTCGGCGGAGGCGAGACGCTGCTGCACCTCATCCGGCGAGATGGTGGTGTAGGTGCCCGCGCATCCGGCCAGACTTGTCGATAGACCGGCGGCCAACAGCGCCGCTGCAAAGCTCATGGCCCACCAGATGCGCCGGCGGCTCATTGAGTCACCCCGTACGGCCAGCGCACGAGACCCCCCGACATGTTGTGGACGTTCTCGTAACCGAGTTCAGCAAGCAGCCGGGCGCCCCGCCTACTGCGGGCCGCGCTGTGGCAGTAGAGGATGATATCGGCGCCCTTCTTCAGCTCCGAGTGGCGGGCCTCCAGGTCACCGAGAGGGATCAGCTTCGCCTTGGCGATGTGGCCGCGGGCGAACTCCCCCGGCGAGCGAACGTCGACCAACTGCACGCGGTCGCCCGAGCGGATGCGGGAGTGCACTTCTTCCGGCGATAGATCGGTGAAGCTTTCGGGTCCGCGGTTGAACAGTTTGAACATCTATCCTTCTCTCGTGTAGGTGCGTTCGTGTTCGGTCTGCGTGAGCGATTACATCTCCTTTATGGAGATCGAGCCGTACGGGCAGGCGTCGACGCAATCGCCGCACCCCATGCAGTCGGAGGGCTGCACAATGGCTTGTTCGTCCGCTCCCATCTTCAGGATGGCCTTCGTCCGACAGACCTTGCGCGCCGGGCAGACGGAGCAAGCCTGACATGAGTCGAAATCGATCTGCGCGGTCTTCATCGTGTGTGCCTCGATGTCGTTACGTGCCGGCTTGTGACCTCCCGCGGCGTTGCCCGGGAATCGTCGTACGGGCAGCAGCGCTCATATACCCCAAGGGGTATATAACTCAATGGTAGACGACCGTGCCTCCCTTTTCAACCCCTCGGGCTCCCTCGGGTCATCCGGGTCGGCCGGTTCGCGGGGCGACGTGTCCTCGGGAGGAGATCGGCCCGGGAGATCGTGGTGGGGCGATGCGGCCGAGTGTGGGAGAATGTGGTTCGATTCACATGAAGCTCGGATATGCGCGGGTGTGCCCTGGGTTTTGCAAACTACATCGTGTAGTATCCCGAGCGGCGTTGCGGATGACGCTGAACAAGCCGGGATCTCGAAAGGAAAGGCGCGGATGAACACAAAGTACCTGATCGCCATCATAGTTGCCGCCGTGGTGGTGGTTGGCTTGATCGTCATCGTCCCGAACCTCGGTTCCGACGGTGCGGGTGTCGCGAACACGCCGACCACGGGCGCGGGTTCGGCGCCGCCGATCTCTCCGGATGCGACCGTACCCGAGGGCCATCCCGAGGTCTCCGGTGACACTGGCAGCGGCCCCACCGCGGAGGAAGCCGTCACGGCGGCTGAAGAGGCGTACAACGCGGATCCCAAGAATATCGACGCGATCCTCAGCCTGGGCGACGCGTACCTGCAGGCGAATCGCGTGGACGACGCCGTCAAGACCCTGAACGAAGCGCTCGCTCTTGAGCCCGATAATTCCACCGCCAAGGCGGGATTGGCCATGGCGGACTTCGTGAAGGGTGATACCGCTGGAGCCCAGAGCAAGTTGGAGGCGGTCATCGCCGAGGCGCCGGAGGATCAGATAGCCCTCTACGACCTCGCCATCGTCTATTTCTCCACGGATCAGCGCGACAAGGCCAAGGAGACCTGGGAGAAGGTGGTGGCGGCGAACCCGACGAGCGAGCTTGGCCAGATGGCGCAGCAGTTCGTCGACATGATGGGGCAGACCGAAGCTTCGGGGGGCAGCCCCCATGCCGGAGGCGATACCTCCGGAAGCACGGCCACCACGACGCAGTGATCCGGGGTCTTCCGCGCAGCCGCGCATCGGCTCCGCGGAAGCTGCAGAGGCCCGCCGGGTAGACCGGGCGGATGCCCGGCGCCGCACGCGGCGGCCGGGCTGGAGCACAGGAGAAGTCACGTGTACCCTCAGTTGTTCAGCATCGGCCCGGTGACCATCCACTCGTTCGGGGTGATGATGTCGCTTGCCTTCATCACGGCGGGCGTCACCGCGGCCTGGCAGTTCAAGAAGCGTGGCATCGACCCGGAGCTGGCCTACTCACTCCTCATCGCCGCTATCGTGGGCGGCGTGGTGGGGGCCAAGGTCCACTACTTGATAGCGAATCCTGATCAGGCGCGGGCCAGCATGTTCAGCGGATCCGGACTCATTTGGTACGGCGGCCTCTTCGGCGGCGCGCTGGCCGTCTGGGTGGTGGCGTATTTCTCAAAACCGCGCACGGCCCTCCTGGCGGACGCCATAGCTCCAGGCCTGGCTGCGGCCTACGCGGTGGGCCGTGTGGGCTGCCTGCTCAACGGCGACGACTACGGGGTGCCCACCACTCTCCCCTGGGGCCTCTCGTTCCCCAAGGGCACACCGCCTACCGAGGCGATCGTTCACCCCACCCAGATCTACGAGAGTTTTATGTCGCTCATCATCCTGGGTCTGCTCCTGTGGGTGGCGGCTCCCCGGCTGCGGCGTGCCGGTTCCCTGTTCTGGGTGTACCTGGCACTGGCGGGCATCGAGCGCTTTCTCGTGGAGTTCGTGCGCACGAACGAGTCCGTGGCGCTCGGACTCACCCAGGCCCAGTGGATAAGCGTGCTGCTGTTGGCGGCGGGAGTGGCCGGCGTGTGGTGGCTCGAATCCCACCGCGGATCGGGAGTGCCGGCCTTGGGAGCCACCGGCCCGGCCATGGTTGGCAGTAAAAAGGGCCGCCCCGGCGGAGGTGCCGAGAAGCCCCGATCCACCAAGAAGCCACACCATAAAGCTAAAGCGGCCCAGAGCCGCCGGCGTTAGTTGTAGCTACCCGACCGAGGAGTCTATCTCGATGCACCGTGCCATCACCGCCCTACCCCGTACATACCTGCTGTCCGCGCTCGCGGCTCTCGCGCTCGCCCTCGCCCTCTGCATCACCCTCTTGGTCGATGCCGGGCCCGCGCGGGCCGAGACCACCACGACCGGGGACGCCTCGGTTACCACCACCACCGAAGACGTCACGGCGACCACAGCGACCACAGCGACCGCAGCGACCACGACTGCGACCGACGTCACGGCGACCACCGCCGGCGGACAGACGTCGACCGGAGCCGAGGGTCTCACGCCCGCCCCGGCGGGCTTCACCCCTCCGAACCCGGGGCTTATCGCCGCGCAGATGGGCATCCAGTTCTGGCCCGAGTACGACACCAACGACGTGCTCGTGCTACTCGATGTGACCCTGCCCGCCACGACGGTCTTCCCCTACGAGTTCAGCTTCTTCGTGCCCACCGGTGCCCGGCTCGCCGGTCTGGCCGAGATCGACGACAACGGCAACTTCCTGTACACGCTCGGGACGCCGCGTGTCGCTCCGGGCGAGCTGATGGATATGGTCACGGTCACAGTCCCTTCGCGGACCGTCCTCCGTCTCGAGTACTACTACGATCCGGGTGTTGGTGCTCCGGGATCCAAATCGTACACCGTCGCTTTCCAGGCCCCGGCGGACGCGGGCGAACTCAGCGTGGGCGTGCAGCAACCCCTCGGCTCCTCGGGCTTTTCCGCGGGCACGGCGCTCACTCAGACGACCACCGACAGTCAAGGCTTCAACTACGCCTTCGGCAGCTATGTGGGCGTCAAGGCGGGCGACATCGTCCAGATCCCCGTGGCCTACACGCGCTCGGACCCCGATCCGTCCATTTCGGCCGGGTCCACCGGGAGCGATCCCACGCAGCAGAAGAACAGCAGCTACCTTCTCTGGTTGCTGATCGTGTTGGTGTTGGCCGTGGGCGGCATCGTGGCGTATCGCCTGTTCTTCCACCGCGAGCCGGCGCCCGCGCGGGCTCGTTCCGGCCCCGCCCGGGCAGGCGGCGGTGCCCGGAGGCCCTCGGGCGGTCAGCGATCCGGAGCGGGCAAGAGCGCCAAGGGCGGCGGCACGACTCCGAGCGGCGAGGCCGGTGCCGGCCCCGCTCGTTTCTGCACACAGTGCGGCGGCCGCCTCGGCAAGAAGGACCGGTTCTGCCCTGAATGTGGCACCGAACGCGAGTCGTGACCGCGAATCCACTACACCTTGGAGTTGCCATCTACTACACCACGTAGTAAGATGCCGGTCAGCAAGCGCGTGAGTTCACAAGTGGCCCTGCCTGCACCGTGCAGGCAGCCACGTGGGTACGCCGGCGGTGCAACCGGCCACGAGGAGAATGGAGCATGAGACGTCATCGGATCGTGGTCGATTGGAGCGCGCGTCTCCCAGCGCCGGGCGGGGGTTGATGCGTCCGCGGCACGTCATGTCGCTGGCCTTCCTGGTCCTGGTGCCGGCTCTCGCCGGGTGGTCTTTCTGGGGCACCGTCGTGGAGCCGCATCCGGGCGGAGCGCCCGTGGTGGCCGCCGACCCTTCGCCGCTCCCGCCGTCGCTCGCCGGCCTCTCTCTTGGCACGTCACTGGCAGGTGCGGAGGCGGTGGCGTCGGTGGAGCAGTTGCACGGGAAAGCTCTGGGCTCCGGTCTGGACGACGCGTGGGTGGGTGAGTACGGAGGCTCCGGAGCGGCGACGGTGTGGGTGAGTCGTTCGGCGTCGCCGGAGGAGGCTGGCGACCTGCTCGAGCGGATGACCGATCGCATCGAGGAGGGCGGGTCGCCCTTCACGGGCCTGCGGCCGATAGATATCGAGGATGCGCGCGTGTACCGGCTGGAAGGGATGGGTCAGGTGCACTACTACTTCCTCAACGCCAGAGACGTGTATTGGCTGGCCATCGATTCGGCTCGTGCCGAGTCCGGGCTGGGCGAATTGCTCACCGCGACGGTGGGTTGAGAAGAAGGAGTGTCTCGGGGTGACAGCAGCGACAGTGGCACCGGGCGGCACGAAGAAGAGATGGAAGCTCATCGTGGGCGCAGTGGTGATCGCCGCGGCGGCGGCGTGGCTCCTCCTCTACGTGACCGTCGGCGGTGATTTCTACATGACGGTGGGAGAATTGGCCTCGGCGACCGAAGTGGACAACGTGAGAGTGGGCGGACAGGTGGTTCCCGACTCGGTGGTGCAGGAGGGCACGGGCGCACGGTTCTCGATCCGCGACGAGTCGGGCGTTCTCGAGGTGGTGTACGTCGGCGTCTTTCCGGAGCGCCTCCGCTCGTACGAATACGTGGTTGCACGCGGTTCCGCTACGGCCGGGGGCGCGTTCGAGGCCACGGAGGTTTTGGTAAAATGCCCGGACAAGCTCTTCCCCGAGAAGGCCACCAACGGAATCCTCGGCGGCATCGGCCTCGAGCGGCTCCTGTATTGATTCGCGGTCGCGACCACATGATCACCCGAACTCGCAGCTGCGAGGCTGGCGGGCCGGAGGAGGTAGGACTCTGATGGGTAGCAAGAAGCTGAAGTTCATCGTTGGCGGCATCGTGGTGGCTGCGGCGATCGCCTCACTCGCCTTCTTCGCGGTACGCGACAATATGGTGTACTACTACACGGTCACGGAGATGCTGGGCAAGGGCCCCTCCACCAACGTGCGCGTGGCGGGCGACCTGGTGAACGGCACTCTGGTCAAGGGCGGAGTGGGCGAGCCCATCGATTTCGAGATCTACGACAAGGACGCGCCTGAGAGCACGTTGCTCGTGACCTTCACCGGAACTGTGCCGGACACCTTCAAAGACGATCCCAACACGCCCATCGAGGTGGTCGTGGAGGGTGACCTGCAGTCTGACGGCACGTTCGCCGCCGACTTCATGCTGGCGAAGTGTCCGAGCAAGTACGAGAGTGCGGAGAACGCCGAGAAGAAAGAGTAGGCCGTGCACTGGGCGGGCCCGTGGACATGAGCGGGGTCGTCCACGTTCGAGACACAGATACGGTTCAGATCGGACACGGGGCATCCGGCCCTCGCTCCGGTGACAACCTGACGGAGGATCCAACTGTATGAACCAGATAGGTTATACGGCGCTGCTGTTGGCGGTGCTCGTCTCTCTGTATGGCGTCGTGGCGCCGATCGTGGGAGCCCGCACGGGCAGGCGGGAATGGATCGTGAGCGGCGAGCGCTCCGCGTACGCCCTGTGCGCCGTCGTGGTGCTGGCCTCCATCGCGCTGATGTATGCCCTCATCACCCACGATTACTCAGTGGAGTACGTGTGGTCGTACACCTCGAATGATCTTTCGTGGTTCTACACTGTCTCGGCGTTCTGGGCCGGCAACGCGGGGTCCATGCTGCTCTGGTTGTTGATCCAGTCGGTGTTCTTGGCCGTGGTGGTCTATCAGAATCGGCGCAGGAACCGTGAGCTCTTGCCCTATGTGATCTCGGTGCTGATGACGATAGCCCTGTTCTTCTCGCTGTTGTTGACGATGTCGCGGGGCTCCAACCCGTTCGCGTCGGTGCCGGGGGGAGTCGCGTTGGCCAACGGGAACGGGTTGAACCCGATGCTGGAGAATCCGGGCATGGTGATCCACCCGGTCACTCTCTACATCGGCTACGTGGGGTTCGCCATCCCTTTCGCCTTCGCAATGGGAGCCCTGATCACCAAACGACTGGGCGACGTCTGGATCCGCTCCACCCGTCGCTGGACGGTGGTGGCCTGGATCTTCCTCACCGTCGGCAACATCGTGGGGGCCTGGTGGGCCTACGTGACGCTCGGTTGGGGCGGTTACTGGGCTTGGGACCCGGTTGAGAACGCGTCCTTCATGCCGTGGCTCACGGGCACGGCTTTCCTTCACTCCGTGATGATCCAGGAGAAGAAGGATATGTTGAAGGTGTGGAACATCGTCCTGATCATCCTCACCTTCACCCTCACCATCTTCGGAACCTTCCTCACCCGCTCCGGCATCATCAGTTCGGTCCACAGCTTCGGGCAGAGCAGCTTGGGTCCGTTCTTCCTGGGCTTCATGGGGCTGATCCTGGTGTTCAGTCTGAACCTGCTCTTCAGCCGACTCGATCTGTTGAAGTCGCGTAACGAACTCGACAGCTTCGTCTCGCGCGAGTCGAGCTTCCTTCTCAACAACTTGATCCTGGTGGGTATGTGCTTCACGGTGCTGTGGGGTGTGCTCTTTCCCATCATCAGCGAAGCCGTCACCGGCAACAAGGTGACCGTCGGCCCGCCGTTCTTCGACCAAGTGATGCGGCCCATCGGCCTCGTGTTGATGTTCGTCACCGGTATCTGCCCGCTGATAGCCTGGCGACGCGCCACGCTCGCCAACCTCCGCAAGAACCTCACCTATCCTGCCGTGGGCGGGCTCGTGGCCTTGGTCGTGCTCCTGGTGCTGGGAATGCGGCACGTGTACGCGCTCATCAGCTTTACGCTCTCCGCCTTCGTACTCACGGCGGTACTGCTCGAGTTCGCCCGCGGCACCTGGGTTCGGCGCGAGATGACGGGGGAGAACGTGGCGAGGGCCTTCCTGTCGCTCGTCTGGCGCAACAAGCGGCGCTACGGCGGTTACACCGTCCACGTGGGCGTGATCCTCCTGCTGATCGGGGTCACGGGTTCCTACGGGTTCAAGTCGGAAGCTACGGAGACCCTCACCAAGGGTGAGTCGATGTCGGTGGGCACGTACGAGATCACCTACGACAGCTTCGAATCGTTCGATCTACCTGAGAAGACGGTGGGACGGGTCACCTTCACGCTCACCGACAACGGCACCTATTTGGGTACCGTGGCTCCCGTGAAGGAGTACTACTTCGCAAAGGATCAGCCGTGGACCCGCGTGGATGTGAACTCCAACCTGGGCCGCGACGTGTACGTGTCTCTCCTCGATTACTCGGCCGAAACCGGTGAGGCCAACGTGGAGGTGCGTGTGAACCCTCTGGTCGCCTGGCTCTGGATCGGTGGGATCGTAATGACCATCGGCGGCATCGTCGCCATCTTGCCGGACAGGCGCGAAACCCGGCGCATGGCGGCCCGCTACGAAAGGCAGGTGAGGCTCCATGAGATCTAGCGTGGCGGCTCTGCTGGCGTCGCTCTTGACGACGTTCGTGCTCCTAACTGCTTCCGCCGCGGCGGCACTGCCCATGAGCGTCGTGTCCGACAAACTCGTGTGCCAGTGCGGTTGCGCCGCGGTCTTGACCGAGTGCCCCCACACCGACTGCGGCTGGGGGATCCCGGCGAAGCAGTACATCACCCAGCAGCTGGACGCAGGCGCCGACCCGGACGCTCTCGTCCAGTACTACGTCGCCGAACACGGCGAACAGGTGCTCGCCGCCCCCACAAAACGCGGCTTCAACATCGCCGCCTGGGTCACGCCCTTCGTGGCTCTGGTGATCGGCGCGGTGGCCGTCTACTATCTGATCGGCGGTTGGTCAAGCAGGAGGGAGGCCTCCGCCACCGGGGCGGAACTCCCCGGTGCCGCACCAGACGTGCCCGAACAACTGGAACGCCGGCTCGAGGACGAGCTGAAGGATTTCGACTGAGTGCTGACGGCCGCGTCCCTCTCGCCGCACCGGCGACTGGGATCGGGTACCCAGCAACGAACAAGGAGTGACACTGGACGTGCTCGAGATGCTCATCAAGGTGATCCTGGCCCTTCTCGTGGTCGGTTTTGTGGGGTACCCACTCGTACGCGGAGTATGGGCCGAGGAAGAGGCTCCCGAGCTCTCGGCGGAGCTGGAAGAGCTGCATCGGCGCAAGGAGTCCACGTACTCGGCGCTCAAAGAGCTCGAGTTCGACTTCAAGACGGGCAAGCTGTCCGAGGGCGACTTCAACGAACTCGACGCCCGCTACCGGGGTGATGCGCTCGATATTCTCGAAGCCATCGATTTCGTCGAGAAAGGCACGCAGCCGGCTGCTACTCGCCGCCGCGCGGCGGGTCCGCGGCCTCAACCGCAGATGGCCGCGGCCGTGCTGGAGCCCGGGGAATGCGGCGAGTGCGGGCGGCTGAACGCGGAAGGCTCCCGTTTCTGCGCCGGGTGCGGCACCACTCTGGACGACGGCGGCGCGGCGCCCGCCGCCGACGAGGCTCACGATGAAGACGACCAGACCTGCAGCGGGTGTGGCCTCGAATATCGACCCGGACACCGTTTCTGCGCCGGGTGCGGCACGGAGGTGGGGAGCTGATCCCTTCCGATGCGGCCATCCGGGTGCGGGGCCTGTGGAAATACTTCGATCACTTCCCCGCTCTCCGGGGTCTGGACGTGGAGTTGGCCCGTGGTCGGTTCCTGACGATATTCGGGCCGAACGGCGCCGGCAAGACCACGCTCATCAAGGTGCTCTCCACGCAGATCCACCCCTCTGAAGGGGAGGTGGAAGTGGGCGGATTCCCACTGCCCTCGGAGGCCGACAAGCTCCGCCGGCGGGTGGGCGTGATCTCGCACAACACGTACCTGTACCCTACCTTGAGTGCGCGCGAGAACCTTCTCTTCTACGGGCGCATGTACGGGGTAAGCGAGCTCGAAGACCGGCTGTCGAAACTACTGGAGGACGTGGGGCTCGGCGGTCGACGCGACGATCGTGTGGCCACCTACTCTCGCGGCATGCAGCAGCGTCTCTCGATCGCCCGCGCGCTGCTCCACGATCCCGACATCATGTTCCTCGACGAACCCTATACGGGTCTCGATCAGCACGCGTCGAAGATGCTCCGCGGCGTGCTCGAGACGCTCCATACGGGTGAACGTTCCATCGTCCTCACCACCCACAACCTGGAGCAGGGGCTCGAGATGTGCGACGAGGTGGCGATACAGGTGCGCGGTCGCATGGTCTATCGGGAACCGATCTCCTCCGTGGACCGCGCGGGATTCGAGCAGGTCTACTTCGACCACGTGGGCAAGGACTTCCGATGGGATTCCTGAGCCAAGCCTGGGCCATCGCCCAGAAGGATATCGTGGGCGAACTCCGCAGCCGGGAGACCCTGTTCAGCATGTTGCTGTTCGGATTCCTGGTCATCCTGATCTTCAATTTCGGGATCGAACCCGGCATGCGGGAAGAGAACCTGGTGAAGCCGGGTGTCCTGTGGGCGGCGTTCACGTTCGCCGGCATACTCGGGCTCAACCGCAGCTTCGCGGCGGAGAAGGAGAACGACTGCCTGCAGGGGTTGCTGCTGTGCCCCGTGGATCGCGCGGTGATCTACCTCGGCAAGTTCCTGGGCAACTTCTCCTTCATCTTCTCCATGGGTCTGATTGTGTTCCTGTTCTTTTCCGTTCTCTACAACGTGGACATGGTGGCCACCGTCCTCCCGCTCGGTGCGATCATGGTACTGGCCTCTGTGGGTTTCAGTGCCGTGGGTACTTTGTTCTCGGCGGTGGCCGTGGGCATCAAAGCGCGGGACGTGATTCTCTCGATCCTTCTGTTCCCCGTGATGGTGCCCGTGGTGCTGGCGGCCGCCAAGTCTTCGGCCCGCGTACTCGACGGCGATCCCCTCGGGAGCGCCGGTCTGTGGCTGGCTCTTTTGGTGGTCTATGATGTGATATTCCTGGCCGTGTCGATCATGGTCTTTGATTATGCAGTGGAGGAGTGACCATGCCTGAAACGCAGACGCATGCCGAGAGTGCCGGCGTCGAGTCCGCGGCTGGTGGCGGCTCGTGGATCAGTATCCTGGGGGGCGTCACACTCGTATCGATCCTGGTAGCCCTGTACGGTGCTCTGATCTGGGCGCCCACCGAAGCTGTCATGGGCGAGGTCCAACGCATCTTCTACTTCCACATGCCGAGCGCCTGGATCGCCCTCGGGCCCTCGTTCACCGTCGTCTTCATCTGCAGCATCGTGTACTTGGTGAAGAAAGATCTGCGCTACGATCGCGTGGCCGGTGCCTCGGCGGAACTCGGCGTGATGTTCACCACCATCACACTGCTCACCGGGCCCCTCTGGGCGAAACCCATCTGGGGCGCCTACTGGACGTGGGACCCGCGGCTGACCACCACGCTCGTGCTGTGGTTCATCTTTGTGGCCTACCTCATGCTGCGTTCCTCCACCTCCGAGGGGCACAAGCGGGCGCGGCTCTCCGCGGTCTTCGGGATCGTGGGCTGGATCGACGTGCCTATCGTGTTCATGTCCATCCGCTGGTGGCGCACTATCCATCCCACTCTGGTCAGCGGCGAGGGCATGAGCATGGACGCTTCGATGCAGGCGGTCCTCATGTTCTCGTTGTTCGCGTTCAGCCTGTTGTACGCTTTTCTGCTGGTGGTGCGTGTGCGCCAGCTCGACCTGAGTTCGCGACTGGACAAGCTGCGCCAGCAGCTGTACATGCGTTAGGAGTGTTGCGATGAGTCAGATAGGTTTCCTCTTCGTCGGGTACGCGGTGGTGTGGGTGGCTCTCGCGAGTTACATCATCGCGGTGGGGCGGCGTCAGTTGACGTTGCGTCGCGAGGTCGAGCGGCTGGAGCGGGAGATGCGCGCTCAGGGTTGATGGTTGCGTCGCACGTCTTGTGTCCAACTACTACGATTGGTAGTATGACGGAACGTAGGGAGGAGGTACCCTCAATATGGAGCAGCCTGTGAGTCTGAACCCCGGTCAGGAAGGCCTCCGGCAGGTGCTCGGCGAGCTCGAGGCCGAGATCATGGAGTGCATGTGGGAGCGCGGCTCGGCGTCCGTACGCGAAGTGCACGAGTGTCTCGCGGAGCGCCGGGAGATAGCGTACACGACGGTCATGACCGTCATGGGCAGGTTGGCCGACAAGGCCATGCTGTCGAGGCTGCAGGAGGGGCGTGCGTACGTCTATAGTCCTTCCCAGAGCCGCGATTCGTTCTGCACCGGCGTGGTCAAGAGCGTCGTAGCCGGCCTGTTCGGCGGCACCGATAGGCCGGTGTTGGCGCACTTCGTGGAAAGCTTGAGTGGCGAAGACGGCGACGAGCTCGATCTGCTGGCCGCGATAATCGATGAGAAACGCCGGGAGCGGGCGTCATACACACCGCCGGCCTGATCCTCACCTACGCGGTTCTCCTCTCCGGCCCCTGGTTGGTGCGCCGGTTGCTCGACGGGCGGGCGCGTCCCCGCACCCTGACCATCGCGTATCTCGCCACTCTGTTCTCCGCCGCCGGGGCCACGCTCGCTCTGTTGGGTGCACTGCTGCTCCGGTATCTGCCCCACAGCGTGATAGTGCGAGTGGGTCTGGCCTGTCAAATGGAGGACGGGTGCGCGAGCCCCCTGCCGCCCTGGGCCGGGTCCACGTTCTCCTTCCTCATGGGCGGTGTGATCCTCGGTCTCGTGCTGTTCGCGGGGATCGCCGTCTACAGTCAGACGAACTGCTCCGCGCGCCGCTGCGTCGACCTTTCCCGTACGTCCGAGCTACTGCAGGATCCTCTCTCCGGTGGCCTTGCCGGGAAGGTGCTGTTGATCGAGGACGCCGCTCCCGTGTCGTACACCATCGGGTTCTTCCGTCCACGGGTGGTCGTGTCCACCGGACTCCTCGCCACGCTGGACGAAGAAGAGGTCAGGGCCGTGCTCGCCCACGAGGAGGGCCACATTGCGGCCCACGACAACCTCATCACGCTCGCGGCTCAGACGATCGCCATGACCTTCGCGCCCCTGCCGGGCGTGCGCTTCGCGTATGCTCGGCTGCGCAGGGCTCAGGAGCACGCCGCCGACGAATTCGCGCGCGAGCGCACGGGCGACGGCCTCCTGGTCGCCTCGAGCCTCACCAAGTTCGCCCGTACCCTCCTCCGCTCCCCGAGTCCCGCGCCGTCGTCCGCCGTCATGGCATTCGCGGAGAGCGGTGATGTGGGCGATCGTATCCGGGGCCTGCTCGATGATTCGGTGGTCGTGACCTCCAAACGCAGGCTTGCCGCGGCCTTGTTCTCCTTCGTCGTCCTGTTGGCCGCCTTCTCAGGGAGCGCTGTCGCGTTCGCGGGAGTCACACTGGCGTCCCAGTCCGATTGTTCCACCTGCCACGCGTTGCGTGCGGACGAAGCCGCTTCGCCCGCGCGCGACACCTGCGCTCCTCCCGCAGCCGCCCACTGATCCGGCGGCCTGCCGCCCGGAAGTCCAAAGCCCCCGCCTCGGCGGCCGCCCGCTGTTCTCGCCCCCTGAAGTCGCTCTTGTGCATCTACTACGCTCTGTAGTACTATGCCAAAGAACCGCGCCGTCCGGCGTTCTCGAAGCGGCCGGATACATCCGCGGGAGCGATGTCGTAACAGGACCTCACGCGAGGAGATGCACGTGTCGAAGAAGAAGCCCATGCGCGGTGCGAAGCCGTCCGAGCGGAGCACACCCGCCCCCCGCAGGAACGGAGTCCAGACGCCGAGTGGCAACGCTGTTCGAGGGGACCTGGACTCGAAGCGTCAGCGCTTCACGGAAGCAGGGAAGTTCCCCGTGGCGAAAGTGTTGACCATAGGCGTGGTGGTGGCGGTGCTGGCCTTCGGCGGGTTTGCCGCCTACGGGCACTTCGTGGCCCCTCAGCCCGTGGGGAGCGTGGCCGTGGCTGGGGCCGCCGCCGCCGGAGCACCGGCGAGTGCGAAGATGGTGGAGATCGCCTCGGCTCAACAGACCTCCGACGGGCTCTCTTTCCCCGTACAGGATCTCAAAGACAACGCCATCGTCGCGTTGAAGTACGACCGCTCCACACCCATGCCCGCCGAGTATCAAGCTCTCACCGGAGGGGACGCTCTGCCGCTTCTCAGCTACATCTCCCCAAGCGGCAATCTGGTGGTGGCCACGTCCTTCTGCGAGCCCTGCCGCGGCACCAGCTTCCATATGGAAGGAGACGCTCTCGTGTGCGACGTCTGCTTCACGCGCTGGGACCTCAATACTCTGGAGGGCATCTCCGGGGGCTGCTTGCTGTATCCGCCGGAAGTGGTGACGGCCGAGCTGCGTGGTGACACCGTGTTCGTGCCGGCGGCCGACCTAGAAGCCTGGCTGCCGCGGGCATTCTAATATCCACCACCGAGACGATTTCCGACGTGAGCGCATGGGACGGAGCCTGATCGCGAGATGAGGCTCTCTTCCATAGCGATACGAAACGTTCGCCGGCACCTCGGCCGGAGCGCGCTCGTCCTTGTGGTCATCATCGCATCTGTGGCGGTGGTCGCCAGTCTGTACTGGGTCACGCGGAGCGCCGAGCGCGATCTGCAGGACAAGGTGGACGAGTACGGAGCAAACATAGTGATCGTGCCGCGCTCCGACCAATTGCCGCTCACGTATGGTGGGGTGCAGCTTGGCGACCTCACCTACGAAGTCGAGCCTCTCCACACTCGCGATATGGCCACCATCCGGGGCATCGAGAACGCGGCGAACATCAACATCGTGGCGCCGAAGCTGGTGGAGACGGGCGAGGTCGGCGGTGTGCAGACGCTGGTGGTCGGCGTTGCGTGGGAAGCGGAGCTCACGCTCAAGAAGTGGTGGGTGATCGTGGGAGAGGAGCCCGTGCGCGAGAACGACGCCCTCCTCGGAAGCAGAGCGGCCGTCCGCCTCGGTTTGGCGCCCGGCGACTCCTTCAGTCTGCGGGGTGCCGATCTCCGTGTGGCCGGCGTGCTCGAGCCAACGGGCACCCAGGAGGACGATCTCCTCTACCTGGATCTCGCACTCACGCAGGCGCTGTGGGATCGCCCCGACGAACTCAGCTTTATCGAGGTAGCGGCATGGTGTGCCACCTGCCCCATCGAGGACATCAACGCACAGATCTCCGCGGAGATGCCACATGCCCGAGTCTCCGCTCTCCTGAAAGCGGCTGAGTCGCGGCGGATCCTCATCGGCCAGTTCCGGCTCTTCACACTCATCCTCTCGCTCTTGATGGTGCTGGTGGGATGCCTCGTCGTCTTGGTGTCCACCCTCTCCTCGGTGCGGGCGCGGCGAGGAGAGATCGGCATCTTCCGCAGTGTGGGCTATCGGCGCCAGCACATCCTCAAGATCATCCTGCTCGAGAACCTGGCGCTGGCGGTGGCCGGGGCGGCTGTCGGATTGGCGATCGCTGTGGCCGCGTACGGGCCCGTTGCGCGGGCCGTGGCTCGGGTGGATACGACCGTGGCCCCCACAGCCCGCGACCTCGGCCTCGCTCTCGTAGCCTCGATGGCGGTCGTGCTGCTGGCCAGTCTCTATCCGGCCGCCCGGGCGGCCGCGCTCAGCCCGACGCTGGCCATGAAACGGGTGTGACCCTGTGAGCCGTCCAGCCGGCAGGCTGCTGAAGAATGACGCTGCGCAGTCAGAGCGCGATGGGTACGCGCGAGAGGAGGACGCAGGGAACGCTCGTAGCGGCGCTACGAGCGCGACTGAGGACGCGCTATCGCGCCGCCCAGTGCGCTCCGGCGGCCAAGGCTTCGTTTTTAAGCAGCCTCCGAGTGAGCGCGGGAGGTACTGAAGGTGGAACTGCGCCACATAGCGTTCGGGAACCTGCGGCGGCGCAAGGGCAAGGCCGCGCTGATCACCTTCGGGTTGGCGGTGGCGGTGGCGGCTTTCGTGCTCGTGCTGTCCCTCATCCTGTCCCTACGCTCTACCGTGGACGACAGGCTCGCCCGGTACGGCTCGAACCTCGTGGTGACGCCGCCGCGGTCCGAAGTCGATCTCTCCTTCGGAGGAGTGCGGGTGGCCGGGGCCGGCAGCGGGCAGGTGAGGTATCTGGACGAGTCGGATGTGGAGGCCGTCAGGAGTCTGTCGGAACCAGAACGTTTGACCGCCGTCATCCCGGTGAGTCTTCGTCTCGTGGATGTGGAAGGGAGAAGGCTTCTCGCCATGGGCACCGATCTTGCGGCGAGCTCCCGGGTGAAACTCTGGTGGCGACTCGAGGGGACGTTACCCGCCGCCCCCGATCAGGTGCTGCTCGGGCTCAACGTGAGGAACGAGTTCGGACTGGACACGGGGGACGAGATCCTCATCGACGGCCGATCTTTCACCGTGTCGGCGGTGCTGTGGGAGACCGGAGGGGAAGAAGACAGTCTGATCATCATGGACCGTGCCGTGCTGGACGCGCTCACAGGAGTCGCCGGAGAGGTCAACCTGATCGAGGTGACGGCCTCTTCCACGGCGGCCGTGGACGGCGTAGCGAGAGACCTGCGACTGGCGCTGCCGGAAGCCGAGGTGTCCTCGGTGAAGAGCAGCATCGAGTTCAACAACCAAGCCGATTCAGCCCTTGCCGATTTCGGCCTGGCGGTGACGTTCTTGATCGTGCTCATCTCCGGGCTCGTGGTGACGATCACCATGCTGAACGCCGTGCAGGAGCGGCAGAAGGAGATCGGGATCTTCCGAGCTGTAGGCTACAAGCAGCGCCACATTGCCACCCTCGTACTGCTGGAGTCGGCGATGTTGAGTTCCTCCGCAGCGGTGCTCGGAGTGGTCGCCGGTCTGGGGGCGGCGTCCCTCGCCCCCCGTTTGGTGCAGGATTCCGAGATCGGATTCACGTTCGATCCCCTCGCGGTGGTGGCAGGGGTACTAGTGGCCTTCCTCATAGGCTTCCTGGCCTCGATCTACCCCGCATGGAGGGCCGCCCGGATGGATCCCGCCACCGCCCTCAAGTACGTATGATCTATTCCGCCCAGGTGAAGTGGAGGTATTCATGGCTCTGATCGAGATCGACCGGGTGCGGAGAGAGTACGGCACGGCCGACTCTCGGGTCGTCGCCCTGGGCGAGGTGAGTCTGAGCATCGAGGCCGGGGAGTACGCGGCCATCATGGGGCCCTCCGGGTCGGGCAAGACCACGCTCCTGTCCATACTCGGTGCTATGAACCCTCCCACGTCGGGAACTCTCTCCATAGACGGCATCGACGTGTACGCTCTCTCCCAAGAACGTCAGGCCGATCTTCGGCGGGAGTACATCGGCTTCGTGTTCCAGCAGCTCGAGCTCGTGCCCTATCTGAGCGCCCTCGAGAACGTCATGCTGCCCTTGGCCATCCTCAAGGAGAAGGGCAAGCGCGAGCGGGCCCTGGAGGCCCTCGGCCGGGTGAACATCGACGAGCGGAAGGCCCGACGTCTGCCTTCGGAGCTGTCCGGTGGCGAGCAGGGGAGAGTGGCCATTGCGCGCGCGGTGGTCAACGATCCCCCCATCATCTTGGCGGACGAGCCCGTGGGCAGTCTCGACACCTCCACGGGGCGTCAGATCCTCGACCAGCTGCGCCGTCTGGCCGACGGCGGTCACGCTGTGGTCATGGTGACACACAACCCGGAATCCACCCAGGATGTCGACAGGGTGATCCAGATCTTGGACGGGAGGGTCACCTGTGACGATGGGCCCCTTGCGTGCGTCGTGCCCGCCTGACGTCGCCTCCAGCGGCCGCCACGGGCTCTATTGACCGACGCGCGTCCCGGGAGGCTGTTGAAGAACGAGACCTCGGCCGCGGGAGCGCACTGGGCGGCGCCATGCGTCGTCCTCAGTCGCGCCCGTAGCGCCGCTACGAGCGCTCCCTGCGTCCTTGCCTTGCGCGTACCAGAGTACGCTCCCGCGGCGAAGCGTCATTCTTCAACAGCCTGCTGGGCGACGGCGAGCGGCGTTGGCATACCATCGGGGGTATGGGACGATTCCTGGTACAATCCCCGGAATGCGTGCCGCCGGACGCGCGAGGCGAGCCGGCGAGCAGTCAGGGCGCCCGGCCGCAACGGCCGGGCATCGCGTACGAGGAGTTCGACGGAAGGTGTAGCCATGAGAAAAACGGGGCCCATTGTGTTCGGCCTCATGCTCTTGACTCTCGTCGTGGCGGCCGGCTGCGGCGGGGCGGAACAACCCACCGCGGGCGAGGCGACGCAGCCGATTGCCGCGGAGGCTCGGTCGGCCGCAGCACCGTTCTCGGGTGTGACGCTCGACGGCTCGAGCGTGTCTCTGGAGTCGTTCAGGGGGAAGCCGCTGGCTCTCATCTTCTGGGCCAGTTGGTGACCGTCCTGTCGGGCGGAGGCGCCCGAACTCGATAGGTTCTATCGAGACCATGCAGACGACACAGGATTCCTTCTGATCGCCATCCAGGACGCCGAGGCCGACGTTCGCGCCTTTATGCAGCAGGGGGGCTTCGATCTGCCGGTGCTGCTGGATCCCCCGGGTTCGATCGCCGGCCAGTATCGGGTCGCGGCTGTTCCCACCACCGTGATCGTCGACGCGGAGGGCCGCATCGCCACCACCAAGGTGGGGCAGATCACCGCCGCGGAACTCGAGTCCCTGTTGGCACCCCTCCGCTGAGCTGGGCCGATGGGCATCGAACAACTGAGTTTCGCCGCTTTCGGTCTGGCTCTGGTAGCCGGGGCCGCGAGCTTCCTGAGCCCCTGCGTCCTGCCGCTGTTGCCGGGATACCTGTCCTTCGTGTCGGGGGTCTCGATCGACCGGCTGCACATGGACACGCGCCGGGTCTTCATGAGTACGCTCGCCTTCGTGGTGGGCTTCTCCGTGGTATTCACGCTCATCGGCGCCGGCGCCGGCTTCGTGGGCGACCTGCTGCTCGCGCACAGGCGCACGCTGCAGATCGCCTCGGGCGCGGTGCTCGTGGTCTTGGGGATCGCGGTGACCGGTCTGGTGCCCGTGGGGCGGCTGCAGCGGGAGCGCCGCTTGCTCCCGTTCCAGCCCCCGAAGGGCCTCCTCGGCGCCGGGCTTGCCGGTGTGGCCTTCTCCATCGCCTGGACTCCCTGCGTGGGCCCTATTCTGGCTTCGATCCTCACGTTGGCCGCGTCCGGCCGGAGCCCTCTGGGCGGCGCCGCACTCCTGCTCGTCTACTCGCTCGGCCTGGGTATCCCGTTCATCCTCTCCGGCCTGTTCTTTGCGCGGGCGATGGGGGGCTTCTCCTGGGTAAAACGGCACTTCACCACCATCAAGGTCGTGTCCGGCGCTCTCCTCGTCCTGTACGGACTGCTGATGATCGGGGGTCAGTTCACCTGGCTCTCGGCCAAGCTTGCGCGCTATCAGCTGTTCGAGTTCTGAGGGGCGGCCGCCCGTTTGCAGCCGGGAACGGTGCGGGTATACCGGGAACGGTGCGGGTATACTGTCTGACACGCGATCGAGGAGGTCGAGCCGTTATGGCCGAATGTATCAGCTGCCGCAAGGAAGTGGACGACGACGTGGAGGTCTGCCCGCACTGCGGTCAGGATCTAAGTGAACCCATCGTGCAGACGAAACCGCACTGCGGAACGCCGAAGGTCTAGCCGGCTGTTGAAGATCGAGGCTGCACCGCCCGGGCGCACTGGGTACGCGCGCGACTGCGCCCCCGGTTCGCGGGTGGTCGTCCGTCTGTGAAAGATGACTCCGGCGGCACCGCCCGGTCCTTGAGCAGCGATCCCCGATTCTCCCTCCCGTCCGTTCACGTGTGGGACGGCGGCAGTTGGTCGCCCGAAGAATCGGCTGTGCCGCGTGAGACTCCGATCACCATCTCCCTGAACGGCAGCGAGTTCATTACCATGTTGGCCACGCCCGAAGACCGGTCCGCGCTCGCGGTCGGTTTCCTGTTCGACGAGGGCATCATCGATACGGTCGATCAACTCGTCTCGTGCGAGGAGACGGCCGAAGGCGTGAGAGTGGAAGCGCGCGGCGTCGACATGGCCACGCGTCTCTTCGAGCAGCGGGTACTCACTTCCGGGTGCGGCAAGGCCTTCGCGTTCGCACGCGCCCTCGATGCCTTCGGGGCGGTGGGCAGGCGCTTGCCCGAGGAGACACCCTGGGTGAAGGCGTCGGTCGTGCGCGAGGCGGTGGCTTCCGTCTACAGCACGGGCTCGTTGTACCGCACGACTCAGGGAACCCACGCAGCCGCCCTGGTCGACACGGCCGGTGGTATCGTCACGCTGGTCGAGGACATCGGCCGGCACAACGCCGTCGACAAAGTGATCGGTAGACGGGTTCTGGAGGGCGCGTCCCTTGAAGGCCTGTTCATGGTGGTGACGGGGCGGATATCCTCGGACATGGTGGGTAAGATCGCCAAGACCCCCATCCCGCTGGTGGTGACCAAGAGCGTGCCCACCGACATGGCCCTCGAGTACGCCGGCAGGCTGTCGTTGTGCGTGGTGGGTCGGGCCCGCGGTCGCGGATTCACGGCTTTCACGCACTCCGAGCTCATCGATCCTCGAGAGTAGCGCCGTGCGCGTCCTTGCGATCGACGTGGGCATGGGCACCTCGGATATCCTTCTCCACGACGATTCCCGTCGGGGGGAGAACCAGACTCATCTGATCGTTCCCTCCGCCACGCAGGTCGTGGCCGCCGAGATCCGGGCGGCTACCGCGCGCGGCGCGGATGTGGTGTTCCGCGGAGAACTGATGGGCGGAGGGCCGAGTGCCTCCGCCGCCGACAAGCACCTTCAAGCCGGCCTCGCACTCTACGCGGAGCCCTCCGCTGCGCGCACGTTCGACGACGACTTGGACGCGGTGATCGCCATGGGCGTCACCCTGGTGGCGCCCGAGGAAGCCGGCGCCCTGGTGGGGCGCGGCGCCACCCTGGTGCGGGCGGGCGACGTGCGCCTGGACGATCTGGAGCGGGCGCTGCGACTCCTCGGGGAGACCGCGACGTTGGATGGCCTCGCCATTGCCGTGCAGGACCATGGGGAGGCGCCCGGAGGGGTGAGCGATCGGGTGTTCCGGTTCCAGAAGCTGGTGGAGGCGTTGGGCCGCTCGCGCCGCCTGCGCGACCAGTTCTATCCCGCCGCCGCCGTTCCGCCTTTCTTCACGAGACTCCGGGCCGCGGCCGCGTGCCTGGCGAGAGACGGGGTCCCGGTGGTGGTGGGCGACACCGGCCCGAGCGCGCTGTGGGGTGCCGCGCTCACCTCAGCGGAGCCGTGCGTGGTGATCAACTACGGCAACGGTCACACGCTCATGGCCGTGGTGAGAGAGGAGCAGGTGGACGGCCTCTTCGAACACCACACGGGTCGGTTGGATAGAGAGCGCATGGCCGATTACATCTCTCGGTTCCTTGGGGGCGGGCTCACCTCCGAGGAAGTGCTCGCAGACGGAGGCCATGGCGTTCTTCCGCTTACGGCGCCCGTGGACCCCGGCTCGCTGGACGTCCTGGTGACGGGCCCGAACCGTGCGCGTTTCCTGGGTCTCACCCCGCGGGAAGTGGAGGCGTCCATCCACGGGGACATGATGCTCACGGGTTGCTACGGCCTTCTGGAGGGCTTCAGAGCCAACGCCGGTCACTGAGCGAGGGGGGCTCTTCCCTCGGGTCGCGTCGCGGTGACACGTGTCCGAGGGCGCTGGCGGTCAGCCGAGAGCCACCACCCGGTTCTTGCCTTCGTGCTTCGCCCGGTACATGCGTCGGTCGGCGACGGAGATGAGGTCGGCCGTCGTGACGCCGTCCGCGGCACAGGTGGAAACGCCCAGGCTGACTGTGATCTTTGCACGGGCGCTTTCGCGCTGCGGTTGTTCCGCCTCGATGGCCTGAAGCAGCTTCTCGGCGGCGATCAGTGCTTGATCGTGGGTCGTCTCCGCCATGATCACCGCGAACTCCTCGCCTCCGTAGCGGGCTACGATGTCCGCCCTACGCGTGTGGGAGAGCAGGGTCGCGCCCAGCCACCGCAACACCTCATCCCCGGCAAGGTGGCCGTGATCGTCGTTGTAGCGCTTGAAATCGTCCACATCGAGGAGTACCAGCGACGCCTCCCGTTCGTAGCGGAGCGCGCGCTCCATCTCGTCCGAGAGGGCTTGGTGAAAGTAGGAGTGGTTGTACAGCCCGGTAAGCCCGTCTCGGATCGCGGATTGCTCGACGGTGCGGTAGAGCCGGGCGTTCTTGACCGCGATCGAGGCGGATTCGGCGAGAGCGGCGATGAAGTCCACGTCGCCGGGTGAGTAGGTGTCGACAGTGCGGTTCTCCAAGTTGATCATGCCCTCCGCATGGCCCGCCACCATGATAGGCACGCACAGCTTCGAGAGCACGTCGGGAACCACGGGCACGTAGTCTTCTTCGCGGCGCACGTCGTTGGCCACCACGGGACGCCCCGTTCGCAGGGCTCGACCGTACAGGCCTGTGGACCGACGCCACCTGGTCGTACGGAGGCGGGCCTCCGTGGCCTCGTCGTAGTTCATGAAGATGGATACGGCCGGTTGCTCTTCTCCGCGTGCCAAGATGGTCACGTTGCCGTAGTCCGAGTTGGTCACCCGCATCGCCGTCTCGAACAGGTTGCGGCAGATGTCTTCCAGATCGAAGCTCGAACTCACTACGCGTGTGAACGTGTTCAGCGCCGCGAGTTCAGCGGTAGCCCGGGAAAGGTCGGCGTTGGTCGATTCGTATGTGCTGGCCGTGCGCATGGTGCTGGCCAACTCCGAGGCTATGGTCTCGAGCAGGGCCAGCTTCGAGCGGTTGAAGGTCTCTCCCTGCGGGGCCACCACCTTGATGGCTCCGTAGCCGGTGCCCTCGACGAGAAGGGGCGCTACCATGGCGGACCGGGCACCCATCTCTCCCGGCACCGTGGAGGGCCAGATCTGAGCCTCGCGGGTACCCAGGGCGGTGAGTGCCAGCGTGGACTCGCGGATCTCCCTCTCGGCTCCATCGCCTTGGGCCTGCACCACGGAGAGCAGACCCGTCCGCGGCTCTTTCACGTAGAGTACGGTGGCGTCCGCGCGGAAGTGCGTGTGGATGTGGCCGAGGGCCTGGTTGGTGGCCTCTTCGAAGTCGGCCGCACGTGAGAGCACTCCGCCCACGCGCAGGAGCAATGCCAGCTTCTCCGCACGCACGTTCATCTTCTCGGAGAAGGCCAGTGCCTCCGCCTCGCGGCGTCTGAGGATGCGGGCTATGCCGTCGGCGAGCACGATGGCCGAGGCGGTAGCGGCGGTTACCGTGAACACCAGGAGCCCCGTGACGGCCTCATGGGAGGTCGTGATGCTGTCCAGCAGCGAGGCGCGCGTCTCCGAGAGCCCAAACGATTCGGCGAGAACCAGCGACGTGAGAGCCGCTGCGACCGCCACGCCGTACGCCACTGAGTACCAGATGTTGCCGAGGAGGCGGAGGCCGAAGGGAATGAGCGGCACGAGTATGATGAGAATGGAGGAAGGGCCTCCCGTCCAGAAGAGCACCAGTGTACCCACCACGATGTCCACGAGCACCACCACTCCCGCGACCCTGCGATCGCGTACCGTGTCCCAGTCTTCTCCGTGGGCGTCGAGATAGCGGGCGACGGGGGCGAGCGCCAGGAAGAAGGCGGCCAACGACACGAGAGGCGGCGTGATGGGGGGCTCCCGTAGGCCCAAGGCCCAGGCCGCGCCGAGCACGCTGAGCACGAGGAGTCCGGCCAGTAGGCTCCAACTCGTTATGGCGCGCGCGAGGTTCGCCTGAAAAGGCCGGCCCTGCTCGGGGGCGTAGGAGGCCCCTTCGGTGCGGCTGGTCTGATCTGTCGACATGGGAGCAGTATCGGCACGCGCGTGGAACGGGTTTAGGCGCGCGTCGTGCTAGACTGGCGTTCGTCGTGCTGGAGTGGAGCGGAGGAGTCGTTTGGGCGCGGGCGAAGAACCCACGAAGGCGGGCGGCGCTTCCCGGCGTTCTCGGCTCACGTCGTACCCTTCCACCGGCGTGAACTCCATGTGGCAGTGGCGTCGGCGCGTACCCCTCTGGCGTGTGAGTCGCAACTTCCTGGTGGTGTATGCGTGCCGCTATCTCCCTTTCTTGACCTGGAAGCTCACCCTCTACCGTCTCATCGGTGTTCGGATCGGAGCTTTCGCGGCGCCCGGGTTGGGATCCACCTTCGACATCTTCTTTCCCGAGCTGATATCGGTGGGTGCGAACACGATCGTTGGCTACAACACCGTGATCCTGGCGCACGAGTTCCTGCGGGACGAGCTGCGCACCGGTCCCGTTGTCATCGGGAGGGATGTGGTGATCGGAGCGAACTGCACCATCCTCGCCGGCGTCGTCATCGGCGACGGAGCCGTGGTGTCCGCGCATAGCCTGGTGAATTCCGACGTGGCGCCGCGCGAGCGTGTGGGCGGCGTCCCCGCGCGGCCGCTCCGGGCGAACGGGGCGCCGGACTGAGATGGAGCTCGAAGGACACGTTCGCGATGTGAGTCTCCCCGAGATCTTCCGCCTCCTGAAGATGAGCCGGAAGACCGGGGTGCTGAGGGTCGCCTCCGGCCGGCAGGGCGGCCAGGTGTACTTTCGCGACGGCGGGGTCTACTACGCATACTCCACCGTCAGCGGCGCCCCGTTGGGGGAGCGTCTCGTGCGGGCCGGTAAACTGCGTTCGAGCCAACTGCATGCGGTCCTGGTGGAGCAACAGGCCACCGACCCGCGCCCGCTACTCGGCGCCATGCTGAGGGAGCGGGGCCTGGTGTCGGAGGAGGCCCTCACCCAGTATGTGCGCGAGCAGGTGGAGGACTCGGTGTTCAACCTGTTCAACTGGCCCGAGGCCGAGTTCGAGTTCGTGCAGGGCGGGGAACCGCCTGTGAACGATGTGCTCTTCATCCTGGACGCCGAAGCCGTGATCATGGAGGGGTGTCGCCGGGTGGACGAGTGGGAGCTCGTCATGCGCACGCTCGGATCTCTCGAGAAGGTACCGTCATTGATCGCGGCCGGACCGAGCGGGGAAGTGACCCTCAAGGCGCGGGAATGGGATGTCCTCTGCTTCATCGACGGCCACCGCGACATCAACACCATCGTGGCCGAATCGGGGCTCGACCGGTTCGGTACCGCCAAGACAGTCTTCGGTCTGGTGAACGCCGGTCTGGTCACCGTGCGCGATCCCGCGCTGGAACTCCTCGGGCAGAAGGTGGCCATGGCGCTCCGCGGCCCCATCGACATCTACAACCTCACCTTCTTGACCACGGTGTGCGACTCGGATGTTTCCAGTCACCTGCGCGTCGAGATGGTGGACGAGGAGGAGATGGAGGTGCACATGTCCGCGGCCATCCGCGAAAGCGACTCGGAGAGTGCGCTCGTCTACTTCTGCGAAGCACGTACGCCCGTGTCGGTGGTCAAGCGCATGGCGCTCGAGACGTCGGGGTTCGTGGTTCTCGTCAACATCAATTCGAGGGATTCCGTCATCGCCTCCCGGCGGGACGTGGCCCTGATGCGCGAGATCGGCGACCGCCCCTGGGTGGTGGCCGCGTACGCCTCCATGGTCGACGAAAAGGTCACCGATGAGCAGGTGCGGGAGATACTCGAACTGCCCGAGAAGGTGCCGGTGGTGGCGTGCAATATCCGCGATCCTGAAGAAACCTCGGCAGTGATGGTCGCCCTGCGTGCACTTATCCCGTGACGTGGCCGGGCGGTGATCCTCCGCAGAGCCGGAAGCGACTCAGACTCTTCGGCGATTGGGCGGCCGTCGTCGCCTCGGTGGGCACCCGCAGCGGTCGTCGTCTGGGGAGCGCCCTCGATCGCCGGCCGGTCGCGCTGCCGTTGGCGGCACTGGGAGTCGGGGTCGCTCTGATCGTCGGCGCCTCACTGCTCAGCCCGGGGGCCGGGAATCCGCCGATGGCCGACCTCCCTCACCTTGCGGGTGGCAGACGGGTGTCGTCCTACGACCTCCTGGTGGCGGTCTCTGTGCTGTTTGCGGCGGGCGGCGTCATGGTTTTGGCGGGTCTGGCCGGTTTGGTCTCGGCCGCCGTGGTGCACATTGTGAAGAGAAGTGAGCGTCGCTGAACGGCTGAGTGCTCGGTGCGCTCGTCAGCGTGGAGCGTCCCTGCCTGCAGGCACGGGGCGTGTCTCGAGAATCGAGAGAAAGGCAGTGTTCATGAAGATCGCCATCACCGGGAAGGGGGGGGTCGGCAAGACCACTCTCGCGGGCACCATGGCGCGGGTGTTCGCCTCCGACGGCTACAAAGTCCTGGCCGTTGACGCGGATCCCGACGCCAACCTGGCCAGCGCCCTCGGCATCTCCGCCGACGTGGCCCGCAACATCGTGCCCATCGCCGACATGAAGGACCTCATCGCCGAGCGCACCGGTTCCACTCCGGGGAGCATGGGCGGATTCTTCAAGATCAATCCGCGGGTGGACGATATCCCCGACGAACTGAGCGTGCCTCTCGACGGTATCCGCCTCATGGTCATGGGTACGGTCAAGGAGGGGGCGGGTGGCTGCGTGTGCCCCGAATCTGTGCTGCTGCGTTCGCTGATACGGCACCTCTTGCTCCGCCGCAAGGAAGTGGTGATCCTCGACATGGAGGCCGGTATCGAGCACCTGGGCCGCGGCACGGCCGAGGGTGTCGATGCGATGATCGTGGTGGTGGAAGCCGGGGCCCGCAGCGCCCGCACCGCCGAGGCCATACGCAAGTTGGCCGCCGACATCGGTATCAAGCGCCTGTTCGCGGTGCTGAACAAGGTGGATGCATCAGAGCTTGCGCAGATGCAGTCGATGCTCGAAGGGTTCGAGGTGCTTGGCTCCCTGCCGTACAGCGCCGGCGTGCGCCAGGCCGATCTCGACGAGGCGCCGCCGTTCGAGCGCGCGCCGGAGTACGTAGCGGCGGTGCGCGGCATCGTGGAGCAGGTACGACTCGGTCTGGAATCCGAGGTGGAGGCGGCGGACTGACAGTATTCTTAGCCGTACGCGCGGGTCCAGCAGCGTCTGACCGGACTCCCCGGGGAACCGGCGCGGTCGACCCACCCGTCAGAGGTGGCAATCAAGCTCGACCGGACCCAGCGGGTCCGACGTGACCGTGCGACACGAGGAGGGCACAATGACAGGCCAGGTTGACCGGACGAGACGGGGGGCCGGAGTCGCTGCTGTCGGCCTGGCGCTTGCACTCGCGGCCTTCGGTATCGGATGTGGCGGCAGCAACGACTCTGTGCGTCAATCGGAACAGCCGGTGACCACCATGGCCGCCACGTCGGAAAGCACCGTCTACTACACAGATGACGCGCAAGGTGAGAGCGACAAGGCGGCGGGAGCGCCCTGGGTTCCCGGCGAGGGCGGGTCTGAGACGTCCGCGTCCGTGGGTAACGTGTCGCTCGACCGCAAGGTGATCAGCAACGCCTCGCTCCTCATCGAGGTGGAGCAGGGCAAGTTCCAGATCGCCTTCGACCGGGCTCGGGGCCTCGCCGACAAGTTCGGTGGATACGTCATCTCCTCCAATTCCAGTGCCACCGGTGAGGACGACGCGGTGCGCAGCGGCACAATCGCCCTCCGCGTGCCTGAGGCCGCCTTCCAGCAGGCCATCACCGACGCGGGGACGCTCGGCACCATGAAGTCGCAGAACATCGACTCCCAGGATGTCACCGAGGAGTACGTGGACATGGAGGCTCGGCTCAAGAATGCCGAGGCCCAGGAGAGAGCCTACCTCTCGCTCATGGACAAGGCCACGACCGTCGACGAGATCCTGACCGTGCGCTCGGTGCTCTCCCAGACCCAGCAGGAGATCGAGCAGCTCAAGGGTCGCATCCGCTTCCTCGACGAGCACACCAGCTTCTCCACCATCACCCTCAGCATCTACGAGGTGGGCACCGAGGTCTCCGACGGTGGATGGGGCTTCGTCGACGCGCTCAAGAAGGCCGTCCATGCCTTTGTGGACAGCGTTGCCGGCATCATGGTGTTCTTCGGGGGCGCGCTCCCCGTGCTCGCGCTCCTCGGGTTCCTGGCCTGGGTCGCGTACAAGGTGGTCCGGCCGCTGGTGCGCCGCTTCACTCAGGGTGGGAAGCAGCAACCGCCTCAAGAGTTCGGGGGCTACGGGTACGGCCCCACCGGTCCCCGATACGACCCGAATCTGTACGGGGGATACCCGGTTCCCCCGGCTGCCGGCCCCCCTGCCTCGGGTCCCGCGGTCGCCGGTCCCGCGGTCGCCGGTGAGCCCGACGCGGGTGGCCCTCCGACGGAAGCGTAGGTTGCTTCGGAGGGCGACCCGACGGCGCCCGCGACTTCTCAGACGCCCCCCGCCGGCCGCAGAGGCCGGCGGGGGGCGTCGTCGTTCTTCGGCCCCGGCCCGCGCGCCGAGCGGGGGGCGCGTCGTGCTCGTGGGGGGAGGGTCTGTCCGGCGCCGCGGGTATACTCGCCCTATCATGGTGCTCCTGTTCCTCACCACCCAGTCCGCCCTCCAGGCAGAGGAGATCCTCCTCGAGAACGGGCTGTCGGTCGATGTGGTGCCGCGGCCGGAAGGGGCTCCGGGCGGTCTCTGCGGTTTGGCCCTCGACGTGGCGACGGAGGAGCTGGCGGAGGCCGACTATCTATTGTCTGAAGCAGACGTCGAGTTCAGGCTGTTCGACGGTAGGTCGCCCGCGGAGCCGGGTAGCTGCGACGAGCTGCGGTCGGAGCAGTCGTGAGCGTACGCGGTGCGCCCACACCGCTTGGTGGCCTTCATAGCCGCCCCTGTGTATACTGCACAGCCCGCGTTCTGCGGCCCGAGCGTTCAATGCGCCGGATACAACTTCATATTTCACCCCTGCTCCGGCAGAGAGGCCGGGGCCGCACAGTCCGAAGGAGGTGACCGAACTGAACAGCTACGAGCTGATGCTCATCCTGCGCCATGACGCCGACGACGACACACGTGCCGCCATCATCGGCAGAGTCAAGGACATCATCGCCGCCGACGAGGGCGTGATGGGCAAGATCGACGAGTGGGGGAAGCGCCGCTTCGCCTACGAGATCGACCACATGACCGAGGGCTACTACTACGTCCTGTATTTCAACGTAGAGCCCAAGACACTCGACGAGATCACGCGTGTGCTCAAGATCACCGATGCGGTGATCCGCAACATGCCCGTGCGTCTGGAAGAGCCTGTCGCGGCAGTCGCGACCGCAACCACCGAGGAGTAGATCATGGCCAGGGACATCGCCCGAGTCACCATCGTGGGGCGTCTCACCAGGGATCCGGAGCTGGACACGCTTCCGAGCGGCACGTCCGTGTGCAAGCTGGGCGTGGCGGTCAACTCCTCGTTCAAGGACGCGTCGGGCCAGTGGCAGGAGAAGCCCAACTTCTTCGACGTCAAGGTCTGGGGTGCTCAGGGAGAGAACTGCGCGCGATATCTGGCGAAGGGTCGCCAAGTGGCAGTCGACGGTCGTTTGAACTACGATTCCTGGGAAGCGCAGGACGGATCCAAACGCAGTAGGGTCGACGTCGTCGCCGATACGGTGATGTTCCTCGGTGGACCGGGAGAGGGTGCTCCGGCCGCCTCCGGCGGCGGTCGCTCGAGCCGGCCTTCGTCCTCCGGTCCTCCGGCGGGAGACTCGGATTTCAAGGACATCGATTTCAACAACAGTGACGACGAGGACGATATCCCGTTCTAGTCGTGGATCAGGAGGTATAGGTGGCTTTTGCCAGGAAGCGACGCGCCCGGCCAACGACCGGGTCGCGGCGGCGGAAGTATTGCTACTTCTGCAAAGAGAAGATCCAGCACGTCGACTACAAAGACTACAATCAGCTCCGGCGTTTCACGTCCGAGCGGGCCAAGATCCGCTCGCGTCGCACCACCGGGGCCTGCCGGCGTCACCAGCGTCAGATCTCGGTCGCCATCCGGCGTGCCCGCGAGATGGCTCTGCTGCCGTATTCCAACCGGTAGAGGAGACGACGGCAGTCCGCGGAACCGCGGCTGCGTGAACGCGAGATGAGCGGTTTCTCCACAGGAGCCACGAGCGAGGCGGGCAAAGCCATCGCGCTCACGGTCGTGATCGGCGCTCTCGTCGGTTTGGTGCCGCTGTTCGGCGTCATGCTGATGCCCGTGCTGCCTCTGCCGGTTGCGTACGTGACCTTCCGGCGGGGGCTCCGCGTGGGCGCGGCGATCACGTTCGGTGCCGGCGTGCTGAGTGCCCTGCTCACCGGGCTTGGGAACGGCATGCTGGTGTTGTTGTTGACCGGCTTGGTCGGCGTGGTCGTGGGTCGGGCGTTGGCGCGGAAGTGGGGCTTCACGTCTCTGCTGCTCGCGGCCACCGCGGGGAGCGCGGCTGCGTTCGCGGGTTCCTCGGCGGTGGCGTGGGTCCTTGCGGGCCTCGATCTGGCTCAGTTCCAAAATATGTTCGAGGACTCTCTAACGGCCGTATCGCAGATGTACGATTCGATGGGGATCGATCCGACGGTGATCACCCAGGCCTCGGAGCAGTTACGGGAGTGGTTCGACGTGCTCCCCTACCTTCTCCCATCGATACTGGGCGTTGCGGGCTTGATGCTTGCCAGTGCGACGTTGGCGCTGGTGGCGGTTGTGTTCCCCCACGTGGGGGAACGGGCGGCCGCCGATCTGGCCTTTTCGCGGTTTCGGCTGCATTGGTCGGCGTCGTACGGCTTCATCGGGGGTCTGGGTCTTCTGGTGCTCGGCCCGTCCCTCGGGCTCTATGGAGAGGCGGCCCGGCTTATCGGGCTGAACCTCTTCGTGTTCTTCCAGACCCTGTTCTTCATACAGGGATTGGCGGTCGTGCACTGGCTCGTGGTGACACGCCGGCCCAGCGCCGGCAGGAGGGCGGTGTTCTACGGCGCCGCTCTTGTGGGGCAGCTTCTCATGCAGCTCACCAGCTGGGCGGGGTTGCTCGATACGTGGTTCGACTATAGGAAGCGTTTCGCGCGTGCGGCACCGAAGGCCGGATCGACGGGCCAGGCTGGGTCGAGCGGAGCGGGCGATCAGGAGGAGAGGTAGTACATGGAAGTCATCTTGCTACAAGACGTGGAGAAGGTGGGCAGCAAGGGCGATGTGGCCAGCGTGGCCGACGGCTACGCCCGCAACTTTCTTCTGCCCCGGAAGCTGGCCGAAACGGCCACAACGGCCCGCATCGCGGCCGTCCGGAAGGTACAGGACGAGCGTGAGGCTCGGGAGCGCCGCGAAGCCGATCAGGCGGAAGAAGTCCGCGATCTGCTGAGCAAGACCGTCCTCACCATACCGGCGTCGGTCGGCAGCGGGGAGAGGCTGTTCGGCTCCGTCACGACCCAAGACATCGCCTCGGCCATCTATGCGGCTCGGAAGGTGCGCATCGACAAGCGGCACGTTCATCTCGAGGAGCCCATCAAGACGGTGGGGAGCTTCATGGTGACCGTGGACGTACACGCCAGCGTGGAGCCCGCCGAGATCAAGGTCATGGTGGTCCCGGAGGGTCAGGAGTAGTAGCCTCTCGTTCGGACGGGCAACGGAGCACGCGCGCACAGGGGGTGAGGGTGAGCGAGAACGGGCCTGGTGCGGGGAAGCGGGCCGAACACGTCCCGCCGCAGAACCTCGACGCCGAGATGTCGGTGCTGGGGGCGCTCATGGTCGCCCCGAACCTGATACCGAGTGTCACCGAAGTACTGCGTCCCGTGCACTTCTACCGGCGGAGCCACCAGTTCATCTATGAGGCCGTCGAGGACCTGTACGGGCGCGGCGAGCCGGTCGACCCCATCACCGTCAGCGAGACCCTCAGCAACGCGGCACGCCTCGAAGAAGCGGGCGGTCGGGCCTTCATCCACAGCCTGGTGTCCGCCGTGCCGGCGGCCACCAATGCCCGCTACTATGCGGAGATCGTCCACGAGAACTACCTTCTGCGCTCGCTGATCGGCGTGGGCACGGATATCGCGGAGCTCGGCTATCGGCGGGAAGGCGAGCCGGTGGATCTGATCGACCGGGCGGAGCAGATGGTGTTCGACATCTCGCACAGTCGGGTGTCGTCGGAGTTCACCCCCCTCGGCGAGTTGATCAGCGACCACTTCGCCGAGCTCGAGAAGATCATGTCGGAGGGGCGCCGCACAAACGGCGTGGAGACGGGTTTCCAGCACCTCGACGAGAAGATCACGGGTTTCCAGCCGGCCAACCTCATCATCCTCGCCGCTCGTCCGTCCATGGGGAAGACGGCTTTCGCTTTGAACGTGGCCCGCAACGTGGCCGTCGATCAGGGAAAGGGAGTGGCGGTCTTCAGCCTGGAGATGTCCGGCATGGAGCTGGTGCAACGGATGATGTGCTCGGAGGCGCGGGTGGACAGCCAAGCGCTCCGGCACGGCACGCTCGATCCGTCGCAGTGGGGCAAGCTCACGGCGGCCTGCACGCCCCTGTTCAAGGCACCCATCTACATCGATGACTCGGCCTCGGCGAACCTTATGGAGATCCGGGCGAAGTCTCGACGCCTGAAGGCGAAGGAGAAGGGGCTCGGCCTGGTGATCATCGACTACCTGCAGCTCATGATGGGCGACGCGGGCGCGGACAACCGGCAACAGGAGATCTCCCGTATCTCTCGGGGTCTCAAGATACTCGCGCGCGACCTGGGCGTACCTGTGCTGGCCCTGTCTCAGCTCTCTCGTCAGGTGGAGCAACGGGCAGACAAGCGACCCCTGCTTTCGGACCTCAGGGAGTCGGGTGCCATCGAGCAGGATGCCGACGTCGTGCTGTTCATCTATCGCGAGGACGCGTACAGCCGGGAGAGTACCGAGAAGGGGATAGCCGAGATCATCATCGGGAAGCAGCGGAACGGGCCGACCGGTCGGGCGAAGCTGGCGTTCATCGAGCGTTACACGCGCTTCGCGGATATGCCGCCGGGAGGACCACCGGACGCCGCCCGGAGTTCGGACGCGCGGGGAGGCGGGGGCTGGGAGCGGTCGTGAGGCCTGCATCTCTCTGCGCCCGTTCGCTCGGGCCCTACGCATACCGTCCCGTCGAACTGCTCGAGGAACTCGGGCTCATGCCCGTTGGGGGAGGTCTCTCCGGGGCGGGCGACCCGCCGCCGGATCCGAGCCGCCTGGTCGTGTTGTTGGACAGCGCGGGCGGCAACCCTCGGCTGGCCCGCCGCTCGCTTCTGGCGTGGGACCCGGTGGCTCACCTCTGGGCCAAGGACGGCCGCGTGGTGCTCTCGCGGTCGGATGCCGTCGGGGGCGTCGCCGCCGCGGTGGGCGTCGCTGCCGCGGAGAGCACCGCGAATGGCGCCACCCACGATCCGGCGGGCTCCGCCCCACCCGGCAGATGGGAGCGGACCGAGACCCGGGGCGACCCCTTCACGGCTCTCCGACGTCTCCTTGTCGAAGCGAAGCGACCGATCCAGTGGCTCAGCACAGAGACCGACGATCTGGAATGGGTGGGTGCCTACGGGCTCGTCACCTACGATGCCTGTCGCTACATAGAAGAGCTCCCCGCCACCACCGCCGACGATCTCCGCATTCCCGACATGGACATCATCTTCCCGTCGCGCTGGGTGTGTTTCGACCACGAGCACGGCCGGGTGATCGCCGTGGCGGAGTCACCGTTCGAGCTGGAGCAGATAGAGAAGCAGCTCTCCAAGGCCGCGCGCGCTCCCCGGGTACACCTGGACTTGGACGTGGAAGGTCACAGCCGGGAGGAGAGCCTGAAGACCGGTTCCAACGTGACCCGGGAGCAGTATGAAGACGTCGTGGCGCGCACGCGCGAGTACGTGTGGGCGGGCGACATCTTCCAGGCCAATCTGACCCAACGCCTCCACCTGTCGTACCGGGGTGAGTCCGCGTTACTCTACCGGGTTCTGCGGGCGGTGAATCCCTCGCCTTTCGCCGGGTACCTGCGGCTCTCCGGCTACGAACTGCACTCGAGCTCTCCGGAGCGCCTCGTGCGTCTGCGCGGTCGGGTGGCCGATGCTCGGCCCATCGCCGGCACGCGCCGGCGGGGGCGCGACTTCACCGAGGACGGCCTGTTGGCCGATGACCTCAACCTCGACCCGAAGGAGAGGGCCGAGCACATCATGCTCGTCGATTTGGAGCGGAACGACCTGGGACGGGTGTGCGAGTACGGCTCGGTGCATGTGGATGAGCTCATGGTGAACGAGCGCTACAGTCACGTGATCCACATAGTCAGCAACGTCACGGGCACGCTGGGCGCCGGTAGAGACGCGGTCGACCTCCTGCGCGCCATGTTCCCGGGGGGCACCATCACCGGGTGCCCGAAGGTGCGCTGCATGGAGATCATCGACGAGCTGGAGACGGTGCGCCGGGGGCCCTATACGGGGTCGTTCGGGTTCTTCGGGTACGGCGGGAACATGGACACGAACATCGTGATCCGCACCCTGGTGCGTGTGGGCGACCACGTGTACGCGCAGGCCGGAGGGGGGATCGTGGCCGATTCGGTGCCGGCCACGGAGTATCTGGAGAGTCTGAGCAAGGCCGAGGCCATGGTGCGCGCCGCCCTGGAAGCGCGCCGTCTCTCGGAATCCGGATGACGCGGCTCCCCGCCCCGGCGGGCGGAGCGCCTCTCGCCGACCTCGTGCTCCTGGACGACGCGCTCGTCCCCCGGGAGAAGGCTGTGGTGTCCGCCTTCGATCGCGGCGTGCTCTACGGCGAGAGCCTGTTCGAGACTCTCAAGGTGGAGTACGGCGCTCCCTGCCTGTGGGAACGGCATCGGGACCGTCTGGCGGCGGGTTGTGCGGAGCTCGGCATCCCCGTGGACGTCGGCGCGCTCGAGGACGGCGTCAGGCGTCTGCTCGCGTCAGGCCCCGTGGAACACGGTGTGTTGCGGGTGCAGGTGACCGGGGGGGAGCAGCCGGGGGGCGGCCGGGGCATGACGGCGCCGGCCGAGGGCCGGCGTCCGAGGATCGTGGCCGCCTGCATCCAGACCCCTCCTCCGGACGACGATCACTACGCCGGCGGCGTCCGCGTGGTGAGCTGCGCCGGGCTGTTGCGTCCGTCGCCGTGGCTCAAGTCCGGGAACTACCTGGCGAGCGTGCGGGCCAAGGCTGTCGCCGAGTCGGCCGGCGCCTACGAATGCGTGCTGGTGACGGGAGAGCCACCGTGCGTACTGGAGGGCTCCTTCAGCAACGTGCTCCTCTGGGATGGGGATGTCGTGGTGAGTCCGCCCGAGGGCGAGCGGCTGCCGGGTGTGACCGTGGGAGTGGTGCTCGAAGAGGCGGTGCGGGCGGGTGTGCCCGTGACGATGCGGCCGATTCGGCTCGGGGAAGTGGCCGGCGAGGGTGGTGCGGCGGCCGGGTTGCTTCTGACAAGCAGCCTGTCGGGCGTGTGCTGGTGCTCCCATCTTGATGGTGCCCCGCTACGGAAGTCTGTGGAGATAGCGGGGCTTTTGCGCGAGCGGTTGATCGCGCGCGAAGACGAGACCCGACGAACGTGGGGCGGTGAGTGATGGAGGGCCGATTCGACGTGATCATCGTGGGCGCGGGCCCGGCGGGGATCTTCGCGGCTCTGGAACTCTCGCGCAGGTCGGACGTGAGTATCCTGTTGGTCGAGAAGGGGTGCGACATCGCCAAGAGGCGGTGCCCCGCGCGCACGAGCGGTCGCTGCGCGCACTGCGAGCCCTGCGACATCACCTGTGGATGGGGCGGCGCCGGTGCCTTCTCGGACGGCAAGTTGACCCTGAGCCCGGAAGTGGGCGGCTGGCTCGGCGAATATCTGAGTTCCGAGGAGCTGCCGAACCTGATCGCCGACGTGGACGCGGTGTGGCGCGGCTTCGGGGCTCCGGAGACGCTCCACGGGGACCAGGCGGAGGTGGTGGAGTCCTGGCGGGCTCGAGCCCACAATGAGGGTCTGCGGCTCGTGCACTCACCCATCCGCCACATGGGCACCGAACGCTGCGAAGCCATACTGAAGGCGATGCGCGACGAACTCGACGGGCGGGTCGACATCCTGACGGAGACTCCGGTGGCCACCGTGACCACTGTGGACGATCCGGACGGCGGGCGCCGGGTCACGGGGGTCGTAACTGCCGCCGGGCAAGAGTTCGAGAGCCCCGTGGTGATCGTAGCGCCGGGGCGGGAGGGTGCGGCCTGGTTGCTCGCCGAGGCCACGCGGCTCGGCCTGGCGGTCACCAGCAACGCGGTGGATATCGGCGTGCGCGTGGAGGTCCCGGCTCATGTGACGGAAGCCGTCACCAACGATCTCTACGAGCCCAAGCTCCTCTACGCGACCCGGCACTTCAACGATCCCGTTCGCACGTTCTGCATGAACCCGCACGGCGTGGTGAGCAAGGAGAGCTACGGCGACGTGGTCACCGTGAACGGGCACAGCTACGCGGGGGAGGAGAGGAAGACTCCCTACACCAACTTCGCCCTGCTCGTGTCCACCCGTTTCACCGAGCCCTTCAAGGAGCCGATCGCGTACGGCAAGTCCATCGCGCGTCTGGCCAACATCCTTGGCCAGGACATCATCGTGCAGCGTCTCGGCGATCTGCAGGCGGGGCGTCGTACCACCGCGGAGCGGCTGGCCCAGGGGGTCGTGGAGCCCACTCTGCGTGAGGCCACGGCGGGCGATCTGAGCTTCGTCTTGCCGTACCGTCACCTCCACGACATCCTCGACATGCTCGAGGCCATGGACCGGCTCTTGCCGGGAGTCGCCGGGCGCGACACGCTGCTCTACGGAGTGGAGGTGAAGTTCTACTCGTCCCGTCCGCGTCTCGATCGTGATCTGCGCACCGACGTGCGCGGTCTGTATGCCATCGGCGACGGAGCCGGTGTCACGCGCGGCATCGTGCAGGCGTCCGCTGCAGGTGTGGTGGCGGCGCGGGCGGTGTTGCGCTGCTACGAGCGCTCCCTGCCCCTGGTGTAAACTCTGACAGGCTTGCGGGGGCGGGGGTCCGCCGCCGCTCGTATCCGCGCTACGTTCCGGGAGGGTTTGCGTGCCGGTCACGGTGGTCTTGGGCGCCCAGTGGGGCGATGAGGGCAAGGGTAAGGTCGTCGATCTGCTGTCGCAGAGCGCGGACATGGTCGTGCGCTACCAGGGCGGGAACAACGCGGGTCACACCATCAAGAACGAGCGGGGCGACTTCGCGCTCCACCTGATCCCTTCGGGCATCCTGAATCCCGAGACGGTGGCTGTCATCGGGAACGGGGTGGTCATCGACCCGATGGCGTTGCGGGCCGAGATCGACGAGCTCGAGGGCCGCGGGGTGTCCACGGCGAACCTCAAGATCTCCATGAACGCCCACCTGATAATGCCCTACCATATCCTGCTGGACAAGGTGGGGGAGACCGTCCTCGGCCGCAGGAAGATAGGCACCACGCGCCGTGGTATCGGCCCCGCATACGCCGACAAGGCCGCACGCGTGGGTGTGCGCGTGCAGGACCTCCTCGACGAGAAGATCTTCCACCAGAAGGTGCGGGCGGCCATGGAGACGAAGGCGGCGCTCCTCCGGCTCGTGTACGACCAGAAGGTCGGCGGGCTCGAAGCCGAGTGCGACCGGTACCTCAGTATGGCCGAGACCCTGCGTCCGTACATCACCGACACGGCTCTGCTCGTGTACCGTGCGGCGAAGGAAGGCCGCTACCTCTTGTTCGAGGGAGCCCAGGGCACGATGCTGGACATCGATCACGGCACGTATCCCTTCGTGACCTCTTCGAACCCGGTGGCGGGCTTCGCCGCGGTGGGCTCGGGGATCGGCCCCACGATGATCGATGAGGTGTACGGAGTCTGCAAGGCCTACGCCACCCGGGTCGGCGAGGGGCCCTTCCCCACGGAGCTGCGAGACGAGCGTGGCCGGAAGCTGCGCGATCTGGGCCATGAGTTCGGTACCACCACCGGCCGAGAGCGTCGCTGCGGTTGGCTCGACATGGTGGCGCTGCGGTACGCCGTGCGCGTCAACGGGATGACCGGCCTCGTGCTCACCAAGCTGGACGTGCTCAACGACTTCGACGAGATCGAGGTGTGCACCGGCTACCGACACGATGGCGAGCTCATCGAGGAGATGCCGCGGCACCAGTCGGTGTTCCACAATGTGGAGCCGGTGTACGAGCGGCTCCCCGGCTGGAAGTCGCCCCTCTCGGGCGCCCGTCGGCTGCAGGATCTCCCCGCCGAGGCTCGGTCGTACCTCGACTTCATAGTGGAGCGCGCGGAAACGCCGCTGGTGCTCGTCTCTGTGGGGCCACGCCGCGAGGAGACGATCGACCTGCGTTGACTCCGGTCGCGCGTTCGTCCGGGCGGCCGCCTCGACTCCGTCCGCCGCGCTCGGTAGAATGGCGGCACGTTGTCGGTGCCCGGGCTGCGCGTCGTACTACGGGTCGCGGTCGTGACGGAGGGGAGCGGATCCATGTCTGTTGACGTCCTGGTTGTCGGCGGCGGAGGTCGCGAGCACGCGCTCGTGTCGGGTCTCAAACGCAGTGCCGGCATCGGACGCCTGTATTGCGCCCCGGGCAACGCCGGTATCGGGCGCGACGCCGTGCTCGTACCCATCGCGGCGGACGACCTCAAGGCACTGGCCGACTTCGCCCAGAACGAAGCCATCGACCTCACGATCGTTGGGCCCGAGGCTCCTCTCGTGGCCGGCATCGCCGACGTGTTCGCCGACCGCGGCCTCACGGTCTTCGGTCCCTCACGCGCGGGGGCCCTACTCGAGGGCTCCAAGGCGTTCGCCAAAGAAGTGATGGCCGCGGCGGGTGTGCCCACCGGCGCCTCCGCCGTCTTCACCGACTACGAGACGGCGTCGGCCTATCTGCGCGAGCAGGGCGTCCCGATCGTGGTGAAGGCCGATGGTCTCGCGGCGGGCAAGGGAGTGACTGTGGCTACGTCACTCGAGCAGGCCGACGCCGCGCTCCGTGAGTGCTTCCTCGAGCGGCGTTTCGGCGAAGCGGGGGCCGCCGTTCTCATCGAGGAGTATCTGGCGGGAGAAGAACTTTCCCTACTTGCGATAGTGAGCGACGGCGCCGTACTCCCCTTGGCGCCCGCACAGGACTACAAACGGATCTCCGACGGCGACCTGGGGCCCAATACGGGAGGTATGGGCTGTTACTCGCCGGTACCCAGTGTGAGCGCCGAACTGTACGCCGAGATCGTGGAGGCGGTGGTGCGGCCCACGGTGGCGGAACTGGCCGCCCGGGGGGTCTCTTTCCGGGGCGTCCTCTACGCCGGGATCATCCTCACCGCGTCCGGCCCCAAGGTGCTCGAGTTCAACTGCCGCTTCGGCGATCCCGAGACGCAGGCCCTGATCCCCCGTCTCCGTTCGGACATCCTGGAGATCCTGCTGTTCGCGGCCCGGGGTGAGGGGTTGCCCGCGGCCGTGGAGTGGACTCCGGGTCCCTGCGTGGGCGTGGTCATGGCGTCCCGCGGATACCCGGCGTCGAGTTCGTCCGGCGACGCGATAGCCGGCCTCGACGAGGCTCTGGCGCTGGACGGTGTGGACGTGTTCCACTCGGGTACCGCCGCGGATGCCGGCTCGCTGGTGACGGCCGGCGGCCGGGTGCTCACAGTGAGTGCCGTGGCCGACACCTTCGCCGAGGCGCGCCGCCGTGCGTATGAGGGAGTGGGCCTCATATCGTTCGACGGCTCCCAGCATCGCACCGATATCGCCCTGCGGGCCGAGCAACGGGAACGGGAGGGCGGCTGATCCCCGCAGCCCGACCCCCACGATCGACGAGGAGGACGAATGGCAAAGAAAGCTCAAGCTGAGCCTGATGTTGAATCATTGCTCCAGGCTATGGAGATGGACGCCCCCCTGGTGGGGATCCTCATGGGATCGCAGTCCGACTCGGAGGTCATGCAGGGCGCATCCGACGAATTGACCGCGCGGGGGATCTCGCACGAGGTCAACGTGCTCTCCGCCCACCGCGACCCGGACGGCGTGCGGGAATACTCCCTGACGGCGGAAGCACGGGGCATCAAGGTGATCATTGCCGGGGCAGGCAAGGCGGCGGCGCTTCCGGGTGTGGTGGCCTCGTTCACGGAGCTGCCAGTGATCGGCGTGCCCATCAAGACCTCCGACCTCGGGGGCCTCGACTCGCTGCTCTCGATCGTCCAGATGCCGAGTGGCGTCCCCGTGGCGTGCGTGGCCATCAACGGTGCCCGCAACGCCGGTATCCTGGCCGCGAAGATGCTCCGTCTGTGCTGGACCGCCCCCGGTGGCGGCGGACCGGGCACTCCCCTCGCGGAGCTCTGATGATCGAGCGCTACTCCACGCCGGAGATGGCGGCCCTCTGGACCGACGAGGCTCGGATGGCCACGTGGCTCGAGGTGGAGATCGCGGTGTGCGAGGCGTGGGAGGAACTCGGCGAGATCCCGACCGAGGCCGTCGCGGAGATCAAGGCGAAGGCCGCATTCGACGTAGCGCGGGTGAACGAGATCGAGCAGACCACGCAGCACGATGTCATCGCCTTCCTCACGAACGTGGCTGAGTACGTGGGTGAGGCGAGCAAGTACGTGCATTTTGGGATGACCTCTTCGGACATGCTGGACACGGCTCTCGCGCTCCAACTCAAGCGGGCGGGGGCCCTGCTCGCGGTTCAGACTCGGGAATTGGGAGTGGTGCTGCAGAGGAGGGCGCTCGAACACAAAGACACGGTGATGATCGGCCGCAGTCACGGCGTGCACGCGGAGCCGATCACGTTCGGGATGGTGCTCGGTCTGTGGGCTTTCGAGGTCAAGCGGGGCTTGGAGCGTCTCGAGCGGGCCACGGCCCAGGTGGCGGTGGGCAAGATCTCGGGCGCCGTGGGTACCTACGCGAACATCGATCCGCGGGTGGAGCTCCTGGTGACTACCCGGCTGGGTCTGGGCGCGGCACCGATCTCCACCCAGATCGTGCAGCGCGACCGGCACGCGGAGTTCATGGCCGCGCTGGCGCTCCTGGCTACCACGATCGAGAAGATGGCGGTGCAGGTGCGTCATTACCAGCGGACCGAGGTGTTGGAAGCCGAGGAGTACTTCGCGCCGGGACAGAAGGGTTCCTCGGCGATGCCGCACAAGCGCAATCCCATCATCTCGGAGCGGTTGACGGGTCAGGCCCGCGTGATCCGCGGGAACATGCTGGCCGCCTTCGAGAACGTGCCCCTCTGGCACGAACGGGACATCAGTCACTCGAGCGTGGAACGCGTCATCCTGCCGGACAGCACGGTCCTTCTTCACTATATGTTGAAGAAAGCCACAAGCCTCATCGACCGGCTCCTTGTGTACCCCGAGGCCATGGCCGCCAACCTGGAGCGGAGTTTCGGCCTCGTGCACAGCCAGCGGGTTCTCTTGGAGCTGGTGCGCTCCGGGCTGATGCGCGAGGATGCTTACGCTGTGGTGCAACGGAACGCCATGCGGGCTTGGGAGGAGAAACGGTCGTTCAAGGAGTTCCTCCTGGGCGACCCCGAGGTGACCGCCCGCCTGGATGCAGCCACGCTCGAGGGGTGCTTCGACTCAGCCCACGAGCTCCGGAACATGGGTGTGATCTTCGATCGGGTAGCCGCCCTGGAGTGGTAGCACCGCGGGGCGCCGTCGGCCCCGGCCGGCGGCGTTCGCGGCTCAGCTGCGGGTGAGCTCGCGGAGGTTGGCCCACGTGATCACCGCACCGAGGGCGAGGGCGAGGGCCACGCCGATCTGCCACCAGAATTCGTAGATCAGTATCGCGAGGGTGGCCAGCGTGAGCGTGACCACGATGCCGTGCACGAGCGCGGCCACCCGGCGGTGGAACAGCGACTCCACGAAGAGGAAGGCACCGAACAGCAGCAGGAACGGTAGGAGAGCGGCGTGGTAGAGGATCACCACCACGCCCATCACCAGCAAGAGCAGGCCCGCGCTGATCGCGCTCCACGTCTCGGCGATCCGGTGCAGCCGTAGCTGGCTCGGGGCCTGCGGTACCGCGGGGCGGCGCAGGTGGGCGCGGGCATCGCCGTGGTCGCCTCTCTTGAGCTTGCGCAGCCGGAGTTCGAGTCCCCGGCTGAGGAGTTCGATCTCGCTCGACTCCTCCCGCAGTCTGCGCACCCGCTCGCGCGCCTCTGTGAGTCGTCCCTCGCATTCCCGGAGGTGGCGTGAGGTCGCGGAGGTCTCGCGCAGTCCATCGACGCGGGTGCCGAGCCGGGTCGCCTCGGTCTCCGCCTCGGCGATGCGCGGGGCCAGGGCCTCGCCCTCTTCCTGCAGACGGGCGAGTTCCGCCTCGGTGGTCGCTAGTGCGCGGGAGGGCGGAGGGGTGGCGGTGAGGTCCACCCAGCCCACCGGATCGTACCAGGCCACGCGCACCGAGCCGTCGCGGTTGAAGCGCGGTCCCGCCGGTGCGTCTTCACCCTGGATCGGGTCGTCGGCGAAGCGGCCCCACAAGCCGCGGTAGTGCACCAGAGCGGGTTGGTCGTCGAGCATGCGCGGGTCCCACGGCTGATCGCCGCCGGGCCCGATCTTGAGACCGTCGCCCCGTGCGTAGTCGACGAAGGCGATGTCGAGCTGACCGCTGGATCCGCCGGGACTCCCGCCCCCCTGGCGGAGCGCAGTGCGCCATACAGAGCGGATCGCGCCGATGGTCGCGCTCAATCGTGCGAGGAGAGGCATCTCGATCCGGATGACGTACTCACCCGGCGAGAAGTAGGCGGCGTGAGAGCCCGCCCCCGCGAAGACCACGGGGTGTTCTCCTTCCCGCTGGAGCTCCGGGTCGTCCCAGCGGCGGCGCAGATCGGCGCCACCGGCGTCGTGGTTGGCATAGCTTACCCAGGCGGGCGCGGGGTCTCCGGGGGCGCCTTCATCGAGGAACACGCTGACAGCTTCCCAGTCGCCCTCGTGGTCGTTGGCGCCGTGGTAGTGGCTGCGGTAGTCGTTGTAGGCGTAGAACATCCAGTATTGGAGCACGGTGTAGCTCCGCGTGTGTACCACGCGGCCGTAGTAGACGGGATCGGGCGCCGACTCGCGCATGGCCTTGTAGGCGACAGCCGCCGCCGCCGCCGTTCCGCCGGGCACCCGCCCGCGGGCTACGAGGGAGATGCGAAAGGCCACGTCGAGCAGGCGGGCGGTCAGGCCCACGCGGGCGTGGCGGGTGATGCCCTTGGTGAATTCGCGCAGCTCCGAGCGTGAGTGGAACTGCACGAGCTGGAGCGCCTTCAGCGGGCGCACCACGAGTCGTAGGTGCACGGTGCCCGCGTGCGGCTCTCGGTCGTTGGCGGCCAGCGATTCCTGCGTCACCGCGGGCCGGGCCTGCAGCACGGTGTGACGCTCTCCTCTGCGGTGGAGCACAAGGTCGGTCTCGGCCAGATACGGATCCACGTCCATGGGTTGGAAGAGCTCGCCCCGGTTCAGGCGGAGCTGAGGCTCGAACCGTTGGAGAAGCGCTCGATCGCGCTCGCGGTCAGAGGAGATCATGCGGCTCCTCCTCACGGTCGCCCCACCGGATCCCGAGATCCTCCACTCCGAACGGACGCCGCACCTCCCGCAGGTTCAGATAGAGCACCACCATGACGGAGATGACCATCAGAGGGTAGTCATGCGATCCTTGGCTGAACGACCAGAGGCCGCCGGCGAGCGAGAGTCCCTGCACCGTCATCGCAGCCACCCAAGCCCAGGGCTTCAGGAGGATCATGCCCACGGCCACGATCAGGTTGACCGCGGCGAGAGCCAGAGCGAACTCCGACGTGCCCATGGCGGGCAGATGTAGTGAGGGGAGTTCGGAGAAGTACAAGGTGCCGGTTGCGGTCCATACCGAGGCCTGCCCCAGCAGGAGCAGGGCGATGATGACGACACCGCGGGGGCGCCTGATCTCAGGGCGTTCTTCAGCCATCCTTCAACGAGGATACCGCGTTTGCGCGCGCCGGGTCCTGCGTGGTCGACGGGCCCGACCCGTGAGCGTGCTCAGGCCGTCGTCACCGTGCGACGCTTCCCGGGCCGTACAGTCGTTACCTGATAGAATCCAGGGGCCACGCACGATTACTCAGGAGCGCACATGACCCGGGGCGAGCAGCTGTACGAGGGCAAGGCCAAGATCGTCTACGCAACGGACGATCCAGACGTATACATCCAAGATTTCAAGGACTCCGCCACGGCCTTCGACGGCAAGAAGAAGGGGACCATCGGCGACAAAGGTCGCGTGAACAACGCCATCTCCTCTCAACTCTTCGGGCTTCTGGAAGAGGCGGGCGTGCCCACACACTTCCTCGGTCTCGAGGGGGACACGGGCATGCGTATCCACCGGCTGGATATGTTCATGGTGGAGTTCGTGGTGAGGAACGTGGCCGCCGGGTCCCTTTCCAAGCGGATCGGGTATCCCGAGGGAACCGCCCTCAAGAACCCGCCTATCGTCGAGTACTACTACAAGGATGACGAGCTGGGCGACCCACTGCTGTGCATGGCACACTTGGACGAGCTCGAGGTGATCTCCCCGGCGGACCTCGCCGAGGCGACGACGCTGTCGAAGCAGGTGAACCAGGTGCTCACCGGGTTCTTCTCCCATCGCCGTCTCACACTCGTGGATTTCAAGCTGGAGTTCGGGAAGGATTCGACGGGGAAGATCCGTTTGGGCGACGAGATCTCGCCGGACACCTGCCGGCTCTGGGACGCCGACACCAACGAGAAACTGGATAAGGATCGGTTCCGGCGCGACCTGGGTGGGGTAGAGGACGCGTATGCCGAAGTGCTCCGCCGGATCACAGGTCCGGCGCAGGCTTGATCGAAGGACGGGGGAAGGGCATGTTCAAGGTATCCGTGTACGTGACACCCAAGAGCGGCATCTCGGACCCCCAGGGAGCCACCGTCGAGCGGGCCTTGCCGGCCCTCGGTTTCGAGGGAGTGGAACAGGTCCGGGTGGGTCGGTTCATCACCCTGGAGGTGGACGGCGCCGAAGAGGAAGTGGTGCGCCGGGATGTGGACGACATGTGTCGTCGTCTACTCGCGAACCCCATCATCGAGGATTACTACTTCGAGCTGACCGCTTCGGGTCCGGGTGCGGCCCAGATGTCGGTTGACGGCGACATCGTGCTGCCGTCCGACGCCGCCCTGCGCATCGCGGGTGAGCACGCGGGCAGCCCGTGGACCGCCGCCGATCCCTTCGCCCACCGCGAGTCGGAGTCGGAAGAGTGACCGCACGCAGGCCCTCCCCGGTGCGGTTCGGGATCGTGGTGTTCCCGGGCTCCAACTGCGAGTACGACAGCAAGCACGCTCTGAGCACGTTCCCCGAGGCCGAGCCCTACTACCTCTGGCACAAGGATCGTGACCTCCAGGCGCCCGACGTGGTGATCCTACCCGGGGGTTTCTCCTACGGTGACTACCTCCGGACCGGGGCCATCGCCCGCTTCAGCCCCCTGATGGGGGAGGTCGCCGCCTTCGCGGCCGACGGCGGCCTGGTGATGGGGATCTGTAACGGCTTCCAGATCCTCACCGAAGCCCACATGCTGCACGGCGCGATGCTCCGCAACCGGGGGCTGAAGTTCGTGTGTCACTCACAGCACCTGCGGGTGGAGCGCACCGACACGCCCTTCACGCGCCGTCTGCGGGTGGGCGACGTGATCCAGGTGCCCGTGAACCACAACGAAGGGGCGTGGACGGCCGGCGCGGAGAGTCTGCAGCAGATCGAGGAGCAGGGGCTGGTGGTATTCCGCTACTGCGACGCTCAGGGGGCCGTCACCGACGAGGCCAATCCCAACGGGGCCGTCGACAACGTGGCGGGGATCGTCAACGAGGGGTTCAACGTCCTCGGTATGATGCCGCACCCGGAGCGGGTGTGTGAGGACGTGCTCGGCGGGGTTGACGGCCGCGACCTCTTCGGTTCGCTCATCGACCACGTACTGGAGGCGCGCTGATGGCTTCGATCGCATGTCCCCGCTGCGGCCACGTGGATACGTTCACCACGGGCTTTCTCCCCGAAACCTGCGTATGTCGGGTCTGTCAGAGCCAACTCGACTGGCGTGAGATCCCGGGTATGGGGCCCGAGTGTCGTCCTCTGAAGGCGCCCGCCGACTCGCCGGAGCCGGCCACCAAGCCGGGGACTGAGGAGTAGGCATGCCGGAACTCTACGCCGAACTCGGCCTCACCAACGCCGAGTACGGACGGATCAAGGAGATACAGGGCCGAGAGCCAACGCACGTGGAGCTCGCGGTCTACTCGCTCATGTGGAGCGAGCACTGCGGCTACAAGCACTCCCGACCCTATCTGAGCAGGTTTCCCACGTCCGGCGACCACGTGCTCCAGGGTCCGGGAGAGAACGCGGGCATCGTGGACATCGGCGGCGGGCTCGCCGTGGCGATGAAGATCGAGAGTCACAACCACCCTTCGGCCGTCGAGCCGTATCAGGGGGCGGCCACCGGCGTGGGCGGGATCGTCAGGGACATCTTCGCCATGGGCGCCCGGCCCATCTGCAGCCTGGACTCCCTGCGCTTCGGGGAGATCGCCCCCGTGCCTGGGGCGGGCCGGGCGGATTCCAGCGCCGGGTACGACCGCCAGCGCTACCTCTTCGAGCACGTGGTAGCTGGTGTGGGTGCCTACGGGAACTGCATGGGCATACCCACGGTGGCTGGGGAGGTGTACTTCGAGGACGCCTATTCCGGCAACTGCCTGGTGAACGCGATGACCGTGGGTCTCGTGCGACACGAGGGCATCGTGCGCAGCAAGGCCGTCGGTGTGGGCAACCACGTGGTGCTCTTCGGCTCAAAGACCGGCCGTGACGGCATCGGCGGCGCGAGCGTGTTGGCCAGCCAGGAGTTCGACGAGACCCTCGAAGAGAAACGTCCCTCCGTGCAGGTGGGCGATCCCTTCACCGAGAAGAAGCTCCTTGAGGTGTGCCTGGAACTGCTGGGCGACGGGCGTTTCGTCGCGCTCCAGGATCTGGGCGCCGCCGGCATAACCTCCTCCGCCAGTGAGATGGCCGCGAAGGGGGAGGTGGGCATCGACATGCACACCGACCGCGTCCCGCTCCGCGAGCAGGGCATGGCGCCCTGGGAGATCATGATCAGCGAGAGCCAAGAGCGGATGCTGGCCATCGTCACGCCCGCCGACTGGCCCGCGGTGTACGCCGCCTGCGAGCGTTGGGACCTGGATTGCACCATCGTCGGCGACGTCACGGATTCCAAGAACCTCCGCGTGCTGCACCACGGCGAGGTGGTGGGCGACATGCCGGCCGCCGCCTTGGCCGACGCGCCCCTCTGCGTGGTGGAGACCGAACGCCCCGCACACGAGGTGGACGAGCCCGTCGACCCGGCCGCGTACCCGCAGCCGGCCGTGCCTCTCACCGAGATCCTGCTCGATCTGCTCGGGTCGCCGAACATCGCCTCCCGCCGCTGGATATGGGAGCAGTACGACCACCAGGTGCAGCTGAACACCGTACTCGTGCCCGGCGGCGACGCCGCCCTGCTGCGGGTGAAGGAGACCGGCGCCGGCCTGGCTGTGTGCACGGACGGCAACGGCCGCCACGCCTACCTCGACCCGTACCGGGGAGGCAAAGCGGCGGTGGCCGAGGCGGCCCGCAACGTCTCCTGCGTGGGGGCGGCTCCCATCGCCGTCACGAACTGCCTGAACTTCGGGAACCCGGAGAAGGGCCCCATCTCCTCCCAGTTGAAGCGGGCGATCGAGGGGATGGCGGAGGCCTGCGAAGCCTTCGGCGTGCCGGTCATCTCCGGCAACGTGTCCCTGTACAACGAGAGCTTCGGACAGGCCATCTATCCGACTCCGGTGGTGGGGATGCTTGGTCTGAGCGACGACGTGACCGCCCACTGCACCGTGGGATTCAAGGCCGAGGGCGACGTCTTGCTGCTGTTGGGTGACGCCACGCCTGCCCTCGACGGCTCCGAGTATCAGAAACGCTGGTTCGGGAAGGTGGAGGGCCGGATCCCCGACGTCGATCTCGAGGCCGAGGTTCTCCTCCAGGGGATCCTACGGCGCGCGATCGCCGACGGGATGCTCCGTTCCGCCCACGATTGCGCCGACGGCGGTCTGGCCGTCGCCGTGGCCGAGAGCTGTCTCGCCGGTGGGCTGGGCGCGCGCGTGCACCTGGACGGTGGGGCGCCCGGCGTCGGCGCGCGCCACGATCTCTTGCTGTTCGGTGAGGCGCCCACGCGTGTGGTGGTGAGCGTGGCTCCCGACGTCTCCTCGGCCTTCCAGAGCCTCTGCGGGGGTGCGGGTGTGCCGAGTGCCGTGATCGGCACGGTGGGGGGCGACTCCCTGCGGGTGCAGGCGGGCTCGGAGCAGATCGAGTTGTCTCTGGTGGTGTTGGACGAATCGTTCGAGAACGGGCTTCCCCGAGCCCTGGGGGTGGACTGAGTGGCAGTGGACCTCTCGGGAGGCGCGGCGTCCCCCGATGACGGCCTGGGTTTCGACGACTCCCCTCGGGAGGAGTGCGGTGTCTTCGCCATTTTCGCTCCGGAGCGCGACGTAGCTCGACTCACCTTCTTCGGCCTCTTCGCGATGCAGCACCGGGGCCAAGAGTCGGCCGGCATCGCCGTGAGCGACCAGTCGCACATCATGGTGTACAAGGAGATGGGCCTGGTGTCCCAGGTGTTCAAGGAGCAGACACTCCGCAGCCTGTCGGGGCAGCTGGCCATCGGTCACGTGCGCTACTCCACCACCGGCTCGAGCGAGTGGCGCAACGCCCAGCCGATCCATCGGGCCCGCAACGGTTCCGCGATCGCCCTGGCCCACAACGGCAACTTGGTGAACACCGACGAGCTCCGCACGCGCCTGGTGGCCGACGGGGTCGAATTGTCGTCCACCTCGGACACGGAGATCATCGGGGCCATGCTGGCCGAACATCCCGCGCACGACGTAAAGGACGCTCTACGCGACGTGATCCCTCAGTTGCGGGGCGCCTTCAGTGCCGTGATGCTCACCGAGTCCGCCGTCTATGGGTTCCGCGATCCCTACGGGGTGCGCCCCCTCGTGCTGGGCCGGCTGGTCGACCGGTACGTGCTGGCCAGCGAGACGGCCGCCCTCGACATCATCGGTGCCGAGGCGGTGCGTGAGATCGAGCCCGGGGAGATGTGCTGGATCGACGACGAGGGCTACCACGTCGAGCGGGTGGTGGCGCGCGAGAACGAGGCCCTGTGCGTCTTCGAGTTCATCTACTTCGCGCGGCCGGACTCCGTCATGCGCGGCCAGACCCTGTACTCGGCGCGCAGCCGCATGGGCGGGGAGCTCGCCGTGGAATCTCCGGCGGAGGCCGACCTGGTGATCCCCGTGCCGGACACGGGTAACTCGGCCGCCATCGGCTACTCCGCCGCCAGCGGCATCCCCTTCGGGGAAGGCCTGGTGAAGAACCGCTACGTGGGCCGCACGTTCATCGAGCCCGACGACGATCTCCGGCGGCTCGGTATCCGCATGAAGCTCAACCCCCTCAAGTCCACGATCCGGGGGAAGCGACTCGTGGTGGTCGACGACTCCATCGTGCGGGGGAACACCACCAGCCGGCTGGTGCAGATGTTGTTCGACGCCGGAGCCGCGGAGGTGCACCTACGCATCTCCTCGCCACCCATCGTCTTTCCTTGCTTCTACGGCATCGACATGGCCAGCCAGGGTGAGTTCATCGCCTTCGAGCGCACGGTGGAGGAGGTGGCTCGCGAACTGGGGGCCACGTCGCTCGCCTATCTGTCGCTGGACGGCTTGATCCGAGCAACCGGCCTCGGCCGTGAGAGCTTCTGCACGGCCTGCTTCAGTGGTGACTACCCCTGTGAAGTGCCCGAGGAGCTGCGCATGTCGAAATTCCGCTACGAGGGCGCGAAGCAGGCCCAGTGATCGAGGAGGTCCCGCTCGGTGACGCCCGCTTAGACGAGTTCGTGCGCCTGCCGTGGCGCCTCTACCGCGGCGATCCTTTCTGGACCCCGCCTCTGCGCGGCGATCTGCTCGGGAGCCGGCTCCTTGGGCTCAAGGGGTTGCTCACGCCGGCCCATGCGTATCACGACGACGCCGACGTCACGCACTTCCTGGCACGCCGGGCCGGTGAGGTGGTGGGTCGGGTTTCGGCGGCGATCAATCACCGATTCAACGAGTACTATCACTGCCGTATCGGCTTCTTCGGCTTCTTCGAGACGATCGACGATGCGGAGGTGGCGGGGGCCCTTCTGGACGCGGCTCGGGCGTGGGTGGCCGATCGAGGCATGACGGCCATCCGTGGCCCGGGTGAGTACTCGAACGTCACTCACGAACGGCAGGGCATACTCATCGATGGCTTCGATACGCCGCCCGTGGTGGAGCAGACCCACAACCCTCCCTACTACGCCGACCTCCTCGAGGGCTACGGCTTTCGCAAGGTCATGGACTACCACGCCTACATGGTGGGTGTGAACGACCCGGCGCCCGATCGCCTGGAGGAGGTGGCGCGTCGCGCCGCGGCCCGGCGAGATCTCACTCTGCGCACCATTTCGCGCAAGGATCTGGAGGCGGATATCCGCTTGGTGGTCGAACTCTACAACGAGGCCTGGGCGGACAACTGGGGCTTCCTACCCATCACTCCAGGGGAGGCCGATTCTCTGGCCGACACGCTCCGCCCCATTCTCGATGAGGGTACCGTGCGCTTCGCCTACGTCGACGGAGAGCCGGCGGCCGTCTTCGGGGCCTTCCCCGATCCCAACTATGCACTCAGACCGCGTTGGAAGTGGTACGGAGACTCCGATGCGGTGCGTGTGGCCCGCCTCCTGCTCGTTCGGCGTCGCATCCCGCGGGTTCGCTTGATGTTCTTCGGAGTGCGTTCGCAGTTTCGACGGTTGGGTATCGACGCCCTGCTCTACCTCGAGACGAAGAAGTACGGCATGACAAAAGGCTACGTAGATTGCGACATCTCCCTCCTGCTCGAGAACAACCACATGGTGCTGCGTGCCGCCGAGTTCATGGGGGCGCATCGGTACAAGACGTGGCGGATCTACGAGCTGCCCTTGGGTGCCACAGGTGTCGATTCGGGAGAGGTCGCCGCCGGCGGCGAGTGAGCCGCGCGCGAGCGCGCGGCGCCCCCTACCTGGACCCCGGGGGCGTCTCAGGGCACCAGCCAGACCACCAGGGCGAGCGACGCCGTCACCACCACCAGCTGAACCAGGGTGCCCACCACCGGTCCGGCACGTCCGTGGGGGTAGGGTTTCCAGTGGCTCGGGAAGAGGCGCCGGTGGCGCCCGATGGGCAGAACGGCGTCCAGCACGTCCAGGTCGGGCGCGGCGGAGACGGCGGCTCCGAGGAGCACGTACCAAGGCGCGTCGAAGACCTGCCAGGCCGCTACGAACGTGAGTGCCGAGACGCCCACGTCGCCCAACGCCCACAGGTAGAGCCGGGGGCGCCTCGTATAGTCCCAGTGGGGCACGATGTCGAGGAGGGCGTGCGCGGCGAGGGCCGCGAGCACGAGCGCCCACCAGGGGGCGTTCAGACGGGACGAGCCGAGGGCCGCCCCGAGAGCCATGCCGGACACGGTGTGCACGATCACCCACATGGGTCACCGTCGGTGGTCGCTTCGGCGCGGTGCAGGGCCAGACCACAGACCGTGGTGACGGCGGAACTCGCGTCGGGCGCCGGCACGGCGCCCCCGTCCAGCAGGGCTTGCTGGAGGACGGCGGCCCTGCCTCCCGTGAGGTCGCGCGTCTCGATCGGCGGCTCGGTGAGCACGATCACATCGGCTCCGGCGGCGAGGGCCCTCTCCGCGACCTCGAGATCGGCCAGGTTGCCGTCGCCGTACACCTGGGGGGCGAGCACGACGCAGTCGGCCTCGCTCACCAGTTCCTCATGCTCCCGCACCGTTTCGGGGCTGAGGGGCTGGAAGGGCGGCGCCGAGACCACGGTGAGGCCCAAGCTGCGGGCCGCCTCGTAGTCGGAGTCGAAGACGCTCACCACTCCGAGGGAAGGGCTGAAGCCGAGATGCACCAGTTCCTGCAGGATGTCGACTCCGGCGCCCCCGCCGGTTATCAGGTGCACCTGCAGGCCCGCCGCGCCGGCCGCGGCGCGGCGGCGCGACACGGTCACCGGGGTCACGTAGGGACGCCCCCCTTGCCGATGCACCGTGACTCTGGTGGAGAACACGTCGAGCAGCACCTCGGGTGTGAGGAGCGCATCCGGCGACCCCTGAGCCGCCACCCGGCCGGAGGACAGCAGCAGCAGGTCGTCACAATACTGGGCGGCCATGTTGATGTCGTGAACCACGACCACGACGGTCCTGCCCTCGGCGTTCAGCCGGGAGAGCACCTGCATCACCTCGAGTTGATGGTTGAGGTCGAGGTTGTTGAGGGGCTCGTCGAGCAGGAGGATCGGCGTCTCCTGAGCCAGCGTCTGGGCTATGAGGACGCGTTGCCGCTCGCCCCCCGAGAGCTCCGTGACCGGTCGGTGGGCGAGGTCCTCGATGGAGAGGTCGGCGAGGGCGCGTTCCACCGCTTCGTCACCTTCGGCATCCATCCGTCCCCACGAACCTCGGTGCGGGAAGCGGCCGAGAGCGACCACTTCCTCCACAGTAAACTTGAAGTCGAGGGTGAAGGTCTGCGGCACCACCCCGATGGTCCGGGCGATGGCCGCGCGGTCGTGGGCGGAGAGGGGTCGGCCAGCGATGCTCACGTCGCCGGTGCTGGGTTCGAGTGCGCCCGCCAGGCAGCGGAGTAGGGTGGTCTTGCCGGAACCATTGGGGCCGAGGATGCCGAGGAAGGCGCCGGGTTCCACCGTGACGTCCACTGCGTCGAGCAACGTCCGCTCGGCCCGGATCACCGAGAGTGCGCGGGCCTCGAGCGTGGGCGGCGCGGTCTGCGGCGCGGGAGGGCGCGCCGCGAGGCGTGTGGGGCGACCGGTGGGCATCCTCACACACCTCGCCGTTTCCTGAGCAGATACAGGAAGAAGGGCCCGCCCACAAAAGCGGTGATGATGCCCACCGGGATCTCCGCCGGAGACAGGATGGTGCGGGCCAGCGTATCCGCGAGCAGCAGGAAGAGGGCGCCGAACAGGGCGGAGGCCGGCAGGAGGTAGCGGTGATCGGGCCCGATGAGGAGCCGCACCATGTGCGGCACCATGAGACCCACGAATCCGATGAGGCCGGTGAACGCCACCGCGCTCGCCGTCGTCAGCGAGGCCACGATCATGAGGGTCCTGCGGGTGGAGTGCGCGTCCACCCCGAGCTCCTCGGCCCGACTCTCGCCCATCAGCATCAGATTGAGACGGGGGGCGTAGGCGAGCATGATGATGAACCCGGCGGCCACCAGTGGCGACGCCACGGCCACCTTGGTCCAGGAGGCGGTGGTGAGGCCGCCCATCAGCCAGATGATCACCGTGCGCAGGTCGTACTGGGTGGCCACCATCAGCAGGGACAGCACGGCCGTGAAGGTGGAGCCCACGGCCACGCCGGAGAGGAGCAGCGACGAACTCGACGTCTCCCCGGCGAAGGTGGCCAGACGGTAGACGAGCGTGGCGGCCAGCACGGCTCCCAGGAAGGCGAGCGCGGGCAGGCCGAAGATACCGAGAGCGCCGAAGGGCCGCCAGATGATGGCCACCGTGGCTCCGACCGCGGCGCCCGCCGATACCCCGAGAAGGTACGGCTCGGCCAGAGGGTTGCGGAACACGCCCTGGAAGGTGGCGCCCGCCGTGGCCAGCGCGATGCCGGCCACGAGGGCCATCACGATGCGGGGCAGACGCAGGTCGCGGAGCAGCCGGGGCGCCCAGGAGGGGTAGGAGTCCGGATCCACGCTTCCGGGGGAGAGAAGCCCGAGCGTCGCCCTCCCCACCTGAGCGGGAGTCAGGCCGGCCGCCCCCACGACGGCGGCCAGCAAGAGGGCCCCGAGGAGCGCCGCCGCCAGTACGGCCATCAGCAGCCGGTACCGTCGGCGGCGCGCGCGGCGCGGGTTCACCGTCAAGCTCCGAGCATCAGAAGGCGTCGGGGTGCAGCGCCTTCGCCAGGATCAGCAGTCCCTCACCCACGCGTGGGCCGGGCCGCGTGACGGTGGTGTCGTCGATCAGATACACACGCCCTTCCGTCACGGCGCGCAGCGGGGCGAAGCGGGGGTCGGCCGCGAAGGCCTCCACGGTGGAAAAGACGGTCTGCGGGAGGAGCACCGTGTCCGGGTCGGACGCCACCAATTCTTCGGGCGTGAGCTGGAAGTAGGCGCTGGAACCGGAGGCGCCGATGCCGGCGGCGCCGGCCAGGGTGATGAGCTCGTCCACGAAAGAGCCGGGGCCCACCGTCCAAAGGGTGTCGTCCAACGCGAAGAAGACGGTGGGGGTCTCGCCGGTCTCCCGGGCCGTGTTGGAGATGCCCTCGAGCTCCATCTGCAGCGACACTATGAGCTCCTCAGCCGCTTTCGGGGTACCCACGGCCCCACCGATGGTCCGTATGTCGGCGTAGATGCCGTCGACCGAGGCGGCGTTCATGATGAGCACCGGCACGCCGGCGTCGGCGAGCGGCTGCAGCGCTTCCTCGTTGCCCGAGTACCCCACCACCAGGTTGGGATCGAGGGCGATGATGGCCTCGGTGTTCGGTTGGAAGTCGCCGATGGTGTCGATGTCCGCCACCTCGGGCGGGTAATCGTCGAGGCTGGTGACGCCCACCACCCGGTCACCCGCGCCGAGCGCGAACAGGATCTCGGTGTTGGCGGGGGAGGTGGAGACGATGCGCTCGGGGCGGGCGGTCACCTCCACCGGCGTCCCGTTGTCGTCGGTCACCGTCACCGGGAACACCGCTCCTTCCTCGGTTGGTGTGATCGAGACACCTTCGCCCACCGTGGGGGAGGGTGGCTCCGTGGTCGTGGTGGTGGCGTCACCGCCGCAGCCGGCGAGGGCGACGACCCCGAGGAGGGCGACGACCCCCAGGATGGTGGTCAGCCCCAGGAGTAGGGTGCGCGGCTTCATACGCGGGATGGGGTGGGTAGGGGTGGGTGACGTGCGCATGGACGTGCTCCTTCCGGTTCGGATCCGTTGCTCACGGCAAGATGGTGGAGAGCGTGACATGCTCCCCGGCCGGGCGTCACCCAGCCGAACCGGAACGGCGCCGCGCTGCAAGCGCGACGGAGATTGCCCTCTCCGCGGAGAGCTGCTCGCCCATCGGTAGGTGCTCTGGCTTCCGCGGCGGGCGTCGCGAGAGGCGACACGCCGTCGACGGTCACAGTGGCGGGACCGCGCCGGATTCACACCGGCTTCCCCTTTGGCACCGAGGGGTTCCATCTGCCCTTCGTATCGACTATACCATGTGGCAGCGGGCGGACTCCGGGGGTCGCAGAGGGGCGATGCCATCGCCCATCCCTGGGGTTCTCTGCTATCCTGTCCCGCGATCTGAGCGGTACCGTGCGGAGGTGTCGAGGGTTGAGAGGAACGTCATGAGTGTCGGGTGGCTCAGTGTCGTGCTGTTCCCTCTCCTGGCCGGTTTCTTCGCCTGCACTCTTCTGGCGGCCCTCGAACGGAGTTGGCGTCTCGCCGCCGTTGCCGCCGTCAGTCTCGTTGCCGCCGGCGCCGCGGTCCTTCTCACGGGGCACGCCGTCCTCCCTCTCGGGTAGACTCCTTTCTTGCGAGTCGGGCGGTCGCACATGCGCGCTCGGCGTTGCGGCCGGACGCGCTCGATCGCGGCGCTGTGTGTGGGCGGTCGCGAGTGGTCTGCTACGATTGCGGGAACCCGAGTGCCGGCACATATCGAGGAGGATCCGTGGCGCAGAAGCGAGAGAAGAAGTCAGCAGACACGGGGGGCGCGTCGGCCAGGAAGTCAAAGAAGCCCGCCGAGGAAACCGCCGGCTCGGCTCTTGAGTCCGCCGGCTCGGCTCCCGAGCCCGCGGTGTCCGCTGAGGGGGCCGTATGTTCGCCCGGTCCCAGCGTCACGGGGGGGTTGAACTACGCCGCCTCCGGCGTGGACATCGAGGCGGGCGAGGAGGCGGTGCGTCGCATCAAGGGGCTGGCGGAGTCCACGTATATCCCCGGTGTGCTCGGAGCGCTGGGCGGCTTCTCCGGTCTCTACGAGCTCCCGGCGGGCATGAAGCAACCGGTGCTCGTGTCGGCAACCGACGGCGTCGGCACCAAGCTGCTCGTGGCCCAGGAGATGGGCAAGCTGAACACGGTGGGCATCGACCTCGTGGCAATGTCGGTGAACGACGTGCTCACGGTAGGCGCCAGCCCCATCCTCTTCCTCGACTACATCGCCACGGGCAGGCTCGATCCGCTCGAGATCGAGACTGTCGTGGAGGGTGTCGCCCGGGGGTGTCGCGAGGCCGGCTGCGCCCTGATCGGGGGAGAGACCGCCGAGATGCCCGGGCTCTACGCGCCCAAGGAATTCGACCTCGCCGGATTCTGCGTGGGTCTGGCCGAGAAGGAGGACCTCATCGACGGGTCCAAGATCGCGGAGGGCGATATCGTTATCGGGCTGTCCTCCAGCGGCCTGCACTCGAACGGCTTCTCCCTGGTCCGGGCGATACTGGAGGCCAATCAGTGCGCCCTCAGCGACAAGTTCCCCCATTTCGGGGAGACCATCTCGTACATGCTGCTGCAACCAACGCGCATCTACGTGAACGCCATATGGTCGGTGCTGGAGAAGGGTGTGGCCATCCACGGCATGGCCCACGTCACGGGTGGGGGCATCGGCGGCAACCTCTCCCGCGTCATGCCTGAGGGACTCACCGCCGCCTTGCACTTCGAGAACTGGAAGGTGCCGAAGGTCTTCCGCGCCCTCCAGCACCTCGGCGAGATCGAGGAACCGGAGATGTTCCGCACGTTCAACATGGGGATCGGCTACGTCGTCGTGGTGCCTTTCGAGTCGGCCGAGTGGACGGCCCGCCTGCTCCAGCGAGCGGGTGAAGATTGCATGTATCTCGGCAGCATCGTGCGGGGCGAGAAGCCAGTCACGCTGAGCGGGGTGTTCTAGGAGGCGGAGGCTTCGGCCTCCGCCGGTTCCGGTCGTCGTCCCTCTCTGCTACTATGGCCGCGCCCCGGCCGCGAGGCGGGGGCGGAGAAGGAGCGGAGGGAGGTCGATGTACAAGATCGCCGTGCTCGCCTCGGGCAGCGGCTCGAACCTGCAGGTGATCATCGACCGGTTGCACCACGGTGTGCCGGACGTTGAGGTCGCCGTGGTGGTGAGCAACGTGCCGGGCGCGTTGGCCCTCGAGCGGGCCGAGCGGGCGGATATCCCCACTGCGACGTTCCCCCTGCACGAATACCCGGACAGGGAGGCGCGCGACCGAGCCATGGGCGCTGCCATCGAAGCCGGTGGCGTGGAGTTGGTGGTTCTGGCGGGATACATGCAGCTGCTGACGCCCCGCTTTCTCGAGCGCTTCCCGCAGCGGGTGATCAACCTGCACCCGGCCCTTCTGCCCTCGTTCCCCGGCGAGCATGGCATCGAAGACGCTGTGAGGTATGGAGCGAAGGTGACCGGGGTGACCGTGCACTTCGTCGACGCGGGGGTGGATACCGGCCCGGTGATCCGGCAAGAGACGCTGCCTGTCCACGACGACGACACGGCGGCGAGCCTGGCCGCCCGGATACACGCGCTGGAGCACCGCACGCTCCCGCGAGTCATAGAACTGTTCGCACAAGGGAAGATCACTCCGCCGGAGCCCGGATCGCGGCTCGTGCGGGTGGACGACACGCAGATCTCAGACATCGTCTGGTAAGGGGGACCCTGTGAAGGTACGCCGCGCACTCATATCCGTCTCGAACAAGTGGAATCTGGAGGCGTTCGCCCGCGGGCTCGCCGAACTCGGTGTGGAGCTCATTTCCACGGGGGGGACGTTCAAGTTCCTGAAAGAGGCGGGCGTCCCCGTGACGCAGGTGTCCGACGTCACCGGATTCCCGGAGATCATGGACGGCAGGGTGAAGACCCTCCATCCCGCCATCCACGGCGGCATCCTGGCCGACCGGCGGAACCACGAGCACATGAAGGCCATCCAGGGACTCGGCATCGAACCCATCGACCTGGTGGTCGTCAACCTCTACCCCTTCGAGGACGTGGCGGAGCGGCGGGGCGCCGCCGACGACGAGATCATCGAGAACATCGATATCGGCGGCCCTACCATGGTCCGTGCCGCCGCCAAGAACTACGAGGGAGTGGCCGTGGTGGTCGACCCTCACCGCTACGACGGTCTTCTCGAGGAGCTGCGTACGAGCGAGGGTGCCCTCTCCGCCGAGACGCGGCGCGACCTCGCTCTGGAGGCGTTCCACCACACCGCGCACTACGATTTCGCCATCGCCAACTGGTTCAGCTCGCAGGTGGACGAGTTCCCGCCCTACATCATGTGGGATTTCAAGAAGGTGCAGGATCTGCGCTATGGTGAGAATCCCCACCAGCGCGCCGCCTTCTACGCCGACGTGGATGGCCGCAAGCACCTCCTGTCCCAGATCGAACAGCTCCACGGCACCCACCTCTCCTTCAACAACCTGCTCGACCTCGACTCCGGCCGCCGGCTCGCCGAGGAGTTCACGCTGCCCTGCTGCGTCATCATCAAGCACAACAACCCGTGCGGTGTCGCCCTGGCGGAGAACATCACGTTGGCCTACGAGAAGGCTCTCTCGTGCGACCCGGCCTCGGCCTTCGGGAGCGTGATCGTGGTCAATCGTCCCGTCGACGAGGAACTTGCCCGTGCGTTGAGCACGAACTTCGTGGAGGTGCTCTTCGCGCCGGCATTCGTGGAGGAGTCCCTCGAGATCCTCACGGCGAAGCCCGACATCCGCCTGCTGGTGGACGAGGAGAAGCGCAGGAACGCGCGGGGTCTCTACGACATGAAGCGAGTGCTGGGGGGCGCCCTCATCCAGGAACGCGACTCCGACAGCGAGAACCGGGACGCCATGCAGGTGATCACGAGCCGTCACCCCACCGAGGCGGAGTGGGGAGATCTGCTCTTCGCGTGGAGAGTGGCGAAACACGTGAAGTCGAATGCCATCATCCTCGTCAAAGATCTCATGAGCATCGGGGTGGGCGCCGGGCAGATGAGTCGGGTGGATTCAGCCCGGCTCGCCGTACAGAAGGCGCGGCATCCATTGGCCGGCTGCGCGGTGGCCTCCGACGCGTTCTTCCCGTTCACCGACGCGCTTGAGGTGGCCGTCGAGGCCGGCGCCGCGAGCGTGATCCATCCGGGCGGATCCAAGCGCGATGACGATGTCAGTCGCTACGCCGAGTCCCAAGGGATGGCCATGGTGGTGACCGGCCGGAGGCACTTCAAGCACTGAGCGGCGCGCGGGTGCGGCTGGCGCGGGCGCTCGCCCCTCAGTGATCGTGCGAATGGTCTCCGGGCACGTGAGAATGGTCGCCGAACGCGCCGAGTTCTCCGACGGCGCGCCCTAGGGCGTCGTTCGCCTGAGCGCTGAGTTCCGCAACCGTTTCGAGCGCGGCGAGCGTGGCCGGTAGATCCTGGTCCTTGAGTTTCTCGTGCCATTCGAGGTAGCTCAGGCGGTGCCCCTCGTTGTGCTCGATCCAGTGGTGGATCAAGATGGCGATCTTCTCTCGTTCTGTCGACATGCGTCTCCTCCGTCCATGGCAGGGAGTCGGTCGGGCGTCCGGCCCGCCGCTTCGTGTTACTCAGGGCTGGTCTCATCTCCCTCGAGCGGGAAGAGGGCCAGGGCCTCCTCGAGCGTCGCACCACGGCGGATGCGCTCGAAGAGTTCCACGATACCGTGTGCGGCCTCTTCGGTCACGTGCCGATCCTCGTTGCTCGTGGTGGCGGTCGGGTCGCCCGCATGCGCCTCCCAGCGCTCCACCTCCTCGAGCGCCCTCATGGCGTAGAAGGCCCCGGTGACGTACACGGGGTTGCGCGAACGGAGGGCCGCGTCCTGGAACACGGCGAACGCCTCTTCGAGCCGGCGACTGGTGAGCGTGCGATCGAGCTCGCGCGCGGTGGCGAGACTCCTTCCAGACACCTCGGGAACCTGCTCCGCGGCGTAGCGGAGGAGGCCCACTATGGTCTGTCGCCAGTAGAAGTTCACTCGTCGGTTGCGATCCGGGCGAACACCGGTCAGCGGCAGTCGAGGCCGGGGGTGTGGCCGTGCTCGAACCAGAGCTGCACGCGCTCGCCGTTCTTGAGGTCGCCGATCGTAACCTGCAGGAAGGCCCGCAGTTCGTCCACCTCGGGCCCGTTCCGGGTGATGTGTGTGTGGGTGCTCCCCTCGAAGGAGTACTCGTACGTGAGCGGCAGGAACCCGTTTCCATGGGAGCCACCCGGAGTCGGTTTCGCGGGTAGATGCAGGCGTGGCATGGTCGCCTCACCCAAGCCGCCGAAGCCACAGAGCAGCCCCGCGAGTTCGGAGTTGCACGCTCCCTCCGCCTCTCTTCGGGATACTTTGCGGCTTTTCATTGGGACGCTCCGTGGGTAACGATCGCGTTGGCGCGGTGGGCTCGTGGTGCCGGTGCCAGTGTTCTCTTACCAGGTGGAGGCCCAGTTCAAACTGACAGCGCGGATGTGGGGCTCTTCGGGCGCGGATCCGGGCTCTCGCTGGAAGCGACGTTGGTTTTGGCGTCGGTGGGGCTGCGTTCGGCATCGCCGTTCTCGAACCCGCCGCGGTCGCGAGCCCCGCGTTGCAGACCCGGGGGGATTGGGCTAGAATCCCCCCTGCGGTGGGCCGTTAGCTCAGTTGGTAGAGCACCGGACTTTTAATCCGATGGTCGATGGTTCGAGTCCATCACGGCTCACCATACAAGACCCCTGCTTCGGCGGGGGTTTTTGCATCATCGGGGGAAGCATCATAGGGGCGGTAGAGGGTGGCTTCGGCCCCCGTGCGCACGGAAAGCTCACCCGGGATGGCGGTCGCTCTCATGTATGGTCCTGTGTACTCCCCTACTCTCACCCTTGAACCCCGCCGGGAGACGCCGGCCCTTCGGGGATGAGGTCGGCCACCGGCTCCAAAGATGGGGCCGTGCCGCGCCAGGCGACCTCCCAACGTTTGGTCCAGACGAGTGTCTGCAGGCCGGCGGAGGAGCCGCGGATCTCCACGCTGAAGCGTTCGCGGTCACGGAAGAGCTCCTGGGGGACACGGAAGCGGAGCACGGTGTGGAGGCCTGGCTGCAGGGGGAGGGTGGTGCCTCGGCCGGTGAAGGCCCCGATCCGGTAGTCAGCGGTGGCCTCGCCCGGCTCACCCTCGCCCTCGATGCGGATGGGAACCCGCACCAGGACAAAGCTACTGTTGGGGGAGAGCTGACAGGTCTCCGGTCCGTTCTCCTCCACTCTCAAGAATGCCGACCTCCCCGGGGCAGCTGACGCAGACTCGTAGTCTACCGGAGAGTTGGCAGTCGCATCCCCCCGCCGCCAACCCCAATCGCCTCCGCCACCCGCCCCCAGCCGGTGTCCTCCTGACCCTCGAGGCGTCTGAGGTAGGTGGTGGTCACCGCGAGCGAGGAGTGGTCCAGAAACAGGCTCACCTCCTCCACCGACTCCCCGGCCTCCCTCCGCAACTTTGCCGCCGCGTGCCGAAAGACGTGGACTCCGGCCGGCGGGAGCCCGGCTTCCCGCAAGTACCCCTGCAGCTGCCCGTAGAAGGTGGCGCTCCCGATGCCCCACACGGACTCGGAGGGGCCCAGCGCCTCAAGGTCCTGCTTCCGGGCCCGCAGTGCCGCCTGGAGGGCATCCACCGCGGGCGGGGGAAGCTCCCGGCGTCCGGTCTTCCCGCCTTTACCTCTGTAGGTGTAGGTCCAGCGCCCCTTCTCGAAGGCGAGATCCTTCCGGGTCATACGGAACACCTCGGCCCGCCTGCGGCCGGTGAGGACCAGGGTGAGGAGGATGGCCCGGTTGCGCAATCCGACCGGCGTGTCCGGGATGACGGCCAAGAGTCGCCGGATCTCCTCGGCCGAGAGTCCGCGGGGGGGAGAGGGGGAGGCCCGGGGTCGCTCAAGGCGATCACAGGGATTCCGGTCTACGATCTCCATCCGCACAAGGAAGCGGAAGAAGGAGGAGACGCAAGCTATGCGGGCAGCGATGGTGACGGGGGAGGGGTCCCGGCCCGAGAGGCCCTTCCCGTGCGCCCACACGAACACCTCCTGGGCCGTGACTTCATCCGGGGTCATCCCCAGGCGCCCGAAGAAGTCCTGGAGCATGCGGGAGTAGCCCTCGACGGTGCGGCGGGAGCCAGAGCGGCGTTCCTTCTCCACCAGGAAGGCCAGGAGGGAGCGTTCCCAACCCTGCAGGTCTTCGAGGGGGTAAGCGATGGCGGTCGAACGCACGACGGGCTCCTTATCTTGGGTGACACCATGTTCGCTAGACCGGCCTGGAAGTCAACGGGCACTTGCGGCCGTCGATGACTCTGGGTTTCTACGGGACATTCGGCCCCTGGACAGAGGACGCCATTCTGACTATGGTTGATGCGTCCAGCACAGCTGCCGGCGGAGGCGAACAGGTCTCGTGTGGAGATCGGGCAACGCGTGCGGGGATATGAGTGCCTCAGCGCTCACCCTGCGAGGAGCAAGGACAACCTGCTCTGCAAGGCTCTTGCAGCTATGCACATGACGAAGCGGACATGGCCGCTGTGATCGACGGTCGGCTGCCTGATCGCATCGGGGGAGCGTTCATCGGACGGGGCCGCGTTGGCGACGACCGATGTGGAGTCGACCAAGGCGCCGCCACTCCCGCGGTGGGAGAGTGCGAGTGTGATTCCAGACGCAGCGGCATGAGATGAGCCCGGCCGCAAGCGGATACGAACTCAGGCTCAGTGCGCCGAACCGGACGCACTTGGGGGCGCCTCAATGATAGGACCGGTCAGTCTCGAACAGATCGATGAGTTCCACGTTGCACGGCGTCTCCCGCGCACGGCCCTCGATGAGAAGGTCGTGGCCGGGGTTCGTACCTTGGACGAAAGGCTCCACGTAGAGCCGTTCATCCGCTCCATCCTAGCCGACTTCACCAACACTCCGCACGGAAGCAGCGAGATCGCCGACATCCTCACCACGCACGTGAACTTGGAAGGTCGATCGTGCCACACAGCTTTCGTGATCAAGGGGAAGTCAACACCCAAGATCACGTCGAAGAATACGGGGTATCAGATCATGCGGTTGCGGCAGGTCCCAGGCCTCGACCTCATGATCTTGCTGGCGGTTGGGGACATACAGGACGACATCAAGCGCGACCTCCTCTTCCAGGCTGAGAGCGTCGAGTGCGACTACATGATTGTCGACACCATGGATGTCGCCCGTCTCTTTGTCGCCTACCACAAGGTCTGTCCTAAGGATGGATTTCCCTTCGAGCAAGGGCGCTGTCCACATTGCGGGACGTCCTCCGATCAGCCTATCGAGCTGCGGATCAGCCTCTTTGATGAACCCGCATACGAGGTGCTGCGCCTGGAGGATGTGAGCCACTCTGGGGCGAAGCGCTACTCGGCCAACATCCTGGTAGATGAGCACTACCCGAGAGCGGCCCTTCGCGAAGTGATCAAACAAGCAGTCTGGGAACTCCGAGGAGGGGACTACTACCGCTCCGCCCAGGTTGAAGCTCACTTTGGCCCTCGTGATGCAGATGTGGTGTTCCTGTACGTGTACGCTCGTCAGAGTGACATCCAGCTCGGCAACTGGGTCTGCCGAGCCCTATGGATTAGTCCAGATCTTCCTGAGAAGAACCGTCCAACGGGCTGGGAGGGTCAAGACCGTCTTCACGGCATCGTTCTCGACTGGAACCGAGACGCCGCGACCACGCGCTCGCTCTTCGAGCCGGAAACAAAGCAAGCCTGGGTGAAGCGAGTCGAGGGTCTTCTGCCCGACATGCAGCTCGTGGTGGAGAAGACCCACTCGCTTCTGGAGGCGCGACATGCTGAACGCATGTCGGGCACAGAGTTTGAGCGGGTCATGCAAGACCTCGAGCGCGAAGCCTCGGCAATCAGTCAGCGGGCAAGCGGGGAGAAGTTCGCTCCCCTGGAATGTCATCAGGCCGACACTCAGCTCCAGCAGCTGGCCGCCGCGTTCCACAACATCTTCGTGCCCTTCGCTGAATGGGCCACCGGCAGGCGCGACTGGTCGTTTCAGGAGTGGCATCTGCGCAAGTATTTGACGGCCTACGAGAGCGACCTCCGGAGCTTGCAGCATGAGTGGAGGAAGATCCGGTAGCGGATAGAAACAAAGACGGAAGGCGAACGCGGGTGGTCTCGCTTCATCATGGCCTGTTCGTGCGGGATCCAGGCTTGGCTGCCCTGCGTAGGGGCTTCAGGCCAAGTCGGGTGCTGCAATGGCTTCTCGCCGGGAGACGCGAGTTGGCTCCCACGGTCTTGATCCGCACCGGGTCCATCTTTCCGCTCTGTCCGGTACTTGGTTTACACTGGTTGGAGCTCGCAACCTAATCGCTGGGGGGCCGACGACTACTCCTGAACAAGAAGCCCGCAAGCTGATCGACGAGCAGCTGGCCGAGGCCGGTTGGTTCGTCCAGGACTACACCGCCCTGCACATCGCCGCGGGACCGGGTGTGGCCGTGCGCGAGTTCCCCCTCCAGTCCGGCTTCGCCGACTACCTCCTCTACGTGGACGGCAAAGCGGCTGGTGTCATCGAGGCCAAGCCCAAGGGCCACTCACTCACGGGCGTCGAGCTCCAATCCTCCAAGTACACGCTCGGGCTTCCAGGAATCGTCCCCCACTGGTTCCGACCTCTCCCCTTCGCCTATGAATCCACGGGCGTGGTCACCCAATTCACGAACGGTCTTGACCCCGAACCGTGCAGCCGAGAGGTCTTCACCTTTCATCGCCCGGAGGAGCTCCGTCGGCTGGCGACGGCGGAGAGTCAGCTCCGAGCCAACCTCCGAGAAATCCCCGAGCTCGTCCCCGAGGGCCTCTGGCCCCCGCAGATAGGGGCAGTAGAGAATCTGGATAGGTCCTTGGCGGAGGGTCGATCCCGCTCTCTCATTCAGATGGCCACGGGTTCCGGCAAGACGTTCACGGCGGTGACGGCGTGCTACCGGCTCATCAAGTTCGCCCGAGCCAAGCGCATCCTCTTCCTGGTGGATAGGAGCAATCTGGGGCGCCAAGCCATGACCGAGTTCCAGCAGTACGTGGGGCCCTATTCCGGCAACAGCTTCACCGAGGAGTACGTGGTCCAACACTTGAAGGGCAGCAGCATCGACCCGGCGAGCAAGGTGGTCATCACCACCATCCAGCGCCTTTACAGCATCCTGAAGGGCGAGGAGTATGACGCCGAGAACGAGGAGGACTCCCTCTTCGAGGTGGGGAACGGTCTCTTCCACAAGGAACCGCTCCCCGTGGTCTACAACCCGTCCGTGCCCATCGAGACCTTTGATTTCATCGTGGTGGATGAATGCCACCGTTCCATCTACAACGTCTGGCGGCAGGTGCTCGACTATTTCGACGCCTTCCTCATCGGGTTGACGGCCACCCCTACCGCCCAGACCGTCGGCTTCTTCCACAAGAACCTGGTGCAGGACTACTCTCATGAGCGGGCCGTCGCCGACGGGGTGAACGTGGACTTCTCCGTCTACCGTATCCGCACCAAGGTGACGGAGGAGGGAGCCACCCTCGAAGCCGAGCCCGGCCTCTTCGTCCCACACATGAACCGGGTGACCAAGGAGAAGCGCTACAAGGAGCTGGACAACGACCTCACCTACACGGCTGGGGACCTCGACCGGGACGTGGTGTCCCTGGACCAGATTCGGCTTGTGGCCCGCACGTTCCGTGACCGCCTGGGGACGGAGGTATTCCCCGGTCGGACCGAGGTGCCGAAGACTCTCATCTTCGCCAAGACCGACGACCACGCCGAAGACATCGTGAAGATATTCCGGGAGGAGTTCGGCAAGGGCAACGACTTCTGTCAGAAGATAACCTCGAAGACCACGGGCAAGAAGCCCGAGGAACTCCTGAACGAATTCCGCAACTCCTACAATCCCCGCATCGCCGTCACCGTGGACATGATAGCCACCGGCACCGATGTGAAGCCGCTCGAATGCCTCCTCTTCATGCGCAACGTGAATTCGGCCACCTACTTCGAACAGATGAAGGGTCGGGGCGTGCGCATCGTGAACCCAGACGACCTCCGGAGCGTGACCCCGGATGCCCGGCACAAGACCCACTTCGTCATCGTGGACGCGGTCGGGGTGTGTGAGCGGGATAAGACGGAGTCTCTCCCTCTCGACCGCAAGCCGTCCGTGCCCCTCGATAAGATATTGGCCATGGTGGCCACCGGTGTGGTGGACGTGGACTTGGTCTCGACTCTGGCTGGGCGTCTCGCTCGACTGGAGCAAGAAGTGGGGGCCGAGGAAGCAGCTGAGATTGCCGAGCGTGCGGAGGGCCGCGACCTCTCCACTCTGGCTCAAGACCTCCTGGCGAGCATCGACCGCGACCGGACGTGCACACTGGCTCAGGAGATGTACAACCTGGCAGAGGGAGAAGACCCCAGCGAGGAGCAGCTAACCAAGGCAGAACAGGCGGCCATGACCGAGGCGCTGAAGCCGTTCCTGGACCCGAAACTCCGGGAGGCCATCCTCACCGCGAGAGCCAGCGTGGACAAGGTCATCGACGAGGTGACCAAAGACGAGCTCCTCGAAGCCGGCTTCGACGCCCAGGCCAAGGACAGGGCGGCCTCACTCGTTGCGAACTTCAGAGCGTTCCTCGATGAGCACAAGGATGAGATTGAAGCCCTCCAGATTCTCTACAGTCAGCCCTATCGAGCCGGACTTCGATTTCGACAGGTGAAGGAGTTGGCGGCAGCTTTGCGGAAACCACCGCTCTCCTTGCTCAGCCATCCTGAACAGGCGCTCTGGCAGGCGTATGAGCAGGTGGAGCCGGACAAGGTGAAGGGAGAGGCGAAGGCCTTGGTGGACCTAGTGGCTTTGGTGCGGCACGCCCTTGACCCGGGCGCTCCCCTGGTACCCGTGCGCGAGACGGTCGAGGAGAGGTATCAGGCCTGGCTGGCCGAGCAGGAGGCCTTGGACCTCAAGTATTCACCAGCGCAACGCAAGTGGTTGGATGCCATCAAGGACCACATCGCCACGGCGCTCGCCATCACCGAGGATGATTTCCAGGAGGTCCCGTTCAGTCAGATGGGTGGAATCGGGAGCGCCTACCAGGTGTTCGGAGACTATCTGGAGCCGCTGCTCAAGGAACTCAATGAGAGGTTGGCGGCGTGAGTGCGGATAGGACTCTGCCGCCCGGGTGGGCGAAGACCACTCTCGGCAAATGCTGCCACGTCGAGATGGGTCAATCACCACCGTCATCGAGCTATAACTTGGATGGCAATGGGCTCCCCTTCTTCCAGGGGAAGGCGGAGTTTGGTGACCTCTATCCCGAGACTAGAAAGTGGTGCGAGAAGCCAGGCAAGGTCGCTCATCAAGATGATGTTCTTCTTTCGGTTCGTGCGCCGGTGGGACCCACAAACCTGGCGGCAACCGAATGCTGTATCGGAAGGGGACTGGCCGCGCTAGCGCCGAGAGTTGGGATTGTGCGCCGTTTCCTCCTGTACCAGATGCGACTGCTCGGGCCGGTCTTGGCGGAGTTGGGTACTGGCACGACGTTCAGTGCCGTCACCGGCCCCGTGGTTCGGGGCTTTCCCGTGCATGTCGCCCCCACCAACGAGCAGCACCGCATCGTCGCCAAGATGGAGGAACTATTCTCAGACCTCGATGCCGGTGTCGCCGCGCTGGAGCGGGCGAGATTCAATCTAACGCGCTACCGGGCCTCCGTACTGAAGGCAGCCGTGGAGGGGAAGCTCACCGCATCCTGGAGAGAGCAGAACCCCAATGTGGAACCGGCTTCCGAACTCCTCAAGCGCGTCCTCGTCGAGCGTCGCCGGAAGTGGGAAGAGGCGGAGCTTGCCAAGTATGAGGCCAAGGGGAAGACGCCGCCCAAGGGCTGGAGGGAGAAGTACACGGAGCCGGTGGAGCCGAATGTGGAAGGGCTTCCTTCATTGCCGGAGGGGTGGTGTTGGGCGACGGTTGACCAGCTGACCGACCCGGGGCGGGGAGTCAGTTACGGTGTCATCAAGTTGGGAGAGCCCACCGAAGGGGGTGTTCCTACCCTTCGCTCTAGCAACGTCAGGGCGCTGTGGCTGGACTTGGAATACGTCAAACCCGTAGCTGAGCGCATCGCCCGAGACTATGTTCGAACCAAGCTGGAAGGCGGGGAGCTCGTGGTGACAATCAGAGGCACCCTCGGCGGGATTGCGGTCGTTCCCCCCGAATGCGCCGGATGGAACGTGTCGAGAGAAGTTGCCGTCTTGCCACTGGTGCACGCTGATGATGGGCCTGGTTTGGCATGCTTCATTGCGTCTGAAGGCATCCAAACATGGATAGTGGAGAACACCAGAGGAATAGCCTACACGGGCATCAACCTCGCAACCCTCAGGATGATGCCAGTTCCATTCGCCCCGGCGGAGGAGCTGAAAGAAATCAGTCTACTTGTGGACACGGCACTGAGCGAAGCAGCACTGGTTTCTGCGACAGCGGAGAGAACGCTGGGACGGGTATCTCGTTTGCGCCGCGCCGTCCTGAAGCGAGCCTTCGAAGGCAAACTCGTCCCCCAAGATCCGGCCGACGAGCCAGCCTCCATCCTCCTGGAGCGAATCAAGGCTGAGCGTGAAGAGGCGGTCAAGAAGTCCAGGCCCGCCAAGAAGAAGGCTCGTGCTCAGAAGCCGGAATCCACCCCGGGCAAGGGCTTCACCCTCGTGCCGATGGCACCAGACGACCCAGCGACGGAGTAGCTCATGGCCACGAACGGCAACGGGAATTACTCCCAGCAGATTGTGAACAAGGCCTGGAGCTACGCCCACGTTCTTCGTGACGACGGTCTCTCCTACATGGCCTACACCGAGCAGATTACCTTCCTCCTCTTCCTAAAGATGGCCGACGAGCAGACCAAGAAGCCCTACAACCGGGAACCCATCGTTTCCCCCGAACTTGGTTGGCCCAGTCTCTTGAAGCGGGACGGCGACGAGCTTGAGACGCACTACCGGCACATCCTGGAAGAGTTGGCCAAGAAGCCGGGGATGCTTGGTGAAATATTCAAGAAGGCCCGCCCCGAGATTCAGAACCCGGCCACGCTGAAGAAGCTCATCGTCGACCTCATCGGTCAAGAGACCTGGCTCCGCATGGATGCCGACGTCAAAGGCGATATCTACGAGGGGCTTCTAGCCAAGAGTGCAAGTGAATCCCCCAAAGGTGCCGGTCAATATTTCACGCCCCGTCAGATCATCCGGGGAATCGTAGATGTAATGGAACCAAAGCCGGAAGACACGGTCTGTGACCCGGCCTGTGGTACTGGTGGCTTTCTTCTCGCCGCCTATGACAAGGTTATTCAGACCCACGGGAGTGAACTCGACCCCGACCAGAAGAAGCACCTTCGCACGGAGTTCGTCCATGGGAACGACATCGTCCCGGCCACGGCGCGTCTCTGTCTCATGAACCTCTACCTCCACGGCATCAACGCCGACCCTCCGCCTGTTCGTTCAGGAGTGGACAGCTTGGCCTCCGACCCCGGGGACCGCTACAGCCTCATCCTTACCAATCCACCCTTCGGCAAGAAGAGTTCCATCAGCATCGTGACCGAGGATGGGGGACTCGAAAAGGAAGACCAGGCCTATGAGCGTCAGGACTTCTGGACCACCACCAAGAACAAGCAGCTGAACTTCCTTCAGCACGTGCACACGCTTCTGAAGGTCAACGGACGGTGCGCCATCGTGGTGCCGGACAACGTGCTCTTCGAAGGCGGAGCCGGGGAGACGGTGCGCAGAAACCTCCTCCGCCAGTGCGATGTTCACACCCTTCTTCGCCTCCCCACGGGCATCTTCTACGCCCAGGGCGTGAAGGCCAACGTCCTCTTCTTCGATAAGAAACCCGCTCGGGAGAAGCCCTGGACGGAGAGGCTCTGGGTCTACGACCTTCGGACCAACATGCACTTCACTCAGAAGACCAACCCCCTCGCCCGAACCGACCTCGATGAGTTTGTGAAATGTTTCGAGCCTGGAGCACCACGCGACGACCGGCGAGCTACTTGGAGTGAAGAGAACCCCGACGGGCGCTGGAGGTCCTTCGACTGCGAGGACATCGCCAAGCGGGACAAGCTGAACCTGGACATCTTCTGGCTGAAGGACAAGAGCCTGGAGGATTCAGAAGACCTTCCTGAACCGGATGTGCTGGCCCAGGAAATAGTTGATGACCTTCAGACGGCGCTCGAACAGTTCGCGGCCATCGCGGCGCAGTTGGAGGAGTAGGAGCCGGCATGACCTTGATGACGAGCCGGGCTGACGTTTGGGCAGCTCGTGTGCGTAAGGATCTGGAGGTGCAGCGGTTGCGGCCGGCAGAATCTTGTCGACGGTGAGGGCGGGAACGTGTCACTGACCGAGCGCTGGGTGCTCTATGTTGATCTTGAGGGATTCTCGACCACCTACGACGAATCGGAAGGCGACGCACTTTGGCTAATGCGCCGCCTGCTTGACGGTGTTGTTGCTGTGGGTGACGTGCGATGTCGGACAATCGATGACCGCTTCTTTGCCTATCAATCGGGGGACGGCGTCTTCCTGGTCGCCGATCGTCCCGGTGTCTCAGTAGAGGTACCCTTGGCAATCGCCTTGGCCCTCATGCATTACATGGCCCTGGAGCCGGGCATGGTCAAGATCTCAGTGTCTCAGGGTGAACTCGCGGACATCCAAGGATGCTACTCGCCGAGGGTACGAGATCGGGCGGGGGCTCTCTCGGTGCGGCTCGGCCTTCACGGCCTGCTAACGATATTCCCGGTCATGGGGTCGGCGATGATTCAGGCTGTTCGGCTCGCGAAGGAGGAAACAGGGGCCCTGCTGCTGCTTGATCCCGTCTTCGATGAGGAACTACCCGCCGGCGTCATAGTCAGCAAGAGGACCTCTCGAGCCACCGTGATCGACTGGGTGCACAGCAGCTTCAAATCGGCCCAGGAGTTGGCCATGCGTAGTGGTTGGCTGCTGGTCCCAGCGGACGACATAGAGAAGGTAGTGAGTTCCTACGTCTCGAGAGCGGGCATGGCGGGGACTGAATGGGGGCGGAACACGCTCATGCTGAATGGTTGTTCGGAGCAGGTTGGTTGACTCGTGTTCCATGGTCGTTGCTCGGGTCCTGCCCGTCTCTGGCTCGGCGCCCAAGGGAGAATGCAATCGTAGCGAGTCTCCGAAGCCCGTACCATTCTACGATGGTGCTGGTGTCCGACGACTGACACGTTCTCGTACGACGTGGAGTGCGATCCTCGAATGGGCCGACTGGTTCAACCTATCGTGCGTTCTCGAACCCATCGGCCCCGTCCTTCCGGTTGGGACGGAGGAGATGTTCCTCAATCGACTCTCCCGTTCCGGGGGCGGACTCAGGCAATTGAGTCTCCATGGACCCCGGCGGCTTACGCGGGTTCCACTTCGTCTGCCCAGGAGCCTGTGGGCAAAGCGGCCCCGGGGGGGCCGCTTTGCGTCACCGACAGACCGAGGGGTGGGGGTACGGTCCCCGTCGGCCGTCTGCGGGTAACGCTACTTGGAGCCGATGAGAGCCACCTTGGCGAGCGCCAGCTGCTCAAGATCGGCCGGCAGCGGAGCGTAGCGGAGGTCCGCGGCCACCGCGTCACCGTCGGTGAGGGCCCAGGTGAGGAAGGCCTTCAGGGCTTCGACTTTCGCGGGGTCGGCCATGGTGTCGTAGGCCAGGATCCACGTGGCCCCCACGATGGGGTACGCGCCTTCGGCGTCGCTGTCGCTCAGGCTGAAGCGCAGATCCTCGGGGAACGTCACACCGACGGCGGCCGCGGAGGTGGTCTCCAGGCTGGCTTCTACGAAGTTGCCCGCCTTGTTCTTGAGCGTGGCGGTGGCGAGGCCGGTCTCGATGGCGTAGGACAGCTCCACATAGCCCATGCTGCCGGTCTGCTGGCCGATCACGGCTGCTACCCCGTCGTTGCCCTGGCCGCCGATGCCCACCGGCCACGGCACTTCCTTACCCTTACCCACTTCGTCCTTCCAGGTCGCGGAGATCTGGGCGAGGTAGCCGGTGAAGATGCTCGTGGTGCCCGAGGAATCCGAGCGATGCACCACCTGGATGGTCGTGTCGGGGAGCGTGGCGTCGGGGTTCAGGGCCGAGATGGCCGGGTCGTTCCAGCGGGTGATGTTGCCCAGAAAGATGTCGGCGAGGGCATCCTGGTCGAGCTTCAAGGCTTCGACGCCGGGCAGATTGTAGGCGACCGAGACGGCTCCGAAGACGGTGGGGATGTGGAGTACCCGGGCGCCACTGGCCGCCTCAGCTGCCTGGATCTCCTCGTCCTTCATGGGGGCGTCGCTCGCTCCGAAATCCACCGTCATCTGGGTGAACTGCTGGATACCTCCCCCCGAACCGATGCCTTGGTAGTTGACGGTCACGCCGGGCTCGACGGTCTGGATGAATTCGCCGATCCACTCCAGGTAGAGCGGTTCGGGGAAGGTGGCCCCGGCGCCGTTCAGGCTGGCCTCGAGCATGGCGACGGTGGTGATGGTGTCGCCCTCAGTGGTCGCGGTCGTGGCGGGAGCCGCCGTTGTCTCCGTGGCCGGAGCTACCTCACCGCCGCATCCCACAAGGGGCAAGGCGGCCACCAGGATGGCCAGCCCTAGGCCACAAACGAGGGCGCGTCTGTTGCGTCTGTACACTGTCTTCTCCTCCTACACTGTCGTCTCATGTCACCGCGAGACCACGGTACCAATGTCCGGCGGAAGGGGCGTTAACCGGCGGGGAAAGCTCTGTTAACAGTCGGTGAACTCCGCGAGCAGCCGGTAGCCTACGCCGCGCATGGTCTGGATGGTGACGCCCGCGTCGAGGAGGGCCAGCCTGCTGCGCACGGAGCCGACGTGCGTGTCCAGGGTTCTTGAGCGACTGAGGTAGCGGTGATTCCACACGTGCTCCACGATGTCTGCGCGCAAGAAGAGGTGTCCGGGCTGCGCGGCCAGTAGGGCGAGCAGTCGGTACTCCAGAGGCCGCAGGCGCACCAGGTGCGCGGATGATCGCACCGTGCGGTCGGCGGGGCGGAACTCCAGGCCACAGCAGGCTGGGCTCAAGAGCTGCACTGATCGACGGTCGTCGGCCCCCCCGAGCCGCACCCGCACTCGGGCCAGGAGCTCATCCATGTCGAAGGGCTTGGTATCCTGCTCCCCTCCGATTTGAAGCCACCACTACGCCATGGTGAAATCATGGCAGGAGGTGGTGGACATGACCGACGAGTTACCGGAAGAAGTCCAGCGATGGACGGCCAAGAGACGAACGGCCTTGATCGTCAGCATCATCAAAGGTGAGACCTCGGTGCACGAGGCGGCCCGCAAACACGGCCTCACCGTCGCCGAGGTCGAGGACTGGCGGGAGAAGTTCTTCCTGGCCGCCGAGAACGCGCTCCGCACCAAGCCCCGGGACGAGGAAGCCCAGAAGGACGAGCAGATCCGGAAGCTGAAGCAGAAGGTGGGAGAGCTCGTCCTTGACATCGACATCCTGAAGGAGGCCCAGAAGGGACGCCCTTTCGCCCAGGAGACGTCAGACGAGTGAGGGAGGTGTTCCCCCAAACATCGGAACGCCGAGTCTGCCGTCTCCTCTCCGTGCCGCGCTCGGCCATGAGTGAGCGCCGGTCCACCGCTCAGAAGGAGCCTGTCGTCGATCACCTCCTCACCACGAGGATCGAGGAGCTCATCCAGAAACATCCCACCTTCGGCTATCGGAGGCTCTGGGCGCTCCTCCGCTTCCGCGACGGCCTCCTGGTGAACCGCAAGACCGTGTACCGCATCTTGAAGCTGAAAGGCTGGTTCTGTCACGAGCGCCGGCACACCCCCCGTCCGCGAGTACGTGGCCTTCGGAGTCGCGCCGAGCGGAGTAACGAGCGTTGGGCCATGGACGTGACCCACATCTACTGCGGAGAGGACGGCTGGGGGCACCTGGCCGCCGTCATCGACTGTCACGACCGGGAGATCGTGGGCTATGAGCTCTCCCTCCGGGGCCGAGCCAAGGAAGCCGAGCGCGCTCTCGAGGAAGCCTGCATCGCCCGCTTCGGGACGCTCCGACCTGAGGGCGACACGCCAGTCGTACGCTCCGATAACGGACTCATCTTCCAGAGTCGCCGGTTCCGGGCCGCTCTGCGGGACTACCGTCTCCGTCAGGAGTTCATCACCCCCTACACCCCCGAGCAGAACGGCATGATCGAGCGCTTCTTCCGCAGTCTGAAGGAGGAGTGTGTCTGGCAGCATCTGTTCCAGGACTTCGAGCACGCCCGGCGGGCGATCCGGGACTGGATCCGCTGGTACAACGAGGAGCGGCCGCATCAGAGTCTCGAGTACCTGAGCCCGACCGAGTACCGGGCTCGACAACTACAACTGGTGGCTTGAAATGGGGGGAGCACTACATTGGTCACGTAGTCGTCCACGCCCGCCGCGAAACCGGCCAACATGGCTTCGCGTCCCCCGCGGGCGGTCAGCATGACCACGGGCAGGGTCGGCCGTGCCTGCTTGATCATGCGCGCCGCCCGGACGCCGTCCAGGCTCGGGAGCATGACGTCGAGAAGGACCAAGTCTACTGAGTCCGTGAACGTCCTCTCGACGGCTCGCCCGCCGTCCTCTTCTTGCTCGACCCGGTAGCCTTCTCGCCGAAGCCCGTAGGCGATGAGTTCCGATATGGTGGGATCGTCCTCCACGACCAGGATTCGCATCTGCTCGGCCTGGTGTCCGGAGGGTGGGTGTTGGCCGATCACTTCGGGCCGCCCCAAAGGAGCTGCGCTCAGGTTCTCGGCCCGCTCCGCTCTGGGGCACGTTCTCCATGCTGCGCTGCGCCCGAAGAAGGAGTGGCCGTGGCAGGGCTGGTCGGTCACGATGCCGTCGAGCTCCCCGGCAATCACGCGTTGCCACGGTGTCATCGGCTCTCACTCCTTTCACCCGTGCAGGTCTATGACTCTGTAGTCTCCAGGATAGGGGCGCGCGGAGGGACGTGCGTGAACCGCGGGTTAAAGCTTGGGGAGCGCTGTGTCAATACCGTCCCGGGCGACAGGGAGGCGCAGGCGCTGCCAGGATTGTACATCTGGGTGCGCATCGTGAGCGCCACCATCCCACACAAGGGTTGCAGCATCGCAATTGTGCGATATTATGTCGACGTATTGACGCAGAAAGACACTGGGGGGATCCGTGGCATCAGTACTTTTCGTTCTGAACGACGCACCGTACGGCTCCGAGCGAACCTACAACGCCTTGCGCCACGCGCTTGCGGTGGCCAAGCAGGACGGAGCCGAGGTAAAGCTCTTCCTGACCGCGGACGCCACAGCCGCGGCGATCGCTGGGCAGCAGTGCCCCGAGGGCTACTACTCCATCGAGCGGATGCTCAAGGGGCTCGTCGCCAAGAAGGCGGGCATCGGATTATGAGGGACCTGTATGGACGCCCGTGGGTTGGCGTCCCTGCCCCTCGTCGAGGGCACTGTGCGCGGGTCGATGGACCTACTCGCCGAGTGGACCATGGAGGCTGACAAGGTGATCGTCTACTAAAGAGTGGTGAAGCGAGTGCCGGATGCGCGCATGGATCCGAGAGTGTTCGAGATGCACGCGGAGTTCTGTAAGACCCTGGCCCATCCCCTGCGTGTGGAGTTGATGAAGGTCCTCAGTGACGGCGAGCGCAGGGTGAGCGACGTAGCCCAGGCAGTCGAAACGAGACAGCCCCTGGTCTCTCAGCATCTCGCCGTGCTGCGCCACCTGGGCCTCGTCCGCACCCGCAGGGAGGGCAACGAGGTCTACTACCGGGTGGCCTATCCGAAGATGGTCCAGGCCTGCGATCTTCTCCGGGAAGTGCTCTTGGAGCAACTGCGAACCGGGGACGGGCTCGCTGCGAAGTGGGTGCAAGAATACGAGGAGACGCGCATGACGAAACTTCAAGGTTTCTTGGGAACGGACTTTGATCTGCCGGAGGACCGGCTGTACGACGGAGGGCGTCAGTACTGGGTCAGGAGCGAGCCCACGGACGCGGGCGCCGTGGCCGTAGTGGGCGTGTCGGAGCCCGGTGTCGCTCTCACCGTGGCCCTCATCGATCTCGAGGTCTTCCCCGAAGCGGGGGAGGAGTTGGTGGCGGACCAGGAGATCGCCTTCGCCACCACCAAGAAGAACATGAAGTACTTCCTCAGCCCCTTCGCCGGACGCGTGCTCGAGGCCAATGCCCAGGCGACCGCCGAGTCGGTCAACACCCGGCCGTACGAGACCTGGCTCGTGAAGATCCTGCCCGCGGCCGGTTGGGAGGACCGTCTCCTCGACGCCCAAGCCTATGCCCGGAAGCTCAGGGGGACTGAGCACGCCACTCCCGAGGCGACCCAGGCCGCGAAGGCCGGCAGGAGTTCTCCCACCTGCAAGTCCATCTACAGCGGTATCAAGGAAGGGTGAGGTCATGAAGCTCAACATCAAGTTCCATCCCTTGCTCTTCCAGGCGTCGTTGGCGGCCGGGGGGGTCTCCCTCATGGCGTTCAACTACCTGCAGTTCGCCATCCCGCACGGCAAGGGCCCGATCACGCTCTCGGACATATCGTGGGGTTCGCTGACCACGGCGCAGGACGCCTTGTACGCGCCCCTGGTGGCGCTCATGCTGGTCTTCACCCTGCTCACCTTCGGGCTCACGGTGTACTTCCTCTACCGCCTGGCCGGGTGGCTCGGGGAGCCGGGAGCCTACGGGACGTTCAAGGGCAACGGGCAGGGCAACCAGAATGCCGGCATCTTCGCCATCGTGGCCTCGCTCGCCATGACCGTCAACGTGATCTGGGCTCCGTTCGGCTTCTTCGTCCCGCAGATGGCGCCGCACATGCAGGCGCTGATGATCCCCTCCTTATTCGTCTTTGGCGCGCTCCTGCTCGTGCTCCTCTACCTGGAAGTGGCCTTCGGGCGCACCTGGTTCGCCGAGGGAGTGGACCGCACGAAGTTCAACTTCATCTGGCTGCTCGACGCCTTCGCCTTCGGACTGGTGGCCCTCACCGGTTCGGGCATCGTGGCCATGGCCAAGAACAACGTGGTCGCCGACATCGCCGCGGTGGGGACGGTGTTCACGCTGGTCGTGGGGGCCGTGGTCCTGCTGTACAAGGTCGCCTATCTCACGTACAACCACGTGAAGGCGGGGAAACTGCCGGCCGATCCCATCCTGCCCGCCTTCTTCCTGATCGTCCCCATCTCCTGCCTGTTCGGCCTGAGCGCCTACCGGCTCACCGGCTTCTTCGAGCCCCGGGTGGAGTCCGGTCTGCCGGGCTCGCCCACGGCGCTCATCGCCGGCTCGTACGTGCTCGCGGTCGTGTGGGGGCTGGGCTCCGTCTACCTCATCAGGGACTACTTCACCAGGTACTTCGTGAAAAGTCCGTTCGCTCCACCTCAATGGGGGTTCGTCTGAGCGTTCGTCGGCTCCCAGGTCCTGGGAGTGTACGTATACGGCTTCTTCTATCAGTACACGGCTCTGTCGGCGCTCAACTATGTGAGTGTCTACCTGGCCGCGATCGTCTATGCCCTGGTGATGAGCAAGTTCGTGACGGCGAACCGGGTGGTGACCGAACCGGCGACCGCCTGACCCGACGGTAAGAGCGGCGGTAGTCGCCAGGCCGCGCAACTCTGCCGTTTTGCGGCGCGGCGGCAGGTACCACCGCATGCAGCGTGCCTTCGAGCGGTTCTGGCCGGAGAAAGTAAAGCGGGACCCATTCGCCATGGACTTCGGCTGGTAGCGTTGCCGGAGAGCGAGCCGGGACAGGGGGCGTAGATCGTGATCCACGGAGGTTCATCATGATGGGGGGAGGCTGGAACGGCGGGTGGTGGAACGGCGGGGATGCCTGGGGTCTTGCCGGTGACCTGCTCTCGCTCGTGTTGCTCGCGGCGCTCCTGATCGGGGTGATACTCGCGGTCAGAGCGCCACTCGCAAGCCCGTGGCGGGCTTCCGAGTGGCGGCCAAGCGAACCGTCGCCGGCACCTCGAGCGAGCGAGCCACTCTCCGCCCTTCGCATTCTCGAAGAGCGCTATGCTCGCGGCGAGATGGACCGCCAGGAGTTCCTGCGGCGCAAGGGCGACCTCCAGACATGAGTGCTCGGCCGGACGGGACCGCGAGCGCCCAGAGACGACCGACGTCCTTGTGGCTCGGCATCGCGCTTGCGGTCATTGGTCTCCTGGGCCTGCTAATCCTCTCGAACTTGGGCGCGCAGACGAGTCCCGGTGTATCGTTCGGGCCCTTCGGCAACAGCGGCGCCCAGTCATTCGGTTCTTTGGGCGAACGGATCTTCCTCAGCGGCACGGACGCAACCGGGAACGTCATCCCCCGTTCCACGCCGTCGATGTACGGCATGATGTTCGGTCAGGCGGGCTGCGCCTCGTGCCATGGGCGAGACGGACGCGGGAGCACGGTCGGGGCCATGATGGGGACCTTCACGACCCCGGACATCCGCTGGAGCACCCTGACCTCGGATGCGGGCCCCGACGAGAGCGGCCACGCGCACTTAGCCTACGACGAGGCGAGCTTCGCCCGCGCTCTGAGGGAAGGAATCGACCCCGAGGGCGACCGGCTCGAAGCACCCATGCCGCAGTGGCGGCTGACCGATGATGAGATAGCCGCCCTCGTCGCCTATCTGAGGAGCCTCAGGTGAGGGGCCGGAGTGCTTCTGATAGGCGTGAAGACTCCAGCCGATGAACCGGCGTGCCGCAACGACGTCCGCGACCGCGGACCACCACGACAGGAGCGGAGACACCCATGGCCAATGATGACGGCCCCACCCGTGGCCTCTCGACCCGGTGCGTGCACGCGGGCGAGGAGTTGGACGCCCAAGGGGGCATCCACGCGCCCCTCTACAACCACTCGACCTTCGGTTTTGCGAGCACCGCCGATCTGCTCGCCGTCGTGGAGGGGCGGAAGGAGGGGAACCTCTACACCCGCTACGGGCTCAACCCCACCATCCGCTCCCTGGAGCGGAAGCTGGCCGACCTGGAGAACGGCGAGGCGGCGTTCGCGTTCTCATCGGGCATGGCCGCCGAGGCGGCGACTTTTCTCGCCCATCTGAAGACCGGCGACCACATCGTCTGCATCGGCGACGTCTACGGCGGCACGTACGAGCTGTTGGCCGGCAACCTCCCCGGCCTCGGCATCGAGACCACCTTCCTGCTGGCGAACGAGACGGCGGGCCTGGCCTCGGCGGTGACGGATCGCACCAAGATGGTCTTCTTCGAGACACCGACGAACCCCACCCTGGACGTGATCGACATCGCTGCCGTGGCCCGCGCGGCCAAGGCCGCGGGGGCCCTCACGGTGGTCGACAACACCTTCGCCACGCCTGTCAACCAGAACCCGCTCGCGCTGGGGGCCGACGTAGTCGTGCACAGCGCCACCAAATACTTGGGGGGTCACAGCGATCTCACCGGCGGAGCGGTCATCGGCCCTCAGGACCTTCTGGAACCCATCTGGCTCTGGCGCAAGAACCTGGGTCAGATGATCGCCCCCGAAGTCGCGTTCCTCCTCTCCCGCAGCATTCGGACACTGGTCGTGCGGGTCCGCGCTCAGAACGCCACGGCCAGGCAGGTAGCCGAATTCCTGGCGGCTCATCCGCGCGTGCGCCGGGTCAACTATCCTGGGTTGGGAGGCGGTTCCGCGGTCGCGCGGAAGCAGATGAGCGGTTTCGGCGGGATGCTAAGCTTCGTGTTCGACGGCGGCGCCGAGGAGACGGCGGCGGTGGTCGATCGCCTGCGGATCTTCAGCATCGCCGCCAGCCTGGGCGGGGTGGAGAGCCTGGTCACGCAGCCGATCACCACCACCCACCACGGCATGTCCGCCGAAGAGCGGGCCAGACGGGGCATCGTCGATGGGATGGTGCGCCTTTCGTGTGGGCTCGAGGATGCGGACGACCTCGTCGACGATTTGAGGCGCGCCCTGAGCTGATCTACGGCTCGTGACGGCGGAAAGAAACCCTTTGCCTGGTTCGGCTGCGGCGCGGCTACCCCCCTGTGGATTCCGCGTCGTCCGCTTTGGCTGAGTCGAGTCCGGCAAGAATCCCGCACGTACCTGCGGGCCGCGGACCATCACAGCAGGCTCTCAGGTCGCGCAGATATCCATCCAGGTGGCGAAGCTCACGCAACTGCTCTCCCAGACGTGCGATATGTGTGTCGAGTAGTTGGTTGATTTCACTGCAGACCAGATCGGGGCGGTCTCGGAAGTAGAGAAGTCGCCGGACATCCTCCAACGTCATCCCGATCGCGCGGCAGTTGCGGATGAACCGTAGACGCTCCAGATGTCCCTCATCGTATATGCGGTAGTTGCCCTCAGTCCTGGCAACCTGGGGCAACAAGCCCATCCGTTCGTAGTACCGTACCGTTTCCGGCTGAGAGCCTGACTCCCTCGCCAACTGGCCTATTCGCATCTGTTTCCCTCGGATCTCTTGACCCTGTAGCAGGTACAGACTCTATGATAGCCCAATCATCCCCCATCGTACTAGTGGATCACAGGAAGGCAGACCATGAGCGACTGCAACGATCTGTCGTGTGGAGGGTCGATTCAGGTGACGCCGGAACGCGCATCCTCCGCGCTCTCAGCCGAGAGCGTCCGCACCGTGCTTGCCATCGCCAAGATGGATTGTCCCACTGAGGAGGCGATGATCCGGGGTAAGCTCACCGGGATGGCGGGCATCGAGGGGCTGGACTTCAACCTTGTGCAGCGCCGGCTCACCCTCACCCACCGGCCGGAAGCCATCGACGCGGCGATCAAGGCGCTCGGGTCACTGGGCCTTGAGGCCGTGGTGGAATCCGAGGTCACCGATCGAGAGGGCGCAACTCAAGGCCCCACGGTCTCGCGTCGTAGGTGGGTCCTGCTCGCGGCTGCTGCGATCGCCGCCACGGCAGCGGAAGCCATGGATCTCGCCTCGCCCGACAGTCGTTGGCTGATCGTCGCGCTCAGTCTGGTCGCGGTTGGACTGGGCGGACTCGAGACCTACTGGAAGGGTGTAATCGCGCTCAGGAATCGCACCCTCAATATCAATGCTCTCATGTCGGTGGCGGTCACCGGGGCCATAGTCATTGGTGAGTGGCCGGAGGCGGCCATGGTGATGGTCCTCTTTGCCCTGGCTGAGGTGATCGAGTCGCTCTCCTTAGATCGAGCACGCCGTGCCATTCGGCAACTGATGGCCATGGCTCCCGAAACGGCGACGGTACGAAGGGAAGACGGCCGGTGGGCCGAGGTGGAGACCAAGAGAGTCGCGGTCGGTTCGATCGTGAGAGTCGGTCCGGGCGGGCGCATTCCTCTGGACGGGGCGATCACCAACGGCAGTTCGACCGTGGACCAAGCACCCATAACCGGGGAGAGCATGCCGGTGGAGAAGGAGCCCGGCGATCAGGTGTTTGCCGGCACCATCAACGGCGCGGGCTCGTTTGAATACCGGGTGACCAAGACCGCGGACGATTCCACGCTCTCCCGGATCATTCACGCCGTGGAGGAGGCCCAAGGCACCCGCGCTCCCACCCAGCGTTTCGTGGATCGATTCGCCCGCATCTACACGCCGGCCGTATTCGGTCTCGCGGTGCTGGTCGCTCTGATCCCGCCTCTCGCTTTCGGCCAACCGTTCCTTTCGTGGATCTATCGGGCGCTCGTGCTGCTCGTCATAGGCTGCCCCTGCGCTCTGGTCATCTCCACGCCGGTGACCGTGGTGAGCGGACTCGCTTCAGCAGCCAGGCGCGGAATCTTGGTCAAAGGGGGAGTCTACCTCGAGCAGGGGCGCAGGCTACGGGTATTTGCCTTCGACAAGACCGGCACGATCACCAAGGGCGAACCGGCGGTCACAGATTTCGTGCCGCAACCGGGCCGGGAAGCGGAGCAGGCGCTGGTGTGGGCGGCCAGTCTGGCTGCCCGCTCCGACCACCCGTTGTCGCGGGCGATCGCAGCCTATGCGGCGCAGCGCTCGGTTCTTCCGAGCGAGCTTGCCGAGTTTGCGGCTCTGCCCGGCCGCGGTACCAAGGGGCGACTGAACGGCGAGTGGCTCTACTTGGGCAGTCACCGCGTGATCGAAGACTTGAACCTGTGCAGTCCGGAACTAGAAGTGGCATTCGAGGCGTTGGAGCGCGAAGGCAAGAGCCTCGTCGTTCTTGCCACCGACACGGAAGTTGTCGCCGTCCTCGGTATCGCCGATACGGTGCGAGAAACCAGCGGGAGCGCCATAGCCGATCTGCACACCTTGGGAATTCGGACCGTCATGCTGAGTGGAGACAATCAACTGACGGTAACGGCCATTGCCGCCCAAGTGGGGATCGACGATGCCCGCGGGAGCCTGCTCCCGGAGGAGAAGCTGGCGGCTATCGAGACGCTGGCTGGGCAGTACGGGCAGGTGGGCATGGCAGGAGACGGTATCAACGATGCTCCCGCTCTTGCCGCCTCAAGCATCGGTTTCGCCATGGGAGTAGCGGGCTCGGACACGGCCCTCGAGACTGCGGACGTTGCCCTCATGGACGACGATCTTCGCAAGCTGCCGGCGTTCATCCGTCTCAGCCGTCTCACCGCGCGCATCCTCACCCAGAACATCAGCCTGGCTCTGGGCATCAAGGCCGTCTTCCTGGGACTCGCAGTTGCGGGAACGGCGACCCTGTGGATGGCCATTCTTGCCGACATGGGCGCGAGCCTCCTCGTCATCTTCAACGGCCTTCGGCTCCTTGAAGCCAAGGCTCCCTTCGCGTCCGGCTCAGAAGAAGCGACTGCATGGTCTCCGCCCACCCCGTTGGAGGTGGGTCGACTGTGAGCATCTCTCTGGATTTTCCGGCAGTGCTGTATGTGGCCGTTCTCCTTGGAGGCTTCGTGGCCCTATGGGCGCTTAAGCGGGCCGAGCAAAGAAGGAGCACGGGGGTGGACCCCCTGGTGATGAGCAACTCCAAAGATCCTCTCCAACTCTACTTCTTTCGGATGACCGTTGCACTCGAAGTGGCAGCCGTCGTCCTCATCGTGTCTCACGCCTCGGGTCTTGGCGGCACCTGGGGTTTCGAGCGGCTGGCGGTGCTCAGCCGTCCGGGGGTGGACGAGGCCGGCCTCGTCCTCGGGTTGCTCGGACTCGCTCTTTGCCGCGTCGCTCAGTCGACCATGGGCAACTCGTGGAGGGTCGGCATTGATGAGGAGATGCCTACGATCCTTGTCGACACAGGAGTGTTTCGCTACATCCGCAACCCTACCTATATGGGACTGTTCACCATGATCCTTGGTCTCTGGCTCATCTGGCCGACGGCGTTCATCACCATGATCGGACTGCTGTTTGTGGTCATGCTTGAAATGCAGGTTCGGAGCGAAGAGCGATTCCTACTCGACCAGCATGGAGAGAGGTATGCGGTCTACCTGTCACAGACCACGAGGTATGTACCGTGGCTCTACTAGCCTGCCGAGCCTCCGGCATGGCCTTCGGTCATCGTCTTGGCCACTGCGGTCGCACCGGACGGCGCGACGCGGGGTCACCGGTCCAAGCCTCGAGCTAGACGTGCCGGTCCGCCTCACTGAAGCCGCTGGGGTCGCATTGGAGGGTTGCATGCGATATCTGGAACTCACGTTCGAGGAGGGAGGTGGCCTCGCGCAGCACCGATCCGTAGTCAGCCCCTTCGGCGAGGCGGAGATGAGCGCTCGCCATCTGCAGGCCCGACGTGATCGTCCAAACGTGGAGATCGTGTACAGAAGCGACTCCGTCCAGACCGGTGAGTCGGTTCTGTATCCGACCGATGTCCATCTGCTTTGGAGCAACCTCGAGGAGCACCCGGAGCGCGTCTCTTCCGAGTCGCACTGCACGGGGAAGGATGAACAGGCCGATCGCCGCACCGATGATGGGGTCGACCCATCCCCATCCTGTGGTCAGGAGGATGACGCCGGCCACGATCACCCCGAGCGACCCGAGCAGGTCGGAGATCACCTCGAGAAAGGCGCCTCGTACGTTCAGGCTCTCCTCGGCTCCCGCTCTGAGCAGGCGAAAGGAGATGAGGTTGACCAGCAGGCCCCCGGCCGCGACGATGATGAGCGGCGCACCCGGTACCGCGGGTGGCTCCATCAGCCGCCCGTACGACTCGAAGAGGACGTAGATGGCCACGGCCAGCAGCAGGAACGAGTTCGCGAGTGCGGCCAGCACTTCGAGTCGGTAGAGGCCGTACGTGCGCGAGGGATCACGCCCCGCGCTCTCTGCGAAGTGGATTGCCGCGAGCGCCATGCCCAGCCCGGCGACGTCTGTGAGCATGTGACCGGCGTCGGACAGGAGCGCAAGCGAATTCAGCAGCAGACCGCCCGCTGCTTCGACCAGCATGTACGTGGCGCTCAGTGTGAAGGCGACGATCAAGGCCCGCTTGTGCCGACCGGCTGCCGATCCCTTGCCTCGGTCTACCACGTCTTGGTCCATACCGGTCAGCCTACCTCATCGAAGCGTCGCGTGGGGACGCCTCGGACACCGGCGGGCCGGGCGGCGCAGCCGTTGACCATCTACTACCGCGCGTAGTATCATGCGGCTCTGTCGAGAGGAAACGCAGTCGATCTCGCCAAACGACCCGCCTCGGCTTTGGCGCGGCGGTCACGACCCACGAATGCGCCGCGCCGGCATCCTCCCCGTGTGGGGGGAGGACAAGTACGTCCCCGTTGACCCGTCATACCCGTGAGGAGATTCGCGTGCTGTGCCGACCAACGAACCTTCTGATCCGCAGCCTTGTCGCCGCGATTGTGATTGCCGTTCTCGTCGTCATGCTGGCCCTCCCTGGCCTTGCGGAAGCTGAGACCAGTACGACTGCTACAGGAACGGTCCCGACGACCACGAACCAAGCTGCGCCGACCGAGACGACGACCGCCTCGACCGAGACGACGACCGCCTCGACCGAGACGACGACCGCCTCGACCGAGGTACCCGCTGCGGGCGTGGTGAAGAAGTCGGCCGACGCGGAGGAACTCAACCCAGGAGTCTTCTTCGATGAGGTCGATCTGCAGGTGTGGCCGGAATACGATCAGCCCGGGGTTCTCATTCTGGTGGACATCCGGCTGCCCGAGGAAGCCACGCTTCCCCTTACATTTCGCTTCGCCATCCCCAAGGGGGCCCAGTTCCACGGGGTCGCCGAGGTGAGACCGGACGGCACGTTCACCCATGGCCCCGCTCCGCAGTTCGACCGCTCCCGGCCGGACAAGGATATCGTCATTGCCGAGGTCCAGTCGTCGCGGAACGTTCGTCTGGAGTGGTACTACGACCCGGGGCTCAACGTGGCGGGCCGGCGGGACTTCGGCGTGCTCTACGAGGTCCCGGCCGATGCCGGGGAGGTCGGCCTCTCCATACAGCAGCCCGCTCGTTCTTCCGGCTTCACGGTCAACCCCTCCCTCCCGACGTTCACTTCCCAAGACGGGTTCGCGTACGTGGGTGAGGCGCTCGGGGCGCTCGGGGCGGGCGATCAGCTTCAATACAGGGTCAGCTACAGCAAGCCGGATGGCAACCCTTCAGTGGAGCCCGATACAGGCGACGCGCCGGCCGCCGACACCGACAGGAACTCGATCCTGATAGTCCTGGTCATCCTGATCGTGGGCGTGGGCGGCTTCATCGCGTTCCGTAGTCTGCGTCCGCAACCCGCAAGTCCCCCTCGCGCGCGCGGGCGTCGTCCGCCGCCCCCCCGGCGGGGGGGCTCGAACACCGCAGGGCGTACCGCAGGACGTACCGGAGCGCGTGCGGGCGGGGCGCGCCGGAGCGGCGCGGGCACCGCACGATTCTGCACTCACTGCGGGGCGGAGCTTACGCCCGACGGCAGGTTCTGCGCCGAGTGTGGCGCGGGGCGCGGGTAGCCTTTGGCCCCGCGCCGAGGGCGATCGGCGCGGGGATACCGGTCCCCTTTTGAGACCACCCGGAGCCCGTCGATGACAGACATCGGCGGCACCTTTTCGTCGTCTCGCAGAAACGGTTCGAGCACGAGGTGAAAAGCAGGCTCAGCGTCCGCGTGTGCGCTCCGATCATGCGGATCCCCTTCTCGCTTCTTTCGAGCAGGTCTCGTCAGTCCGTCACTCAAGCGGCCGGAGAAGCGGAACCGCGGCTGCGAGGTAGATAGACCTACACCAAGTCATCCTTCCTCGCGAGATACTCCTCGCGGTCGATCTCGCCACGAGCATAGCGCCCGTCCAGAATGGCGATGGCGCCCGCCTGTGGCGCAGCGGTCTGCGCGGGGAACGAGGGCCCTGCGTAGGACGCTTGTCCGCCTTGGACCCCGTACTGCTGGAGGCCCGGCCGGCCATATACGGAAGGCGGCGGCGCATGCTGCGACCCGCGGTTGCGCGTCGCTTGCACCACCACCCAGATGATCACGCCCAGGATCAACAAGAGCACCAAACCAATCAAACCGAATCCCGTCAGAAGACCTCCGATGTCTCCGAAGCCTCCGCCCAGTCCACCCAGGCCACCGCCAGATCCACCCATCATTCCGCCGCCGCCCATCATGATCGGTCAGCCTCCTCTTGCGCCGAGCATACGGCGCCTCGTCCAGCTCAAGTTGACTCCATATCGGTCACTAGAGCGATTTCTTGTTCCCTTCCTTTGTCACTATCTCAGACGGGTGTGAAGGGGACGTAAAGGGCGGGCGGACGTGGGGAGGGCGGGGCGGCTTCGCCCAATCAACGGCCGTGTTCCCGAACACGCGGGGGGGGGGGAACTACGTAGTCTCAGTGCGCAGAGCAGCCAGTCGCGCTTCCACCTCGGCGTTCTCGATCTCGTCCTCCAAGCCTTCGAACTGCGCATCCAGGGATGACGCGGCGAGTTCGGTCTGCCCCGCCACCTTGGCTTCCTCCCGGCGGATCTTGTCCTCGAAACGTGAGATCTCGCTGGTGGGATCGGTGAGGTCGATGCTCTTGATGCTGTCGTAGACCCGCGCTTGAGCCTCGACCATCTTCGCCCGCGACACAAGCTCGGCCCGCTTGTTCTTCAACTCGGCCAGCTTCACGTGCATTTGGTCGAGGCCGCTCTTGAGCTTGGTCACCACCGCTGTCTGCTGGGCGATCTGCGGCGCAAGCTCCCGGGCGTCGTTCTCGTAGTCGATCTGCTTCTTCAGGGCGATCCGGGCGAGGTTGTCGAACTTGTCTGCCTCGGATGTGCTTCCCGTGGCCCGCAGTTCCTGCCCCTTTCTGGCCGCCGCCGCCGCCTTTGTTCCCCACTCGTATGCGGCCTTGCCGCCCTCGTGCGCGTCCTCTTCCATCATGCGCAGGTTGCCGATCGTCTGGGCGACGGCCTCCTGGGCTTCCGCGATGCCGTTGGTGTAGTCGCGGATCATCTGGTCCATCATCTTCTCGGGGTCTTCCGCGGCGTCGATGAGGGAGTTGAGGTTGGCCTTTGCCAGTTGCGCGATCCGGCCGAGTATCGATTGCTGGGCCATGGTGTAACGCTCCTTCTGGTGTGGTGGGATTACCTGTGTCAGAATCTGCCGCCGCCGCCTCGGCGTCTGCGGGTGCCCCGGCCGCCGAAGCTTGCGGGCCCGAAGTGCCCCCCGCCGGAGCGGCCCATCATGCCTCTGCCCCCGCCGCCCATCATGCCCCCAGCCCCCCTGAGGACCTCGATGAGGATGCCCCCGAGCAGCGCACCGGCGAAACCTCCCAGGTCGCCGCCCACGGGGCCGGGGGCGGGGCCGGCCGCCGGCACGTTGTAGCCGCTTACGTCGGCCTGGGCCGATCGCAGCGCCTGCTGGGCGAGCGCGTCGGCGGCCTCTGCGTCCCGAAGCGCCGTCGGAAAGTCGGTGCTTCGGCCGGCCACGGCCTTCCGGTAGAGGCGCGTGGCTTCCGCCAGTTCGGCCCGCGCGCGGCCGCCGATCGCGCCCCGCCGGGTGGCGATGAAGTCCTCGGCCGCCGCGATATCTGAGCGGCCGGCGGCGAGGGCCTGCTCCAGTGAGGCCCGCGCACGCTGCCTCTTCTGCTCCGCGTCGCGGGCGTTCACCAGGGCCCGCTCGAGGGCTAGGTCGGCCTCCTCGAGGCGGCGGAGCGCGCCGAGGGGATCCCGCCCGCCCTCGGGGGCGGCGGCCTCCCGGGCCAGGGCGACGGCGGTTGCGGCCTCCGCCGTGGGGGCGGCCAAGGTGGGGTCGGCGGCACTGAGGGCGCGTGCTTCGGCCAGGTCGCGCTCGGTCTCCTCGAGCGCCGCGCGGATCTTGTCGGCCGCCTGGGCGAGGTCGCCGCCCAAGCGGCCGAGGGCGTCGAGGAGCTGGGCGGCCTGCCCGGCAGCTCCTTCGGCCGCGACTAGGTCGGCCACCGCCAGGCCGGCGTTGCCGGCCGCTATGTCGGTCTGCGCGGCGGCAACGTGACTCCGGGAGAACTCCAGGCGCTCTTCGGCCTGCTTGGGGTTGTCGGCCACACCCGCGACCGCGCCGGGGGCGTAGGTCCCCTGGAGGGTGGTGAGTGTGGCTTGACTCTGCGGCAGGCGCCGGGCAAGGTCTTCGATCTTCTGCTCGAGTGCCGAGAGGAGCTGGGGCGCGTTGCGCTCTAGGTCGCGGAACTGGTCGAACTTGGCCGTCTCGGCGTCGAGGCGGTCGCTGGCGATATCGGCCAATCGAACTATCTCGAGCAGCGTCTTCTGCCTGGTCGCTTCGTCCCCGGGCTCGGCATTGGTCAGCTGCTGCTGCAGCTGGAAGGCCTTGGCTAGGTCGGCCTTGGAGGCCGCGACCGCCGCGGCGAAGGGCGCCGCCAGCTCGGCTCCGAACTGTGCCTCCCCGAAGCCGACTTCCTGCTCACTGGTCTTGACGGCGTCGTCCGTCTCCACCAAGAGCCGGGCTGCCTTCTGTGAGAGCTCCTTGGTCAAGAGGGCCGAATGCCCGGGCTCCGCGGCCGGTGCGCCCTTTGGCACGGGCACGGAGGGGGCCTGCGCGGCGCGGCCCCGGCGAGAGCGCCGCCACAGGAGGCCGGCGAGCGCCGCAACTCCGAGGCCTGTGAGTAGGACCCACGGCCATACCGACCTGCCCTTGGATGGCGAGGGTTCGGCGGGAGTGGTGGTGGTCGGCGCAACCTGACCGCCGCGGAGGGTCTGGGAGATGGCGGTGGTGGCGCCTACGACTGCCCCCGCCCAGTCGTTCTCCGCGAGGGCCGGTTCCACGGTGTTGGTGGCCACCTCAGCGAGTTGACCAGCGGAGAGTGGGAACTCCTGATCGACGGAGTAGGCGTACGCACGATCCCCGGTGGCCACCGCGAGGAGCATGTCGTTCAGGCCAAGATCACTCAGCCTCGCCGTCTCATCAGTCCATTCTTTGGCGTTGATGCCCTCGAAGGAGTCGACGTAGACGACCCACAGCTGCACGTTGTCCTCGCGACGCAGCGTGTCGAGGGCGGCCCTCGCCTCCGCTTCACGTCCTCTGAAAGCGTCCGCCTGGTCGGTGATCTGGTCATCAAGCCGGAAGGGCTGGGCGGCCACAGCCGGCCCGGCGAGTGCCAGTGCCAGCAGTGCCGCGGCGGCAAGGGCGAGGAGCCGCGAGCGCCTACCCGTCGATGTCTTGGGTCCCGACAGTGACCAGCGGGCGGAGGTGATCGGCTCAGGGGATTCGGCGTGTGCTCCCTTTGCGAAAACGTGCCGCATGCTCACTCACCCTACCTCGATGGCGTTCATCCCGCTCTACCCGAACGCGTTGCTCGAGACACACATCCTTGGCTCCAGACCGTCGGAGAGAGAAGGCTGCCGAGGCAAGCGTGAGCATCGCCTCCAGAAGCGGGCCTGCCGAACGACGCCCCTCGGACATAGCTTCCGCCCTCGTGTCGCACCACCCAGGCCTCGGCCGTGGCTTCCCAGGCGGCTTGATGGCTGACGGCGAGCAGCGGGATAGCGCAGGGGAGGCCTCGGGGGGGATGGGGGTAGAGCCTGCCGACCTCGGCGACGTGCCGATCGTCGGTACCCGCTGTCATGCGTCCGCGCACCCCGAACCACGCGGTGGAAGGCAGGCTCAGCAGTGGCGCGGACGCTCCGATCATCCGGATCTCCTTCTCGAGTATTGGGCCTCGGCAGCCACGTGGCTTCAAGGGGGTCAGTCTTCATCCGTCAGAACGGGGTCCGTTTCAAATCGTCATCAACACGTGCGGGGCCGCGTGGGCTCAATCTGGGGGCAGGACGATAGTGAAGGTGCTCCCTTCCCCCAACTGGCTCGAAACCTCGACCCAACCACCATGCGCCTTGGCCAGCGCATCGACTATGCTGAGCCCAAGCCCGTAGCCCCCTTTGCCTCGGCCCTTCCTGCTGAAGAAGCGGGTGAAGATCCTCTCGTGGTCGGCAGGCGCGATACCCTCGCCCTCGTCCCGGACATAGATCGCCACGAACCGGTCCCGGACCGCTCCGCCAAGCGCGATCTTCTGGCCCGGCTGGGTGTGTTCTACGGCATTGCGCAGTAGGTTGAGCAGCATTTGAGTCAAGCGGTCCGCGTCGGCCTGCACAGTGATCGACGGAACCTCTCCCAGCTGCCAGTCACGGTCGCCAAGGTAGATCGCGTTCGCGAAGAGCTGTTCCAGGAAGTCGTCCAAGCGGACGGCATCCTTCACCAGGAAGCCGTGGTCGCCCGACTTGGCAAGCGTCAGAAGTTCCGATACGACCCGGTTCATGCGGTCGATCTCCTCCGCTACCACCTTGTGGGCGTCCCGACACATGTCGGTCGTCACGTCTCCCATGCTGTCCAAGACTTCCAAATGGCCCTTCACGATGGAGAGGGGAGTCCGCAACTCGTGGGAGGCGTCGTAGAGGAACTGCTGCTGATCCCGGAAGGAGCGCTCCACTCGGTCGAGCATGGCGTTCAAGGTCGTCACGAGATGTCCTATCTCGTCCGGCGGACCTGAGTAGGCAATTCGCCGTGATGGCTCCTTCCGAGAAAAGAGAGCCGCCGTCTCGCTGATCACTTCGACCGGGCGCAGGGCACGGCCCAATAGGAACCAGATCCCAATCCCACTGCCGAGCAAGGCGAACAGACCGAGTCCAGCGAGGAGCACCGCGAGCTGCCGTAGGGCCCCATTGAGTTGTTCGAGGGGGGCAGCCACTACAACCACCCCGAGACGCGTGTCTCCCTGCAGCACCGGAACGATTGCGGCGCGATAGTGTTCGCCGGTAGGAGAGGTGATCGTCTCCGGGCTGCTGAACCCAGGTCCCCCCAGGAAGACGCGCTGGGCGGCGCTGAAGGTCTCGATCTGAGTAGTGGCGTTGGAAACTATCCCCCCATCCGTCCAGAGCAACAGGGTGAAACCGAGGTTGTGTAGCTCCTCCGAGGCAGGCGCGGCCAGGTACGTATGGCTGATCTGGCGGAGTTCGTGTTCGCTCTGAGCCTTCCCGGCTTCTTGAGCGAAGACACCTACTTGGAAGGCGATCTCGCGGTCGATCGGCTGCAGCAGCCCGCTGCGCATGAAGAAGAGGGTCGCCGCGACTCCGGCGATTACGACCACCACGACGATGGCCGAGTACCAGACGGTGAGCCTCGCCCGTAGGCTCACCCTACCCATAGCGCAGCCGGTAGCCACCCCCGCGCACGGTCTCGATGAAAGACTCCTCGCCGGGCCGATCTAGTTTGTGCCTCAGGTATCCCACGTAGACTTCCACGATGTTGCTTGCCGGGTCGAAGTCATAGTGCCACACGCCGTTCAGAAGCTGCGTCCTGCTCAAGACTTGGTTGGGATGACGCAGGAAGAACTCCAGGATCGAGAACTCTTTCGGCGTCAGGTGCACCTGGGCCTCGCTCCGCCTCACCTTGCGCTGTCTGAGGTCCATGGTGATATCGCCCGCGGTCAGCATGAAGGAGGCCTCTTGAGGCTGAACCCGGAGCTGCGAGCGGATGCGTGCGACGAGCTCAGTGAAGGCAAACGGCTTGGGCAGATAGTCATTGGCGCCGAGGTCCAGACCGCGCACCCGATCCTCTACCTCGCCCCGGGCGGTCAGCATGATGACAGGAAGGGCAGGCCGTTCGCGCCTGATCTGTTCCAGTAGAAAGAAGCCATCCACATCTGGGAGCCCCACATCGAGCAACACAAGGGCAACCCCGTCGCGGAGCGCGGCCTCCAGTCCTTCGGCCGCCGTCCCGGCTTTGTCCACCGCAAAGCCCGCCGCCTCGAGACCCTTGGCCACGAAGGCGGCGAAGCGCTCCTCGTCATCTACGATGAGGATTCTCATCAGTCCCTGACGCGTGGGGCCAACTCGCTCAGTACCCGCCCCCCCAGTCATTGGCCGACCCCATCCCCCGGGATCCGCCGTCCGGGTCGCAGTCCCAGCCCCAGATCGGCCTCACCACGTCGCGGTTCGCAGGAACCGAGCCGTCGGGCGCACCGTCCAGCCCTGGGACCACGCTTCCGGTCGAGCCGCCAGAGACCGACGGCACAGTAGTGGGAGCCGTGGTCGGAGGCGCGATCGAAGTCGTCGGTGGCGTCTCCGCTCTGCCCGATGTAGCGGTGCTTGCCGCACCCTGTGATGGCGGCGTGGTCCGAACGGTGGTGGCCGTGATGGTCGAGCCGAGCCTCTCCTCGGTTGAGACGGCGGCCGTCGGAGCGGTGGGTGTTAGGACCGCAGTCGGCTGGGTGGGAGCCGTGGTCGCCGCGGCCGCAGTCGGCTGAGCAATGGTGATCGCCTGGGGGAGGGCGACCACGGCGGCGGAGTGCGTGGTCCCGTACAGGTAGGCGCCGATCAGCGCCAGCGCAACCACGGAGGCGGGAAGTCCTAGACGCAGCACAGCCTGTCTTCCTGCAGTCTTCACCTTGTCAAGTTCTTCCCGCATGCGAGTGTGTTCCTCCTTTTCGTGCCCCTGACCGCTGCCCGCCTCTACTACTGGCCGGACCGCCAGAGCATGGTGGCCGCCTGGGCGCGTGTTATCTGATCATATACACCGAACATGCCATTACCGTATCCAGACACAATCCCTTGAGCCCACAGCTGGTGGATGTACCCGCAGGCCCACTGTCCCGCGGTGTCTGGGAACTGGACGGGTCGGTCCCAATCATCCGGGAACCCGAGCGCCCGCGCTATGAACGCACAGGCCTGGGCGCGCGTAATCAGCTCGTCGGGGGCGAACGTACCGTCGGCCTTGCCCTGCATGATACCCCGCTCGGCAAGCGTGGCGATCCACCCCTCGGCCCAGTGGCCTCGGACATCGGGGAACGTCGCCGTTCCGTCGGCCTGCACATCCAGCATCCGCCCGAGCATCGCCGCAAACTGGGCCCGCGTGATGTTGAGATCTGCCCGGAAGGTGCCGTCAGGGAAGCCGCCGATCACGCCTTGCTGGGCAAGCGTGCTTACAGCCGGGCCGTACCAGCAGCCGTTGGGGACGTCTGAAAACCATGGTGACGTGGTGGGTGTTGTCGTGTTCGCAGGGGTCGGAAGGGCTGTCGAGGTGGTCGGCGGGGTCCATCGCCAGTCAGTAGCATCCCAACACCAGCCCGGGCCTGGCGAGGGCGGCATGGAAGGCGTCGGAGCGACCGGGGAGGGGACGGTCGTTCCCGTCACAGGTGGCGTCCACTGCGAATCCGCGGGATCCCAACACCAGCCCGGGCCTGGCGAGGTAGGAACACTACCGCCGAAGGGCACGGAGGTCGTCACCGTGCCTCCCGGACCCCAGCCCCAGCCCCCCGACCCCATCTGGGCGAAGGCGGGACCGGCTGTCAGAACAAACGCGACGGTCAGCGCCGCGAACACGATCGGGATTCTCCTCATGGTCATGTTTCTCCTCCTTGTTGTGCGAAGACCTTCCAGTAACGCACGATTTGTCGATGTCCTACCAGCAGCAGCCGGGTGCCGAGTAGCTGTTTCCGCTACCACCGGGCACCGTCGTTGTGGGACTGACGCCATCAGGAGTATTGATGGCCGGAGGGCTCCAGCCCCAATTCGTGCGGTCCCAACACCAGCCGTTCCCGTACTCGGGTACGTAAGCAAAGGCCACTCCGGCCACCAGGAACACGAGCAGGAGGCCGACCGCCACGATGATTGCGATGTTTCTCGACAGCCTCAACGGGACTCCTCTCTAGATAGCGCCTCAGTCGAGGTGGCTTGACGACCGGGACTGGTCGAGCACCGGCGCCCGAAACTCGTCGGGCAAGAAACCCCGCGGCGCGGAGAACTGAGTGACCCCAACCTGAGCTTGGAGGTCGCCGTCGGTTGATACGATCAGCTCCAATCTGACCGGCAAACCGGTCTCATCGTCGAAGCCGTCTATTCGCAGCGCCTGTTTCACTCCAACTACCTCCACTCTCGGTTGCTAGTGGACAAGAATCTATCAGGCACTCCTGAAGGGAAGCTGAACGGACTGTGAGAATTCCTTCAGCTGCGGGGTGTGCACTATTGAGCCAAGATGGAAGGGGGCGGCGGGTCTTCTCTGCCCCCCAGCCAAAGAGGCGTGCAGGGTCATTCATCTGCACTCGCTGAGCAGGCACACGACACGGGTCCACCTCCCGCGCATCGCCCCTCGGCGAGTGGTTTCTGGCGAGGCTTGACTCTCGCATTGACCGCCCAAGCCCGCGGCAGTCACGTGGCAACCCTGACGAATCGTTCAGGGTCGCGCGGTTGGTGGGCCGGCCAATGTGGCAGGCGTACTCATGTGCTCTGGCCCTTTGCGCGGGCCACGCGGGTTCCTAGCCGGAAGGCCAGTGCAACCAGCAGAGGAATGGCCACCAGACTGAGGCTCTGCGTGAGGGTGAGACTGCCGAGCAGCCTCGGGTCCGCTCCCGGAGTGGCCGGGGCAGCCCGCAGGAGATCCAGCAGGGAGCGACCCGTCAGATACCCAACCACCACGGTGATTCCTAGTATGCCCGGACGCCGCCTGCCGCGGGCCAGGATCAACGCGAGAGCCAGGAGCCCGAGCCCAAGCAGCGACTCGTACGCAGGAATGGGATGTCGGGGTGCGCCCAAGTAGTCTATGGCCCACGGGAGGGACGTGGGCTTCCCCGGATGAAGTCCAGTCAGCAGGCAGCCGATCCTACCGATCGCGATGCCGAGTCCGAGACCCATCCCCACCGCGTCCACGGTTACCCTCAAGGGCAGCGAGACGAGGCGCGCGTAGGTCACCCCAGCGAACAGGCCGGCCAGAAGCCCTCCTATCAAAGTGAGGCCGGGCTGCCAAACCGCGACAAACGATACCGGGTCGCGAAGGGACTTCTCCACCTCACTGGGCTGGAGTGCCCAGAGCAGCCGACTGCCGAATAGGGCAGCCGAGAGCACGATCAGTGAGAGCGTCCACAGACGTTCTCGGGGGAGCCCCCACCTCTCGCCAAAGCGCGCGGTCACCAAGCTCCCCGCCAAGAAGCCGAGGGCGACGAGCAGACCCCAGATGTGGAGATCGAGAGGGCCGAGGTGCACACTCTCGATGGGATGGTAGTTCACGTTCACCTCACTGCGGGATATGCGGCCTCGAGAGCGGTGTCACTTCCGGCCGCTCTATGGCTGTCGGATACGAGATCGAGCAGTCCACCAATCGCCGGCCCGATTCCCAGCCATACCGAGCGTGGTCGCCCTCTTGCGGGCGGGTACGCCCTCCAGGGGCCCAGGGTAACGCTACAGGCCCTCCTTGCGCTCCAGGAATTCCTGACGATCGATTTCGCCTCGCGCGTACCGCTCCTCAAGGATGCGCAAAGCGGGGTGCGCGTCGGAACCACCGGCAGAGGGCGGCGTTGTATGCAACTCGGCGCGTCCCCTCGATTCGCGGTCGAGGAGAACTCTCACCACCAGGACGACCCCGATCACCACCGCAATGAGGAAGAGGAGCAACAGGAAGCCGCTCACCAACCCCCAGGAGCCACCTCCACTCCAGCCCATTCCGTCCCAGCCCCAGCAACCCGTCATGAGATCCCGACCTCCTTGGTAGCATCACGCCCCACTGCTCTTTGGAGCTGGCCAGCGTGTAACTTGTGCCCTGTGCGTGCCAACGTCAGCTCCGACTCCTTCAGGATCGCAGCATGCGTAGACCGTTGCCGATGACGACCCATTCGCTCACCTCGTGGGCCACGACAGCCATGGGTAGAGTGAGTAGCCCGCTAATGGCGCCCACGACCAGCACACTTACTACCACGGCGGAGAGGGCGAGGTTCTGCCGGACCACGTGCTGGGTGCGCCTGGCCAGCCTCAGCGCGTAGGCGAGCTTCTCAAGATCGTCCGCCATGAGGGCGACATCGGCGGTCTCGAGTGCGACATCCGTGCCGGCGGCACCCATGGCGACCCCAACCGTGGCTTCCGCGAGGGCGGGGGCATCGTTCACGCCGTCGCCCACCATGGCTATGTGACCAAGCCGGGCGGCGAGTTCGCCCACCTTGCCGGCTTTCTCTTCGGGCTTGAGTTCGGCGTACACCTCGTCGATGCCGAGCTCGTGCGCGATGGCCTGCGCTGCTGGTCGGTTGTCGCCGGTGAGCATGACGGACCGCACACCCAGTGAGTGGAGCTCTTCGAGGGCGTGCGCGGCGTTGGGGCGCACGGTGTCACTGATGGCCAGGAGACCGAGCACCGCCACATCGTTGCCCACTAGTATCACGGTCTTGCCATCCGCCTGCAGACGGTCGATGTCGTGTTGCCAGTCTTCCAGTGAGAGCCCCAAGGTGGCGGCAAAGAGAGCCGGATTCCCGGCAAGGTAGGTCGTGCCGTTGCTCGTGACCTTTGCGCCCGCCCCAGGCAGGGACTGGAATGCGGTGAAAGCGAGCGGCGCCACTCCTCGAGTACCGGCGCACCGCGCGATGGCCTTCGCCAGCGGGTGCTCGCTGTGCCGCTCGATGCCGGCCGCCAGAGCAATCAGCTCGTCCTCGGCGTAGGTCCCACTGTCAAGGCTACGGATGTCTGTGACCTCCGGCTGTCCCATCGTGAGAGTGCCCGTCTTGTCAAAGGCCACCACTTTGACCTTGGCCAACTCCTCAACGTACACGCCACCCTTGATCAAGACTCCTTTGCGTGCGCCCGTCCCCAGGGCGGCCACCAAGGTGATGGGGATGGAGATGACCAGGGCGCAGGGCGCTGCGGCTACGATGAAGACCGTCGCCCGCGTGACCCACGTCGCCCATGACCCGCCGGCCAGAAGCGGCGGCGAGAGAGCGATCAGCAGTCCGAGAGCCAGGACGGCCGGGCTGTAGCGGGAGCCGAACCGCTCGATGAAACGCTGGGTCTGGCCCTTGCGCTCCTGGGCCTCCTCTACCAGGTGTATGATGCGTGAGATCGTATTGTCGGCGAAAGTCGTCTGGGCCCGCACCTCGAGGGCGCTCTCACCGTTGACGCTGCCGGCGAACACCTTGGCGCCCGCCGACTTCTCCACGGGCTCTCACCTGTCACCGGCGCCTCATCGACCGAGGAGCCGCCCGACAGGACGATGCCATCCGTGGCCACTGCCTCGCCGGGCCGCACCACGAACAGGTCACCAACGGCGAGGTCCTCCACCGGCACCTCGCGCTCACCGCCATCGCGATGTACGAGGGCCACCTTGGGCGTGAGGCTCATGAGTGCCTTTACGGCCGAGCGTGTCTTGTCCTCCGTGTAGCCCTCGGCGGCCTCACTGATCGAGTAGAGGAAGACCAGCATGGCGCCCTCGGCGGCCAACCCCATGGCCGTAGCGACGATGGCAGCCGTGCTCATGAGCAGCTCGATGCCAACCTCACGCTCGAGGATCAGTTCTTCGAGCGCCTCGCGGCCGAAGTAGTAGCCGCCGACGACGATGGCGGTGAGGTAGAGGGCCAGCGAGACACCGGAAGGCAGACCCGTGAGGCTCATGAGCCAGCCAACCAGCAACAGGATGCCGGACGAGACCGAGGTGATCACTTTCAGATTACGCCACGGCTTGGGCTGGCTTGGCAACTCGTGGGGCGACGCCGACGGTGGGAAGCCCAGGGTAGCGAGTCGTTCCTTCAGCCGCGCGACATCAGTCGTCTCGGTATCGATAGTCGCGCCGATCTTCGCGGCCGCAGGATAGACGGCAAGATCGAGGAGACCGGGGAAATCCGCGAGTCCGCGCCGAATGGCGGCCGCCTCGTTCTGGCAATCCAGATTCCTGACCCGGATCTCGACGGTCTCAGCTGTCATGCGGATCTCCTTCCCGAGCACTCCACCTTCCCAAAGCGGCCGCACGACGTGCCGGCGCTCCACCCCGGGTCGCGCCGCGATGGCGTCACGCCCATGACCGGTGCCGGTGGGCCAGGTGAGACCGGCAACGGGGAGCTCCTCCTGCTGCGAGCTCCCCTCTCATACAGCGTCCGCTGAGCGGTAGCGGGTACAGGCGTAGATCTTGCCCCCGATCTCCTCAAGCAGCGATTCCGCGAGGCGCAGCAGTTCTTGCACACGATCATCGGCGAGGTCGTAGCGGACGTAGCGCCCCTGCTGTTCGGCGCGTACCAAGCCGCACTCGCGCAGGCAGGCCAGGTGGTTCGAGGCATTGGACTGACCGAGGCCGGTCCGTTCCACGATCTCCGTTACTGTCAAGCCCCCCCCTTCATCGAGGGCCTGCAGGATACTCAGGCGCGAACCGTCGGCGAAGCCGCGGTAAAGCCTGGCCATGAGAGCCGTTCTTTCTTGTTCCTGGAGTAGCACCGGTGCTCCTCTCATCACTCTATCAGCATACGATGATACATGCTCCAGGAAGTCGTGTCACGCGGTTTGTCAACCCGTGTCCGGGGGGGTGCCGGCTTCGACCGGAGTTAGCGGCGCCGGTGCCGCGCCCGGAACCGCACCGACGCAGGGGGGCAGGAGAGGGTCGGAGCCGTTCGCTCACTCCCGCGCTCGGGCTTCTCGCGAAGAGTTGCGCCGGAGGAGACCGACCTCTCCGAGAACCCCCCCGACGAGCCCTTGACGCGCCTCCGCCGGGCCTGATAGTCTGCGGTGAGATTAGGGTGACCTAATACGCGGAGACAGGCATACCAAATAGACTGAGGCAGCAGAGGAGAGAGCGATGATTGCGGCAATGGTCATCACGCTGCGGGAGGGCGTAGAAGCCGCTCTCGTAGTGGGTATCGTGCTCGCCTACCTGGCGAAGGTGGGGCGTAAGGACCTCGACCGGAAGGTGTACTGGGCTTTGGGCGTGGCTGTCGCTGCCAGCCTGGCGCTCGCGGTCATTTTCGAGCGCGTGGGCATCAATCCAGAGAACGAGTATCTCGAGGGCATCCTCCTGGGCGTCGCCGGTCTGTTCGTCGTCACCATGGTCTCGTGGATGTGGCGGACCAGCCGAGGCCTGAAGGCCCAGATGGAGACCCGGCTCGAGGTGATCACCACTCCCGGGCAGGGGAGGGTGGCCGGTACCGGCCTCTTCGGCTTCACCTTCCTCATGGTGCTCCGCGAAGGCATCGAAGCCACACTCTTCCTCAAGGCCGCGGCCCTGGGCGATACGTCCAGCGCCGGCGCGTTCATCGGCGGTCTCCTGGGCCTCGCCGTGGCTGTGCTCTTCGCTGTCCTCTTCGTCCGGGGGAGCGTGCGCATCAATCTCTCCCGCTTCTTCCGTATCACCGGCCTGGCCCTGCTGGTTCTGGCCGTGAAGCTCCTCGCCGGTAGTGTGCACGAGTTCGCCGAACGCGGCATCGTGCCCCTGACGGAGACTGCCATGATGCTCATCGGCTACTTCGTCCGCGGCAAGTCGGGTAGCCTGATCACCACGGCGCTCATCGCCGTACCCATTGTGCTGCTCCTGTGGGAATCGTTGAGTGGCTCGCGACTGGTCGCTCGGCCGGAGGAAGGCGCCGAGGACTCAGGCGGCCCGGTCGCAGAGAGCGGCGCCGCCGAACGGCGCAAGCGGCAGGCGGCCCGTCGGCTGGAACGTCTCTGGCAGGTCGGCCTGGCCGGCATCACCGGTGTGGTTGTTCTGACTATGACGTCGACCGCGCTCGCGGGCGATTCTCTCACCGACCCGGCTCCCCAACCGGTGACCGCCACTGCAGGCATCGTCTCCGTCGCCGCCTCTCAGCTGCCGCAAGGCGAGGTTCAGAAGTTCGTCTACTCCGGCTCCGATGGTTCCCAGGTGCGGTTCATCGTCGCCCGTCTGGCCGACGGCTCCACCGTGGGCGCGCTCGATGCCTGCGAGATCTGCGGCGCCATAGGCTACGGCCAGGACGGGCCGGTCGCCGTGTGCAAGAACTGCGCCGCCCCCATCGCTCTCGATTCCTTCGCCTTCGGGGGCGGCTGCAATCCGCGCCCCTTGGCAATGGAGGTGACTCCCGCCGGTGTCTCCATCGCCCAGACCGCGCTCGAAGCAGCAGCGCCCATCTTCCGCTAGGGAGGCACGATGCTCGTTCGTATCCTGGCCGAGGCCTTCCGTCGCCGCAAGCGACGGGTGTTCGTGGCCGTGTTTTCCGTAGCAGTTGGAGCAGCCCTTGCCGCGGCCCTGTTCACGCTCTCCGCCCACGTCTCCGAGCGTATCACCCAGGAGCTCCGCGCCTACGGGGCCAATATCCTCGTGAGCGCCGAGACGGCGCGCACTCAAGCTCCCGCCGGCGCCGGGGCCGCCGGGGCAGGATTGATCGATGAGAACGAGCTGTACAAGCTCAAGACTATCTTTTGGAGGAACAACATCCTGGGCTTCGCCCCCTACCTGAGCGTTATGGCGGAGGCCCAAGATCAACCGGTACTCGTCGCCGGCACCTGGTTCGAACACCGCCTCACACCCCCACCCGGCACTCGGGTGCGCTCGAGCTACGATGGAGCGACAGTAGCCGATGCCGATAGCTTCCTTACCGGCATGAAGGGCATCGCACCCTGGTGGGAGGTCGAAGGGCGCTGGGTGTCCGACGATGACGCGCAGGGAGCCATGGTGGGGGCGGCGCTCGCGGAGAAACTCGGACTACGGCCGGGGAGCACCCTGACCGTCAGCCATGGCGGGACGCGGGAGAACCTCCGGGTCGCGGGGATCCTGTCCACTGAGGGGCTCGAGGAGAACCAGATCTTCGTCAACCTCCCCGTAGCCCAGCGTCTCGCGGGCGTACCGAAGGGCGCCAGTCAGGTGCTCGTGAGCGCACTCACCACGCCCAAGGACAAGCTGGCGCCGAGCCTTCGCGACAAACGCCCTGACCAGATGACGCCCAAGGAATACGAGACCTGGTACTGCACTCCCTTGGTCGACTCCATCTCACTCCAGATCGCCGAGGCCCTTCCGGGAACTCAAGCCGGGGCCGTGCGCCAGATTTCCGAGGCCGAGGGCGCCTTCGCGAGCAAGATGGAGCTGCTCCTGGCCCTGGTCACGGGCGTCGCTCTGGTTGCATCGGGTCTCGCCGTGATGACTACCATGACCACCAGCGTGCTCGAGCGGCGGACGGAGATCGGTCTCATGAAAGCGGTCGGCGCCAACAACCTGCACGTTGCGGCTATCTTCCTTTTGGAGGCGGCGGTCGTGGGTGTGCTCGGGGCGATTCCCGGATACCTCGCGGGACTTCAATTGGCCGGCTTGGTCGGCCGGCTGGTCTTCAACTCCCCGGTCCCCCCGAACCTGACCGGCGCGGTCGCCACCCTCCTGCTGTCTGTTGCCGTTGCTCTGGCGGGGGCCAGTCTCCCCGTACGTTCGGCCGTGCGTCTGCGACCCGTCATGCTGCTGAGAGGTGGCTGATGTTCTCGCGTGTACTCACCGCATCTCTGCGAAGAAGTAAGAGTCGGGTTGGTGTGCTCGTTCTGGCTGCGCTCCTGGCCGGGTCCCTGGTCACGGCCCTCGTCAGCCTTTCCTTCGGCGTGGAGCGCAAGGCGGGGCGGCAGTTGCGGGCCTACGGCGCGAATATCGTTCTCAGCGCGGCAGGCGACGCGGTCCAACCGGGCGTCGGTAGCCTCAAGTTCGGCCCTGTAGCTGAGCCCGGCTACCTCGACGAATCTCGCGTTACGCGGGCTCTGGACGCGACGGGCCGGGGTGAGATCGCCGGGGCTTCTCCCTACCTGGACGGCTCGGTGACGGTTTTGAGCGCGCGGATCTCGGTGGCGGGCGTGCGCTTCGCGCAGGTGAAGCAGGTGAGCCCCTGGTGGCAGGTTTCGGGAGCGTGGGCAGAAGACCCCGTCTCCGTAGGGCCGTCTCCAGCCATGAGTCCGCAGGGCGAGGTGGCAGCCATGATCGGCACCAAGATAGCCCGCGAGCTCAAGCTAGGCGTTGATGATGTCATTGAGGTGCGGGCGGGAGATCGGACAGAGCGGCTCCGGATCGTGGGCCTGGTGGAGACCGGAGCGGCCGAAGACCTCACCCTCTTTCTCCCCCTTCTCGTGGCGCAGCGGATCCTCGACCTCCCGGGCCTCGTCTCCCGCGTCGAGCTGAGCGCGAGCACGGGCGGACGAAGCTTGGCCGGCATCGCGGCGGAGCTCGGCCGCGCCATCCCCGGATCCCAGGCGGAGGTGGTGGGGCAGATCGCCCAGGCAGAGTCGCAGGTGCTTCAGAAGGTGCGCTTGCTTGTCGGGCTGGTGGCGCTGCTCGTGCTCGTCTCTGCCGGGCTGGCGGTCGCCAACACGATGACCGCGAGCGTTATGGAGCGGACGAAGGAGATCGGTCTTCTGAAAGCGCTGGGCGCCGAGCGGCCCTGGGTCGCTGCTCTGTTCTTCGGTGAAGCGATTGCTGCCGGCTTGGTCGGTGCCTTCGGAGGCTACCTGCTGGGCGCAGCACTGGCTGCACTCATCGGACGGCTGGTTTTCTCGGCCGCCATTCCTCCGAGCATCGCGGCGGTCCCCGTGACCATCGTGGTCACTGTGGGCATGGGTGTGCTCGCCAGCCTCCTTCCCGTCCGCCGCGCTCTCGCCGTGGATCCCGCCCTCACCCTGCGCGGCGAGTGAGTGATGGACAGTGGAGGAACCTTGAAGAGTGAGCTGACCCCGCGGTGCCGTGCTGTGAGCCCCAACCCCCGGACCAGTACCGGCGTTACGGCGTGAGCCCGCCCAGGAAGACAACTGCACAAGGAAGGTGCACGTGATGAGTAACAACCTCGTTGAAGGCCGGGGCCTCGGACGCCACTACGAAGGAGGTGTGCGCGCGCTCGATGGGCTCGATTTCTCCGTTTCGTGTGGGGAATGGCTCGCGATCATGGGGCCGTCGGGCTCGGGGAAGAGCACGCTGCTCAATCTGCTCGGCTGCCTGGATACCCCCTCAGAAGGCCGCCTCACGATTGACGGGGTGGAGGTGAGCGGGCTGCGGGGGAGAGAACTCACGCGTTTTCGCCGGGAGACGATCGGCCTCGTCTTCCAGCAGTTCCATCTGGTACCGTACCTCTCCGCCTTGGAGAACGTGATGCTCGCGCAGTACTTCCACAGCCTGGCCGATCAGGACGAAGCTCGAGCGGCCCTTACGCACGTGGGTCTGGCCGAGCGGCTGCGGCACCTGCCGTCTCAGCTTTCCGGAGGGGAGCAGCAGCGGGTATGCATTGCGCGTGCACTCATCAATGACCCTCGGCTCGTGCTGGCCGACGAGCCTACGGGGAACCTGGACAAAGCCAACGAGAGCATCGTCCTCGACCTCTTCCAGAAGCTCCATGCAGAGGGACGGACCCTGGTTGTCGTGACCCACGACCCCGAGGTAGCAGCGCTCGCCGACCGTGTCATCACCCTCGATCACGGGCGGGCGGCCGATGAACCGCGGCTCGGCGGGTCCGGGCGAGGCTTGCCGGGCGGCGCACAAGCGAGCGAGCGCCTTACCCCTGCCTGCCCGGCTGCGTGCGACGGTCTGCTGGTCCTGAGGTAGGCGGCGATTCAGCCTGCGCTTTGCTCATGGAGCGCTGTTCTCGCGTAGCAGGGACCGTGCCCGCTTGGAATGTGCGCACCATGGAACAATGGTGCGGAAGGAGGGACCCCCCTCCCGCGCGCGGACCCATTCTGGCAGCAGGAAGAAGCCCCGGCGCCGCCCAGACGGCCGGGGCCTTTCATCTCCCAAGGCGGGCTGTGGTGGACGCGCTTCGACGCCCATCCACCCAGGGTGCCGTCCACTAGATGGGCTGTGGTGGACAGGCTTCGAACGTGAGGCGCGGTGTTCATGTGCAATGGGTGGTCGTCCGCCGACCACTCGACCTACCTCTCATGCTTAATCTTGCTATGCTGCGCAGAATCCTGCGGAGTGGACCGCGGGAAGGCCGGGCGCTCAGTTGATTCGTTGCGTGTTCTGGGGGACGTGCGCTAACGCAGTGGACGCCGATGCTCTCGACCGTAGCTGGCGGGAATCCGCCGGGATAGGGGGGCCTTGTGTCGAAGGAGTCAGTGAAGGTTGCCTTGGGTCAAGCCATGGCAGGGATCGAGAAGAACCCCAATTCAGCGAAGTTGGTGTTTCGAGCCGAGACGCGTTGGGAGGAAGACGTTCGCTGTTCGGCCACGGTGCGCGAATTCCCGCCCATGACAGTGGACGAGCCGCCGGAACTCGGAGGCGGCGATCAGGCTCCGAACCCGGTCGAGCTCCTGCTCGTCGCGCTCGGAACCTGCCAGGAGATCATGTACGCGGCGTATGCCGCCGTGATGGACATCCAATTCGACGAAGTGACCGTCGACTGCAAAGGGAATCTCGATCTTCGTGGCTTGTTCCCCTTGGACGAAACGATTCCGCCGGGCTATACGAGCATCAAGTTCGAGACCAACATCAAGAGTACGGAGAGCCCCGAGAAGATAGCGGCCTTGATCGGAATGGTCGAAGCACATTGCCCCGTGCTCGACACACTGACACGCGCAGTCACGGTATCCGGGGACGTGCTCCTCAACGGGGAGCACCTCCACCGACACTCCTGGCCCCCTACCGCGATTGCAGTCTAGACCGACTCTCCAGGGGGACATGAAGTTCTCGCCCACTTTCCCCCGAGTCGGTCAGAAGATGGCAAGGCCCACGCCAGCGGGCCTTGCCGTCTCATCGAGGTGGGCAGTGGTGGAGACGCTTCTAACATGGTCGCGCTAGCGTCGGGATTAGAAGAACAATGCGATCACAGCAATGATGACCGTCAGAACCGCGCAGGCCGCCACGACCAATTCGAGGGCGGGCGGACGGGTCTTGCTCTGCCCGAATAGCACGCGAACGAATGGAAACACTCGCTGACGACCCTCCATGTATCCGAATACCAGGGAAGAGGCGAATAGGGCGACGAGCAATAGGCCCAGCCAGGTTTCGCCTTCTCGGAGGGCCGTACCGCCACCAATGGCGGCGCCTGTGATCAGCGCCCCATTCAGGAACGGAAAGGCTCTCTTGATCCTGGCGTACCACGGACGGTGGTCTCGAAAATACTCCAACAGCGCGGCGCGCTTGCCCAAGAAGAGGGTCCGATTGTCGGCAGACAGCTGGACTGCACCATGGTTGCGATGGAGGCGTATCTCCACACTGGCATCGATTTCGTTTCCAGCCCAGCTGCTCACTGTGAAGCGCAAGCTGTCCGTGCACGCAGGCAGCGGATGTTCAAGCAACTCCTGTACGGATGACGCGGAAACCTCGACGGATCCGTCCTCGATGCAGAGTATGGGCGGCCACTCCGGTCGCGGCGAAAGGCCGTCGAGAATCGTCTTCTCCAGGACAAAGAGGTCCTGCCTCCTTAGGAGCACGGGACCCAGGCCCACGATCTCATGGTGTTTGGTCTGCGCCATTCGCCCTCCCATACGCTCTGTGTTGCCTGGGCTGCGTCAAGACGCGGCTGGCGGCTCTGGAGCGGTAGGAGCCGAGAGACAGTGCCATGGTTCCGGCGAGCCACGCTTACCACGGAAGCATACCAAGTGTGGTTGTGCATCACGATCAGCGGAGACGGGCTCGCGGGCATGCATGTCATTCCGTGCGACCCCCACTGCTACGATCTAATTGCCTACGGCGCTCATCCCATCATAACCACCCCATAAGGGTGTGCCGGTTCGGCAAGGAGCAAGCGGGGAGAAGCAAGCCAGGTGAGAGCCCTCGCCGCACTCTCGCCGCGCTCGGCATCAATCGCTCCGAAGCTGACGGGCCAACGGGGCGCGACGGGGCCGGCGCAGGCGGCTTTGACTTGCTTTCGCGGGGAAATGGAGCGGTAATGGACCTCCCGTCCGTGGTGCGAGGACGGGCGAACGGGCAGCGGCGAAGGCAGAGGCAAGCATGCAGGGTCACATAAAGAAACGGGCCACCTGGGAGTTCGTCGCAGAACTCGGCCCCCAGCCCTTGCAGCGCTGCCCCGTCTGCCGCAAGCGCTACTGGATCAAACGGGAACGCCTCTCCTCCTGCCCCCGCTGCCAGGGCCCCCTGGAGGAGACCGTCACCCGCCGCCAGGAGATGAAGGCCGGATTCGCCACCAAGCGCGAAGCCCAGGAAGCGCTGACCACCGTCATGGCCTCTTTGTCCTCGGGCACCTACATCGAACCCTCACGCATGCTCACGAGCGAGTTCCTGACCGGAGAGTGGCTGCCCGCTATCCGGTCCACCATCCGGCCCACGACTTTCCTTTCCTACCAGGGCCACGTGGAACGCCACATTCTCCCGGCCTTGGGTACGCTCCCCCTCCAGCAGCTCGGCGCCCCCCACGTGAACGCCCTCTACGCCCGCCTCCTTGCGGAAGGCAGGGGAGAAGGAAAAGGTGGCCTCTCGCCGGCCACCGTGCGCCGCATCCACGCGACACTCCACCGGGCCCTGAAAGACGCCGTCCGCTGGAACCGTCTCGTGAAGAACCCGGTGGACGCCGCCGACCCTCCCCGTCTGGCAGCAGCTGACGCGGAGATGAAGGTCTGGAGCGCGAAGGAACTGAAGGTGTTCCTCGCGGCTGAGCGCGCGAGTCGCCTCTACCCCCTGTGGCTCACCCTGGCCACGACCGGCATGCGCCGAGGAGAGGTCCTTGGACTCCGGTGGGAGGACGTGGACCTGGCCGCCCGTCGCCTCTCTATCCGCAAGACCCGGGTGATGCTCGGGTACGCGCCCCATGTGTCCGAACCCAAGACCCGCAGGGGGAGACGCATGATCGCATTGGACCCCATGACCACCGCACACCTCCGCGAACACCGGCACCGCCAGAAGGAAGAACGTCTGGCCTCTGGACCGGAGTGGCAGGACACCGGCCACGTCTTCGTGCAAGAAGACGGAGCGCCCTATCACCCGGAGAAGGTGAGCAAGCTCTTCACCCGAGCCGCCAAACGGGCGGGCCTCTCCCGGATTCGGCTGCATGACCTCAGGCACAGTTACGCCACCCTGGCTCTCTCTGCCGGTGTGCACGCGAAGGTGATCTCCGAGCGGTTGGGCCACGCCAGCATCGCCATCACCTTGGACACCTACTCGCACGCCGTGCCCGCCCTCTCCGAAGAGGCGGCTTCTCAGGTGGCGGCGCTCCTTCTTCCCGATTGACGGTCCGTCTCAACTACGGCGGCCCGGCCGGGGGCCGGCCGAGTCAACCGCAAGTCAACGCAAACGTGCACCCCCTGTGGTTCAGCACGCGAAGAGGGTGGCCGTCAGCCCTTGACGATCAGGATCATGGTGGCGCCGCAGGTGGGGCAGGTGCCCTTGCGGGCACGGCGTCCGTTGGCCAGGGATACGGCCTGGGGATCTTGGAGCTCCCGATAGTCCCGGCAGCGCATGCAGAGGCCATGACGCTCACTGGGTCTCTCCCCGCTGAGAAAGGGGGTGCTGCGGTGGTAGGGGCGTTTCTCCTTGGGCCGACCTCGGGGTCGGGGGCCGGGGGTGGCCTCCTCGGCCGGGTCTGGGAGGACATCGTCAAAGAAGGGGTCGAACGAGAGGTCGAGTCCCGTCTCGTCCGGGAGCGAGGGCTCGTTGAGCAGTGCGTACTTGGCCAGCTTGTCGCGCAAGGTCATCTCGTCCCAGCTGCCCGGGGCCCGCGTCTGGCGGCTCGCGTAGGAGAGGAAATGACAGGAACGGCACGCGAAGTTGGGGTGTTCAGGGGGCAAATAGAGCTTGCGGACCCGCTCTCCACACATGGGGCAGTAAAACCACACCCGCTCCGACCCGAAGGATGTCCGGGTGCGGGTGAGTTCCACCGGCCAGGGGTGCTTGGTGATCACGCCCTCGCTGAGAAGTACGTCGGGTCGAAGGCAGTCATCCTCTACATGCCAATAGAGGGCGGCGATGTCCCTTCCCCCCCGCGACCAGGTCCTCCCCGCACGAGAGCCGTCGCCCAGGTGGCCCGCGCGGGCCAGTTCCCAGGCGTCCAGAACGGCGCAGTTCTCGACTAGCTCCTTGGTCATTGAGGCGTCAGGTGGCGGCAGATCGCCCGCATGGGGGCTCTTCTGAGCTCAAATGCGCTCCCTGGGTGTACTTTTCGGTCCCGTCTGGGACTCATTTACGCAGGAAAAGGATATCTGAGAGAGAAGACCCAACCGCGTAAACCCGTACGTATGCGGGGACTTTACCACAAGAAGGGGCCGAACCACTTCTCGCAAAATGCCGAAATCCTCGACATTGGTTCTTTCACCAAGAATACGGGGCGAGTGAGGTCGGGGCACCGCGGCGGTTCCCGGGCGACTGGAGAGTGGCTTCTTTGTTCCGGCTGTTGGCCGAGGTAGATGGGGCAGTGGTGCCCACTCTGCCGCCGCGGGCCGAAGTCAACGGCGAGTCAACCGCAAGTCAACCGAGCCGGTGCTGCGGTGGATCGCGTCTGCCCCAGACGGGTCGACGAGGCGCTCTGCGGGCTCTTCGACTTCGCTCACCGGGTGAATCGCCGACAGGTGCCAACCCACTGCCCTTTTAATCCGATGGTCGTTGGTTCGAGTCCAACACGGCTCACCATAACTTAAACCCCTGCTTCGGTGGGGGTTTTTGCTTGGGACTCCGTCTTGAAGTGGAAGACTCGCTGCACCATGCCTAACCAGCGTAGGACCTCGCTAGCCGGATTGTACCGGACGGGAAACCGCAGAAGCGGCTGCCCGTCCGGTCGCAACTCCAGTCTCTCCCCAGCCACCGTGCGCCGCATTCACGCGACGCTGCATCGCCCCTGGCGGAATGCCTTGGTGCGCGGTGACAACCTTCAGGTGTTACTGCGTCTGCTTGACCTCAAGCGGGGGGCGCGCTCCGCAACGCGGACGGGTCTTCGAGGATCCGGATCACCGCATCCCGCTGAGTCTGCACAGCCAGACAGACCTCGTCTGCAGGCAGCCCATCGCAGGCTCCGCGAGCGACCATGTCCGCGTGGCGACGTATCGCCGCCCGGTCTTCCGGTCGGCGGGCAAAGCCCGCGATCGTGGCCAGGGTCTCCAACAGTCGCTCCGTCACGGCCGAGCTGGAGAGGCCGTACTCTCTGATCTGGTTGAAGGCCGCGTCCATGACCTCAGGGAAGGTCAGAGGTGAGACGACCAGGCGCAGATCGCCCTCGTCGTCGAAGTGCGTTGCAGACGGGGTGCCCGCTTGCGCGAGTCGACTGAGAGCGGACCCCAACCGGTCGACAGCCGCGATCGCGGTGAAGGGGTCGTTCACCCCCGGGGAAAGGGCCCGAACCGCGATCTCCACAAGTTGGATGATGGTGAACTCGAGGTCCTTCCCGGGTGCCCGCTGGGCGCCGAGGACGATCGCTGAACGCACCTTGTCCCCCACATCCTCTGTTAGCCGGCGGCCCGGCCAGATGCGTACCAACGGCTGGCCGGACACAACATACTGGCCTACCCGGCGTTCCAGACGGAAGACGGCCTCCTCTTCCGTGCCGATCTTCGTCAGCGCACCGATGTTGACAAGCAGAACGTAGCCGTCGTCCGGACTGCCGATTACGCGCGCCTCCCGATCGAACACACCGGGAAGGACGGCGGGAGGGCCGTCGCCGGGCGGAGCGTCATCCGAGGACGCGTTGTCCGGATACAGACGGTCGACCGCCCGCAACAGCTCGTCGCCGATCCGCGCGACGATCCGGTCTGCCTGGATCGAGACCGAGACGTGGTGGATATAGAAGATCAACACGGCCAGGCTTGCCAGGGCAAAGCCTACGCCGATCGTCACCGAGAGGTGGGGTACGAAGATGTCATCCGTTCGGCGGATGGATCGCAAGACGAGCAGGCAGTAGACGAAGGTGGCGACGAAGGTGCCCAGGACGAACTGATTGGTTGTGTCCCGCATGAAGTTGCGGAGCACCCGAGGACCGAATTGAGATGAGGCGAGCGACAGAGCGACCAAGGTCAACGAAAATACGACGCCCGCGATCGTGATCATCGAGCCGGCTATGGTCTGGAGTACTGCGCTCGCCCCTTCGGCACCGCCGGTATAGGCCCAGCCCACGGTCCCGTACCGGTCCGCCAGCACCGCCCTGTCGAAGGCGATTGCTGTGAACGCCAGAGCGACCGCACCTGCGGCCATGGCTGACGGCAGGAACCAGAAGCTGGACCAGAGGTTGCGCCAGTACTGGAGAACACGGACCTTCATGCCTAAGAACTCCCTCCGACTCCCCGACATTCCGAACGTTCTACGCTCCTCTTCCCTGAGCGGTCGCGGCTCACGCCTACGGTTTGCGTGTGATTCCGTCGGGGAAGGCTGAAAGAACCGCCGGTTCGTGAAGGCGGACGGCAGAGTTCTACGTTGCAGGTGGCTGATGGCCGAGATATCTCTAGAGAAGCTCACCAAGATCTACCCGGATGGCACTGTGGCCGTGGAAGATCTCGATCTCGAGATCCAGGACGGCGAGTTCATGGTCTTCGTCGGCCCATCCGGCTGCGGCAAGACCACGGCCCTGCGCATGGTCGCGGGTCTCGAGGACATCACCAGTGGCACCGTCAGCATCGGGGGTCGCATCGTCAACGACGCGGCCCCCAAGGATCGAGACGTGGCCATGGTCTTCCAGAACTATGCTCTTTACCCGCATCTATCCGTCTACGACAACATGGCCTTCTCGTTGAAGATGCGCAAGGTCGACAAGGGGGAGACCGACAGAAGGGTGCACGAAGCCGCCCGCATCCTGGGCCTAGACCAATTGCTTTCCCGGAAGCCGAAAAACCTCTCTGGCGGACAGCGGCAGCGAGTAGCTATGGGACGGGCCATTGTCCGCGAGCCTCAAGCGTTCCTCATGGACGAGCCGCTCTCCAACCTCGATGCGAAGCTCCGCGTGGAGACCAGGGCGCAGATCGCCCGCATCCAGGATGATCTGAACGTGACCACGATCTACGTGACGCACGATCAGGTGGAGGCGATGACCCTGGGCGATCGGGTCGCCGTTATGAAGAAAGGAAAGCTGCAGCAGGTCGATGCGTCGCAAACCCTCTACGATCATCCCGACAATCTCTTCGTGGCCGGATTCATCGGTTCCCCTGCCATGAACTTGGTGGAAGCGACGGTCGCCCGCGACGACGAAGGCCTCTCTGTGGGTTTTGGCAGTGTGCGCCTGCGGCTAGACGCGAAGATCGAAGATCTCAGGCCCGACTTGAAGGGATACGAAGGTCGCACTGTGATCCTCGGTATCCGACCCGAGGACATGTACGACGCAAGCCTTCAAGAGGCCCCTCCCGAGCGGCGGATCCGGGTTGTTCCCGATCTCATCGAGTCGCTTGGGTCGGAGGCGCTCATCCACTTCACCGTAGACGCGCCGATCGTCCTGACTGAGGACGTGCGTGAACTTGCGGTGGACTTGGGCACCGACCAGCTCGAACGGCTGGAGAAGGAAAAGGAACTGGGGAAGTCCACATTCGTGGCCGCCGTCAGCCCTCGGACAAGGGCTGAGGTTGGTCAACCAATTGAGATCGCCGTCGATACGGCCAGGGTGCACGCCTTCGATCGAGAGACCGGGCTCGGCATCTACGGTCGTGGCTAGGCGGCGACACTCGGGAGGTGTTTCGTCATGCGTTACGGAAGAACAACAAGTGTGCTACTGCTGGCGACGGTGCTCCTTGTCATCGTCGGGTGTTCCAGCACCACCAGCACCACCAACACGACCGCCGGCTCGGTCCCGGACCTCAGTGGACAGACCATGGAGGTCGCCGCTGTATGGAGCGGCACTGAGCAGGCCAATTTCCAAAAGGTCATCGATGCGTTTCAAGAGCAGTCCGGCGCGGTGGTGACGTTCACGTCGACAGGTGATCAGATCGCCACCGTCCTCGGCACCCGCATCCAAGGCGGTAGCCCGCCCGACGTGGCCTTCTTGCCGCAGCCGGGCCTGATGTACTCCTTTGCGGAACAAGGCGTGCTCCAGCCGCTGACCGATGTGATCGGCATGGAGATGGATAGCAATTTCGCCCCGGTCTGGAAGGATCTCGGCACGTATGGCGACACGCAATATGGCCTCGTGTTCAAAGCAGCCAACAAATCCACCATGTGGTACAACGTGTCGGTGTTCAACGATGCCGGCGTCGAGCCTCCCACCACCTGGGAAGAACTGCTCGCGGCGGCGGACACTCTCCAACGATTCGGGGTCGCACCCTTCTCTATTGCGGGAGCCGATGGGTGGACACTCACGGACTGGTTCGAGAACGTGTACCTGCGCGTGGCGGGCGGCGAGAAGTACGACCAGCTGACGACCTTGGAGATCCCGTGGACGGATCCGAGTGTAACGACGGCTCTCGACGAGCTGGCGAAGATCTGGGGCAGCGACGCCATGCTGAACGGTGGAGCCACCGGTGCTCTTCAGACCGACTTCCCCACCTCTGTGGTGGACGTGTTCTCCAGTCCGGCCAAGGCCGCCATGGTTTACGAAGGTGACTTCGTGGCTGGGGTGATCACGTCTGAGACATCGGCGGCTCTGGGCACCGATGCCGACTTCTTCGACTTTCCGTCGATCGACGGCTCACCGGCCTCCGTGGTCGGCGGCGGCGACATGGCGGTGCTGATGACCGATTCCGAAGTCGGCAAGGCCTTCATGAAGTTCCTCACGACTCCGGAGGCGGCCGGGATCTGGGCTGCCCTCGGAGGTTTCAGCTCCCCGAACAAGAACGTCGATCCGTCGGTCTATCCCGACGACATCACCCGTAAGGCCGCCACCGCGTTGGCCAACGCCGAAGTGGTGCGGTTCGATATGTCCGACCTGGAACCGCCGGCGTTCGGCGGCACTCCGGGGAAGGGTGAGTGGAAGCTGCTTCAAGACTTCCTCTCCGATTCGAGCGACGTCAGCGGCATCCAGACCCAGCTGCAGGATGCCGCGGCCGCAGCCGCTACGGGCAGTTGACAGCGGACCGCCCTTGATCCGACCATGACGAGCGTGCCTGAAAATGAGTGACACGATACATCCGGAAGAGGGGTCGGCGGCCAGGTCTGCCGCCAACCCCTCCGGCGGTGTCGCCATCGGCGGCCCCCTCGGTCCAAGCGGGCCGAGTCGCCGACGGTTCGCCTCTCGCTTCAGAGGAGAGCACCCGTCCTGGAAGGTCGCCATCTTCTTGCTCCCCGGGCTCTTCATCCTGGGGGCCCTGGTCGTCTATCCGATCCTCTTCACGCTCGTGCGCAGCCTGTACAGCTCGAATGGCGCCGAGTTCGTCGGCGTTGCCAACTATCGAGACATGTTCACTTCCGCGGATACGCTGATCGCCATCAAGAACAACGTCATCTGGGTCGTGGTGGCCCCGGCGGTGGCGACCGCTCTGGGGCTTGTCTTCGCCGTGCTCACCGAGCGGGTGCCGTGGGCCACGGCCTTCAAGGTAGCGGTCTTCGTGCCGATGGCGATCTCATTCCTCTCGTCGGGGGTCATCTGGCGCCTCGTCTACCAGGACGATCCCCGCCTGGGGCTGGCCAACGCCGCCCTCGTCGGGATCTCGAAAGTGTTTCAACCGCCGGGGCCGTACCCGACGGCGAGGCCGTCACGGCCCGACATGCTTGTGGCCTTGGACAAGGCGTACGTCACGGCGGGGGCCATCGAACCTGGTTCCAGCGCCGAACTGGGCTTGGTCGCCGTGTCGCCTCGGTTGATTCCGGCGGACGCCGTCCAAGCGGCGACGGCGACCCCCGAAGCGACGGCGATCACCGGAACCGTGTGGGTGGACTTCGCGGTGGGGGGCACGGGGACTCCGGGGGTGATCGACCCCGGCGAGATGGGTCTGCCGGGAGTCAAGGTGGAGGTGCTCTCGGACGCCGGTGGCGTCGTGGGCTCCGCCAAGACCGGCCCCGACGGCACGTTCGCGATCACCGGTATCGACGCGGGCTCGTACAAGGTCGGCCTGGCCGAATCGAACTTCCGACCTGCCTGGGGCGGTATCCTCTGGCTGGGCCCCGCGCTCATCACTCCTTCGATCATCATCTCGTACATCTGGATCTGGGCCGGTTTTGCCATGGTTCTCATCGGCGCGGGTCTGGCCGCCATCCCGCGTGACGTCCTGGAGGCCGCGCGGGTCGATGGAGCGGGGGAGTGGCAGGTGTTCCGCCGGATCACAGGGCCGTTGCTTGCGCCCCTGCTTCTGGTGGTGCTGGTGACGCTTCTCATCAACGTGCTGAAGATCTTCGACCTCATCTTGGTCATCCCGCCGGGATCCGTATTGGCCGACGCCAATGTGATCGCACTGGAGATGTGGCAGGTCTCGTTCGGCGGGGGGCAGAATCAGGGCCTGGGGAGCGCCCTTGCCATCCTGCTCTTCGTTCTGGTCTTGCCGGCCATGGTTTTCAACCTGCGAAGATTCCGAGCGGAGCAGTGACCATGAGCACCGAAACCCCGCGCATCGAAATCACGAGCACCGAAACCAACAGCACCGAAAGCGCGCGCACCGAACGTTGGACGAGTCGGATGGTACGTATCGTCACCCGGGGGCCGGCAGCGGTGTTCCTCCTTGTTGTCGGGGCGGCGTGGCTGATTCCCGCGGTCGGCCTCCTCGTCTCCTCGTTCCGCACCGGCTCGGCCAATTCCAGTAGCGGGTGGTGGAACGCGTTGGCGAATCCCAGCCAGTTCACCCTGGAGAACTACCGCAACATGCTCGAGCACTCAGGGGTGCTCGGAGCTCTGTGGAACACGGTCTTGATCACCGTGCCCGTGTGTATCTTGGTGGTCTTCATCGCGTCGTTGGCCGCGTACGCCTTTGCGTGGATGCGTTTTCCCGGGCGGGACGGCCTCTTCCTCGTGGTCGTGGGCCTCCTCGTGGTCCCCCTTCAGGTGGCGCTGATTCCCGTGGCCAGCCTCTTCGGGCGCATCGGTTTGTTCGGCACCATCCCGGGAGTGATCTTGTTCCACACTGCGTTCGGTCTGCCGTTCGCCATCTTCTTGCTCCGCAATTTCTTCATTGGCATACCACGCGACCTCTTGGAGGCGGCGCGCATGGACGGGGCCGGCGAGTTCCGCGTCTTCACCCGCGTGATCTTGCCTCTCGGCACGCCGGCCATCGCATCACTCCTGATCTTCCAGTTCGTGTGGGTGTGGAACGACCTGTTGGTCGCGATGGTCTTCGCCCGCACTTCGTCGGCGCCGCTGACGGTCTTCGTCCGCGATCAACTCCGCCAGTTCGGATCGAACATCGACGTCATCGCTCCCGGCGCCTTCCTGCAGATGGTGATCCCGCTGATCGTGTTCTTCGCCTTCCAGCGATACTTCGTACAGGGACTTCTGGCCGGCTCGGTCAAGTAGACGAGCCCGTCCCCGGGCGGGGTAGTGCCGTGGTCGGAGCGTGCCTTCACGCGCGAGCGGGTACATCACCGGCGTAACCACACGTACGCCCCATCGGGAGGGAAGCTGACATGACCGACGATTTCATCATCCCGGACGACACCGAAGACGAGGAACCAGCCTACTGCTCGCTCTGCGGTGACCCCGTCACCGGCTACGATCAGTTCTGTGCCGGCTGCGGCACGCCCACGGGTGAGGGGCAGGAGCAGCCTGAGGAGGAATGACTCCGCCCCACCCAAGGGAGTGAAGCGGCCGGCCGCGGCCGTCGGCTAACGGTGTAAGCAGGTAAGCATCACGTGTTATCATGGTGGCACCGAAGGAGGTGTGCCGTGGTACGCACCCAGATCCAACTGCACCCGGAGCAGGCGAGCCGCCTGAGAGTGATGGCCGCAGCCGAGAACGTGTCGCTGGCCGAACTGATCCGTCGCGGCGTCGATCTCGTCTTGGACCAGACGGCGGCCGGCACGCCCGGCGATCGTCTGGACGCCCTGCGGGTGGTGGGCGCATTCGACTCCGGTCGACCCGATGTGGCGGAGCGGCACGACGACGAACTCGTCGAGGCGTACCGCGAGTGGTGACCACGGTGGCCGAGGGGTCGTCGCCCTCCGTCTGCTGGCCGGGCGCGGGAGAGCGGTGTTTTCTCGATACCTCGGCGCTGTACTCCGTCTTCGATCGCGGGCAGGCGGAGAGCGCCGACGCGGCCGCCGTGTGGGAGCGGCTCGTGCGGTCCGAGGCGGCCCTCCTCACCAGCAATTACGTCGTGCTCGAACTCACGACGTTGCTGCAGCGGCGCTTGGGGTTCGACGCGGTGGCCGCGTTTCAGGACTTCGTGCTCCCGTGGGTGGAGATCGTGTGGGTGGACGCCGATCTGCACGATGGTGCCCTCGCGGTGGTGCTGGCCGCGCAGCGACGCAGCGTGAGCCTCGTGGACGCCGTGAGCTTCGGGCTCATGCGTTCGCGCCGCGTTCGGCACGCCTTCACGCTGGACGGGCACTTCGCGGAGCAGGGCTTCATCTGTCTACCGGGTTGAGCGATCCACCTCCTCGTACTCTGCTACGGCATCGCAAGCGCCGGCGGCCTGCCGACGGATCGCACCCCCGCCGCTCCCGATTTTTCGCTCCTCTGGGTTGGCCGCGCGGGCGGCGTGTGCTAGCATCTCGCCTCGGTCGCTCGTCGGCCGCTGCAGTACGGCGTGCCCCCATCGTCTAGTGGCCTAGGACATCGCCCTTTCAAGGCGACGGCGGGGATTCGAATTCCCCTGGGGGCACTTTTTTCGCGAGCGGGCGCCCGGGCGCATAGCTCAGTGGGAGAGCACCTGCCTTACAAGCAGGGGGTCGCAGGTTCAAATCCTGCTGCGCCCACTGGATTACCGGGGGTCGCGGAGACCGCCGCGGAGGTTGCAGACAAAGCCGCGGACGCGTGAGATAATCGCGCAGCCCTTCGTGGGGGCGTAGTTCAGTTGGTTAGAATGCCGGCCTGTCACGCCGGAGGTCGCGGGTTCGAGTCCCGTCGCTCCCGCCTCACGAAGCAGAGCCCCTCGCCGGGTGATCGGCGGGGGGCTTTCACTTTCAGTGACGGTGACCCGCGTGATCGTGCTCGGGCGCCACCGAGCAGGCGCAGCCGCCGGTGGCGCAGGCGGACGCAAGGGGCGCGGGCTGCGTCCGCTGCCGGTCCGGCAGGCCCACGGGGGATGCCTCCAGGTCTCGACCGTGACGCAGAAGGCGCAGGCCGTTGGCGATCACCACCAGCGAGCCGCCGGTATCGGCGAGCACCGCCATCCACAGCGTCAGCCAGCCGGGGAAGACCAGCAGCAGCGTCGCGAGCTTGAGACCCAGCGCGAAGCCGATGTTCTGACGCACGGTCGCCCGCGTGGCCCGCGAGAGGCGGATGGTGAAGGGCACCTTGGAGAGGTCGTCGGCCATGAGGGCGATGTCGGCTGTCTCCAGGGCGGTGTCGGTGCCGGCGGCGCCCATGGCGATGCCCACCGTCGCCGCCGCCAGCGCCGGGGCGTCGTTGATGCCGTCACCCACCATGGCTACGGCGCCGTAGGCGGCCTGGAGTTCGCGCACCGCCTCCACCTTCTGATCGGGCAGGAGTTCGGCCCGGTAGTCGTCGAGACCGAGTTCGGCCGCGACAGCGGCCGCCGTGGCCCGGTTGTCGCCGGTCAACATCAAGACCTTCTCGACGCCCGCCGCCCGCAGTTGCTCCACGGCCGCGCGGCTCGCCGGGCGGATCGCGTCGGCAACGCCGATGACTCCCACCACCTGACCCTCCCGGGCCACCAGTACGGCGGTCTCGCCCCGCGCCTCGCGGGCGGCGAGATCGGTCGCGGCTTCGGGCGGGATGTCCGTGTCCAACTGAGCAAGGAGGCGGCTGTTGCCCACGTACACCAGGGCCCCCTCCACCCACGCGCGGGCGCCGAGTCCCGGAATTGCTTCGAAGCCTTCGGCTCGGGCCATCCGTCCGTCGAGGGCGGCGGCGGCGTGGAGGATCGCTTCGGCCAGCGGATGCTCCGAGTCCCGCTCCACGGCCCCGGCCAGTGCGAGTACGTGCTCTGCGGTGTGGGGTGCGATCGGAGTCGTGCTCGTCACACGGGGAGTGCCTTGGGTGAGCGTGCCGGTCTTGTCGAACGCTACGGCCTTCACGCCCCCGGCGGCTTCCAGGTGCGTCCCGCCCTTGATCAGTACTCCTTGTCGCCCGGCCGCGCCGAGCGCCGAGACGATGCTCACCGGGGTGGAGATCACCAGTGCGCAGGGGCAGGCCAGGATCAGCAAGGCCAGAGCCCGGTAGAGCCAGTCGGAGAACGAGGCTCCGAGCAGCAGGGGCGGCCCCAGGGCCGTCAGCGTCGCCAGCACCATGACCGCGGGTGTGTAGTAGGCGGCGAAGGAGTCGACCCAGCGCTGCGCGGGCGCCTTCTGGCCTTGGGCTTCCTCCACGAGGGCGATGAGACGCGCCAGAGTGGAGTCGCCGGCCGCCGAGGTGACACGCACCACCAGCGAGCCCCGCTGGTTGATCGTGCCCGCGTACACCTGGTCGCCTTCGCCCTTCGATTGCGGGAACGATTCACCGGTGATCGGGGATTCGTCCACCGCGGAGGAGCCCTCCGTCACCACCCCGTCCAACGAGATCCGGGCGCCCGGCTTGACCAGGATGTGCGCGCCCACCGTCACCTGTTCCACGGGCACGCGTTCTTCGTGGTCGTCGTGGCGGATGAGGGCCTCGTCGGGCGCCAGTTCCATCAACCGCTGTATGGAGCCCCGGGTGCGTTCCACCGCCCAGCTCTCGAGGGTCTCGCCCAGACCGAACAGGGCCACCACCAGGGCCGCCTCGATCCACTCTCCCACGGCCACGGCCCCCACTACGGCCACGGTCATGAGCACGTTCATGTCCACGTTCCGCGTGCGGACGATCGCGGCGAAGCCGTTCCGCGCCACGAGGTGTCCCCCGACGACGATTCCCACCGCGAAGATCACCTTGGCGATCAGGTGCGGTGCGTCGCCCAGGAGCCAGACGGTGGTACCGGCGATCAGGAAGAGGAACGACACCAGAGTGAACAGAGCCCGGCGGTTGCGCAGGAAGAAGGGGCGGGGGACGGCCGCCTTGCGGTGCTGCTTGTACTCCTCATCGGTCCAGACCTCGTAGCCGAGAGAGCGCACGTCGCGCTTCACCTCGTCGAGGGGGATCTCGCTGCAGTCGAACTCCATGAACAGACGGCTCGTGGCGAAGTTGACGGAGGCGTAGAGGACGCCCTCTCGCCGCACGACGGCGCGTTCGATGGAGCGGGCGCAGTCGGCGCAGTCGAGGCCGCCGAGCACCAGGCTCCGGTGACAGTAGGTGTCGGCCAGATGGCCACAGGCGTCTTTGACGCGTTCTTCCAGGCTCCGTGGGGTGAGCAGGTCGGGGTCGAAGCTCACGGTCATGGTGCCGCCGCGCTCGGCCATCTCCACCTCCGACACGCCCTTGGTGCCCTCCATCGCTTCCTTCAGCCGCAGGCTGCAGTTGCGGCACTCGTCCTGGGCGGGCAGGGAGACAGGCACGGATACCGTGCGGTGGCCGTCAGGCATTGCTCCCCTCCTCTTGGCGCGCAGTGTCGTCGGGGCTGGGCACCGTTCGGTGGGCCACGTGGTCGGCGCAGAGGGCGACCAGGCCGGTGACGTGATCGTCGTCGGGGCGGTAGTACACGAGGCGTCCGTGGCGTCTGCGGGCGACCAGACCAGCGTGGCGGAGCAGGCGCAGATTATGCGACACCGCAGACTGACTCATGCCCACGGAATCGGCCAGGTGCAGCACGCAGAGCTCGCCCGCCTCCTTCAGCGCTTCGAGGATGAGCACGCGGCTGGGGTCGGCGAGCACCTTGAAGACATCGGCCACCGTCTCGGCACGCTCCCTGGTCATGGCGGGGGAGGCGGCGGGGGAGTGGGCGCAGGCGGCGTCGCCGGCGGGCCCTGGCGACGACGCCGGCGCCGCGGGCGCGGCTGGCGATTTTGCCGGGGACTCCGGTGCCACGGCCGCGGGCGGCGACTCTGCCGGGGAGTCAGGTGTCACCGTTCGTGTCGCTGTGTGCGTGGCCGTCATGTTCGTTCCACCTTCCGGCGCGTCGGCTCCGGGCATCTGGATGGGACCTCATTGGCGGGAGAGGCTCGGACCCTCAGAGATTCTATGAAAGCATGAACACTCGTTCATTCTTAGACGATGATTGTATCCCCGGGGGCGGGTCTCGGCAAGCCCGGCCGCGCGATCTGCCCGGGGAGTGTCGCGGTGGCCGGGGAGCTCGCTTGAAATGCGCACCCCCCTCGGCTAGTATTCCAGCGCACTAGGCGGGCGTGTCGGTGACCAGCCGACGACCAGAGGCGACATGCTCCGGATCGGGCCCGTTGTTCGCCTCTCCCGTGGCGGGATAGCTCAGTTGGTAGAGCACATGACTGAAAATCATGGTGTCCCCGGTTCAAGTCCGGGTCCCGCCACTTGAATTGGCTGAAATTTGCCACTGCATTGTCTGAACAAATGCGCCTCGAACCCCCCTTTGGCCTATGTTTGTCCTGATCACGCGGCGGTACTTCGGTGGAGAAGACCTTCTCTTCCCCCACTCGGCGCGGACGCTCCAGGTGTTCGGTGAACATCTGGCCGCGATCAGGGACCTCTATCGGATCACGATCGGCCGCCGGCCGCCGGAGTCCGAGGAAGGGTCTCTCCGCTGGCTAGTGGAGGAGCCGCCAGTAGAATCCCTCGACACCCTGGTCGTGCCCGTTGAGGATCTCTCCAAGGAGCACCCCGCCACGGGGGGGCGGCCCGGAGCCTGGCCGAGGAGCACATCCTCATCGCAAAGTCTGAGGCCTTTGACGCCCTGGGGGAACGGAACGCCGGGGTGCGGCTGGTGGAGGAGTGGATGCGGTCGCGGGAGTAGCTAGGAGGGCCCCCGGCGGAGATCCTCGATAACCGGTCTTCCCTACTCCTACGGCGACCGCCGACTCCTGCTAGCATTCGAAGCTGCGCCAGTCGTCACCAGGAGGCAGAGCATCCTAAGAGTTGAGGATACCGGTCCGGAGACGTGTCAGCTCTCGACCAACAGTAGCTTCGTTCTCGTTCGAGTCCCGATTCGAATTGTGGGCGAGGGCCCGAAGACCGAGGCCACCTCTCGCTTCCAGATCGGCTCCTTCACCGGCCGGGACACGGCGATCACATTGCAGGCCGACCTCGACACCATCCTCCGCTTTCGCATCCCCGAGGAGCTATTTCGTGACCGCGAGCGGTTTACCGTGGAAATCCGTACCACGGCGTCCCCGGGGTCGGAGGCGGTGCTGTGGACCAAGCGCTGGGAGGTCGCCTGGCACGGCACATCTCCATCCTTGGAGCCAGTAGCCGACCTCAGCCTTGCGGGGCCAGACTTCTCCGGCGATCTTCAAGGCTCAGAGTAGGGGGCGCAACCTAAGCGCGCATGCAGTGGACGGTTGGACGGGGCTGGCTCGGGAGCGCTCAACTGCTTCGATTATCTGACCGGTTCGCTGCTTGGGGGTGGTGAACACACGCCGCAACGATCGTCGTGAACCGCACGGTACAACGTGCCGACACCATGAACCCATTGTGGCGCACATCTCGGGAGCGCTCCCAGAACCACCAAGAGGTCGCTGCGCTCTTCGGTGCGCTTCGGACTCGTTCGATAGTCCTTCGATCACGTCGGCACACCTCCAAAGGCCAGGCGGAACGCACCGCTAGCTATGTCGAGTCCTCCGTCCTTGCGGCACTTCCGACACATCCGGGATCTGCAAGACAGCTCGAGGACTAGGTGGTTCTTGGCGCGTACGGTACATTCGCAGCTAGGCGCGGGCGGCGTTGGCTGTTAGGAGCTTCCTATATAGGGGTAGGAATCATTAATGTATGGTATGGTTGACACACAGAAACCTTTCTTGTACCATAGTCTTGTCCCACCAAGTGAGAAGACCAAGGAGGCTAAGTTGTCCCTATTCATTCCCGAACCCGTTCGAGACCTGTTTGCCGACGCCCTGGAGAGACTGGCCCATCCGTTGGATAGAGAGGTCATCGTCCGCGCCTTCCAGGCCGTGGAGAGAGATCCGGAGCTTCTGGCGCGCTATCGGCAAATCTGCCTTGAGTACAGCCCATGGACCGTCAACAAGTTTGGCGGCATGGCGATCAGGGAGATGCTGGGCTGGGAAAAGGAGGAAGGCAATCCTCGCCCGGCGCTTGCCTTCACCACCTTGATTAAGACGTATACACGTCTCGTTCCCCCTGGGGAAGCACCCACCGATACGACTGAGCGCGACGAAGAGGCGGAGGATAACGAATCGGACGGGGGATCGAGCGAAGACGGGTCCCTCGATGACCTCGAGGACTTCCCGGAGATCCGGGACTGGGTCACCGCCTCGCAGGCTGCAGACATCCTCGCTATTACCCGAGCGGGTGTTCACAAGAAGATCATGCAGAGGGACTTCCAGAGCGTGCATCGGCTGGGGGACCGACCCTCTCTCGTTCTTCTAAGGAGCGAGGTGGAGAGAATGAAGACGGCCCGGGAGGCGCCCGGTGGGGATAACTCCTCGTGCCGGGCGGCCAACGTGGTCAACGTCGGTGCTCGGAGAACGGCCGACAAGACCACCATCCCGGAGTTCCTCGGGAGATGCAGCCCCGAAGAGCGCGAGTATTACGAGCAGTTGTTCGCTCGCCTGGACGAGGCGGGCATCAACTACTGGATGGGCGTGAAGGGCTTTTCCATCAACCGGATCTTCTGGGGCTATCCGACGTTCGAATGCCGACGCCATGGTCTCTACTTGCAGTTGGACCAGGTGCCCGAGAACAAGAAGCGAGTGGTGCGCAACCTTGTCCTCGCTGCTACGGGATACGAATCTGAACATGTAGCCCAAGCGGGATCGGTGAGGGTCAACCCGAAGGATCTGCCGGCAGATGCGGTGCTCGCTATCACCCGGTCCGCTTTGGGTCTCGTGGACTGAACATCGTTGAATTGCTGTATTAGTTGGCGCGTTGCATGCGACCGCCCGCCGACCCGTGGAGAGGGGACCATACTGCGCTGTGCGCCAGGGCTTCTGCCTCGCAGGCTGAGCGATTCGAATCTCTTGCACAAACCAATCTGGGCCGTGCTTGAGGGGTTGCAGGATGCCACGCTGGCCCGAGACCGGGCGGACTTGACTGCTCATCCCATCCGTTTGTGACATGGCTGGGTTGACCAGCTGTGCCGGTGAGGCATAGAGTCAGTACGTGTGGCTCCGTCGCAGGAAGGACCAAGCATGCGCCGCACAATTCCCCTTCTCCTCCTCATTGTCGCTTCTGTCCTCGCCCTGCCGGCCCCCTCGTCTGCCGCTACCTACGTAGATGTTCCGGCCACCCACAGTCACTACCATGCCATCGAGGAACTCTCCCAGATGGGCGTTGTCGACGGTTATGGGGACGGCCGGTTCGGGCCCAATGATCCCGTCTGCCGAGCGCAATTTGCCAAGATGATTGTGGGGCTTCTCGGACTGCGAGTGGTCGAGAGCGACAGCTACGCGCCCTTCGTGGATCTGGGGCCGGATGACAACACCCTCTATCCCCATGAGTTCGTTGCAGCTGCCCACCGTGCCGGTATCACCAAGGGCACTGCAGCCACCACCTTCGCTCCTTTCCGCCACATCACCGTCGGTCAGTTGGTTACCATGGTCGTGCGTGCTGCCGATCGTTTCTACCCCGGCATTCTCGCCCGGGCGCCTTCGGACTACCACAGTTGGTGGCCCGCCGATGACCCCACTCATGGTGGGAACATCGCTCGGGCAGACTACACCGATCTGTTGGCCGCCTTCCCCTCGGACTTCGACCAGCTCGATCCCTATCGCCCCGCTACCCGTGGCGAGGTGGCCCAGATCCTGGTCAATCTCCTGCAGAAGACCGACGGAGCGTGGGACAAGAGCTCCCTTTCGCTGGCCGAGTTGCAGAACGTTGTGCAGGCCACCCGCGGCTCGGCTGTCTACCTGCCGGCGACTCTGCCCGCAGGGTGGGCCTTGGCCGAGCCCTACCAGGTTGGCCCCGTAAGCGGCTGGATTGGACCCAATCCCGAATTCTACCCGGCCGCCGCCTATGGGCGCACAGGTTACTGGGTCACTTTCACCAACGGACCCAACCAGCTCACCATCACCGTTGACCCGGTGGACTATGAGTTCGAGATCATTAGCGATTGGGATTGGTACGAGAACCCCACCTGGGCGCTGACCGGGTCCCAGCTGGAGGGTGAGCCCTGGCAGGTCCTCTATACAAGCACTTCCGCCCTTACCTACGTGGTGCTCGCCCGCGACATCTACGACGATGACTCGGCTGGGATATACATCTGGTCTCGGGCCGACGAACGCGCACTCGCTTTGGATTTCGCCCAACGCATGGAACGCTACTAAGCCGGGCCTGGGCGGATCCGACTGAGCGCCCGGGCCCGATCGTTGCCGCATGCGGGAGAAGGTGAATTCCCCCAGAGGGGCACCACGATGACCTCCATGAGAAGGCCCCTCGTGTCAAGTCGCTCTCCCCGGTGGATGATTGCCCATTGGGGTTGCCGACCAAGGTCATGCTTCCATCCGCACTCGATATGAGCCAGGTTCACTGGCTCGGTGCACGTTGGGATCCGGCCAGCTCGGGACGCTGCAATCCTGATGTCGGCCTCTTCGGGCCCGGTCATTGTCCGCAGTCGTCACTCCGAGAGGGCGGTCTGGTCGGCAAGAACCTAAGACCGATCGTCACACCGAGAGTAGTAATCGCCTCCTTCCCCGTGGGTGGATGTGCACCTGCTCAGGCCGTGCTCAGTTCACCTCGTAGGCGAGCGTTGTGGAGCGGCTCGTAGACCTCGCCCTAAGACCGATCGTCACACAGAGAGTAGTAATCGCCTCCTTCCCCGTGGGTGGATGTGCACCTGCTCAGGCCGTGCTCAGTTCACCTCGTAGGCGAGCGTTGTGGAGCGGCTCGTAGACCTCGCCCGTCATCCAGAGCCGCAAGAGGAGCACGGACAGCTTGCGAGCGACGGCGACGACGGCTCGCTTCTTCCCGTTCTTGCCTCCGCGCTCAGCCAGGTGCAGTCCCCAGCGACGCAGGTCGGTGTCGGGGCCGAAGTGGCCGAGGATGTATTGAGAGCACTGAACGAGCAGCGTCCGCAGCGCTTCGTCGCCGGCCTTGGTGATGCGGAGCTGCCGCTTGATCGTCCCGGATTCGTCCTGTCGTGGCCGTAGGCCCAAGTAGGAGCCGATACTCCGGCAGCGGGCAAAACGGGTAGGGTCCTCAACAGTGAGCACAAAGGTAACGGCGGTGATCGTACCCACGCCGGCGACTTGGCGCAGGAGCTCGGTTTCTGGGTAGCGCCCCTTGGCCATTGACTCTATTTCCCCATCGTATGCGTGGATGCTCGCGTCGAGCCCTCCGATGGTGTCGATGATCGGGGACAACGCTGGCAGTAGCTCAGCGGGCAGGTAGACCACCGCCTTGCGCGAGAAGTAGCGGGCGTCGCAGTGCGGCACCCGGCCGCCGGCCGATTTGACCACCCCACGGACATGGTTGATGAGGGTGGCACGAGCTTTGACGAGTGCCGCACGACTGCGCAGGAGAGCGAGGTCAGCTTGGGTCTGCGCCGAGCGGTGCCGGAGTGGGAAGAGCAACGATGGGTCCAGGCGGCCGATACGGGCGAGGTACTCCGCGTCAACCCGGTCGCTCTTGTTCTCGTTCAGGTAGATCGCTCGCAGACGACGCGGGTTCGCAATGTAGACTTCCTGGCCTAGCTCTACTAGGAGGCGGCTCATCCAGGGGGAATGGAGCCCGGCCTCCAGGATCACGCGATAGCGGTCGGGCCCACCGAAACGCCGGCGCAGCCCTGTCGCGGTTGCGGCGAATCGGGTTTCCTCGATGATGTGTCCCTCGCTGTCTAGGAAACAGGCGTAGACGTGCTTGTCGCCGACATCCAGTCCCACCGTGACCTGACCGTTACCATTGTTCGTGTCCATGTTGGCCTCCCTTCCGTAGGGCGCTATGCCCGCGGTCGTGTCGAGATCACGATATCCTGTGCTCGAGGGCTGGCCTTCTCATTCCATCCTGATGGTGCCCATGCCGGTCCATGCAGCCACGGGCGCGGATCGCCGCCAGTTGTCCCCCCGGCTTCCAGCGACTAGATTCGCCTCGCCACCCTCTCCTGCAATAGAATGGGAACTCATCTGCGCGACAACCGCTGAGGGGGAGTTTCTTGAACCACAACGAGGCCGTCAGCTTCATCTGGTCCGTCGCCGATCTCCTGCGCGACAGCTTCAAGCGAGGCAAGTACCAGGATGTGATCCTGCCCCTCACGGTCCTTCGGCGCATCGACAGTGTCTTGGCTCCCACCAAGGAGTCGGTGCTCGAGACCAACGCCAAATACGGCGGGAAGCTCGACAACCTCGACCCGCTCCTGCGCAAAGCCTCCGGCTACGCCTTCTACAACACCAGCCGCTATGACTTCGACCGCCTGGTGGCCGACCCGCCCAACCTCGCCGCCAACCTGCGCAATTACCTCGCCGGCTTCAGCCCCAACATGCGCGAGGTGATCGAGCGGTTCGACTTCGACAACACCATCAACAAGCTGGTGGAGGCCGGCCTGCTCTACCTGGTCATGGAGCGCTTCCGGAACGTCGACCTCAGTCCGGCCTCCGTCGACAACCACGCCATGGGCACCGTGTTCGAGGAGCTCATCCGCAAGTTCAACGAGGCGCTCAACGAGAACCCGGGCGAGCACTTCACTCCCCGCGACGTGGTCTCCCTCATGGTCGACCTCATGATCGCGGGCGACGAGGCGCGGCTCGCCGAGCCCGGCCGCCTGGTCAAGGTGTACGATCCCTGCTGCGGCTCCGGCGGCCTCCTCACCATCACCAAGGAGCACATCCACGCCTCGGTGGGGCCGGAGGTCGGCGTCGTCCTCTTCGGCCAGGAAGTGAACCCCGAGACCTTCGCCATCGCCAAGAGCGACATGTACATGAACGATCCCGCCGGCCGCGACGCCGACAACATCGCCTTCGGCACCGTCCTCGGCGACGACCGTCACGCGGGCTCCCACTTCGACTACGTCATCGCCAATCCCCCCTACGGCAAGGACTGGAAGCGCGACGAGGCGGCCGTCAAGGCGGAGTACGATCGCGGCTTCGCCGGTCGCTTCGGCCCCGGCCTGCCCTCCATCTCCGACGGCCAGATGCTCTTCCTCGAGCACATGATCGCCCACATGCAGAAACCAGCCGACGGCGGCTCGCGCATGGCCATCATCATGAACGGCTCGCCTCTCTTCACCGGGGACGCCGGCTCCGGCCCCTCGGAGATCCGCCGCTGGATCCTCGAGAACGATCTGCTTGAGGCCATAGTCGCCCTGCCCGAGCAGCTCTTCTACAACACCGGTATCGCCACCTACGTCTGGGTGGTCACCAACCGCAAGGCCCCTGAGCGCAGAGGCACGGTGCTGCTCGTGGATGCCACCTCCTTCTGGACCCCCATGCGCAAGAGTCTCGGGGACAAGCGCCGGGAGATCCCCGCCGACAGGCACGCGGAGATCCTCGGGCTGCTCGCGGCCTTCGAGGAGGGCGAGCACTGTCGCATCTACCCGACCACGCACTTCGGGTACCGGAAGATCACGGTCGAGCGTCCCCTGAGGTTGAACTTCCGGGCGTCACCCGAGCGCGTCGCGCGCCTCGAGGGCGAGTCCGCGTTCCGGAAACTGGCCGAGTCGAAGAAGAAGGACCCCGTGGCCAGGGCTGCCGAGGAGGCTGCCGGCCGGAAGCGGCAGGAGCAGATCAAGGCACTCGTCGCCTCCATGCCGGAGACGCTCTTCACCAACCGCGACCGGTTCGCGGCCGCGCTGAAGGCCGCCGAGAAGGCCACGGGTGCCAAGCTTGACGCGCCCCTGCGCAAGGCGGTCATGTCGGCCCTGTCCGAGCGCGACGAGACGGCCGAAATCTGCACCGACACGAACGGCGTCGTCGAACCCGACCCTGAACTCCGCGACACCGAGAACGTCCCGCTGTCCGAGACCGTCGTGCGGTACTTCACCCGCGAGGTGACACCCTACGTGCCGGATGCCTGGATCAACGACGTGGTGCGCGACCAGAAGGATGGCGACATCGGCAAGGTGGGTTACGAGATCAACTTCAACCGCTACTTCTACACCTACACGCCGCCGCGGCCGCTGGATGAGATCGAGGCGGATCTCAAGGCCGTCGAGAATGAGATCCTGGAGCTGCTTGGGTTGGTGACGGAGTGACATCCGAGACTTTGGATCAAGCCCTATCCATGCGGGGGATCGGGAAGATCCCGCCGGGATGGAAGGTCCTGCCCCTGAAGACCTTCCTCAGGCCACGCTCAGAGAGTGACGAGGAAGAGCTGCCCTTGCTTTCAGTCTACCGAGACCATGGCGTAGTGCCATTTGGTTCAATCGAAGGCAACCACAACAAACCGAGCCTCGATCTCAGCACGTACAAGGTGGTACGAGCAGGAGACCTCGTCTTGAACAAAATGAAGACCTGGCAGGGTTCACTTGCAATCTCGGGCTACGAAGGCCTCGTTAGCCCGGCCTACGTCGTTTGCAGGGTAGGCGGCGCCTGGGACAAGCGATATCTGCATTACCTCGTTCGATCTCCTTCATACGTCGCCGAATACGCCTCGCTGTCATACGGGGTTCGGGTGGGCCAGTGGGACATGCGCTTCGAGGACTTTCGCGACGTTCTTGCGTTACAGCCTCCAATCGAGGATCAGCGACGCATCGCCGACCACCTCGACACCGAGACCGCCCGCATCGACACCCTCATCGATCGCAAACAGGGCTTCATCGACCTTCTAGTGGAGAAGCGCACCGCCCTCATCACCCACGCTGTGACCAAGGGTCTCGACCCGTCGGTGGAGATGAAGGACTCGGGGATGGCCACATTGGGCGAGATTCCCGCCCACTATCACGTGTGTCCTTTCGGCAAGGTCGCCTCTCTTCAACGCGGTTTCGATTTGCCGGCGGACTCGCGTGAGCCGGGGCCCTACCCCGTGGTTTCCTCGGGGGGGATTGTCGACCACCATGCTGTCGGTCCGGTACAACCCCCCGGAGTAGTGACCGGCCGATACGGCTCCGTGGGCTCCGTGTACTGGATCGAAGAGGCGTACTGGCCGCACAACACGGCCTTGTACGTTCGGGACTATTGGGGCAATAACCCACGCTTTGTGTTCTGGTTGCTTCTCTCCATGGCGGCCAACATCACTGCTGCCGAATCCGGCAAATCAGCGGTTCCAGGCCTTGACCAGAAGGATACCCGTGGTATTCGGGTCGCGCGGCCGCCGCTGGTCGAACAAGAGAGAATCGCGGAGTACGTGGATGCCGAGACCTCCCGTCTGGATGTCCTGATCAACAAGACCCGCCACAGCAACACCCTCCTCCGCGAATACCGCACCGCCCTCATCTCCGCCGCCGTCACCGGCCAGATCGCCATCCCCGGCGCCGAGGCCGCGGAGGACGTCGCATGAACGTGCACGTCAAGGAGGCCGCCTTCGAGGCCGACATCGAGGGCGCCCTCCTCTCCGGCGGTCCCGACGCCGTCCCGGGCGACTTCCTCACCCTCCCCGATCCCGCCGCCTACGGCCCCTGGCCCCCCGGGCACTACCGCCGTCGCCTCGACGCCGACTTCGACAGGTCCACACTTCTGCTCGCCCGGGACACAATCGATTTCGTGATGACCACCCAGCCCAAAGAGTGGGCCCGCCTCTCCGAGCATCACGGGGCGCAGGTGAAGACGAAGTTCCTGAAGCGGGTCTCCTCCGAGATCGAGAAGCACGGCCTCATCCACGTGCTGCGCCAAGGCGTGAAGGACTCCGGCTGCAAATTCGCGCTCGCCTTCTATCCGCCGGCCAGCGGCCTGAACGCCGAGACCACCACGCTCTACGAGGCCAACGTCTTCTCCGTCGTCCGCCAACTGCACTACTCGGAGGCCAACCAGAACTCCATCGACCTGGTCCTCTTCCTGAACGGCCTCCCAATCTTCACGGCCGAACTGAAGAACCAGCTGAACGGTCAGACCGTCGACGAGGCCATCGCCCAGTACCGCCACGACCGCGACCCGAACGAGCCCTTCCTGCGCCCCGGCCGCATCCTCGCCCACTTCGCCCTCGACACCGACAGCGCCTACGTCACCACCGCGCTCAAAGGCACGAAGACCACCTTCCTGCCCTTCAACCGCGGCCATAACGGCGGCTCCGGCAACCCACCCGTGCCGCCCACCAAGAACGGCTACTCCACCAGCTACCTGTGGGAGTACGTTTGGTCGCGCGACTCTGTCCTCGACCTGGTGCAGAACTTCGTGCACGCCGTCAACACGGAAGACGCGAACGGCAAGGCGACCGGCAAGAAGACCCTCATCTTCCCGCGCTTCCACCAGCTGAAAGCGGTGCGTGACCTGGTGGACGACGCCCGCGAGCGGGGTCCCGGCCGGCACTACCTGATCCAGCACTCCGCGGGCTCCGGCAAGAGCAACACCATTGCCTGGCTGGCCCACCGCCTCACCACGCTCCACGACGCCGCCGACACGCGCGTCTTCGACACCATCGTGGTGGTCACCGACCGCCGGGTACTCGACCGCCAACTGCAGAAGACCATCCGCTCCTTCGAGAAGACTCACGGCCTGGTGGAGAACATCGATCAGGGGGGCGGCAAGCACCTGAAGCAGGCGCTCGAAGAAGGCAAGCAGATCATCGTCACCACCCTGCAGAAGTTCCCGGTGATCGTGGACGACATGCAGGAACTCCCCGGCCACCGCTTCGCCGTGATCATCGACGAGGCGCACAGCTCCACCTCCGGTGAGCAGACCAAGGATCTCAAGAAGGTGCTCGCCGTCTCCTCGCTCGAGGCCGCCGCGGAAGAGGAATCGGCCGAACCTGAGGACCTGGAAGACAAGATCGTCGCCGAGATGCGCTCGCGCGGACGGGTCGCGAACGCGAGCTTCTTCGCCTTCACCGCGACCCCGAAACCGAAGACCCTCGAGCTCTTCGGCACGGAGCGCCCCGATGGGCAGTTCGAGGCCTTCTCCCTCTACTCCATGCGCCAGGCCATCGAGGAGAAGTTCATCCTGGACGTGCTGCGCAACTACACCACCTACACGACCTATTGGCGACTCCTGAAGACGGCCGAGAGCGACCCCCATTACGACCACGACAAGGCGAGCTATCTCCTCCGCAGCTTCGTCGACCTGCACGAGCACACCCTGCGTCAGAAGGTCGAGATCATGGTGGAGCACTTCCGTGGCAACTGCGCCGGGCGCATCGGCGGGCGGGCCAAGGCCATGATCGTCACCCGGAGCCGTCTACACGCCGTCCGCTACAAGCTGATCCTGGACGCCTACCTGAAGGAACAGGGCTATTCATACCGGGCGCTCGTGGCTTTCTCCGGCACCGTGCACGACGCCGGCATCGACTACACTGAGAACTCCATGAACCGCCTGCCCGAGGCGCAGACCGCCGCCACGTTCCACACCCCCGAGTACCGCTTCCTCATCGTGGCCGAGAAGTTCCAGACCGGCTTCGACGAGCCCCTGCTCCACACCATGTATGTGGACAAGAAGCTCTCCGGCGTCCACGCCATCCAGACGCTCTCGCGCCTGAACCGCATCCATCCCGACAAGGCCGACACCATGGTCCTCGACTTCGTGAACGAGGCCGACGACATCGCCGAGTCCTTCCAGCCCTACTACGAGAACACCATGCTCTCCGAGGGCACCGACCCGAACCTGCTCTACGACCTGGAGACGCGGCTCAAGGGGTTCGGCCTATTCGCCGCGGAAGACGTCGACGCCTTCGCCGCGGCCTTCTACGCCGGCAAGAGCCAGGCCAAGCTCTACTCCATCTTGAAGCCCGCCGCCGACCGCTGGCTCGGGCTGACGGAGAACGAGCGGAAGGACGCGCGCAAGATCCTCGCCGACTACGTGAACACGTACACCTTCCTGGGCCAGCTCCTCACCTTCACCGACCCCGACCTGGAGAAGCTCTTCGTCTACGCCAAGTACCTGCGCCGCTACCTGCCCCACGAGCCGGGCACGCTGCCCCTCGACGTGCAGGAGAAGGCCGACATCGAGTCCTACCGGGTCTCCGAGTCCTTCCGGGGCGACATCCAGCTCGAACGGGGCAAGGGCGAGGTGGAACCGGCGAAGAAGCCGGGACCAAGCCAGACCCCCGAGGCGAAGCTCGAACCCCTGTCGGCCATCATCGCTGAGCTCAACGAGCGCTTCGGGGCCGACCTCTCCGACGAGGACAAGGTCACCATCGGCCACCTGGAAGACCTCCTCGGCGCCGACGAGACCCTGAAGGCCAGCATCAAGGTGAACCCCCCCGAGACGGCCCGCCTCGCCTTCGACACCATCGTGCAGGACCGCCTGCAGGAGATCGTGGAAACCAACTTCAAGCTCTACAAGCGCGTGACCGACGACGGGGCGTTTGCGCAGGTGCTGGTGGACTGGTTGTATGACCGGTTCCGGAAAGAGGCGGGGTAGGGGGGTTTGGGCGGGGTGCCTCGACTCTTCGACATCACCATTCTCCCATAGTGTCAATCTGTTGGAGATAGTATTGGCGTCCCGTCACTCGACAAGAGGGCGTGCGGGCGCCGGGGCGCACGATGTGCTCAGACCGCTGGCGGCCCAAAGGTAAGGGGCCGGTCTGCGGTGACACGTTCCGGGGAATGCGTGTGGGCGGGAGCCCTGCGCAGCGGGCGTAGTTCTTATTGTCCTGCTCGGTCTGGGAGGAGTGGCGCTCGGTGGGAGGTGCCGGGATAGGCCGAGGCCAGGTTTACCCCGGCTTCCCAGCCCCCCGGGCGATGGCTACGTTGCCGGACAGAAGTCTCTTCATATGTGTCCTCTGTGTTAGCAGTTGGCTGATAGGCGAGACAGAGACGCTGGGCACGGAGTCACAGCTCGACCCATACACCCCGGCCAGCTTCCCTGGCTCTATCGCATGCATAGGCCGCGGCAGCTACGTCCTCGATGGCAAGACCGAGGTTCTCAAAGACCGTGATCTCCTCAGTCGCGGTCCGCCCTGGTTTCTGGTCCAGAAGCAGCTCGCCTATTTCGGCCCTTATGTGATTCGGTCCGTCGATGGCTCCCTCGTGGACTGCCCCCAGGTAGTCCCCCGACCCGTCAAGCACCGCTTCTCGACTGTCAACAAAGAAGCTGCTCCGGGCGACCATGTCGGCATCTAGCTCCCTTTCTCCCCGAGTGCTCGCTCCTACAGCGTTCACGTGCGTGCCTGGCCGAATCCATCTGCCTAAGAGCACCGGATCGCTGCTGGTAGTGGCAGTGACCACTATATCGGCCTCTCGTACAGCTGCTTCTACGCTATCAGCGACTTCCATCGAGAAGTCATGGCAAGCCTGCAACTCATGAACGAAATCCCACGCGCGGTCCGGGATCATGTCCGCGACCAGTACTCGGCTAAGCCGACGTACCCGGTCTATCGTCTCCAGATGGGCGCGCGCTTGCGTGCCGGCGCCCACCAAGGCAAGCACCGCGGCGTCCGATCGCGCCAGCAGGCGGGTGGCCAACGCCGAAACTGCAGCCGTGCGAATAGCCGTGATGGCGCTCGCCTCGACGACCGCTTGTGCTTCTCCTGTGCTGGGGTCGAACAAGAGAACCACGCCCTGGTGCGCATCCTTCCCATGCAACTTGTTGGTCGGAAAGACGCAAATCGCCTTCAGCCCGAGGATCGGACGAGTGCCGCCGATATACGCTGGCATTAGTCCGAGGACGCCTGCAAGAGCAGGCGGCCGCATGACTGTACGCTGTGGCATGTGACTGACCCCTTCGGTCAGGGACGAAAGGGCGGTAGCCATGACATCCATGCACTCCTCAATAGGAAGCAGTTCTTGCACGGTAGTGGCATCCAAAAATAGGCAGCCCATCCTGCTATACCCCCGCTTGCGTTGCGATTCCACTACCAGCCGCCCACGATTCACGCTTCTCTGGCGAGCGGTCCGCATGACCAGTCTGACTGCTCAACGAGGTGCTATCTAGGGACCAATCGTGAGGGGCCGGGTCCTGCTCAACCAGCAGCACGTGCACCTTCAAGTTCAACTCTGGACACGTCACGCCTAAAACTCCTCGATTCAACCAGCCCCCTTCCGCCGCGAGTACCAATGGCGGTTGCTTCAGGCCAGACGTTCGAAACGTGCCGGAGCAGACCGTACTTGTGCCAGGGGATCGCTCGCGAGATTGTGAATTGACCGTGGGTTCTCACTGACCGAAAGCGGACATCCATCAGAGCGACACTCGAAGCCAGAACCGCAAGAAGTTCTCCCCGACGATGCCCTTGATTTCCTCCGAGGTGAATCCAGCATTCCAGAGAGCTTCGGTTAGCAGGTGCATGTCCCCATAGTCCTTCATCCCGCCAGGAGCTTTCCCCGCAGAGAGATTCATTCCCCTACTCATGCCAAGATTCGTGACCGCGGACTCGATGATGTCTTCACGAAGCTCAGCCGGGACGTCAGGACTCCACACTCCCCAGTCGCTCCCGATGCCGACTCTCTCCACGCCGAGCATATCTGCTGCGCGACGCAGATGATCAATCACGACATCAAAAGGCGGCTCTGGATCGGTTCCGATGAAAGAGGGCACGAACAATACTCCAAAGAAACCTTCCCTCTCTGCAAGCGCTTTGATTTCCTCATCACTCTTTCCGCGATCGTGAGGAAAGACTGACTTGCAGGCACTGTGGGACACCATAATTGGCAGCTCCGAACATCGAATGGTATCCAGTGTCGTCTGATAGTTACAGTGGGAAACATCTATCATTACGCCCAGTTCGTTGAGCCTGCGGACGACCCGACGCCCCAGTTCAGTCAGTCCCTCATGGGATGGTCGAACGCAACCGCTTCCTAGACTGTTGCTTCCATTGAGCGTAATCTGCATACCACGCACGTCATGTCCATATAGAGAAGTCACCCGTTCTAGATCTTCCCCAATGCAACCGGCATCTTGCAAACAGAAGATTACAGCTACTCTACCAGCTTCATATGCAAGGCACACTTCACTGGAGCTTCGACATACTTGCATGGAATCAAATTGATCTATGAATCTTTTCCACCACTGGATGCTATTGGTTATGTTCGTATAGTCATTCAGTGGCTGGGAAAAATTACCCAATGTGATGGCAAGCGAATTAACCTCAGATCTTTGAAGCAGTGCCATCATGCTTGCTTTGATCCAATCACCTCTTGATGAGTGGTTCTCAAGCTCACTGAGAATTGAATCCGCCACCATCCCAAGAATAGCAGTGCCTTCAATCCCTTCTCTCGACGCTTGCTTCACAAACGTACGGGCTTCCTCGTCAATGACGAGCGGCACGCCAAATGGGTAATAGTCGTGGACCAAGCAATCGTAAGGTAGCCGTTGCGGTGTGGAAATGCTTCCCTTGATCGGCTCACTCATGCGTAGTCTCCTTGCTGGCTCGTGCTGGAATCGTCCTACTCGGGCAGTGTGCGTGGGCCCTCGTGCGCACAAGACGGAGACTCACATGCCGAAATACGACTCAGCGATGACTTTGTCCTGTACCAGATCCGCTGTGCTCCCAGTGACCACGACTCTTCCTTCGGACAGGACGTATGCCCGCTCCGCCGCCTCGAACGCCTTGACCGCGTTTTGCTCCACAAGGAGGAGAGTCGTGCCCATCTCTCTGATAGTCAGCAGCGTGTGAAAAACTTCGTCAACCAGCAGGGGAGCCAACCCAAGAGAAGGCTCATCCAGCAACAAGAGACGCGCTCGGGACATGAGACCCCGGCCGATAGCCAGCATTTGACGTTGGCCGCCGCTCAAGCCTCCCGCCTTGACGTCCAACCGGTCTTTGAGCTGCGGGAAGAGTGAATAGACGACCTCGTAGTCCCGCTTGATCTCAACCTTGTCCTTGCGCAGGTAGGCACCCATGGCCAGGTTCTCGCGCACACTGAGGTCAACGAAGACCCGCGCGCCCTCGGGAACAAGAGCGACACCGCGTCCTGCCCGTCTGTAGCTAGCTTCGTCCTGCATGGGCTGGCCCCAGATCTCCAGCTCGCCCCGCCACACCGGAAGAAGGCCGCAGATCATGCGAAGTAGAGTCGTCTTGCCGGCTCCGTTGGGCCCAATTATCGATACGATCTCCCCCTCATGCACCTGCACGTCCACGTCCTCAAGGACGGGCTCTCCTTTGTTGTAGCCGGTCCAGATCCCCGTCAGTCTAAGCGCACTCATTGCTCTGCCCTTTGCCCAAGTAGGCCTCTATGACTCGCGTATCATGACGGATACAAGCGGGATCTCCCTGCGCAATCAACTCGCCGTGATCAAGCACGTAGATGTAGTCGGCGATGGACATGACAATACGCATGTTGTGTTCGATCAAGCAGACTCCCCGACCGCTACTGGGCAACTCCCGAATGATCTCAATGATCCGGGAGGCCACATCGTCATGGATGCCAGAAAACGGCTCGTCGAGCAGAAGAAGATCTGCTTCAGAGGTGAGCGCCCGAGCGATCTCCACCATTTTTCGCTCTGCGTAGCCCAAGGAACCAGCGTTCCGATCCGCTGCCGATTCGAGCCCCACCTGTCGCAGGCTCTCTAGTGCCCGGTCTCGGAGCCTCTTGTCCGCCTGCCACATCTTTCGCCGACGGACCAGAGCCTGGAGGATCTGCTCGCCAAAGACGTGGCGCGAGCCCATCATGGCGTTTTCGAGGACGGTGAGTGTGCTGAAGACCCGAGGAACTTGGAAGCTTCGAGTCAGACCTTGCTGGGCAACGACGTGGGGCGGCCTGTTGGTTATGTCCCGGGAGCGGAAGAACACCTTGCCACTCGAGGCCTTGATGTTGCCCGTGGCAGCGTTGAAGAAGGTGGATTTCCCCGCCCCGTTAGGTCCGATGACGGCGGTTACGCGATCGGCGGCAATCTCAAGAGTTACGTCGTTGAGAGCACGAAGCCCCCGGAAGTTCTTGCTGAGATGCTCAACTGCCAGCAGCGTGCTCACGGCGCTACCTCCTGATCCGGCCCGACCGGATTCGCGGGAGGCCGCGGCCCGAGGAATCTCAGCCAACGCGGTCTCTTGCCCCAATCCAGCCCCCCCATCAGACCTGCCGGTCTGAAGTAGAGGATCACGACCAGGAGAAACCCATATAGAGCCTGGCGGATGAGGCCGCCCACGCTCGCAGGTAACCCGATGAATCTGAGCATCTCAGGAAACACTACCAACAGCAACGTGCCTACGATCGGTCCAGTGAAAGTGCCCACGCCTCCCACAACAACCATGGTGAGGACCAGGAAAGACAAGTCCACGCCCACAGTGTTGGGGTCTATGTAGCTGATGTAGTGCGCGTACAGGTTGCCGCCTAGACCCGCCAGCATCACGCCCAATCCATACGCGTATACCTTGGCGCGGGCCGCGCTGCGCCCCGTGGCCTCGAAGCCGATATCGTCGTCACGCATAGCTCTCAGCGCTCGGCCAAAAGAGGAGCGAACCAGCAAATACACGAACCACATCGAGGCGGATGCTAGTATCGCCGCCAGCAAGAGGAAACCCCCGCCTTGCGTGATGTCCAACGCGCCCAGATGAATGCCCGGAATGCCCGGAATTCCTGCGGCTCCGCTGGTAAGTGAGGTCCAATTCATGAGCACAGTAACTACCACGATTGTGAAACCGAAAGTCACCAACGAGAAGAAGTCAGGGTCCAGGGGAACCATGGACCAGGCCAGAATCAGTCCCACAACCAGGGCGAGACCCATGCTGATAAGCACCTCGGGGATCCAGGGGATGGAGGTACGCGTGGACAGGATGGCCGCCGCGTAAGCCCCAACGGCAAAGAAGGCGCCGTGGCCCATCTGGATCATGCCGCCGTAGCCCAGAATGAGATTGCATCCCACCGCTAGGATTATGTAGATAGAACACAAGACCAGAATGTGAACCAAGAAAGACATCATGGCTAAGTCTTCACCTGTTCTTCCGCGTTCTGCGCACGTAGACGGTGCCATATATGTAGGCCATCAGAATCAAGAGAGAAATCCCATCACGCCAGCTGGAGGCCGTAGCGTACATCGTGACGTTTTCGATGGCGCCTAAGGCAAGACCGCCGATGAGTGCACCGAGGACGCCGGCCTCGATCCCGAGGATGCTTACCACGATAGCCTTCAGCAGCCCGTCCAAGCCCATGGTGTAGCTGACCGCGCCGGTCATGGCGACGAGTCCTCCCGCCAATGCTGCGAGGAAAGCACCTATGCCAAATACCACCAGCTCCAGACGGGCCACGTTGGCCCCGACGAGACCGGCGATTTCGCGGTCGTTGACGGCGGCCCTCACCGCCATCCCCACCTTCGTGGTGCGCACGAACACTGAGAAGAGGGCGATGGAAGCTACAGCGACAACGGCTATCGTGATGTCGGTTGAGGAGATCCTCACGTCGAACAACTGGAACATACGCGGCACGGTCCCCCCAGTCACATCAATTGGAGCCGTGCCAAAAACGATACCGACTGCAGCCTGAACCACAATGAATACTCCCAATGAGGCCATGGCAACATTCCACTTGGCCGAGCCACGCGCCCGCATCGGCATGAACACGGCTGACGCTACAGCCAGGAAGACGACGGTGGTCAGGACTGTGGCCAGAAGGATAGCGAGGGGCAAGGCCAGATTCAGCTTGACCTTGAAGAAGTACGTAAGAAAGGCCCCCACCAGCAGAATCCCACCGTGTGAGAGATTGAAGAAATGCATGGAATTGGCAATGATGCTAAACCCCACGGCGAGGAGGGCGTAGACGCAACCCGTTACCAGACCAGCGACAACTATTTGGGGGATCATCGTCTTTCCTTAGAGTCACTCGCACTGAAGGACAATTTGCCGTCAGACCCCATACCCCGACCCAGAGGCCTGACGGCAGTTCGCTACTCAGATACCATGCTGAAGTCTGTTTGGACGAACTCGCCCCCCTGCACCTCCGTGATGAACATGGGCATCGCGGCAACGTTGTCGCCACCGAAGGAGATCTCCCCCGTGGCTCCAACAAAATCGGTGAGGTCGGTGAGATAGTCCTTGATCTTCGTCCCGTCCGTTCCGACCGCCTCGATCGCTTGTAGCATCATGACAGTGGTGTCGTAGCCGATGTATGGAGTCACGGTCGTGGGGGCGCCGTATTTTGCTGTGTAGGCCGCGACAAAGTCCGCCCGAGCCTTCTTACCAGCATCTGTCGCGGGCGCGGTCTCGGCATACCAGGCACCCTTTGTGAGCTTGGTCACGGTGTCAAGGATGCTTGTATCGGCTATCTGCGATGAGCCCATCCAAAAGAGGTCCAGCCCAAGCTCTGCAGCCTGCTGGATAGCGCGCGAGATGTTCTGAGCCGCATCGATGATGAGCACGCCATCAGCTCCAGCGCCCTTAACCTGCGTCAGTAGTGTCTTGAAATCAGTCGTGTTCGCAGGATAGAGTTTGGTTAACACTACCTGGCCCCCCAGGTTCGGGTACATTTCCTCAGCCATCGCGGAGCCAATCCGGACTACCTCGTTGTCCGTCCCAAGGATCGCCAGCTTCTTGACGTTCTTCTGCTTGTAGGCGTAGTTCAGAACAACCGTGATTACGCCCTCCACCCTTGGGTGAGGCATGAAGATGAACGGACTTGCGGTGGGAATGTTCGGCGAGTCTGCCGGACCTAGAATCAACGGAATGCTGTTTTGAGTGAGAATGGGAGCCTCTGCCAGCGCCTCTCCAGTGAACAAGGTGCTAACCATGCCCACTACCTTGTCGACAGAGATCAGCTTCGTCAAGGCTGAGACGGCTGTCGCCGGATTCCCCCCCGTATCTTCCACGATGAGCTTGACCTGGGAGCCGTTTACCCCGCCCGCGGCATTGATCTCATCGACTGCCAACTGCGCACCCTGTTGCGCCTCTTTGCCAAACGTTGCGCCAAAACCTGAAAGCGGTAGACCCGCGCCGATCTTGATCTCCTCACCTGGGCCGGCCGTCGTGGCTGAGGTGCTGGTCTCTGATGCTGTCGTGCCGGTTGCGGCGGCACTGGTCGTTGTAGCACCCGAGGTCGTCGTGGAACTACTTCCGCATCCGGCCACCAACAGGCTGACGATCAATGAGGCAAATGCCAAGCTGACTGCGAGATGTAATTTCCTTTTCATCGATTCCTCTCTCTTGCATTGAGCTGCGGTGTTGTTGGAGCGCATCGACGTTGGTTTCAACGCCTGGATGCTAGAGCCAACTAACTTGATCATTCACCTCCTTCAGCGCCTTGTATGAGGCGGCCTCCCTTGAACACTCTCAGCCGCTTCTTGTCCTGCAGGATGCGGATGTCCGCCAGTGGATCGCCGTCCACCAACACCATGTCGGCCAGCTTGCCCGGCTCCAGAGTGCCCACCAGGTGAGACATGCGGCACACCTCGGCACCGGTCTTGGTAGCAGCCACAATGGCCTGCTCTGGCGTCATGCCCGCATCTGTCACTAGCAGTTCCAGTTCATTGGCGTTCAGGCCGTGCATGGGCCCTAGAGAGTCGGTCCCCACGGCCATTGTCACTCCCGCCTGCGCCGCCTGGCGCATGCTCTCGAAGTGAACCTCGCTCAGCATGGCGCCCTTCTTGAGTGACTCCTCGCTGATGCCTTGTTTCGGTCCGTGCTCCAAGGTCCAGCGCGCAACTGACAAGGTGGGGATCAGGTAGGTGCCGCTCTCCACCAGCATCTCTCTGGCCTCATCGTCCTGCATTGAGCCGTGCTCGATGCTCCACGCGCCGGCCCGGACTGCGTTCTTGATGCCCTGTGTGCCCTGCGCGTGGGCCATAACTACACGGCCATAGCTGGCAGCCGTCTCGACGATGGCAGTGAGTTCTTCCACGGACAGTTCCGTGAACAGCGGTGAGTCCTGTGGGGCTAGTGCACCGCCGGAGGCACACACCTTTATGCAATCGTAGCCCTCGCGCATGGTCTCGCGGGTCACACGGCGTGCCTCGTCCGCCCCGTCACAGATACGAATCGGGGCCGGACCGCCCAGGCCCAACTTGATCCCACTGGGGAAGTAGGCCTCCAGGTGCGTACCGGTCTGCCCGATCGTCCCTGCCACCACCATCCGGGGACCTTCCACAAGGCCCATCTCGACCGCCTGCCGCAGGCCTGGATCCGCCCCGCCGGCGTCACGCACAGTGGTGAAGCCCGCTCGCAAAGTGACGCCCAAGTTCTTGGCGGCGTAGAAGAGCGCTAGGGTCGGGTGGGTCATCAGCCGCTCTTCGAGCCGCATACTGTGCACCATCATGTGTACGTGGCAGTCGATCATGCCAGGCATCAAGGTGCATCCGGGCGCTTCCAGCACCTCAGCGCCGTCCGGCACCGTCACCGCGTGTGCCTCCCCGCAGGCCGTGATCCTCTCGCCCTCCACCACCAGCACTGCGTCGTCGACCGGGGGCTGTCCCGTTCCATCGATCAGAGTTCCAGCTCTCAAGACCAGCGTCATCGTCCCTCCCTCGCCTCAGACACGAAAGCCGCGATATCGGCCACCACTCGCTTCAGATAGACAGCGCCCTTTTTGCCCGTGGCCGTCCGGGGATCCCCGATCACCCCGTTCTCGTCGATCGCCCGGATGCCCTTCTCCCAAAGCAGTACCGGTGTGTCCTCGGTGATCTCAAGAAAACCGCAGACCGCCCGCTCCATGTGCACCAGGTCAGGCCGCAGCGCGAGCACGATCGAAGCCTCGGACTCGCCAGCATGGCCACCGGAAGCCGGCGCATCAACCCCGAACTCGGCGGAGGCCTCGTACATCACCGCCATCATCCGATCGAGGTCGGTGTAGGCGAGGATCCGCAGCTCCGGATGGTCTGTGCGCAGCGTGTCGGCAATGGCTGCGACGGGGAGGAAGTTGCCGCCGTGGGTGGGGATCAGGACGATGTTGCGGAAGCCGTGCACCGCGAGCGAATCGACGTAGTCGGCCAGGAGCGCATGCAGGGTTTCGGGGCGGAGAGTGATGGTTCCCGCACAGGCCATGTGATGTCGCGAGTAGCCAACGTGGATGGGAGGCGCCAGCACTGCTCGTCCGATCAGCCGCGCAACCGCCTCCCCGATGTTCTCCGCCATGAGCGCGTCTGTCATCAGCGGAAGGTGCGGTCCATGCTGCTCGGTGGCGCCGACCGTGATGACGACCGTGTCTAGCGCACCGGATTCAAGCGCATCCCGAGTCTCGACCCAGGTCAGCTCGTCCAAACGCGCGTACGGCTCGAATGCTGCTGGCATGGACCGTGAACCTCCCCCTTCTCGGCATCTCGCACCCCTTGGAGCCGTTCCGACATGAGATGCTTCTTGGCGATGCCGGTGCGCCTCGCATTGCCAAAACCGCTCGTCCAGGCAAACGCCTCCAGGGACAAATTAGTCGGATTAGGCTATGCTCACAAGTAATACACTGTTTGTAACGTTGCTGATTCATAGCACTCATGTGAGCACTCTGGCGACAGGAGCACCAAGGGTAGGTGTTTTCGCTTTGACCCCCCTCGACAAGGACAGACAGACACCCTTCAGGCTACCCGCGGCAGCGGCTCCTCCTTCAGACGAAGAAGTGAGAGCAGAGCTCGTGCACGTTCTGAACAGCGGCGCTTTCAGCGGTTCAGACGTAGGCAGACGATTTCTCCACTATGTGGTTCTAGAGGCGCTAGCGGGAAGAACCAAGAATCTAAAAGCGTACGGAATTGCTGTAGGCCTCATTGGCCGTCCGGCTACCTTCGACTCGACGACGGATCCCATTGTGCGAGTCCAGGCGAACCGGGTCCGACATATGCTCGATCATTACTACCTAACCGAAGGGCACTCTGACCCAATAAGAATCGACATGCCTCCAGGAACGTATTGCCCTACCTTCTCCCATGCCCACCATTCCAGGTTTCGTGCAGTAGCCCTGCAGCTAGAGTCTGAGCCTTCCGAGCCGGTCATCGCAATCGTTCCCCTGCGTCATTCTTCCGATGACGGCACGCGTTCCTCCTTCGCAGAGGGGTTGTCGCAGGAGCTTCTTGCCGCCTTCACGCACTTCGAAGGGTTTCGAGTCCTTGGCTGGCCCGTGGAACACGGCGCCAGCACGGACGACCTGCGCGACCACAATGTGAACTATGTGCTTACGGGAGGCGTGCGCGAAGTGGATGGGGTCGCAAGGACTACGCTGCTGCTGAACGACGTCCGAACTGGAGAGGCGCTCTGGTCGCAGTCGTATTTGAAGAAGACCGAAGAGAATACCTTTGAGGCCCAGCACAACCTGAGCATGCAGATCGCATGTCATCTCGCCGACATGCATGGTGTCATCCCACGGGCCATCATCAGACAATACGAAGGTATCGCGACCAAGGCCCTGCCATACAATCTGGCTTTCATCCGCTACTGCAATACTCTCATCCGCTCTCGTGAGGAGCACGCCGACATGCTTGAGGCTCTCGAGAGCGCTGTGGCGTGCACCCCCAACTACTCTCTGGCGAATGCTTTTCTGGCAGAAGCCTATATCCGCGACCATAACTATATGTTCGACATAGTACAGAATCCGCTCGATCACGCCTTGGCCCTCGCCCAGCGAGCTGTTGCGCTCAACCCGGCCAGTCAGCGTGCCGAGATGGAGGTTGCCTATGCCTACGTACAACGCGGGGAGTTTGGCGAGTTTTTGGTCCATGCAGAACAGAGCGTGGAACTCAATCCCAACTGCTCTGCCGTCTTGGGTCTCATCGGACAGTGGATGGCCTTCACCGGAGAATGGGACCGCGCTTTGGCACTAGTGAGAAGAGCGATGGAACTCAACCCAAACTACATGAAGTACCTACATTTCACTCCGTTCCTATATCACTGTCTGCAGGGTGAGTATGAGAAAGCGTTGGTAGAAGCCCGCCTATTCAACGCGCCCGGGTTCTTCTGGGGGCCGCTAGTTCGCGCAGCCGTCTTGGGACAGCTTGGCCGATACGAGGAGGGGCATGCCGCAGTAAGAGAGATGCTGGCATTGCGACCCGACTTCGCTACCAAGGGGAGGAGCCTCACCGCTGGCTTCGTGCCAAGCGGCGAGTTGCTGGATAGGGTAATGGAGGGTCTTTTCAAGGCCGGCTACAAACCGGTGGAGTAAGTCCAGATGATTGATTCCACGACACTAGTAGTAGTCGCAATGCCTCCCGTTTTTCTACTCGATTGGACGCCCAACGGCCCGAAACCCAATGACGGGTGCACAATGCGGCCTAAATCAGCCGCCTGTTCCGATTTAGATCGGCCACCCGGATCGCATGACAGAACGATACGCTCATGGCGGTCCGGCGGGCAATAGAACAACTTGGTGGTGCACCTTTTTGGTCATGGTGCCTACTGAACGCCGCGAATCCGGCCCCGTGGCGTTAAGGGACTACTGCTTGTTCCATGCCAACGCTTTGCCAACGCCGGGGTTGTACGCCCCTGTACATGCTTGACTCGCCCTGACCTGAGAATACGCCCACGTGCAGCCATAGTTGCACTTCGCTGACCGTTGCTGACCACCGTTGTACTGGCCGAATCATGCCTGAAAATCATGGTGTCCCCGGTTCAAGTCCGGGTCCCGCCACCTTAGGCCCCTGGAAACGGGGGCTTTTTGTTTTGAACCTTTGCGTCGGGGACCCCTGTTTGGGCAGATCTGCCAACGAAATGCCAACGCCGGGGTTGTCCGTTGCTGTGTGTTGTCCCGGTACATACTTGACACATTGGCTCCGGTAGGTGCTTGACGCTTTCAGGACGCGGCTCCGGTACCTGGGCGACACTGGCTCCGGTACCTATTTGACACTCGCCCCGTCTTCCTCTCC
>Ga0209347_1000211_pt1 | contig 161482 bp, 141 predicted proteins | sample AutmiccommuBRH23_FD_187382 | JGI IMG/M metagenome (GOLD analysis project Ga0209347, IMG submission 187382) | Deep subsurface microbial communities from Mt. Terri, Switzerland - Autotrophic microbial communities BRH/23 (SPAdes) (version 2) | ecosystem: Environmental > Aquatic > Deep subsurface... | reverse complement strand
TAATCGCTCCTGGGCCATGTTTACCTCCTTGTTTTTGTGGAAGGTAAGCATGCCATAAATTTGGACTAACCAGTATTTTTTCCTTTAGCTAATGTGTGCGGCTTGCTCCGGAATCACTGTGCGACATGCTCCGGAATGAGTGTGCGGCATGTCCCGGAATCACTGTGCGACATCGACCGGATTTTGCAACCATTGATCTATAATGGAGAAAAACCTGACTTCGTTATACCTTGATGGAGTTTGGGAAGAAATGTATTGAATTTTGAAAAGGGTATAAATGACCCATTCGAATTTACCAATCCAGTTAACAAGTTTTATTGGTCGTGAAAGAGAAATTGCCGATCTTAAACACCTTTTATTAAATGCGCACATTGTAACACTCACTGGTGCAGGGGGAAGTGGAAAAACTCGTCTATCCATTCAAATTGCGAATGAAGTTCGTGATATGTATGAGAATGGTGTTTGGATGGTTGATCTGGCACCGATTAATGATCCTGCACTCATTCCGCAGGTCACATTACTATCACTTGGCTTACAACCGATGACAGACCAATCCTCATTGAAGACATTATTAGAATTTGTCCATTCAAAACAGCTGCTTTTTATCCTGGATAATTGCGAACACTTGCTGGAAGCCTGCGCACAGTTTAGCCAGGAACTTTTGTGTCACGCACCTGAACTGAGAATTGTAGCGACCAGTCGCGAACCTCTGGCTATAAAAGGTGAAAAAATTTATCCTATCTCTGGCCTAAACTTACCGTTCGTTAATGATGTTGTGGAAAAAAACCTACAATCCTTAATCCAATATGACGCCATACATTTGTTTGTTGAAAGGGCTCAGTCAATACTGCCCCAATTCAGTCTCAGCGCTGAAAATGCAAAATCAATCATCGAAATTTGTCAGCGACTGGATGGTCTCCCATTAGCGCTTGAGTTGGCCAGCGCGAGAGTCAATGTGTTATCTATTCAAGAAATTGCGACACGGCTTAATGACCGTTTTGAGTTGTTGATCACAACCCAGCGAAGAGGTCTGGAGGCGCGCCACTACACTTTACGAGCAGCAATCGATTGGAGTTATACTTTACTGACTTCTTATGAACAAACATTATTGAGTCGCCTTTCAGTATTTCTATCTGGTTGGACGCTTGATATGGCTGAACTCATTTGTTTGGGGGATAGAGTTGAAAAAGAAAGTATTCTTAAGTTGCTCTCTTCATTAGTGGATAAATCATTTATCATTGCGGAAACAGGTGGACGAACGATAGCACGCTATCGTCTACTTGAAACCATCCGTGAATATGCGCTTGAGAAACTAGATGAGTTAGGTGAAACAGCACGAATGAGAGATCGTCATTTGGATATTTTTCTTGCTCGGGCTGAAGAAGCTGCTCCGAAATTAGGTGAATCGCACCAACAACTCTGGCTTAACTGGTTGGAAGGCGAACACGACAATCTACGTACTGCTCTGGCCTGGTCGCTGGAGGATGGATCAGGTAGCCAGCAGGTTGAGAAAGGATTGCGTATTGCCATTGCCCTTGTTCGCTTTTGGGAGATTCGTGGATCTGTACAAGAAGGGATGACATGGATCGAACGTTTGCTTGCACGAACAGATGAACGAATTTCTTCTGTTGTACGTGTGAATGCTCTTGTGTTCGCATCATTTATGGCAATGCTTCTGGGAAATCAGCAGGAGGCTTTTGACTATGGACAGGAAGCTGTTAAGCAGGCTGAGTTGATAATCCCTGAAAATAAACCAGCCCTTACTTTCGCTTTGGCAGGCTTTGCATCTGGTGCAAAAGCAGTAGGAGATTACCAAACTGCATTTAAGGTTGGGGAAAGAGTTATAAAAATGATGCGTGACACAACGGATAACACATTTCATTTAGGAATGGGATTACTGGGGCAGGGAGAAATAGCGATTCAATTGGGTTATTATGATACAGCGCGGAAAAGATTGGCCGAAAGCCTGGAGCTGGCTCGGCTTGATGGCGATTCCTTTCGGATAGCGCATACCCTCAATTTCCTAGGAGATCTGGATCGATGTGAACAAAGTTATGTAGAGGCACAAAATTCATATCAAAAAAGCGCAGACTTATTGCGGGAGCTTGGTGCGCAACATGATCTGGCATCCATATTATTTAATTTGGGATTCACTTATTTGCAACAAGATGAAATTGAACAAGCCCAAACCATATTCAAGGAAAGTATGACAATCCATCTTTCTCAACAAAACAAGCCTGGTATGATAGAGTGCTTGATTGGTTTTGCAGCCTATGCGGTTAAGACTGGACTATTTGGAACTGGCGTTCGTTTATTTGCTGCTACGTTCGCTATCAGTGGACAATCTGACATCTCCAAATGGCCGACAACCCAAAAAGAATTTGAAAAATATCTTGATTATGCTCGATCCAAGCTCTCAAAAAAAGTGTTCCAGGAGGAACAAATAGCTGGACGTATAATGTCTCTGGAACAAGCTGTAGCCTATGCGATGGAACTTCAACTAAATCCGAATATTGAAGAACCTAAGGTGGATGAGATAGATAGCCTGACTACCCGTGAGTTTGAAGTCGCATCTTTAATTGGTCAAGGTAAGTCTAATCTCGAAATTGCAGCTGAATTAATTTTAAGCAAGCGTACAATCGAGACACATGTCAGTCATATTCTTTCGAAGTTGGGATTTTCCAACCGTGCCCAAATAATGCGTTGGGCAATAGATCACAGATTGACATAGAGCCTCGTCTAGTCTACCTCTATAAATATTAAATTGTAACCAAACCTTAAGGTTTGGAATTTTTTTATCCACAGTTCAGGATGGGGCGAGGATCAGAACTAATACCGTGATTCAGAAAAATTCCAAAAAAATACGTGTGAATCTACGTGTTAATACTGACGACAATAACTATCTACTTTGTCATAATAGCAAAGTAAGTTAATCATATTTTTAAAAATTACAAAAGGAGTATCAAAATGGTTAAACACGAATTAAATATCGTTGTCCAACGTCCTGTTTCGGAAGTCTTCGATTTCGTAAGCGATCTTACAAATGGACCACAATGGCAAACTGGGCTTTTTGAAGTACGTAACCAAACTCATGGATCGTTAGGTGTTGGCTCAAAATTTGCATCTGTACGGAAATTCCTGGGGCGGAAGGTAGAAGGACTTGTAGAAATTATTGAATATGAGCCGAATAGTAAATTTGTCATCAAAAGCGCTTCTGGAACTGTTCCTTTTGAGGAAAAATACCTCTTTGAGCCCACATCGAATGGTACGAGGCTTTCCACTGTTATCGAGTTACACACTTCTGGTCTAATGGGCTTGGCGGAACCATTGATCATGGGGAGTCTAAAGCGTGAAATGGATGCCAACTTCGGTGATTTGAAGGATATTCTCGAAACCCGGATACCAGAAATAACGTCATTATAAAAAACACTCATGTCAGCCACTCAATATCAATCCCCCATTCAACGACTTTTCAGAGAGGCTTTCGACAAGGGTAATCTGGCTGCAGTGGACGAAGTATTAATATCCGACTGTATCGTCCACAACAGCGAAACGGGGTTAATTAATAACATTGATGGGATTAAACGGTTGATCTCGATTTTACGTACCGCATTCCCTGATCTTCAATGTGTGGTGGAGGATGAAATCATGGACGGTAGAAAGGTTGCAGCGTACTGGACATTGAGCGGGACACACGAGGGAATATTTAATGGGATTTCCCCCACCGGTAAGTCGATGAAGATTCAGGGCATCATTTTCGCCAGACTCGCAAATGGAATGATTACAGAGTATTGGATTTCAATTGATCAATATGGGATGTTACAGCAATTGGGGATCATTCCACGCTAAAACAAAACTTTTATTTTAAACCAAGGAGAATTGAAATGACAAACAGACCTTCAAAAAACCTGAATCGGTTTTTTAGTTTTGCAAATAAAATACATATCGCTCTATACCGCATGAGTGCAGGAAAATTCGCTAATAAAGCTGCCAATTTACCCATCATGTTGATTACAACTTTTGGAAGAAAATCGGGAAAACCACATACGAACCCTGTAGTCTACCTGGAAGACGGGCAAGATTATCTCGTTTCGGCTTCATCTGGTGGTATGGATTGGCATCCTGGTTGGTATCTCAATTTGAAAAGAATACCTGAAGCCAAAATTGAGATTGGTGATAAAACATTCAATGTCCAGACAGAGATCATGCATGGTGAAGAACGAAATCGATTGTACGAGAAGTTCAAAGCAGCCAGTACCAATTTTGAGAAATACGAAAAGGGCACGAGCCGCGAGATACCTGTAATCCGTCTTGTGCTTAAAGGGATATAGCATTGAACTGGAGACTCTTGCACCAATTCTCTATTGCTGTAAATGGAAAATATTACTCCTTTGTAATTGAAAAGCAATAAGGTCGGTTAGGGAAAACCTGCGATTTGTGGGGTGTCTTATCGCAAGTTATTTCGTTCAAAACAAGAATTAATAGAGGAGATGTTGAAATGAAAAAAACTATCAAATGGATTGGTATTGTCGTGGGCGGTCTGATTGGCTTTTTGGTGTTAACGATTGTGGTTTTAGGGGTTGTTGGTGGAGAACAGGCTAAAAAGAGTTATGATATTCCTATTGAGGAGATTTTTATTCCCACTACTTCCGAGGCAATCCAGCGTGGCGAACACCTTGCTGTCATTTTCACCTGTACGAAATGTCATACTGCAAATCTAAGCGGTGAAGTTTCATTTGTAGTTCCCGGTATGGTAAGCATCCCAACACCCAATCTCACCGCTGGGGCTGGAGGAGTTGGTAGTTTCTATACCGATGTGAACTGGATTCGTGCCATCCGCCATGGCGTGGGACATGACGGAAGAGCGTTATTAATTATGCAGTCGAATACTTTTCACTTCTTAAGTGATGATGATCTAGGTGCGTTGATAGCCTACCTCAAGCAACTGCCGCCGGTGGACAACAATCTTTCAGAAAGGCGCATCGAACTCTTGGGAAAATTGATGATGGCGGCAGGGTTGTTCCCGCCTCCTGCAGTCGATAAAATCGATCACACCGGTCCACTGCCGCTCTCACCTGAACCAGGTGTGTCGGTAGCTTATGGAGAATATCTGTCTCGAACTTGCACAGAATGCCATGGAGCGGACTTGAATGGAGCTCCCTTTGGACCTCCCGGACAGGAAATCCCATCACCGAACCTGACTCCAGGAGGTGGTCTGGCTAAATGGTCAGAGGAGGGCTTCTTCACAACCATGCGAACGGGTATGACGCCCAATCTGCGCCCATTAAGCGAAGATATGCCATGGAAGAATTTTAGCCAGATGACAGATGATGAATTGAAGGCAATTTGGCTTTACCTGCAATCGTTACCAGCACGAGAACAAGGTGGTTTATAAGTCTGTCAGATTTGATTTATAGCTTATTTTTAATTGTCTATAAGCCAAAACGGGGAAAATATGGCTTCTGTTTACTTGGATAATTCTATAAATTCTATAGGGCTATGTTGAGGTTCGTTCACAATCCTTCATGTTTTAATTTTTTGAACTTCTATCACAAATGCAATATGAACCCTTTACAAATCAATAATTTCCCAAAGGGTTTTCTTTCCCTGTAATAAAAACTCTGAAATCAGTGAGATTCTCGGATAATGAATCAGGGTCAAATTGATCAAATCTCTTTTCATACGGGAGGATAATTTTCAACCTATGCATTTCCATTTTCACTGCAATCGGTAAAAAAATTCGTCATTTTCCCAATAAAAAAAACTTGATCAAAAGCAAGTATTATTGATTGAATTCTTTAAGTAAGAATTATTATACTAAAAGTAAAAAATACTTGACATTATGTTTAATAAGTGATACATTATGTCTATCAAAACAAACAAACGTAAAAAGGAGTTCAATAATTATGTCGTACCAGGAAAAGAGATCAATTGTTAGTATCATAACAGGGGCAATCATATTAGCAGCCTATTGCATCTATGCATTTGGAAAATATCAGTCAGGATTGGTGGGACCAGAAGATCTGAAATTTTGGGCTTCTACAATTCTTATTTTTATTGGAATTGGTATTGTGGCTTTCATTGTTATCCTGATAGTTTTTCATATTCTGCTTTCTATTTCAATAGCCGTTTCAAAAGCAGCCAATGGAGGTAGTTATGACGAAAAAGAAATAGAAAAATCAATTCAGGCGGATATGGTTGAAGATGAGATGGGTAAATTGATTGAATTAAAATCAATGAGAATCGGTTTTATTTTCTCAGGATTTGGATTTGTATTAGGGTTGATTGCTTTGGTATTGAAATATTCCCCAGTAATCATGTTGAACATATTCTTTATATCGTTTAGTTTAGGCTCAATACTCGAAGGATTTACTCAGATTTACTATTACAGAAGGGGAGTAAATAATGCCTAAGAAGTATATTATTACTAACAATATTCGCACCCTGAGATTCTTTGAAAATGAAATGACACAACAGGAATTAGCTGAAAATGCTGGTGTATCAAGGCAGACTATTATCGCTGTGGAAGCGGGAAAATACTCACCATCTTTGGAATTGGCTTTCCGGATTGCAGACGTGTTCGGGGTATCCATCGGTGAGGTATTCTCCTGCGAAGTAAAAGTTGAACCTGGAAACAAGAAATGAAAGCGATTGTTTTTAATAAAAATGGAAAACCTGACAATCTTGTTATGCAAGAAGTAGAAAAACCGAACCCCCTGGAAAATGAGGTATTGATAAAAATTCATGCAGTTTCTGTAAACGCAGCCGATTATCGTTCGATGCAGCTTGGTATTGTTCCTAAGAAGAAGATCTTTGGTTCTGATATTGCTGGTATTGTGGAGGCTGTAGGGAAAGATGTCAAAAAACTTCGGACCGGAGATGCGGTTTTTGGAGACCTATCTGGCAATGGCTTTGGAGGTTTTGCAGAATATGTGACTGCACCTGAGTCGTTACTAGCATTGAAGCCATTGAATGTGACATACGAGGATGCAGCAGCAACCCCGATGGCAGCAGTTACTGCCTTACAGGCATTGTGTGAAAAAGGCAAAATTCAATCAGGTCAGAAAGTCTTAATCTATGGATCGGGGGGAGGGGTGGGAACCTTTGCGGTTCAATTAGCGAAATACTTTGGCACAGAGGTGACAGCTGTCTGCAGTACTAAGAATGGAAAAATGGCTTACACTCTTGGAGCCGACCATGTCATCGATTATGCAAAAGAAGATATTCTTAATTCTGGAACCAAATTCGATCTCATTGTTGCTGTAAATGGAAGTCGTTCTTTAAGGGAATACAAACGGGGATTGGTAACGGGCGGAATATTTGTTCTGGTATGTGGATCATTCTTTCAGATCATCAAGACTCTTTTATTTGGTTCAATCTTATCGATAGGTGATAAAAGAATGCAGCTTTTGTCAGCTAAATCAAGCGCGAAGGATTTGGCATTCATAATCAAATTGGTTGAGGACGGAAGGATTAAACCGGTGATTGATCGGCAATATTCACTTCAGGAAACTTCCGAAGCGATTAAATATCTCAAACAAGGTCATGCCCAGGGGAAAGTGATCATCTCAATTCTTTAAGACTGAAAATTGATTGTCCAAAGAAAATGAGGCTTTCATAAACTCTACCTCTATATTTGCTTACAAGTTACAATAAGATGAAACTGTATCTTATCAATATAACGGGATTGAGAAGTGTTTCTAGGCGAGTGATAACGCGTCTAAAAACTCCGACCCTAATTATTAAACAAACGAAATAGAAAGTAATTAACAAAATGGAAGAATCTAAACAAATAACGAGTGACAATACAATTCAAAACGAAACCAATCAAATGCCACAGGATGTGTTGCCCGAGGCAAGGCTTGCTGATTTACCGGAAAAACTTCGCCAGGGAGCAGCTCTGGCAGGCTGGAATGAGCTGATGCCCGTTCAGGCGAAAGCAATTCCTTACATTTTCTCTCTACGTGATATGAAGATCCAGTCACACACCGGCAGCGGAAAAACCGGAGCTTATTTACTGCCTATGCTTGAAATGATCAATCCTTTACAAAACTCAGCTCAGGTCCTGATTATGGTGCCAACCCGTGAACTGGCTTTACAGGTTGCAACCGAAGCCGAGTTGTTTGGTCGGGCAATAGGTGTGCGCTCTATCGCTGTTTATGGTGGCGTTGGGTATCGTGCTCAATTAGATGCTTTCAAACAGGGTGCCCACATTATCATTGGTACACCCGGCCGTTTACTCGATCACTTGCTGCGGAGATCGCTTTCGCTTAAGGACTTGAAATTTTTGATCCTTGATGAAGCTGACCATATGCTGTCGATGGGTTTTTACCCTGACATGCGCCGGGTTAAAGCCTATCTACCCAGTCATCCCATCAGTACGTATATGTTCTCGGCTACTTTTCCTCCACAGGTAATGCGTGTTACCAGCGAGTTTCTTCGTGATCCTGGATTTATCAATCTTAGCAGCGAACATATCCATGTAAGTGAGACAAGTCACGTTTACTATAAAGTGCCTGGAATGGACAAGGATCGCAGTCTGGTGCGCATCATCGAAGTCGAGAATCCTTTATCGGCCATAATTTTCTGCAACACCAAAGTACATGTCGAATATGTGACCACTGTATTGAAGCGGTTTGGTTATGATGCTGATTTACTCACATCTGATCTATCGCAAGCTGCACGTGAGAAAGTGCTTGCCCGTGTTCGCAACGGTACGCTACGATTTCTGGTGGCAACCGATGTTGCCGCGCGTGGAATCGACCTGCCGGAACTTTCGCACGTCATTCAGTATGAGCCTCCGGAAGATGCCGAAGCATATATTCATCGTGCTGGGCGCACCGGACGGGCAGGGGGCAGTGGTACGGCGATCACGTTGGTAAATATCAATGAACGGTCTGATTTGATGCGTATTGGCCAACGTTTTTCCTTAAGAATTGAAGAACGTGATTTGCCGGATGATGAAATGGTGGAACGGGTTGTTTCAGAACGCATTATTGCCCTGCTGGAATCACGCTTACGTAATCGAGATAATTTGAAGACCGAACGAATGCAACGCTTCCTTCCCCTGGCTCGAAGCCTGAGTGAAACTGAGGATGAGACTGGTCTGCTTGCTATGCTTCTGGATGATTTTTACCAGGAGACCTTCTATGGACCTGTTGTACCTCCTGCATCAGAAGACCAGCCAGACCATCAACGCAGTTCACGTCGTCCAGAACCTCGTTCGCGCAACGATCAGAATCGAAATAGTGGCCGATCAAGCAGCCGTAGACGTCGTCCACGCTAATTTGAACAGCAAAGAAGAGGCCCAACTTCTTTCGGGAATCCCTCAGAATTATGTTTGGCGTAAGAATGGTAGAGATCTTTCCCAGACGAGTCTAGCCGCTTTTTCTTGATACGCATCCCCAACCTCCTGATCCTTGAATATTAGAATTAGGATTTGGCAAGCGATTTAACCTAAGGACTAATTTTATCTCCACGAATATTTATAGAGAGACTCTATAAATCATATCCCCATTAAAGCCTAGCGCACAACTTGTGATAGTCAGGGATTACGCAACCAGATGGGATCTTTTCCAAAGTCCAGCAACTGGCGTTCAACATAGTCGTATAAGGATATAACAAAAAGTCCTTTACTACCATTGGTAGATGAAAAGACAACGTGTTTACTATCTGGCGACCATCCAGGGTGGCTGTCATTCGAGCGGTTATCGGTTATCAAGTAAACCTTGTATTTACTGGTGTCCGAAGTGTTATCTGCAAGCAGGGAAAGATTGGCCGTATCGATCAGGAAAATCTCATCCCCGTTCTGGTCATAAGGATCCAAGCCTGAAAAGGCTATATATTTCCCGTCAGGAGAGAGTATAAGATCGGGGTTGCTTCTTACATCCCAATATTCAAAAATATTCTGACCATCCGCATCTACAACATAGATCGTATCCTTATCGTAGTACTCGGGATTCTTTCCAATGTAACAAAACCCAACAAAAAAGAGGTGCGTTTCATCCGGCGTCCATGCTAGCGAATAAGAATAATATGGAACGCGAACGAAGATCATCTCCCGAGAGCTTACTGTCAGGATATAAATACCGGACAAATCTGGATTAATGTTCGAAATACAGTGAAAGGAAATTTTTTGGCCAGTTGGTGACCATTGGATATGGGAACAATAAAAATCCGTTTTATTGCGGTTGGTAAGCTGTCTAAAACCCGTTCCATCCGGATGCACGAGGTAAACATTATTTTGGTAGTCAAAGGCAATGGTTTTGTTGTCCGGTGACCATGTTAGTTCACTCAGATAGGTATCAACACCTCCCTTCATTTCAACTGTGATCTCATTGATCAAATGACCGGATGAATAGATCTGCAAAACGAAAATCTGCCCATCGGATGAAAATATACCCGCATCTGCTTTTAGTTTGACCATGTATTGTCCATCCAGAGACAAATTTCCGAGCAAAGAGTATTCGTGAGCGTCAGTACCATCTGCGTCGACAAGCCAGGTGTTACCTGCCTCATCCTTGAATAAGATCTGACCCAGGTTGCTTAGATCAGCAAGATAAGCGAGTGTTTGGGTGACAATAGGAAGAGGTGAAGGGGTAATGGTAGGTGTCATGGATGGGATTTGAGAGAAATTGGCAGGTGTCAGGGATGGGGTTTGAGTGATAATTGAAGTCACTGTTGGAGTTGCAATTGTAATAGGAGTGGCAGATCCACATGCCGTAAGAAAAAGAATAACTATCGGAATGACCCTTAAGATTTTTTTGATAATTCCTCCAAAATGGTGAGGTTGTAATTGTAGATGATTATTGGATTTTGATTTGCTAGAAATAAGTATAACAATTTAAAGTTGGGGCTACAACATTAAAATAACTATTCATTATCATCCTGACCGCACCCATGAACTACCGTAGAAGTGATGATTTGTAGATATATAGTCCTAATCCCCTCACCGATAGATGTCCAGTAGTCATCGAAGCTTGAAAATGTAATAGGGATTTCCAATCCGATTATTTCAATGTTATGCATTGAAGCATCCAGGCAGAGTCGTCTCAGGTTGTCAGTTTGACATATTCGATAGTGGAAATCTTCAACAAGAAAAAGGGTACCAGGATCGAGTGCTAATACACCAATCCAGAAGTAGCGGAGCATTTCCATCTTTCCGCCATAATCCCAAACGTAGAAGGCAAGAACCCCATTTGGTATTAGCGCACCTCGCATCACCTGCGATTCCATAACGGGATCGGGGATGAAGTAAAGGACAAACCCAGAGGTAACCATGTTTATTGAATAGGGAATATGGGATAAGATTGGGACATCACCAACTTAAAAGCGTGTGTGTGGGTCTGAAAATCTTTGTCTCGCAAACTCAATGAATTCTGCCTATGGAATGATTACAAGTAAGGAATTAGGATTCCATGTGAAAGAATGATTTCACTTAATGAACCGGTTCTGTAACTGATCTCCAGCCACCTGAGTTGGGGACGAGATGCGAGCTATTCTAAAAAGATTTGGCAATACGGCGACTATGATAGCCCATAAACTTCTCATAAGATTAGCCGCCAGCCCAGGAGGTATGCGAAGATAATCCAGTCATTGCGGTTAATTTCACCTTTGTTGTATGGATGGTAACCTTCGATTAATGAAACGGATTTCTGATTTAATGCAATTTTTCCGTATCTCTGGGCAATTAAGATAAAAAAATACTGAAATAAAATATCATTATCTTTGGTTTCAAACTATTTTTTTCAATTATTGTATATACAATTCAACGAAAAGGTAATGAGTTTATTAGGTCAAACACAATAAACCAATAGATATGATCTGCTCAGTTGAGAAGAACGATCCAATTTTAAGGAAACCATCAGAATTAAGGTTGGGTTAAGAATGAAAGAGTCCTTTCCCATGCGAGCATGGTTGCTTCTTCGTTGTAGGCATCCGTGCGGTCGGGTTCACAGAACCAATGTCCGGTATTGGGATAGGTGTAAAAAGTATAGGGACGCTTCGATTTCTTGAACGCGTTTTCCAACTCTTCAATGTTCGATTCTGGTTCATAGGGATCAAACTCAGAAAAATGCCCAAGGTAAGAGGCTTTCGCTTTAGCGTAATCATCAGGACCGGTGCCGTAATAAACAACGACTTTGCTTATTTGTGTTGGAAGGGTAGTCGAAAGGTCTAACGCCAGGTAAGCACCTAATGAAAAACCAATGACTGAGATTTCCTGATCTGAATTTGGGGCTTGATTATGAATAATTTTTAAAACATTCTCAAGATCAATTCTGGCTTGATCCAGTCTCAATTCATTGCTATACTGTTCGGCTATCTCGATCTGGTCGGTCAGTTTCCCATGGTATAGGTCCGGAGCAAACACAATGAAACCCTCAGATGCTAAATTATCACAGTAGTGCTTGATCGTGTCATTTAATCCCCACCAGGCATGGAGAACCAACACTTTTTTTCCATTATTGTTAAGGGGATTTTTCAAGTATCCCTTGATTTGTGAAATTGCCATACTCTCTCCTTATTATTATCCTATTTTGATTTACATCAAATTTTTGTAAAATTAAAATCTTGTGAGATTGTCTTACACCTAATAGTCTGCAAAATTTTCACAATTTGGAAACAATGATCCTTTCCGTGATTCACCATTTTGCAACAGCACCTGCACCATTGATAAGTCTTTGTCTTCACCATCAAGAGGACTATCAAGTAATGCATCATCCGTTATTTCTGACAGAAAAGTCAGTTTTTTTATCTCGACGTTTTCCCTATGCCCTCGTAATTTTTCTCGCTTATAAAAGTGAACCGGAAGCTTATTCGGGATTTCGTCTCCTCTTATTTCACGGAACAAGCTATTATCAACATTCATCACATGCGCAACGTAATTACACATGGATCTTTGAGAATAACCTCCAGATTGAGTGTACTGATTTTGTGTAATCGGCATGATGTATTGATCCCACAAATTGCGATTTTCAGCAGAGCGATAATCAAAAAAATGACGGATTGCGTCTGTTTTCATATCGGTATTTACTCCGAGTACATGTGTTTATGACGATGAGTATATTGTAACCAATCACCCCGAAACAGTTAAAAGTTATATAAAGTTAATGAATTTTTTAATTCATTATTATCTAAACATAATTATCCTTCCTTGTTCGGTGAATCTTAGTTCATGATAGTATATAAAAATAATAGTTTTACTCCCCATTTGACCAGTTCAAAAACATGCGATTGGGGAGTGATTATTCTGCATGATAAAAATACAATTACCTCTGAAATAATAAACCTTATTAAGGAGATAAAAATGGACTCAAATGTATTGATTGCTGTAATTTTTATATCAGTTGTCGCTGTTGCTATCAGTGTTTCCCGGAGGAAAAAAAATAATTAATTCCTTTAACAATCAATTCTTAAATAAGTATTGAATCATTTCATTCATTTTTTCCCTATTTGGTTAAGTAAAAACCGTTTTTTACTTTGATCAAGCCTGTGAGATTGCTAAACGAAAAGTATCGCTACACGGTATAGCGTTTATGCCAACTCTCAGGAAAGGATAATCGATTGGCATAGACATATCGGATCAATTGACCATGATGCTGGACTTCATGCTCCAGAAGATCGAAAGCCAGTTTAATCTGAATTTCTGATAAATTCTCAAAGTCAATTTCGTTCAAGCGATGAAACGTAGTTTCTAATGCTTCGAGAACCGATTGCTTAACAATCGGCGAAGTCAAGCTACAGGAGAATCCTTTCCAACCACCTTCCTCAATAGCCTTGAAATAGCTTTCACGAGCACCAACGATGCACCACAATTGACCTGAAATTTGATTGGAAGGCAGATTTGGCAAATCAAGGGTCAAGGATTCTTCTTCAAGATGTGTTACCAACTCATGGGTTAATGTAAAAGCACGCAGTAAATTCTCCTTTAATTTCTCGATCATCTTAACCTCTCTCTGATTTAATTTTTAATATCAAGCTGATACCCTAATCGTTCCAAAAGTCCTCGACACAATTCAGTTTTGTACTTAATTGGAGGTTTCTCCGGACCATGTGAGTCGGAACCTGCGCTGACCAGCAGATGATGTTTTTGAGCATATTCCAGATATATCGCTGTCTGTTCAGGCGTATGTTTCGGATGATAGACTTCCAGCCCATCAATCGGGATTTCCTGCCGGAGTTTATCCAACATTTGAACATCATAGGTCACAAATCCGTCTTTGTGCCCAGGGTGGGCAATAAGACACACAGCCCCACTCTGGTGAGCAGCCTCCACCACTGCAGCCAAATCGTTCATAGCAAAAGCACAACCTGCCTCCAGAACGATTCTCCCCGCCGATGGTTGACCAGTTCCATAGCCATGTCTTTTTAATAGAGCAGCCAGTGCATGTGGCTGTTGAGGACTGGGTTGTTCGAGGAGGACATCCAATGCGTTGGGTTCTGAAGGGAATTTGTACCCTTTTTGCTTCAGGTTTTCAAAGACCTCCTGGGTGTTCTCACGTTGACAACGTAACAGATCCTGAGCTAAGTCGTTCAAGGTATTTGGAGGTTGACCAAACCCATAACAAAGGAGATCTGTCATATTATCTAACCCCGACATTTCATCTTTCCCTGACATTCCGTCTTTCCACAGCGTGGTCATTTCAACACCCGCGATTAAAGGTTGGTTTTTGTCAAGACCAAGTTGTCGCAATTCAACAATGGTATCAACCCGATCGTGATCGGTGATTGCTGCCAGGGAAAATTGCTCTTTTACCAAATAATCCAGTAGCGATTTTGGCGTCCATGCGCCATCACTATAGGTGGTATGCAGATGAAGGTCGATGATTGCATCAGATTGGATTCTAAAATTGGAAGGTTTGTTCAAGAAGGAATTCTTTTCAAGAAAGATTTATTTTTAAAATTAGTCTACTTTGATTATATGCATTTCTATCTATTCCTCGAGTGTTACCAAGAATATTTTCTCAATTAATTATTTAATCCCTTACCCTCAATAATATGCTGAATCGATTTCTCAATCCTGGCAACCCGGGTTTTGGATTGTTTGGGTGAAGAGAAATACAACATGTATGCCCTCTGACGGCCAGGGGTTAATGCTTCAAAAGCTGTTTTCAAATCAGGCATTTCGTTAAGGAATTCCTGAAATTCTTCGGGCAGGTTGAATTCTTCTGTTTTCTTGAATTCAACTTTCAATCCAGATTTTTCCACTTCAATTGCTTCTTCAATATACGATTTTAAGATTAGTTCCAGTTTGGCGATTTGCTGAACATTAGTGAAGCGTACCTGGCGAGCAGATTGAACATTCTCCGACTGGATGATGAGGATTTGGATAGAGTCCTTTAGCAAAACTCCTTTGTGGAATAAGATGGCACAATACTCTTTGAAACCATGCATCAAAACAATGTTCTTATTGTCATAGGTGTAACAGGGTACTCCCCATTTCAATTCTTCGGTCAGGTTACAATCCAGGATGATCTCTCTTAATTTTACGAATTCATCACGCCATTTATTTTCTCTGTTTAAGAACGCATCCACCTTGGGATTCAAGTTATTCATTTATTGTTACTCCTTTTACTGCGAAAATCGCTCCAAACCATTTCCTGACAATCTATGACAATTTCCTTCTGGATACAAACTTGACTTATCTAAACCTTAAAATTGCAATTGCATCAACTCATTTTGATGGTATCTCTATATATTTCACATAATTATTTTATTTACAACCAAAAATTTATTGAATACCCAAAAAAACAGGAGAATAACTGAATCTGATCCTTATCAATGGATATGGTTTTATTTTTTATCATTCCATCTGCAATGAAATTTTTATTTTGCTTACTAGCTTAGATTGAAAATATTTTTCAAAATAAATTACGTTAATGAATAAGGAAAGGAAGAATAGAATATCCTGTCCAAAAAATCGGGATCAAGTTGAGCATATAATGTGGAACGAAGGTTAATAGCATTTGATTGGATTTTCGCCAAACCACCAGATGCAAAAAGCCCGAAACACTGGTCAGTATGATAAATATCACACCGAACACCTGATGTGGATCCACAGTAGTGAGAAACTTTGCCCAATACATCGTGTGGATCATGCCAACAAATGATGAAAATAAAACCAGTCCAATCAAACGATAACCCAATTTTGGCTTGGATGGATACAAATCCCAGGCCTCGAAAAGGTAAATCCAGAGCAGTTGTTCAGTGACGGCATTGAGTGGTGCCCAAATCAAGGCTGTTATCAATAGACCAATCGTGCTGCTTTCTAAAAAAATATTTCTAGCGAGGTATGCACATATAAGGCTACTGGTAATAACGCCTACATTAATATAAAAGAAGGTTGTTATACGTTTTGGGAATGGATTCAAGTACCCGGTGGAACGACGGCGCAATTTGACCAGTCCCCATGCCAGACCATAATACAAAAGCATTGGTAAGAGCGCACCAGTTAATCCGTAAAGTTGACCTACGATGACAGGCAATAACAGCGCAATCAGCACGGCTAATCCAAGATCAAGTTTCTTGGGTTGCCATTTCTCAAATCCACCAGAATTTCCATTTGTTTCCATTGAGCTCCTTTGTTCTGGTATTCTACAATCCAGAATAATCTCTCTTGATATTTTTGAACATCCTGTAATTTATCTGCCTGATCTAAGACCGAATCAACCTTTAATTTAATAAGTTCATTTCCTCATCCAGAACCGAAAGTGGAAAATTCAATCTACATCAGCAGCTTAATCGTCAGGAATATACGGGATTAATCCTTTCCGGAATGCTTCTTCCTGCAAGTAACGCGGTAATGTGCGTGCATCCACAATGAAACCATCCACCGAAATCATCCAGGCTATGGGGTGTTCAGGTATCAAACTGGGTAATATCCATTTATTATTGAAATGGTCGATGTGCAACATATCACGAATTTGTTTAGATTTGTTCCCTCCAGTGCTGACAGCAACACCAAACCAACTGCATAACTCATCCGCATTCATATGCGGACTCTGCGATTTATCAAAAAGGAAATTGACAGATCCAATCACATAAACAATTCCACAAGCCCATGATCTTGCTTGTCCCCCCTTCAATAGTGAAGGTCGTTTACGTGCTAAGGCTGCTGTCAGTTCCTGGCATAAAAGAGTATATTCCGCATTCAGTTTTTCTGAACAAAAGGCGTCTGTGAAGGTAGTAATTTCTTGATAGCGTGGTTGCATGATTGTTGGAACGGTTAATTTTTTTGGTTGTTTAGGCATGTGATTTACTTTCTTTAGTTGATAATATGATAAATATTTGTTTAACTAAATAATAAATCATCAATATCATATATTGAACTGCATAAAAATAATACTGCAAATAGCATCATCTCAACAATCCGGGTCCAGTGGGTGTTTTTGTCGGGTATCTACCCGATAAAAACACCTGAACCACTAATAATTAAAAAGATACTGCAAATGTTGCCATTGGGAAAAGAGTTACTTCGGAACTTAAAGCTCTTTGCTTGCATTAATGATATATATTTACACACGTGTAAACAACTCATTCCGCGATTTGCCGGTAGATATCACTTTTTTAGCTTGTCCACCAATTAAAAGATCCGCAGGGATGCCGAGACCAGCATGTAACCGCTGAATCATTGGCAGAGAAAGTCCACGTTTGCGGTTTAATACTTCTGAAACGCGTTCTTTGCTGCCAAGGTATTCAATCATATCAGAGCGGCTCAACCCGCGGCTTTCCATATAATATTCGAGCACCTGAACCGGGTCATCCGGCTTAGGGATTGGAAAGTGTTTGGCTTCATAGGCTTCAACCAATGTCACCAGCACATCCATTCGATTGCCTTCGGGTGTGCCAGCCTGAGATTCAAATAGACTCTCGATTTCTTTCATTGCTGTTTGATAATCGGCTTCACTGTGAATGGGTTTAATTTCCATTTTTATTCTCCTCAAATTGTTGTTACATCGATTTGGTCATATTCGTTATGAGTTCCTACGAAGCGGATGTAAACCACTGCATGTTGATAAACAACTACCACCACAATTCGGTAATGATTTCCTTTGATGTTGAACACAATTCTGTTATTGGCAATAATACTGGCATTCTTATAAACTGCTTTGATGTCGGCAGGAGTTTTCCAGGTTGCTTGTTCAACATCACGAAACCATGCCTGTAGAGGAATAATTGTGTCTGGGTGCTTTTCCCAGAATTCACGAAGAATACGTCGACTGATTATCCTCATGAAAAGATTATATCATTAAGTTACCAAAATGGTAACAACTATTTTCATCCGATCTTATATCCCTTTGCCTGCTTGACAGGCCTGAACTTAAACCCATTCATCCAACTCCGTCCGCTCTGGAAAATAAATAAAGATTTCTCAGATTTTCGAATTTTATTCTAATTCTTTTAGAGCGTGTTCCAATAAACTAATGTCATTAAAATCTGGATTTTGAACTAATATAACCTCAAAAATTGAATACTGGGGCATTTCTGAACCATTAATCCATTTGGTGTTTTTTAGCAACTTCCAGTACTTCTCTTGTATGTCTTTCGTTTGACCTAAAAGCCATGCCTCAAATCTTATATGATTGTGATTGAAAACCAAACCAAGTTTTAATTTTTTTTCCTTAAAAAATTATTGGAAAGATAAAAATATGTATAGTCCATATAGCCATGAAAAACATTTCCGACAGAATATGTATCCCCTAAATCTTTAGAAAATCCGCTTTCGAGGCTGAAACCCCTAAGGCGGGGCGAATACCTCTGCCCGTCCGCTGTGCGCAATATTGGGCAGAACGGCATAACCGTATCTAATTTTGTTCACGACTTAACCGAGCCAGGCCCCATATCTTGATGATGACAAGAACCACAACTGCCAGAAAAACAATCATTAATCCTATAGTGGGTAAATCCATTTTCATGCTGGGCAATGCCAACCAGATTGACCAATTCATAGAAGTATGCACCAACAGGGCTGCCAAAACACTACCGTTGGTATTATTGTAAATCCAGGTGAATATGATAGATGTCAGGGAAATGACTACTAATAGCGCCAAAAAGACAACGAGATTGTCTGTCATGAACCTGCCAGGAATAAAAACGGCTGGCAGATGCCATAGCCACCAGAAAAAGCCCAGTATTACACTGGAAGTCAGAGCGTTGAAGCGAGATTGTAAACGTGGTAACGCGAACCCCCGCCAGCCAAACTCTTCCTGGAGAGGACCACCGGTGAATAAGATAACGAAAAAGGCAATCAAGGCATAGGGTGGATTGGAAATTATTGATAGATCCAACGGCCTTACACCCGCCAATATCGAGGCAAAAATGGATCCACTAAAGATACCAAACGGAAGAAGCAAGATTGCAACAAGCCAGATTTTCTTGAACCGAAAGTCTACCCCCCGTTTCAAGAGTTGGACAACGCCTTTTCCACCCTGTTTGAGAAAAGTTAGCAGCAATGCGGCAAATAATGGGCCAAAGGCAGCTGGGTTGAGGGGGCCGGTAATGAAATTCACCACCCCCGTAGGCAAGGCGACACCATTTGCAATCAAAGCATTGGGTATCCAGAATATCCAAGAAAAAGCGCAGGCAATTACAAAGTACCACCACAAATTTTTGTTATCATCAATTTGGACAGTCATTACATTCTCTCCTGTTTTTGTTCTGCCCAACTACGTTTTATACAGCCATCTGTATAAATTCCTGATAGTTTATCTTATACAGACAAACGATTGTAAATTACTTTGTATACCTCAAAAATTATACATATTTTTCGAAAATAGGAAAGCAAATTGACTCAGCCAACCCAGGGCAAAAAACTGCTTGAACAAATGACCGACCAAATTCGAGTGAAACAAGACTCATTCCTTAAGAAAAAAATACTTTTTCCAGATCATACTCTCTTTGCAACATCTCTGATTCTTAAATTAAAAGCTGATGAAGAAACTTTAAATAAGTATATGAAAAGCAATTAATAAATTTTGAGAGTATACAGACATACACCCTATACTAGCTATTTTCCATCGCGAATCAAAAGCACCTTCCAATTAGGAAAGCGCTTTTTCCTTCGAATTTACCATTATGCCTGTATTACAGGTCTGATTTTTTACCCATACACGCGACTCGATCCGCGGCTTGACGATAGACGTTGCTTTATAATCTGGCTTGCCAACCAAAAGATCAGCGGGGATACCGAAGCCAGCATGCAATCGCAGAATCATCAGAAGAGAGTCCTCGTTTGCGGTTGAGCACTTCTGAAACCCGCTCCTTGTCGCCCAAGCAGGCTATCAAATCGGAATGGCTCAGCCCACGGTTTTCCATGTAAGACCAGTACCTGTACCAGATCATCCGGCTTGGGGATCGGAATGGTTTTTGCTTCATATGCCTCAATCAGAGTCACAAGCACATCCATCCGGTCGCGTTCGGATGTGCCGGGTTGAGATTCTATCAGTTTCTCTATTTCATTCAATGTGGCTTGATTGTCGACTTCACTACGCATAGGTTTGATTTCTATTTTCCCCTTGACAACTCCTTCGCTTCGCGTTATATTGTGTATATACGATATATACAGTTTGGAAGGAGTGATGGGTGCAATGAAAATTCTATCCGTTCAGAACCTGAATAAGCACTACCCCAAGTTCGACCTCAAAAACGTCTCTTTCAGCCTCGAACAGGGTTATATCATGGGCTTCATCGGACGCAATGGCGCGGGCAAGACCACCACCATCAAATCCATTCTGCGCCTTGTCCACCCCGATTCAGGGACTGTCACCGTGCTTGGCAAGGATTTCGCTGCCGAAGAATTTGCCTGCAAACAACAGATTGGACTAGTGCTTGGCCAGGTGTCCTATTATCCAACGAAAAAAATTAAGGTCATCGCAGACGTCACCCGCCGTTTTTACCCCGAGTGGGACGCCAATGCCTTCATCAGCTACCTCAAACGGTTTGACCTCGACCCTGACAAGATCGTTAAGGAACTTTCTGACGGTATGCGCGTCAAGTTCGCGCTTGCCCTGGCACTTTCACACAACGCACGTCTCCTGATCCTCGACGAGCCCACCAGCGGCCTGGATCCTGTCTCGCGGGACGATTTGCTTGAACTTTTCCAGGAACTGATCGAGAACAGCGAACGCAGTATCCTCTTCTCGACGCAGATCACCTCCGATCTCGAAAAGTGTGCCGATTTCATAACCTACATCAAAAAGGGAGAGATCATCGCCAGCACCTCCAAAGATGATCTGGTAAATTCTTACAAGATAGTCAAAGGCACCAGGGCACAGCTCACCGAAACTCTTCTGCCCCAACTGATCGGCTGCAAGAAGAATGACTTTGGTTTCACCGCTCTCTTGCGCACAGCTGACCTACCCTGCGCAGACGGGTTGGAGATCGCCCCTTCGGACCTCGAATCCATCATGATCCACATTGAGAAGGAATAAAGAATTATGAAAGCTCTGTTATTTAAAGAAATCAAACTGGCGATGCATCCGACCACCTACCTGTTTATGGCGATTGGAGCGATGCTGATGATACCCTCTTATCCCTATTATGTGGCTTTTGTCTACACCTGCCTGGGAATTTTCTTCATTTTCCTGTCTGCCAGAGAAAATAAGGATACCTTTTTCACCGCCTCCCTACCGGTTAGAAAAAGCGATGTGGTTAAATCCCGTGTCTTCACTGTTGCCATCGTCGAACTGCTGCAACTCGCGATCGGCATCCCCTTTGCCATCATCGGCATCCGCATCAACCCCAACGCCGCTGGCAACTTGGCCGGGATTGAAGCCAACATGGCATTCTTCGGTATGGTTTTGATCATGTTTGCTCTCTTCAACGCCATCTATCTTCCGCTTTTCTACAAGACTGCCGTCAAAGTGGGTGCCCCACTGGTTTTCGCCAGTATCGCCGTGACCATTTATGTAGTCGCTGTTGAGTTCGCTGTGCAGATGATTCCTTTCCTAAAAACACATTTGGATACCACCGATCCGGGGATGGCGATGTATCAATTCCCCATCTTGATCGCGGGCATGCTTATCTTCGCTCTGGCGCTGTGGTTGACCTATCGCAAATCAGTGACCAACTTCGAAAAAGTGGACTTGTAAACCCGCATGGATATTGTTATTTCCAATACCTCCGGGGATCCGATCTATCAGCAGATCTTTGAGCAGATCAGCGCGCAGATCATCAAAGGCCTGCTGCCCAGTGACACTTGCCTGCCGCCCATCCGGACGGTTGCCAAAGAGCTGCGCATCAGCGTGATCACGGTCAAACGCGCCTGGGAAGAATTGGAACATGCCGGCCTGATTTACACCATGGCCGGCAAAGGTTGTTTCGTCTCTCCTTTGCAGCCAAACGCCCTGGACGCCAAGCGCAGCCAGCTGGCTGGTGAAAAACTCGCCAAAGACATGGAGTATTACAAAACCCTCGGCATTTCTCTCGAAGAGATCATCGAGATGATCAATAAAAACTATGATAAGGGTTGATTTTTTTAGTTATCAAAAAACCTTATCCTCACAAAGGCGTGACCAATTTCGCATCAAACAATACTAGTATTCCACATGAATATAAATCAAAAACGCCTTCCAACCAGGAAGGCGCTTTTTCCTCCGAACTTACATCTCTATGCCTGCATCACCGGCCTAAATTTATATCCATAAATAATGATCCCACGATCATCCATATCGGTACGGATTTTACGGGTCACCATTTCGACCGGCATGCCAATTTCGACTCCCTGGTCACCTAGATCGGTTAATTGAGCTGTTACCACCGGACCTTCTTCCAGCTGCACCAATGCCATGGTGTAGGGTGCGGATTGTTCATACCCAATAGGTGTGCTGGTCTTATCGTGAAGTATTAATCCTTGCTCTGGTTGTTGAAGGTAAAATGTATTTTAGTTTTAATGTCGCAAAAGTGATAAATATAGTTTAGACGGTAATGAAAAGGTTATGTAGGATTTACGGAATCTATAATTTTATATAGTTAATAAAAAAACTAAGAATCAAAATAATTGCATAGTTAAATTGTTATATCTATTTTTACCGTTATCATTCAAAAATGATTAAAATTTTTAATAGCAAAAGATTAATTCAAAATCATCGGCTGGATAGGGATTGTGGATCTTATCTTTATCTGAATCTCATCGTAGATTGCAATGTCTATTCCTTCGGCAACTTCTAAAGTTACTGCAAGACCATATTTAATGGGTTCAAGGAGATCTGCAGCATCTTTCCGACAGTTTATCTTGATAATTAAACTAGTGTCATCCATTATCGGTAAAGCTTTAGTACCTTCAAATACTTCATGTTGAATGGTTCCACGTCGAACTGATAACCAATCTGCGTTTTTTCGTTCTGGAGTTATTTTTACTCCTTCAACTTCGAACCATAAACTCGCTGCGCGATAAATCTGTGTACTTGAAACAACTGGTGACAACCATGCCAGTGTAATTGTAAGTCTTCGATAATCCCTGCGGGCTGATAAAGTTGTCGGAATGGGTAAAGTATATTTATGTGCTTCTCCGTCGGCAAGTTGACCTATTCCGAGAAGTGTTGCTCTCTGCTCTGAGCAAGTTAAAGCCCGATAAGGCTCTGGGATTCCATATCCCAACCATTGGCTTATCCGATTTCGGATTTGATGCCTATTTTCCGTTGTCTGAAGAATAATACTAAGACGTTCTCCAGCATCACCCCAAGAACAACTATGAGCAATTAATGTTTTAACCAATGGCGTGGTGAATAAATTAACATCATTATCTGGTGCTTGGTCTTCAAATACGTTAGTTATCGTATCATAACATTCTGAACCAAATCTTGTGATTAACGCAGCAGCATTACTTGTTCCACAGCTGAAAGCTGTCTTATTTAAATCACCAGGATGTGGACTCGGAGAAGCTGCTTTTATACCTGGAGCGGATAATCTAGGTGAGATGGAAAAAACTTTCTCTTTATCAGCTTCAATCTTCTCAATTAATGAAATACGACCCCCATTAAATAACAAATCGGGTTTGATCGCCCTTCTATAACCACTGCCAAAAGCCGAAATTGGGCTAGGTAAAATATTTTGGAAAAAGTTTGTTGTTGAACTATCATTATTTACCAACTCACTACTGTCAAAATTTAATGCTCCAACAGCGATACTATTAATGCTCTCACTCGGAGAAATAATTTTTCTGTTTCGAGACTCATTAAAAAGTGTGCTAACAACTATAGCTTCTCGTTCATCTATTGCTAATGCATCGAATTCATCATTTGGTATTCCGGTTGCGATATCATCATTATGGTTACCTGCACTTATTACAAACAAAACGTTATATTTTACACTCAGCCAATCTAAAAGCCGGGCTAAAGGGCTTAAAGAATGAGTGAATTGTCTCGCAGGATCACCAATTGAGAAATTTATGATTCGAATAGTAGGTGCAATACCACCACTTTGGCCATCACCCTCAAAAATTCGACGAATACTCCGATGAATATGGTCAACGATAAGAACAGTATCAGGTATCCATTCTGGTTTTGGAGGAGTAATCCAAGGTTTAGGTTTCATTATTGGTCTAATATACACAGGCCGGGAGAGAGGGTTTGATGAACTTTCACCTAGATCACCATGAATAATCATTGAAGCCATGGCAGTTCCATGAATTCTTTCTGACGCTGTATAGAATGATGCATAATCGTCTGGATCATCGATAATAAGCCGATCTCGAAGCAGATGATGATTAGCAAGAGGAAGTCCATCTAAAATCGCTATAATTGGCTCTTCATCAGGTAAAGCAGCCTGTTCACCTTCAAATTCTAATAATTCTATTTCATCAGGTTGTTTTTCGGTTGCCATTTGACCGATTGGATGGAAAAACATGATGCTATCACACTTGATTAGATCAACATCTGTATCAGCTAATAATTGGTGAGCAGTGTTAGCAGGAATCTCTGCAAGTAGAGCATGATAAGTAATTTCTTCAATTTTACATTCACTTACGATAATTCCACCAAGTTGTTCAACGAGGTCCGTTACTTGTACTACTGCATTTCTACGTTTTCCATCATTATTTCGAAACCACAATTCTATTTCGAATCGAATTGGCTGATTCCCAATTATCTGAAGTCTTTCCTCCCATTCAGCAAGTAACCCTGTTTCCTCAATTCTATCTTGAACACTCCACCGCCTAATACCTTTTAAAGATAAGAAAACTTCTCTAAACCTAGTAAAACCTCGGTCAAAAGCCATATTCTCATCATCTCGATATCGGTTCCAAAGAGAAAGCATCTCATTGAGTGCTTGTTGGTTTGTCATGATTAAATAAAGCCGTCCACTGAGGGGTTTACTTTCATTACTTCTATCGAAGAAATCACTATCAGGTGTGATCTCATCAGTATCAATCTCACCCATCCATTCAAGACCGGGGATTCTTCTGACGGCTCTTACAAAATTCTCTATACTTCCAATGGTTTCAATAACGAGAACCTGATCTGAGTCAGCACCAGTAGCATTACGCTGAAATTCTAATCGTCGTGCAGCAACCTCAGCTTGAAGACGTGAGAAAATTGGAGTTAGACGCTGTCCCTGTCTGTTGTGGGATGGTCGATGTACTGGGTGAGGAAATGGTTTCGGCTTTGTTCTGTCGACAGTTTCTGGTGTTGGAAAAAGCAATAAAGGGAGTTCTGACATTATTCGTCACCTCCATTTTGTTGTTTTGTCTTGACAGTTCTTGAATTCCAATTCTTAAGTGTAATAGTTACTATGTTCTTCATATTAGAATTGGGTTGTTCGAGTACGTATCGACGAAAAATACTAGTACCGAATTCTTCAACCTCAGCGAAATTTAGACCATAAAGCCGTTTAGAAAGTGTTTCAGGAGAATAGCCCAAAGGTATATTTATTCGACGCTCAAAGGAAGCAAACCATTCAGATAAACGGGAAAGTGTAGGTGCAGGTAAGGTCATCCGAACTTGGAATCTTCTCCAAACAGCTCTGTCTAGGAGTTCTGAATGATTGGTTGCTCCAATTACGACCACATGACTGGGTAAAGAATCTATTTGAATCAACAAAGAACTGACAATTCGCTTAATCTCACCTGTTTCGTGTCTATCCCCTCGTTCCTTTCCAAGTGTTTCGAATTCGTCAAAGAATAGTACGCATTTTCTTGTACTTGCATACTCAATCAGTTTTCGAAGACGAACTGCTGTTTCACCTAAGTATGCACCAACAACACCATCGTACCTAACAATTAATAATGGGACCATAAGCGCACTTGCAAAAGCTTCAGCTAATGATGTTTTGCCATTTCCGGGTGGACCAATGAGTAATATTCGATTTCGGGGTTCTAAGTTGTAGGATCGAAGGAGGTCAACCCTGTATTGTTCAGTAACAACTTCTTGAGAAATTTCTTTAACTATTTTTGGAAGTATTAAATCGTTAAAAGTTCGCTTTGGCATGATTTCAAGAACGAGATTGGATATTCGATGATCTATTATTGAATTACCATTCATTGGAACTTTTTCTGCTGGCATATCACTAATCAAATCGTTCAATGAATTAGCTAATACAGTATGTTTTTTTGCTCGTTCCTCAGCGATAATGGCTTCAACGACTTTACGAAATCGCGATTTGTCTCCAACAATTCCTAATTTAACAAGATCTAAGAGTAGATCAGCTCTAGTCATCATTAACTCCGAATAAAAATAAAACAATCATAATCAATCGATTTATTTTTTAAAATTTTTATTAATTTGTTTTATTTTTAACTTTTACAATGTAATTATGCCATAATTATTTAAAAAATTCGCCTTCTAATTGGAATGAGGTTAAATTTCCCTAATGTAATAAATCCGTTTGCATTATCAGCCATTCCTTTCAGTTTTCCACAATAATTCTCTGTACGTGCATATCACTGTGTATCTTGTGGAGACCATATCAATAGGTAAACCAACCTGCAATTCTTGGACAACATGATTAGTCAGGTAGGTCTTGGACTATTTAACAAAAAAAACGCCTTCCCGGTTGGAAGGCGCTTCTTCCTACGAACTTACAGCTTTATGCCTGCATCACCGGTCTAAATTTATATCCATAAATAATGATCCCACGATCATCCATATCGGTGCGGATTTTACGGGTAACCATTTACTTTTACGACACAGTAACATAAATTAAATCCGTCCCATTTCCTTGCGCAGTATCTGTTGGTGCTAATTGTTACCACTCTTGAAAACTCATCCCTAACCGATGTATTGTCGACACTTCTGATTCATACATCGCCATACGATTATAATTTTCAACCATTGACCTCATTAATACCATCATCGCTGGTAAATGACTATAAATCTCTATTTCAATAGATTGGGTTAACGCTTCTTGTGAACCGGTTTTCGATCCTGAAAATTTAGATATCTTACCTGGAATTGCCCCTATAAACTTTTTAGATTGTTTGGCAAACCCGTTTAGCACATTTGTTTGGCTGGTAACTTTTGGAATACGAATGGCTTGTGGGAGGGAGACAATCCAATTTTCCGGTTTCTGAGCTAAATTGAATAGATTTTCCCGTTGCATTTCAAAGACATCGCACTCATCTATACCTGATTTTAGCCATTGATAAACATTGGTCAGACGTTTCAACCCAAATTGTTCCTGTAAACTTGGGTGAAAATAGTGGCAGGATTTGAGGTCTCTTATCTACCTTAAATCATCAAAAATGGCCTTATCCCATATTCTACTTATTCTTGGGCTGGTCAATAGAGATAGCCGCTTCATCCGGAGGAGGACTGGTTTTCTATTTTGATACTTTAAATATGCAAAACTAGATGGAGATACCTAATTCCAGACTAATTATAATCAAACATGACATTTGTTCGGTAATATTGTGAATAACATCAAAAAACCTGCCAAAAACCTGCCAAATAGCATAATTTAACCCAAAAACCTGCACATTTATACAGGTAGAATTATTGTTCTATATCTGATACCATCATTCTAGCGGTGTACAAAGGCCCCGTTTTTTCTTACCCGCACTCAGGGTCGCAATAAGTTTGGGCTAACAACACTCACCCGCGCCACGCATAGACGTTTTCAGTCTCTAAAATAGAATGGCCCTTAGAGGTCCAGGGTGTCGCACCGCAATTTTATGTGGCAGAAAAGGACAAATTTATGGCAAAACGAATTCATGCCAACGGACAAGCATCCGTTCAGGCACGTTATAACATTACAGGGGGTTGCGATACCGATAAAAACATCATTGTCGCAGCCATATATCATGCAGAGACAGGTAGCTTAGAGGCAAAAGAGTTCCGACAGCATCAAGCAGATGCTCTTCGCGCTGCCGAATGGTTCAGGTCTCATCAGGTGGAACTTGTCATCATTGAAAGTACCGCCAATTACCATATGCTCTACTATGACACATTACGAGAGGAGGGCATAAATATTTCCGTTATCAACCCGATCGTAGTTAAGGCGTTACTACGAGTGGAAGGAAAATCTGATAAAGGGGATGCAATGACTTTAGCTCGTTTAGCTGCTAATTTTGACCTGAAGACTTCCAACATGCCTGATAGTCAACAGCGAGAACTACGGCTGCTCTTCAAACGGATTGACAGTTGGAAACAACAAAGAACCCAGGTAACCAACCGTGCCAATGGAATTCTAACTGGTCACGGCTTTACTGTGTTTCGCCTGGTAACATTGAATACACCAGCGGGTCTTCGGATCTTACAAGCCATCATTGATCGTCGAACCCCTGAAGAAATAGCTGCTTTACATCGAAATCGAAATAAGCGTCCAGAAATCGAAAAATGTGCTGCTGTACCATTACCAGATTACATGTTTCCATATCTGGCGGAGGTGATAGAAGATGTAAATATGCTCAATAATCGCATAATTCAAGCTGAGCATGAGATATTAGATAAAATATCCTCATGCCATCTGGAAAAACAAGTGGAATTGATGAGTACAGTTTCAGGAGTAACTTCAATGCTCGCATTGCGGATCATTGCTGAATTAGGAGCAAATTATCATCAACGCTACTGTACTGCTGAGGCATTCTCAAAAGCAATTGGTGTAGTCCCTGCGAATGAGGTTTCTGGTGGTAAATTACTAAAACGTCGATCATCTCATGGAAATTCAAGGGTCAAATTTCATCTTCTCTCAGCTGCGAAAGCTTTTGCCATTCACGGGAAAGGTCCATTAAAAGCTTGGTTTGATCAATATCGAGGACGAGTACATTACTATAAAGCAACTTCAGCCTTAGCCCGGCGAATTGCGGAGGCACTTTGGTGGGTCATGGTGAAAAATGAGCCGTATCGCCATTGGCATGATCCCTATACAGTTGAGAAACCAGAACCTGTTTTAATCAATAATCGCCTTATCGATCTTGAAACTGGAGAAGTGCTTGAAAGTTTTGTCGAAGATTGTTAATCTAGTAGAATGAAGATGAATCAGAGTTCGAGTTAGGTGAGATAACACGGCAAAAACGAATATCATTTTGCGTGGCCCGCAACGGCGCGACCAGCTTATTTCGGTGGAATTTACTTCGTATCCATTTTTTTGCGGAAATCCAGATTTCTGCGTTGGGAGTTAACCCGTATACAAAACCGATGATACTGATCAAAAAAATGAGTAATGACGCGGCGGTAAAGATTGGACCCGAAGTTCCCTCACTTCCACTGGTTCTGACCTCGTTAAATAACGATTTATCCAGTGCCTGGGCTGGAATGCCAATTAAACAAGTGAAAACAATCAATACCAGGAACCATGTTAAGCAGCCTCGACCAAGTGAAGAGAGTCCGCCGCGTGGCTTGGGGGGTAGTTGTTGTAGCCCTGCATTCAAATGGGCTTGGGCGGTTTCTTTATTAGGAAATGAGTCAGCCAAAGCCAATTGCAATTTATTTATCCGATTCCACAGAGAAGTCTCCGCCTGGCTCAACCCTTTTAGCTGGCCTTTAATCTTGCGGTCGGCCTTTTGGCGTTGCAAGGATCGGATTTCGGCCTGGATACTTGCAAGTTGAATTTACAAAGATGATATTTCCTGCCCAAGCTGCAATCGTTTTAATTCACTTTGTGTCACCTGGGTGCTTTCCCGAATCGTCGATTGGGTTTGCGCACCGGAATCCTGGATGGATTTGGTCACTTGCTCCATTAATTTGAGGGCAACATAGCCATCGCCACGCTTAACCATCAAGTTAGCCCCACAAAATGCACAATTGAAATTATCCAATTCGGGTGGTACTTTAATCGGCGCACCACAAGAAGCACAATTGATGGTTACAATTTCCAATATTTCTCCTTTTTGCCCGTCAATCAATCTAATTTGTTATTCAACCTCTGGAGCAAGCGGGGGGCATCTAACTTAATCTTCAAATCGGTTGTCCGACTGCTGATAGGTGAATATATCGTTTGCTTCAAGAGCAAAATCTGGCGGACAAAGTCATCAAGCACTGAATCCGACCACGAGGTAGATTGCGCTATCCCGAAAGTGAACTCGCGGTGTTGCACGGCCTTTTTGCTTTTACGACACAGTAACATAAATTAAATCAGTCCCATTTCCTTGAGCATTATCTGTTGGTGCTAATTGTTGCCACTCTTGGAAACTCATCCCTAACCGATGTATTGTCGACACTTCTGATTCATACATCGTCATACGATTATAATTTTCAACCATTGACCCCATTAATACCATCATCGCTGGTAAATGACTATAAATCTCCATTTCAATTGATTGGGTTAACGCTTCTTGTGAACCGGTTTTCGATCCTGAAAATTTAGATATCTTACCTGGAATTGCCCCTATAAACTTTTTAGATTGTTTGGCAAACCCGTTCAGCACATTTGTTTGGCTGGCAACTTTTGGAATACGAATGGCTTGTGGGAGGGAGACAATCCAATTTTCCGGTTTCTGAGCCAAATTGAATAAATTTTCCCGTTGCATGTCAAAAATATCGTTCTCATCTACACCTGGTTTTAACCATTGATAAACTTTAGTCAGATGTTTCAACCCAACTTGTTCCTTTACACTTGGGTGTAAATAAGCAGCTGGGTTAGAAGTCAACAATGTGTTGATGTGCTTTTCAAAACGAGGTCGAAGTACAACCGCGCTTTCTTGCAGGCGGCGTCGAGCAGTATCAAGTTCTTCTAATTCAAGGTAACAACGAACTTCAGTAATATAGGCCAAGCACAATGTCGTAAGGTATTCATCCGCTACCTGGCTACCATTGCCAATTTCTATATCCGTAAGTTTGGTATAGTGATGTTCTGCCTCCAAAAAACGGTTAATGGCTTGCATAGCACTCATTTTGCGGGTTTCAGAGTTAGTCATCGTAAAAGCGTTAAAGGCTAAATCAAGGGCAGCTCGAAAGTTAGCATAAAAAGACAAATCAATTTTATAATCAATGGCTTGAAGAACTTCCTGGGCTTGTTCAAGTTGGTGTTCAATGTCACCTAAACGTTTTAGAACTATAGCAAAGCCCATTGTTGAAACTGCCAAATTTAGAATACTGGCTACATTGCTCAGATTACTGACCACATTACTAAGATTATTTGCTGCAGCGTTCACTGATGAAAGAACCGAAGAATTTGATAAGACCGAATCGCTTTTCACGTTCTCTCGCAACCAGGCAACAACTTGTTTCGACCCTATCTCTCGCACTACCCCGCCTACACGTTCATAAGTTCCATTTGATAAACCTTGTGCAATCTGTACTGGAATATTAAAAGTGGCATCAATTGTAGTCATTGATTCTTCTCCAAATTTGACTTAACATAAATTGAAAAACAAAAAAAACGAGATATTCAACCAGACCAACTATTAATTTTCCGGACTCATGGTACGCTGAAATTATAACGTATAGCTAACCAAGAGAAGTAGGCTATGACGAGATTATACTTGGTTACTTCAAAAAGTAAGCTGCAACCAAAGCTTACAATTACCAAACACCTTCTCTAATTAGAACAAACTGTCAATAGGCAATCCATCAGCTCCTAACAAAAACCGCCCTTCAGAAACAGAGGACGGTTTAATCTTCAATATGTAGGATTTTATAATTTTAACCCATCACAGGCCTAAACTTATACCCGTAAATAATAATCCCCCGGTCGTCCATATCGGTACGGATTTTACGGGTCACCATTTCGACCGGCATGCCAATTTCGACTCCCTGGTCACCCAGATCGGTTAATTGAGCTGTCACGACCGGACCTTCTTCCAGCTGCACCAATGCCATGGTGTAAGGAGCGGATTGTTCATACCCAACCGGCGCGCTGGTCATTTGTGTAAAGCTATAGACCTGACCGCGACCGCTGAATGAAAATTGTGTTTTCGCTTCTCCACCACAATAGGGGCAAACATCGCGGGGGGGGAAAATTTTAGAACTACAATGGGGACAAACTTCACCCATTAATGCGTATCGTTGTTTCTTTAATCTCCAGTGACGTGGTACTTCCATTTCCTTTTACTCCTTTTCATCTTCTGATGATCTATGCCAGTTTACTCTTCCAGGGTTGGCGGGTGTTTTTGGGCGGATAATTATCCGCCCAAAAACACCCTAACCCATAATAATTGTTAATAATTCGATCTATGCCAGTTTAATCGTTAACTTCTATCAAATCCTATCAAAACTACCTAATTTTCTATCTTCTTAGTTATTTTTAATGATCAGCATGGTCTGGGTATTGTTGGCGTATACGTGCCCGCAAAAAAAACAGTGCCAAGATAGCTGCTTGCATTCAGCCGCATCGGCCTCAAACGCGTTGTTATTTGACCCGCTACTCATACTCCTCGCCAAACCGTATGGCGTTACCGTAGGGATCGTTGACCTGCATTTCATACATTCCCCAAGGCTGTTTTGTTAACTCGTAAGCAAAGGGCGCATCTTTAGCCTTGTATTCTTTGAATTGGGCGTCGATGTTTTCTACTCGGATGTAGCAACTGCTTTGACCTCCGATCGATTTTGCTTCCGCTTCGGTTGATGCTTTCCAGAAGTGAATTTCGGCGTTTCCACGTTTGACGATAAGGTGGTTGAATTCGGGAATCTTCTCGGCGATCTCAAAATTGAGAATAAATTCAAAGAATTCCGCAGTCTTCTCGATATCGCCGGTCGGCAATTGTGGGATAGCTTGACTTAGTATGGCGTTGCTCATTACTGTTCCTTTCGGCCACATAACAGATGTTAAGCAGGCATCCTTTCCAAAACATGAGTCACTGCCGTGGAGGCGGGACCACCCAGACTCTGCACCAGTGCCAGGCGGGCATTGGAAATCTGGTTTTCTCCCGCTTCCCCACGTAATTGCATCACGGCTTCAACCAGTTGGTAAGCTCCTGTCGCACCTAATGGATACCCGCGTGCTTTCAAGCCGCCCATGGTGTTGATGGGTAAATCACCTTTCAGGGTCAATTTATCTCCCAACGCCAGTTTCCAACCCTCCCCGCGGGCTGCAAAACCAGCCGCTTCCAATGAAAGCATCCCGTAAATACTGAAGGCATCGTGCAACTCAAACAGATCAACATCGCTGGGTAATATTCCAGCCTGGGAGCAGGCATTTTCTACCGATACACCGGCTGCCCGGAATGCGAGCGGATCAGGTCGGTCGTGTAACGCCAATGTGTCAATTGCCACATCTGATCCGATGATGCGAACCAATGGGTGACCTACCTGGCTGGCGATTTCGGATGTGGTCAAGATCAGAGCAGCGGCACCATCTGCGTAGGGAGCAATATCGAACATATTCAAAGGGGAAGCGATCATTCCAGCTTTTTCATATACTTCCGCTTTGATTGCTTTGCGGAACATGGCATTGGGATTGTTGACAGCATTAATATGTCCGATCAATGGGAATGCCCCGAATGCCATCCGATCCGCTTTGGGATTTTCGTACAAATAGCGCTTCATCAGCAATCCCGCCTGGCTGGTGAGCGTCTGACCGGCATAAACTTCGTAGTCATAATCCATCACCAACTTGGTGGGTTCATCCATGCTGTCACCAGAAAGATCGGTATATTTTTCCATCCCCAGTGCCATGGCAATATCAACCCAACCAGACGCGACCGCCATGTATGCCATCCGGAATGCTGCAGCAGCGGATGCTTCACCAGCTTCCACGCTGTAAGCTTCTATTCCTTCCATATATGTATTGTCAGTGACCAATGCACCCAGGTTTGCCTGGTGAGATGCCACCGAGGCGATTAAATTTCCAATATAAAGTGCTTCCGGGATTAATCCTCCCGCATCTTTTTTGGCAGCCTGTACTGCTCTGGCAGAGATATTGCGTAAAGAAAGTTCCCAGTGTTCGCCCACCGGGGTCTGTCCTATTCCTGCAATTACAACTTCCCGCATGGATCCTCCCTTACCGCATTGTCAATTTTCCGCGTAAACGCGTATAAGTGGCATAATCAATCTCGGTTCGACGGGCAATATAATCCTGTGTTTTCAGGGCTTTGTCACGGCGTTCCAAAATTCGATCGGTTACGGTGATGTCCATGGCATCCGATCCAGCACCGGAACCAAAGGAGACCAACAGAATACGGTCACCAGCTTCGGCTTCGTCCAGAATGGCAGTCAGGCCGATAATGGCAGCACCAGCATAGGTGTTTCCAATCACTGGTGATAATAATCCGGTTTTATATTGATCTTTTGTGAACCCTAACATACCAGCGACACGTTGAGGAAATTTTGTGTTTGGTTGGTGAAAGACGGCATTTTTATAATCCGCTGCAGTGGTGTTCATGGCCTGCATCATATGTTTCCCGGCTTCGGTGATGTGTTTGAAATAAGCCGGGTCGCCAGTAAAGCGCTGCCCATGCTCCGGATAATGTTGTTCTGGTCTTCGCCAAAAATCCGGTGTGTCAGTAACAAAGGAGAAGGTGGCATTGATGACCGCCACTGCTTCCTCTGCGGGGCTCAAAATGAATGCGGCACCCCCAGCAGCTGCTGTATATTCCAGTGCATCTCCAGGTCGACCCTGCGCTGTATCCATACCAATCGCCAGCGCATATTTTGCCATACCAGATCCCACCAGACCAATCGCTGCTACCATTGCTTCTGTTCCTGCTTTGCAGGCAAATTCCCAGTCACCGGCTTGAATGTGGGGCGAGCATCCGATTGCTTCTCCTACGATGGTTGAGGAAGGTTTGACCGCATAAGGATGGGATTCACTCCCAATCCATACCGCGCGAATTTCTTTGGGATCGATGGCAGCCCGTTTCAACGCGTTACGGGAAGCTTCGATCGACATGGTGATGGTATCTTCATCCATCCCCGGTACTGCTTTTTCTTTGATCGGCAAGCCTTCGCCATCTCCGCCTTTCCATAATCTTGCAACTTCCGTGGCTGGTAATCGGTAACGGGGGACATAAGCCCCATACCCGATGATACCAACCGGGTTTCTGGGTTTTAACAAAATTGGATCGGTAGCATAATCATTCATCATTAATTTATTTTCTCCATTCTGCTAATATTTTCTGGGCGCGTTCCACCCGTACATTTTTTTCCTGAGCCAGTTGAGCAGCCAGTCGGGGAATTTCATCGCCATCAGCACCGGCTGTGATCGCCACCTGGCGAGCATGCAGGCTCATATGTCCCCGTTGAATACCCTCCGTAGACAATGCCCGTAATGCTGCAAGATTCTGTGCCAGTCCTGCGGACACAATAATTTCAGCCAATTGACTTGCAGATTCAATCTTCATTAAAGTTAGTGATGCTTTTGCTGTTGGATGGACACGGGTTGCACCGCCCACAATCCCTACAGCCATTGGCATTTCAATCGTTCCCACCAGGTTGCCATCTATATCTTTTGCCCAGGTGGTCAGGCTGGTATATTTTCCGGAGCGGGCTGCGTAAGCATGCGCTCCGGCTTCGACTGCACGCCAATCATTTCCGGTTGCAATCACGATCGCATCGATCGCATTCATGATGCCTTTATTGTGGGTTGCCGCGCGATAAGGGTCAACGGAAGCGAATGCCCAGGCTGCGATAATCCCGTCGCGTACTTCTTCGGCAGTGAAATCACCAAAGGCAAGATTCTCTTTCAGAATGGTTACCCTTGCCCTTGCTAACCGGCGGTCTGCCAGGTTTGAGAGAATCCGCAGGTGAACCTTGCCACTGCTCAATCTTTCAATGAGGGGAGCCAGCGTTTCCGCAGCAGTGTTAACAGCATTGGCACCCATTGCATCACGGACATCAAATATCAGGTGTACCACCAGGAAAGGTCCGATGGGGGAATCTTCGAATATCCTCACCTCGATATCCCTGGGACCACCGCCATATTTACTCAGCACCGGGTCAACTTTCCCGGCAATTTCCAATAAATCTTGTTTGGCTTCCAGAATTTTTAATCTTGCACTGTGGATTTCATCCAGTGCAATGACCTGCATTTGAGCAATCATTTCCGGGGCAGTGGTGTGGGCAAAAAATCCGCCAGACGGACGGGCAAGTTTTGCCATGAAGGAAGCGCTGGCAACCACGGAAGGTTCTTCAATCGCCATAGGGACTAATACTTCTTTACCGTTGACAATAAAATTATGGGCCACACCTAATGGTAAACCAAAAACTCCGATCACATTTTCAATCATGTGGTCAGCCTGTTCGATTTTTAATCCATTTTCACCACTGAGAATGGAGATTGTATTCGCATCCAAACTCTGTGATTTTTGCAACCATTCATGACGCTCAGTCAGGCTCATATTATAAAATTTTTCTTTTTCTTCTATCCCTGGCGATAGCTCCATGAATCCTCCGGATTTTCATCCATTTTTTTGCTTATTCGAGCAAATTGTAGTTGACAAAGGCTGGCAAAACCTATCAACTTTCTATAAAAATTATTTCTTCATCTACTATGTGTAAATAAATTCAATAGCCAGTTTTGACAACTGGACCATTAATAGCAATATCTCGATTTTATATTTAACCTTATACAAAATCGATAAATTGTATAATCTTTGTCTCAATTTGTTAAGACAATTCTATAGTTTGTACGATTCCCCTGGTTTCAATACATGTACCTGACACTCAGTCTCTTCTTCCACCCTTTTTGCCCAGGCAGGGCCATCCTGAGAAATTAAATCCCAGGTGTTGAAGTGAATTGGGATAACATGTTTTGGTTGAAGCATCTTTACCGCACGGATAGCATCATCAGGCCCCATGGTGTAATTGTCACCAATCGGGATAACTGCCAGATCGATGCATTCTTCCCCGATCAATTTCATGTCTCCAAACAAGCCAGTATCTCCGGCCAGATAGATTTTTTTCTGATCATTGGTGGTTAGTAAAAATCCTGCCGGGTTACCACCGTATGATCCATCCGGCATTGCAGAACCATGCAGCGCCAGTGTCAATTTTAGATATCCAAATGGGTATTTAAAACCACCTCCCAAATGTTGTCCATGGGTCTTCTTAACACCCTGTTTACTGATCCAGTTTACAATTTCAAAATTGGAGATCACTTCAGCATTCGTTCGTTGGGCAATTGCCACACTATCCCCAACATGATCTCCATGCCCATGGGTGATTAAGAGATAATCAGCCTGTACCTGATCAGCTTTTATGGGAGAGGAAGGGTTACCGCTAAAAAATGGATCAATGATTAATTTGTATCCAAAAGTATTTATTCCAAGGGTCGCATGCCCATACCAGGTAATTTGTGTGTTCATTTTTCCTCCTGAAAAGCTACTAATTATTCGACCACAAATTCAAGCTCACTGGAAATTGTTTCATTGCCTGCCAGATCAACTATTTTTATGTAGACGCTGTGTTTTCCAGCATTGATGCTGATAGGATAACTATACGGTAATTGGTTAATACTGCCAACTTTTTTCCCATCCAGCCACCATTCAACCCGATCGATCCCTGCCTGGTCGAATACTTCTGCCTGCAAGGTAATGGTTCCCTGGGAGGATCTGGGAATGGTTTGATCTGCAAGGGGATAAATGATCTTTCCTATCGGAAATGTATTATCCACTGAGACCTGTAACGTGTGCGTGTCAACCTGAAAATTTTCTCGGACTACCAATAGACGTAATGCATATAGTCCATCTTCCATACCAGTAGTATCCCAATCAACAATCTTCCGGTTTGAAATCTTGCGGGTGTTATCATCCCCAATTTGAAGCCAGCTCTCCGGATTCAATCCCTGTCCAACCTGGATACGGAAACTGATCATGTCATCAATTTGAACAGTCCCTAGAATTTCAACGATCCCATTCACAAAACTGTAATTGGAAGGCGCAGTGATGGTAACATCCTTATTGAGACCTGGTGCCTGAATCAGATCATAATCTTTGGGTGGAATTTCTATTCCACTCTGAAGTGCCCAATCAGTCGCTTCATCAGGGATAATCATGAATGTTTTTCTTTCAGTAGTCTCTGGGGGTGTAAATACTGTCGCTAAAAGTCCGGTTTCACGATTAATATCGTAGCTTCTGAACAAATTATCATATCCAACTGGCTGGGTTCCTTCTATAAATCGTTCGGTTATTGTGGAAGGGCATTCTCTGGTTGGCAGTAAGCCGGATAGATTACAAACAACAACCTCAGTGATACCGGTGGGTTTTTGCCAGTTTTCTACAGGCAGACTCTGATGCAGCCATTGCATGATTGCATACCAGACCCCGCCAGCAATTTTTGGGTTCAGGATTTCTTTTTGATCGCCTGACTGTCCAAACCAGATTACACTCACATATTGAGGGGTGTAGCCGGCAGTCCAGATTTCATCTTTTACAAATGTAGTTCCATATTTTGCACCACTTGGTCGACCGATTTCTAATAGATTTGGGTAGCCAAGCGTGGCTCTGCGTTCAAAATCATCACTGAGGATATCATGCACCAGGTAAGCCAGTTGTGGGCTCAGGATCACCTGCGAATCCATTAAGAAAGTATCCATTGGTAAACCATCAGCCAGTTCGACTTGCCTGATCATGATCGGTTCAATCAATCCATTAGCAGGATTCTTTTTGCCAACCCGGATACCCTGTGTTGCGAAAATTCGATAAAAATCAGCCACTTCCACAATGGTGGCGTTTTCTCCGGTATAAAGAAAATCCTGAACATTTTCCATCGTGCTGATTGTACTTAATCCAAACGATTGTGAACTGCGGGAAACCACATCCGTTCCGAGTTGTTGCAATAATTTATTTATGCCGGTGAGGTAATCATTGGCAAGGGCAGTCCGAAATCGCATCGGACCTTTATATTCATCAACTGGTATTTGAAAAGTTGATAGATCATCTGGTAAATTTGCCGGGATATCCCAAACCTGGGTGGCAGGTGAAAAACCTCTGGCAAATGCGTTCACTGCAATCAGAGGCGATAAAATTGACCCTGCTTGATGGACTGAAATATAACTGGATTCCTTTTGGCCATCCAAATTTCCAACCATAGCAATGATTTCCCCACTCCTGGGTTCGAGAATTACGCCACTACCTACCAAACCGATATTTTCCAGGGTTTCATTAAACAAAGAAGGTAAAAATCTTTCAGGTGCACAATTTGGCTGGTTGTTGGCTGTTCTGTTCATTCGATCGAGTTGGGCTTCCAACGTACATTGCAATGCCATTTGAATTTCGAAATCCAGGCTTGTTATAACGCGTAAACCTCCCAATTGCACTCGTTCTCGCCCGTAAATCTCAAATAATTCTTGCAGTACCATTGAGGAAAATGCACTGGCTATTTCATTCCGTTCCTGAATTTCAGAAACGAGTTCAAGTTCTATGCTGGTGGCATTCTTATAATCTTCATCAGCAATAAACCCATCCTCATGCAGTTGATTTAATAAGTTTGATTGATTATCCGAAGCAGCCTGCGGGGCATCGAGCGGGTTGAGGGCTGGCGTCTGAGAAACTGCCACCAATAACGCAGCTTCTGCCAGATTCAGTTCACTTGCTTTTTTATTAAGATAAAGACGAGCAGCTGAATCGATTCCAATTGTGTTATGGCCGTACCCACTGCTATTCAGGAACCACTCGAGTACTTGCGCCCTGCCATAGCGTTTGGTTATCTGAGATGCCAGTAATCGCATCTGTAAATCTCGGTTTAGATTGGCTGGCTTATCCCAGAGTAACAATTTTTCGACCAATCTCTCAGCGATCGTACGTTCTGTTCCCGTCGATAATAAATTTTTGTTAAAACCGGGGCTTGTCCAGAAATCTGGTTGATAAACTGCAACCGTCAGCTGCACCACATATGGACTGATGAATTCTGTCTGGTTAGGATCAAGCGGAAGAAAGCGTCTGAAGGCTGCCAGCTCTTCCAACCGAAATATTTCTTTTTCCCCACGCTGATCCAACAAAACTGTTGGTGTTAATAATATGCCATTATCCGGATCAAGAAATGCTGGAATCCATTCAACCGAAGGTAAATCATTCGTTAATTGTGTGTAAAAGTAACCCCCGATCACCGGAATACTTGCCAGCACAATTAACAACACAATCAAAAATACAAGACTGATCTGACGCATAGAATGCCGTGTGTCGACTGATCTTTGAGAACGTCTTCTTATTCTGTCCTTAACGATGAGAAGTGTTTGTAAACGTGATTTCATTAGATAAAATCATCAATCACTTTGTTGGAGTAATTGTTGGCCTGATCGTTGATGTCCCGGTTGGAATTTTTGATGTTGGTGTTATTGTTCTTGTGGTCACGGTGGATGTGGGAGTCTCGCTGGGAGTTGGCGTTGCAGTGTAATACTGGTTTAAGTAAAACTCAGCGGTAGCCTTCCATTCTGGCAATATCGCTTCCGGATCCAATTCTAACATACGCTCCCAATCGCGTTTGGCAACATCGTTTTTCAATGCTTCCAGGGCAATAGCTCTTACAAAGTACATACGGGCTAATTCCTGATCATTTTTAGCCAGTTTCTGACAATCACTTGCCTGTTGGTAGGCGTTACCCGGTTTATTCAAAGGAAAATTTGCTTCGCTGAGTGTAATACAGGCATCAAATGATTTTGGCACCAATTTGAAAGCGCTTGCATAATCTGCATATGCTTTAGTAAATTCATCCATTGCAGTATAAATTAAACCGCGTTGCATAAAACCTTCATAATACATTCGATCTCTATTGAGGATTGCATCTAATAACTTTATCGCTTCGTCATAATTATTATTGGCTGCATAAGCGTTTGCCAATAGAATATCAGCCTGCAGATCAGAGGCGGTATTGTATCTGGAGTAAATCAACAATGGATCAAGCGATGCCTTCGCATTTCCACTGGCCTGATAAACCTCACCTAAAAATTTATAAGCCTCCAACAAAGTCAAATCTTTTTCAAGTGCATTTTCCGCATAATTGATTGCCATATTAAAGTCATTTTCAGATAAAGCGATTCTGCCATTTGCCAAATCAAATAAAGGAGATTCAGGCAATAATCTTTCAATCTCCACGATAAGTTCACGGGCTTTATCTATGTCTTCTTCCTTAAGATAGGACTGTACCAGTGACAGATATGCTTCACCATAATCCGGGTCAAGTTCGATGCTTATGAGCAGGTCATCGATCGCCTCAATCACAGTCTCATCCCTTAAAAAGTTAATCTTTGCTCTACCGTAATAACCCGGGGCAAAGTCAGCATCAACTTTAATTGATTCTTCATATGCTGATCGTGCTTTTTCGATTTCCCCATTCCGTAGGCAAGCTTCTCCAAGATAATAATACAAATCAGGCGCATCTTTTTTCGTTTGAATTGCCTGAGTAAAAAACTTGATTGCCTCATTCCAATCATTTTCCTGATAATTACGCATGGCAATACTGAAAGCTTCAATGATGGGATGCGGTGTATAAACATAAAGGGGAGTGGGCGTATAGGTGCTCTGCAGGATATCCCATGGTGCGGTTGGCTCAATGATGCGCGGGGTCATCGTGATTGTAGGTGTCGCACTGGCAGGATAAGTTGGTGTCGGAATAGCAGTACCCATGGCAAGCAAGTTGCGAGCACGAAAAGTCCACAGACGGTTGGAATTGATCGCCATGATGATCAATACAACGGCGGCAAATAAACCGAGAGATGTTAATCCAACTTTCAACCAGGGTATTTTTGCTTGCGGTTTTTCAAGTGGCGTAAGCGGAGGTAATTGCCATTTTCGCTTCTGGGCTTCATAAGGGATGATTAAACTTTCATCAGGGGGGAGATCACCCAGCAAAATCAAACCTCTGCGGGCCATTTGATTATCAGGATCAAATTTAATGCTTTGGTTAAGACAATAGCGTCGTTCCTTTGTTGAATCGACCACCGCGCTCATCCACAACCAGTACTCAGCATTATCCTGATCCTGTTTAATCAACCGGGTTAACAGGTCTTTTCCGCGAACTTTATTCCCTTCATTAATCGCATCCACAGCTTCCTGGAACATTTTTTCTTCGGCAGTTGTCATGCATTGAGTTTAGCATAGGCACTTAAGCAGGACAAGGGATTTGGGGGAGAAACAATGAATTCAAAACATGGTATCATTCCAACATGATATCAAAATCAATCCATCAATTATTTTTCATCATTTTGATGATTATTCTTACCAGTTGCGTTCCTCCGGGCCAGTTATCATTACCAGATACTGCCTTCACAAGAATTCCAGCGACTGCTTCGATTGCACCTACACTGACACCAACCATAACACTGACATCTACTCCAGTGCTTTCACCAACCGCTTTGCCATCTCCGACCTCCACACCGCGTGTTCATACCATCAAATTAGGGGAAACACTTGGAGGAATCGCCTGGATTTATGGTGTTTCTTTGGATGCCTTGAAGGAAATGAACCCTGATACCAATCCGAATGTCATGATAGTTGGAGAAACATTGCTTATCCCGGTTGAAACACTTCCTCCAGCCAATCTGACACCTGTACCGACTCCGATCCAATTACCGCTGGAAGGTCTGAATTGTGTGGCGGTTGCGGATGGAGGTGTCTGGTGTTTTGTGTGGGTTCATAATACCAGTTTAGAATCGTATGAAAATGTAAATGTGAGTTTTAATTTGGCAGATTTACAGGCTTCTCAGGTCTTTTCCCGCCAGGGTACTGCGCCACTCAATATTCTTTTGGCTGAGGAAAAGATGCCGATAGCCATCTATTTCCCTGGTCCAATCCCACAACCATTCCAAAAAAGTGCTCAGTTTTCCTCCGCAGTTCCTTACAACCCTGAATCAGGGCGATATCTCAATATAGAAATTAACATTGATTCAGATCTTTCATTACTTGATGGACAACTACTAACTATTCGAGGTGAGTTTAGTCTGAAGGATCCTGCTTCCTATGTCAGCATCGTCGCTGTTGCTCTGGATGATCAGGGTCAGCTTATCGGTCTGCGTCGTTGGCAATCTTCCTTAACAGATCCAGTTTTGCAGGGTGACTTTCTGATTGAATTAGCTTCTGTTTCCGGGATTATCGCGGAGTATCAATTGTTTGCTGAAGCGCAACCCTGATATCACCAGATTAAATAACTGTCCTTAATACAGATTGGTTCATCAGAAGGTACATCCAGACATAAGGTGTAAGTAAGCACGCTTCCGTTCTCAACTCTTTTGATTGGTGGTATTGTAATCTGAGTAATGCCGTATTCATTGGTTGCTGGAACTGAGTAATTGTATTCGCTGCCATTTGGTAAAGTAATTTTGAGTTTTGACTCAATATTTTGAAGTGGTGTTTGATCTCCCGACCGCAGAATTTGAATTTTCAATTCTTGTGCTTCGTTTAAGGCTACATGTTGTGATTTCTCACTGATCAGAATAACAACTGTCTCATTAGAATATTCAAAATGCACCACATCTTCTGTCTCGATATTAATTGTTTGTAAGAATTGTTGACCCAGGGCGACCATTCTAACATCTTTTGCATTCGGAAAATAATCCAGGCAATAATTTTGATAACATTGGCGAATTCTATCTCCTTCTTGATATACTTCGCTCAATGGATTGCCAGAGAGTTCTCTTCCACCATGCTGATTGATAAATTGATCAAAGACTGTAGGAACATGAAATCCATAGGGACTGCTGACAATATAAAAAACCATATTGTCTTCTGATGAATAAATCTGGGGTCCTGGAGAATCCTGTTTGAATCCCAGGCGTACTGGCAAATCCAAAAGGTGGATGGTCTCTCGCAAATCTGGATTTCCAATTAATACAATATTCTGAAAAACCTGCTGGAACAATCCCGATTGGATTTCAAGCGGTGCGGTCAGCGGTTCGCCAAAGGCATTCAGATATTCAAATCTTGCCATAAATGGTAGAAACGGCAGGGAAACTACTTCCGCATTAACATTAACGGCAGATCCATATTTAGCAGTGAAACGGCATTTTTCATTGCATGCATAAACCCCATAGGCTAATAAATTTGATTTTCGATCATCCAGTTTTTGGTAAAAACCAATTTTCTCGAAGTATTGTTCAATCCGTTTTTCCTGCATATTGTATCCTGCAGTTGTTATTGGTTTACCTGTTGTTGCTTCTCCTCCAACAAGGTCATATAAATTTTTGAATTCTTCATAAACCTGAATTGTAGATCCATTTGTTCCAGCATTATCAATTCCAAACAGGACACCAATTGGGAATAAAAGATAACCATCATTCTGGTTGAACGTTGGGTTGAAACACATTAATGCATTTTCTGTATATTGACACTGATTTACTTCAAAGGTGATAACTTCCGAAATAATGCTGCCAAGAACTTCGCTACCACCTAATTTCTTATAATATTCACGGAAAATTTTATCAACTGGATAAACCCTGTTATTCGGATGATTATTGGTAGCGTTCAAATTATTCTGATTACAGGCTGTTAGCAGGAAAATTAAAAAAATAATTGTAATCAGAGGTTTGAGCATGGAATTTTTGATCTTCACAGCCATCCAATATCTAAATAATCGAAAGAAATAAGATAACACTTAATTTGATGTCCCCAAAAAGTATATCAAATTCACCACTTAATGACAAACGAAAGACATATCGATAAATTTTAGTGGTCCGCATGCACTTAGCTTGCGTCACTGACAAAAATGGCATCCGATCTTTCTTATTATGATGAGGTCAAAAAGCTTCTTATAAAAATCGTAAATATTTATATAGAATTCTTTACTTTGGTTCGAATATCAGTTTCGTAAGTTTCCTGTAAACCAATTTCCAGTGGGGTCATTGGATAAAAATTGAGTTTTTCTCTCGCCAAAGAAATGTCAGCGCACATTCGGTTTGGCCCACCATCGTTGCGGACATTGTAGACAATCTCGGGATTTTTTCCGGTAATCTCACCAACCAGACGAGTTAATTCTCGAATACTTGTTTCCCTACCGCTGCCAATGTTGATTGTCTCACGATTAATATTTTTTGTGGAAGATGCAGCAATCAACCCATTGACAACGTCATTAATAAAGATATAGTCACGTGTTTGTGTTCCATCGCCATGGACGACCAGTGTGGAATTAAGTTGTGCTTGTTTCAAAAAATAGGGGATCACTGGCGGATGGGTAGGGCGGATTTGTTGCCCAGGACCATAGGCATTAAAAATTCGCAGGTTTACTGTTTCGATTCCCCACAATTTTCCAATGGTATGAATATAATATTCAGCGGATAATTTTGATACTGCATATGGGGAGTGGGGTTGTGGAAGAGCAGACTCTTTAACTGGTTGTGTGGATTGATTTCCATATATTGCCCCCGAGGAGGTGAATACCACACGTCGAACCCCAACATCCCGCATGGCTTCCATCAATGTAACTGTTCCCCCGACATTTACCAAATTATATTCCCTTGGGTACAATAATGATTCAGGCACAACAACCCGGGCAGCAATATGATAAATACAATCAATATCCTGCAATAATGACCATAATTTTGGGCGGTCATTGATATCGCCACGAATGAATTCAACCTCAGGCAATAATTTATCAGGATCACCGGTTGAAAGGTCATCCAAACCGCGAACATAATGATCTTCACGAACCAATTTGTTTGCTAATGCTGAACCGATAAATCCAGCTACGCCAGTAATAAAGATGCGCATAGTTTCCCTGCTATTTAATTTAATGATGAGATTTTTTCAGATATTTATGTGTCCAAAAATAATGGTTTCAGTAGTCACAATAAACAAATAATTTTCAAAATCTCTTGTTTTCGAATTTCTGTCATTATAGCACATCAATTTTTTAACTTAATTTTTTTCCTGATTTCTTTGGTGCTTTTTTTAAATAGGTTTCATTGTAGTTCTGGTTCTACCAATATTTGAATTGTTAATATCTTATGATCTTAGCGATCAGGGTGTTTTTGGAGGGTATATCACACCAAAACCACAACCCAAACCCGGTTTTTTGAGTTGATACTATAATTATCTATAAATAACTAAAGCGTAATTTTGTATGAAGCATATCATTGAAGGATTCATTCCATTATCTGGTAAAAACGATACCACATCGGCAATCCGGGAGGTCATCAAATATTATGGCGTTAATTTGAGTGAAGAAATGCTCCTTGGTCTTGGAGCAGGCCTTCATTTTTATTATTTTAGTTTTCGTAATTTACCACACCCGTTTATCGGTGGCCGCATGCTGCCAAGAAAATTTGAAGAAAATCTTGCCCAACATAGCCATATCAATATCCACATAAAAACCACAACGGGAGAACAATCAGCCTGGAATTCCATTAAAAGTCAACTTATCCTCAACCATCCGATAATTGTTTATGTGGAAATGTCAGCATTGGAATATTTGCATATGCCGGAAGATCAGCGCTTTGGTAGTCATTGTGTTACAGTTTTTGGATTTGATGAGGAAGAGAATGTAGTCTATGTATCGGATCGTGATCAAGTCGGTTATCCCATCACTGTTTCATCATTAGAACACCCACAAAATCACCACATAGTCCCAATTCCAGAGTTATCTAAAGCACGTGTTTCAAAAATGGAACCATTTCCACCGGATAACACCTGGTTGGAGATAGAATGGAATTTTTATCATTTTCTGACACGATATCAAATATTTACCGCGATACGGGAAAATATGATTCAATTCTTAAATGCTCCAAACACGAATGAGGGATTACGCGCCATTCTACTTTTCGCCAGGTCAATGGATAAATGGAAAAATTGGAGCGCTGAAAAATTGAATCATGCTGCGTTGAATGCTTTTATGATGATCGATCAAATTGGTGGCACCGGAGGTGGTGCATTCCGAAAAATGTATGGACTATTTTTATTAGAAGCAGCTCACCAGGCAGCAGCCCCAGCCCTGGGTGCGATTGGTGAGCAATACTTGTTCTTAGGAGAGCAATGGGATGAAGTTGGCCATCTATTTTTTAATCTTTATCAGGGTGAACAACCCGATATCCTTCAGGATATTAAAATTAAATTGAACCAAATAGCTGTCGTTGAAAAAGGTCTCGCCAATCAATTGCTTTCTGTTATTGGCGCAATCAGTGATTAAATTTATCTGGCTGTTTTACTCTCAATACAAGTCTGAATGGCAATCTCAATCGCCTTTTGGCTCAATTCAACATGCATTGATGGAGAGGCAGCATCCTTTTCTACAATTTGTTCAGGTAATGGTGGAAGATGGATAAAACCACACAGATTTTTCTTTTCAAAAAACTTTGAATAAAATAATCCGGTATAAAACAGTTGATTGCATAAAAAAGCACCGGCAGTTAATGAAATTTCAGCAGGAATACCAGCGGTTTTTAATGCTGAAAAAATTTCACTTACCGGTAGTGTTGAAAATAACCCATCCGTTCCTTCTTTAACGACTGGTGTATCAAATAATTGGTTCCCGGAATTATCCGCGATTCGAAAATCCATCCAATTAATCGCAATTTTCTCAATGGATACTACCGGTCTTAAAGAAGCCTCCCCCAGCATGATGATGATATCCGGTTGCTGTTCAAGGATCACCCTCTTCATCCAATCAATAGCTACTACACTATCGACTGGTAATACGCGACGGATAAGTTTGTGATCTGGGAAAAAATCGTCTGTTATACGATTAACGACCTCAGCAGAAGGATTGACATTGCTGCCATTAAAAGGTTCAAAACCGGTCAGTATTATCTTCATAATTTACTCTTCATTTCATTTTTCTTTTTAGTGTAACATTTAATTTTATCTTTTCCATTATTATTGATCAGGGAGTTTTTGGCGCGTATCTCCGCCAATTTCCTTCCTGCCCCTGTTTATTGATTCAAACATGAATTAAATGTTCCAACTCAATAAACCTGGTCTTTTGACCAGGTGTCAACTCGCTTTAGGTACGAATTTGAATCTAAACTTCAGTGGGTTGTTCAAATCCCTATCAAAGGTTAAAGTTATACAAATAGAGTTTCCTTTCATAGAAGGTCAGGTTTTTTTAAGCGGGCATCACTGCCAAAAAAAACCTGTCAAACCTGGTTTATTGAAAAGGTACTTGTAATGTATGAAAAGAGAGAAGAAATGGTAAAGAAATGATTAAATTGATGATTGCTGATGACGACGCTAAAGTACGTTCTGCAATCAACCTGTTATTAGATCAGGATCGCGCTTGCTGGCAAGTCGTCGCTGAAGTTCGTACGGTAAATGAATTATTCTTAACTGTAAAAAAAGTAAAACCGAAATTACTGTTATTGGATTGGGAATTGCCAGAAGAATGTTGTGGGGGAATTCAGCCAATATATATTAGTATGAAAGACCGAATAAACCATCTGAAAATAATTAACCCTGGTATGTATATTATTGTTTTGAGTAGCAAGCCTCAGGTAAAAAGTGAAGCACTAATTGCGGGGGCAAACAGTTTCGTATCAAAAGGTGATCCGCCTGAGGTTTTTGTGGATGCTTTGTATTCAATTTGTGAAGAACCTTTGATGATTGCAAGTGATGATCTGGGAAAATTTAAGAAACGAAGAAAACCAGTGTCATTATTTTTGTGATTTCAAAGATAAAGATTCTTTTCACTTTAGTGGTCAGGATGTTTTTGGTTGGGTTAACCACCAAAAATTCTCGTCAACCCGAGTTAATTGAGGTTATACTAGTCGTGGTTTAAAGGAAAATTCAACTGAATTTATTCAACAATTCCGATATGACTGAATATAATTAGATATAGATCTCGGTCGCCCGACCAATATACTTTTTTCCCTTATCATAAACAAGGAGGTCATTCGGATGTATATTGCTGCAATCGATCAAGGCACCACCAGTACTCGCTTCATATTATTTGATCAACAGGGGAAGATTGTTGCTGTTGATCAAAAAGAACATCAACAGATTTATCCACAACCCGGTTGGGTGGAACATGATCCTTTAGAAATCTGGCAGAACACACAGGAGTTGATATCCAGTGTCCTCTTAAAAAGTGGTATTCGCTCCAGTGATGTTGCAGCAGTGGGAATCACCAACCAACGGGAAACAGCAGTTCTTTGGGAAAAATCCACCGGAAAACCAGTCCATCCAGCTATTGTCTGGCAAGATACCCGTACTGATAAAATTTGCAATGCTTTTTCTTTGGATGGTGGGCAGGATCGTTTTCGCTCTACAACAGGGTTACCTTTGGCGACCTATTTTTCCGGACCAAAAATCAAATGGATTCTGGATAATTTCGCAGGTTTTCGGGAGCAGGCTCAGAATGGAGAAATCCTTTTTGGCACCATAGACTCCTGGTTGATTTGGAATCTCACCGGTGGTCCCGAGAATGGTTTGCATATCACCGATGTGACGAATGCGTCCCGGACACTTTGCATGAATCTCGAAACACTGGATTGGGACGCTGAAATATTAAAAACCATGGATATTCCACGTGCCATGTTGCCACAAATTCGATCCTCCAGTGAAATTTATGGAAAAATAAATCTTGGACAATTGGCTGGGGTACCGATCGCCGGTGTCTTAGGCGACCAACAAGCAGCTCTCTTTGGTCAGACTTGTTTCGATGTTGGGGAAGCCAAGAATACATATGGAACCGGTTGCTTCATGTTGCTCAATACAGGCACAAGAGCTGTACAATCACAAAACGGTTTATTGACCACTCTTGGATATAAAATCGGCGATTCTGCGGCAGTCTATGCATTGGAAGGTTCCATCGCAATTACTGGTGCTTTGGTGCAATGGCTGCGTGATAATTTTGGTCTGATACAAAACTCCTCCGATATTGAACCACTCGCAAAATCAGTTAACGATAGTGGTGGTATTTATTTTGTTCCAGCGTTTTCCGGATTATATGCACCGTATTGGCGTAGTGATGCCCGTGGAGTCATAGTGGGTTTGACACGCTACATCAACAAAGGGCATCTTGCCCGTGCAGTTCTTGAATCAACAGCATACCAAACCCGTGAGGTGTTGGATGCCATGAATAAGGACTCAGGTGTCGATTTAAAGGCACTTAAGGTTGATGGTGGTATGGTCTTCAACAATACATTAATGCAATTTCAAGCGGATATTCTTGGCGTTCCGGTCATTCGCCCAACTGTATCTGAAACCACTGCCTTGGGAGCAGCCTATGCAGCTGGACTCGCGGTCGGCGTTTGGGGAAAAATCGATGATCTTCGGGCTAATTGGGGTCGTGATGCAATTTGGCGACCACAGATGGAAATGGATGAACGTAAAAAACTTTATAATGGATGGAAGAAAGCCGTCACACGCTCATTTGACTGGATTGAGTAGCCACCAGTTTTTTAATATAATGGTATCATCTCAATTAAACGGGGTTGGTGAGTGTTTTTGTATCCTACAAAAACACCCTGAGCACTTTGATGAAAAGATAGATAATGATATGATTGTGAAATTGATAACAATGGAGCATTTTTTATGATAAAACCTCATGCAATTGTGATCGGCGCTGGATTCACGGGAGTGGCGGTCGCATATGATCTGGCACAACGGGGATTTGAAGTAACGGTTTTAGAACGTGGTCCGCTCGTTAATGGCACCTCTGGACGTACCCATGGATTGCTTCATAGTGGGGCACGCTATGCAGTCGATGATCAGGAATCTGCGATTGAATGTATTGATGAGAACCTTATCTTGCGGAAGATTGTTCCACAGGTGATTGAACCCAACGGTGGGCTATTTGTGGGATTGAATGAATCAGACATGGCGTATCGCGAAGCATTCATTCAGGGATGCGCTGATTGCCATATCTCCATAGATGAGCTTACTCCTAAGCAATCCTTACAACTCGAACCCAATCTGAACCCAAACCTTATTACTTCCTTTATAGTACCGGATGGCACTTTTGATCCATTACGTCTGGCGATGGCTTTTGCTGCCTCAGCAAACGCATATGGCGCAGAATTTCACCTCTTTTGTGAGGTAGAAGAATTCATCCTTGATGGAATGGGGAATGTAAAAGGCGTGAAGTATAACGATCGGTCAGTAAATAAAGTAAAAGAAATCCAGGCTGATATTGTTGTTAATGCAGCCGGTGTTTGGGCAGGGAAGATTGCTGGGCTTGCAGGAAATATCCACCTCCCTATCAAACCTACCCCTGGTGTTATGGTCACATACAATCAACGACTCTGCCAACGGGTTATCAATCGCCTCGATGAACCTGGCGATGGAGATATCATCGTTCCACAGCGCAAGATGATCACAGTGGGCACCACATCATTTGAAGCCGACAATTTGGATTACATTCCAGTCTTTGAGGATCAGATCAGGCTTATGTTTGATCGTGGTTGTGAATTGATCCCTGAGATTCGAAATACAAAAGAGAGGGGTGCTTTTATGGCCTCCAGACCACTTTTGGACTCTGGGACAAAGGGTCACAGCCTTACCCGCACCTTTAAATGTTTTAATCACAAAGAGACTGATAATGTCGATGGTCTCGTTACGATCACAGGAGGGAAAGCAACCACCATGCGTTTAATGGCGGAAAAAACAGCTGATCTTGTTTGCCAAAAATTGGGATTGAGTATAGCCTGTCAAACGGCAGATATACCTGTTCTTTCCTATCGAAAGTTTCGAATTGCAAACCACCAGGAGGTTTTATGACACCAAACTGGCATGTTACATTCGAGGTTTTTCGAAAAAAAGGTGATCAAACGGGATATTTTGAACGCTTTGAAATGGAAGTGGATCCGGATGAATATGTTCTGGATGGAATTGAGTGGATATGGGCATTCCATGATCGTTCGCTTGTGTTTTCACATGCCTGCCATCATTCCACCTGTGGAGCCTGTGGGATGGTGGTAAATGGCGTTGAGAAATTGACCTGTATAACATTTATTCGTTCGGTGACGAAAGATGGTGGCAGTATTCGGGTGGAACCGATGCGCAATTTCCCCATCATCAGTGATTTATCTGTCGATATGACAGTCTTTTATCAGAGGATGGAGAGCGTTGGTCACCAACCAGTAGTTCCTGCTGGATATGAGACCAGCAAAGGGAAATTTGATCCTGAGGATGATTTATTAAGACTCGCTGATTGCATCGAATGTGGCTTATGTATCAGTGCCTGTCCAATTGCCCTGACTACACCAGCCTACCTGGGACCAGCTGTACTGGCTGGAGCACAGCAATCCGGTGATCTCTCTCCCTGTGTTTTGGAGCTGGTTGATTCGGAAAATGGAGCCTGGCGTTGTCACAGCGTTTATGAATGCACAGATGTATGCCCATCGTATGTTGACCCGGCCTGGAGAATTATGGATTTACGTAAAAAATTAGTAAAAAAGCGAATTAAGAAATTCTTTGGAGTGAAATAGGAGTTCTGATGGCAGAGCAATTGCAAAAACCTGCGAATTTTATTAAATGGTTTGATCCTAGAAAAAAAAGTCTTGGTTCCTGGGCGTTTATTCTCAATCGAATTACCGGACTCGGGCTGACGCTTTACCTGTTCCTTCATTTAATTATGTTGGGACAGTTGGCAAAAGGACCGGAAGCATATGACGGGTTTATCGCTATGGTGAAGAACCCGATCTTTCTGATGGGCGAATTATTGGTGGTCGCAGCAGCCATTATTCACGGATTGAATGGTATCCGAATTGGTTTGACCAGTTTCGGGATTGCGGGTGGAAAGCAGAAACAACTTTTTATCGGGTTAATGACCGTGGCCTTTATCTCCATCGTTTATTTTGCGATCCGAATGTTCACCCATTAAAAGGAAGGAGAAATATGAGAGACGGATTTGATGTAACTCCTCGTTCGGGTGAAGGTGCCGGACTCTGGTTTTTGAAAATTTTAACTGGTTTTCTGGTTATTGTTGTTTTGGCTATTCATCTGGTTGTTAACCATCTGATCGTGGAAGGTGGGTTGTTGAGCTATGCAGATGTTGTACGCTATTACCAAATCGCGATCATTCCAATCATGGAGATCGCTTTTCTGATCTTTGTGGTTGTTCATGCTCTGATTGGGTTACGTAGTGTGCTGCTAGACCTGCATCCATCCAATCAAGTATTACGCATCATGAATTATGGATTAGGGATGCTGGGTGTTGTCTCTATCATATATGGCACCTGGCTGGTGATTGTGATTGCTGGGCGTGGTTGAGAGAATCAAAAGGAGATAATTTTAAATTTATCCTAATACTCCATATTCTTTCAACCGTATTTTGCTGTGATCAATATCTACCAAAGCATTGATAATAAATTCTTCTTCATCCTCTGGTAATAAATCAGCACTTTTTGACAATCGATCCAGCCATCGCATTTCTATTTTAGAATAGATAAGTTCGCCTACTTCACCTGCCTGGCGCAGCTTCATTAACGTTGTTTGGGCAGCTTTTCGAGTACGTAAATATGCACTGGGTTCTTTGATGATCTCCTCTGCAAGCTCGAGTACAACTTCAGGTTTCAGGACATAAGCCTGTGGGTCGTATTTCACATCAGACTCTACAAATAAATTGCGCAAATTTACTGCCACTGTTCTGCCATGGTTAGAAGCGGAATTCATTAATCTTGTTGCATAAACCAATTGCTCGAGAGAAACCGTCGGTGCCATTCCCCCTAAGAGTTTTACATTATTGACCGATTCATTGCTCCACAAATCCGGAACAGCTTTGGCAATATTACCAATGGGTGAGAGATGTGCCACCGCGGCTTCTGCCCCTTCCAATGAAATCGGGCATCCGGTGATCGCTTTAAGATAAGGACCTTCATAAGCACAATCTTTGCTAGGCCCTAGTGCGCCTTGCTCGAATGCAATCAGACTGCGGGGAACACTCATTACCCGGATTACAGCAGCCCATACTTTTGGGATGTAGCGTTGCTCTGCCAAAACCATAGCGGTATTGGCAAATCCGCAGGCGGAATCACCCGCTGGGATCACCCCATGTTGGTGACTGATATCAACGATATTTTTCCATAATTCAACCATATCCCGGCTGCCTAGAATACCCAGTCCCAGAACTGATAAATCTAAATTTCCATTAAGAATTGCATCGTCGTGAATTTCCTTGCCGCCAGTTGATTCGATGGAGAAAAGATCTGCACCTGCATCTGCACAAAGGTGAAAACAACGGTACATTTTATCGACAAACTCACCACTTTTCATGATAGGAGGTCTGGCAAATTCGCGGATATCATTGGGCGTGACTCGCAAAGCGGTTTTCAGGCCATGATGATTCTCCATAGTATTAAGAACATCTTTCAGGATTTTCACCACCTCAGCACCCCATTCCGGCGTCAACGTCAGGTCGGGAAGGAGCTCAAACTCTACCACCAGACCAGGCGCATGCAACTCTGCCGCCCGTTTACTGGCATCGGTGACCATCTGGGTGTATTGATTGCATACTTCGGGCATAGAGTCAGCATTAATGATCATATCGGGTAAAGTGAAATTTAACTCCGGATACACGGTACCACCGCCAATCGTCAATCCGTTCTGGAGTATTACTGGTTGGGGACTGATTCCAAAAATGAAATCGTTAAGGTTATTTATTGAAAGTGAATGATATTCAGGCATTTTCTGTCTCCTAAAGGGGTTATACAATTTATACGAAAAATTGACAACGTTGTCAATATTAAATATTACCTTTTATCTTCTTTTATTCAACATATATTTTCACTGCGATAAGGAGCATGCTTCATTGACACAACCCCTAAATTAGGTATAATTGCCTTGCGATACTGGCTCACTAGCTCAACTGGCAGAGCAATTGACTCTTAATCAATCGGTTCTGGGTTCGAGTCCCAGGTGAGTCACCTGAAATACGGTGGGGAAACACGCCGTAACCCCAAATCACAGAAGGGCCTGCTGAAAAGCAGGTCCTTATTTTTCATGCTTACCATCAGCCTTTCCCAATCTACTCAAACTTTGGTATTATCACAATAAAGCGGGATAAATGGCTATTTAATTGGTATCACTACCAAATCCATTTTGACCTCTTTTTATTGAAAAGATATAAACTTTGGTATAAATAAATTAACAATACAGGAAAGGTGTTATTTAATAATGAAGAAAATCTCTGTAATGTTTGTATGTCTCGGGAATATATGTCGTTCTCCAATGGCGGAGGCGATTTTCAGAAAAATGGTCGCTGATCGTGGTCTGGTTGAGCGATTCAATATCGCCTCATCCGGGACTGGACACTGGCATCTCGGTGAACCGCCCCACATTGGCACGCGATTAATCCTCTCTGAAAACAAAATTGAAGTTGGCAACAAACGTTCTCAACTTTTAAAAAAGGAAGATTTCCAAACCTTTGATTATGTGATTGCCATGGCACAGGAGAACGTGGAAGATATTCAACATATTTACAAACAAAAAGTAAAAAGAATATTGGAATTCGCCCCAAAGGGTTATACATTCGATGTCCCCGATCCATATTACGAAAATAATTTTGAAGAAGTGTATAAGCTGGTAACTGCAGGTTGTAAGGGTCTTTTAGATTATATAATTGAACAAGAAGGACTATGACAGCTTTACCGCAGAAATTGGAAACAGCCTTAACCCTGGCTTTGACGGAGATTAATGATCCTGGACCAATCCAGCAATTGAAATCGATTGGCGGTGGTTGTATTAACAACGCCTCTCAAGTGGTTACGCCAAAAGCCAGCTATTTTTTGAAGTGTAACGCTGCACCACTCCCGAATATGTTTACGACTGAAGCGCAAGGATTGCAATTATTAGCTGCGACGGATACCATCCGCATTCCTGCTGTGATAAAAGTTCAGGAAGCAGAACCTGACTTGCCAGCTTTCATTTTGATGGAATGGATTGAGCGCCGCTCTGGATTTGACCAGCGATTATGTGGCCAACAACTGGCACATTTACATCTGAATGGCACAGTAGATGAGTATGGGTTGCATCATGACAACTACATTGGCAGCACCTCGCAATACAATGGCTGGCAAAGTGATTGGGTTGAATTTTTCCGCGAGAAGCGTTTGCAACCACAAATAAAACTGGCGTTACGCAATGGCCGTTGTGAAGCATCCCGCAGAAAAGAATTGGAAAAGTTGCTTTCCCGATTGGACGAGTGGTTGGGTGGTATTACACGCAAACCTTCCCTTTTACATGGCGACCTTTGGGGAGGAAATGTTATTGCAGATGAGAATGGATATCCGGTGCTGATTGACCCTGCCGTTTATTATGGTGATCGTGAAGCTGATCTTGCATTTACTCATATGTTTGGAGGTTTTAGCAATGATTTTTATCAGGCTTACAATAATGTCTATCCACTGGAACATGGCTATCAGGAGCGATTTGAAATATATAATATTTACCATATCTTAAATCACCTGAACCTCTTTGGGGAAAGTTATGGTTATTCTTTAGATTCAGTGTTGAATAGATTGGTAGGATAAATATGTTTGTTTTCCTTTCAAAATTCTTGCCATTATGGTTCTACCCATTAGGGTTAATATGGCTGCTTCTGATTGCCTATTTCATCCTGGTCCGGAAACACACCCAGGGTAAACGATTACACTGGATAATCCTTTTGGTAATTGTGATAATCTTTCTTGGTGGTAACAAATGGGTACCGGCTATTCTGTCTCGATCGATCGAGTGGCGTTATCTTCCACCTCAGACTCTTCCTACGAACAGCATGGTTGTGCTGTTGGGCGGTGGCACAGAATCTCATCAATATCCACGTCAGATGACTGAAATTAACGGTGCTGGTGACCGAGTGCTTTATACCGCCAGACTCTATCAGCAGGGGATTGCAGAGAAAATTCTTCTCAGTGGAGGGAATATTGAATGGTCAGGTTCCAGGACAACAACACCTGCAGAAGATATGGCTGACATCCTGCTGATGATAGGTGTTCCGGAGGATGTGCTTTTAATGCAGGATCAATCCCAAAATACTGCTGAGGATGCAAGATACAGCGCTGATATTCTGAAAGAGATGGATGTTGAGGAAATTATTCTTGTCACATCCGCCAGCCATATGTTCCGATCTGTTGCACTCTTTGAAAACCAGGGTTTGACTGTCATCCCGGCTCCGGCAGATTACTCGATCACGCAGGAAAGTTGGTACTCTCTCTGGCATCCGACCTTTCAAGATGTATTGATCGGGTTGGTGCCTAATGCCAATAATCTTGCGAGTATCAATTTTGTGTTGAAAGAATATCTTGGTTATTTTGTGTACTCGGTTTTAGGAGATATTAATTAACCAGCACACAGGTGTCATTAAATTTCAAAAAAGATAAGTATTGCTGAATAAAAGAATAATTATTATTATGTAGATCGTGGAGTTTGTTAGTCTCAAGATTTTTATTGAATTTTATTATTATAAATGAAAGAAGCAGAAAAAAATTAAATGGAAAAATATAGAGAATTCTTAAAGTATATCTAAAAAGGACATTTTCTATGAACATTAAGTTGCATTTAATTTTATTATGACTAAACTTGTATATGATAATTTTGGTATAGAAATCATAATTTAAATTAATTATTAGTTTTTTATAATTGTTTGTACTATTATTAAATAATATTGATAGCTATATCTATTACCTATAGTCCTTGTTACCTTGTTGTATTCATATTGGTCTAAAGGTTCAAAGGTGGTTGATATTAATCATTACCGAAAAGAAAAACTAGAACCTGAGAAAACAATGGACACAGAATTTTTGCACTTGAATTTAATTAGAATTGATTTGCTAATTCGTGTCACTGTTCGACGCTGGGAATTAGCTGGTCAGGACTTTTCTGAAAAATTTCGTGGCTTATTTATTTCTGAAAAAAACATACAGGATTTATTAAATCTCCCCATTGGGGGAAATTGGGGGACTGGAATTTCATTACCTGAAAATGAAGAACAATTAATCGATGATCTGTTTCATCAGGTTGAGGAAGAGATTGTTCAATTAAGAGAAAAAGCTGATACCAATGAAATCTTTCTTCGATTGGATCAGTTGAAACACCTGTTTAATTTATCAGAATTTGAATTAGATGCTTTCCTGTTATGTTTACTTCCCATGTTGGATACAAGGTATGAACGGATTTATGGATTCTTGCATGATGACATAACAAATAAATTTATAAGCGCTGGTTTAATCTTTGATCTATTAATTGAACCTGGACTTGATCGCATTGAGTTTTTTAAATTTTTTGAGGATCAACACGCTTTACTAAAATATGAACTGATAAAATCTGTATCCGAGAATCAATCCTCCGAAAAACCTTTGATTAAACAAAATTTCATCGTTCCAAATGAAATTATTTCCTGGTTAATGGGTCAATACAAACCTGTTAAAAAATTGTCAAACGCTTTACGATTGTCGTTTTCAGACCAGACCTTGAATGATCGATCTGATTTCTTTGATCTACCTGAAGATTTATCAATATTGATGTCCAAAAATCCATTTTTGGTTTTATTCGGACAGGATGACCTACAAAAACAGTTAATTGCCAACCATATTGCTGATTTGAAGAATCAATCCTTACTTTACTTTGACCTGAGAATGATCTCCGACTCTATCATTTCAGAAAAGAATTTATTTGATTTATTTTTTAGAGATGTGAAATTATCTGGTTCTATTCCAGCTGTTATTGGGTGGGACAATTATATTGAGAACCAGAATGAAGTTCAAATTCTTTTCCAGGAATTAAGCAATTTTGATGAATCCATCATACTATTTACTTCTAAAAATTGGCCAATTTTACGCAACGAAAGCCAGAAACAAAAACCAATTATTTGGTTAAATTGCAACCATCCTTCCAGTGGAAAACGACTGCAAATTTGGAAAAGGTATTTGGGCAAAAGTGAAGAAATCACAGATCGAGAACTGGAAATGCTTTCTGGGCAATTCAGTCTTACAGCCAGTCAAATTCAAAATACGGTTTATTCAGCAAAAGACCTGGCATTTAAAAAAGATTTACCAATTTCAATTGATGATTTATATGAATCAGCCCGGTTTTATTCCAGCCATCACCTGTCAAGCCTGGCAACGAAAATTCATCCACGCTACGGCTGGGAAGATATTGTCCTGCCAGAAGATGGGTTAGCATCATTACAGGAAATTACCAACACTATTCGTTGGCGCACGGTAGTACTTGATGAATGGGGTGTTGGCGCCAGGTTAATGCCTTATGCAGGCGTGTCTGTCTTGTTTGCAGGACCACCTGGAACTGGCAAAACTCTTGCGGCACAGGTGATTGCAGCAGAGTTAAAGATGGACCTTTATAAAATTGACTTATCCACTGTGGTGAGCAAATACATTGGTGAAACCGAGAAAAATCTGGAACGAATTTTTAGCCAGGCTAAGAACAGTAATGCAATTTTGTTCTTTGATGAAGCTGATTCCATTTTCGGCAAGCGCTCAGAAGTTAAAGATGCACATGACCGTTATGCCAATATCGAAGTCGGATATCTGTTACAACGCATGGAAACTTATGATGGTGTCGTAATCCTGGCTACCAATTTGCGTTCCAATATGGATGATGCATTTACCCGCAGAATCCAGTTTATTGTTGAGTTTCCCTTCCCGGATGAGCAGGAACGCAAAAGAATCTGGGAGGTCTTGTTCCCACCAGGTGTACCGAGATCGGATGATATTGATTTTGATGAATTGGGATTCCGTTTCAGACTCACAGGCGGGTCGATTCGCAATGTAATTATTAGCGCTTCATTTCTTGCAGCAAGTGACAATCAATCCGTTTCGAATCATCACTTAATCCATGCAATTCGAAGAGAAATGCAAAAAATGGGAAGATTGGTAAATGATAAGGATCTTATCATGCCCCACAAGGAAGGTAATAATGGCAAAAAATCAAACTGAACACTTGAAAAGTTATGATAAAAATCAGGAAAACCATCTCCCTAAGGCTGTGTCATTAACTCCGCAACTTGATCAGGATCAACTAGGGCTGAATTCCCAAATGGTGCATGCTGTAAATTCGCCTGATCATGCGAGTCCTGGAACAATCCAATTATTGCAGGAAAGATATGGTAACAATGAAGTTCGCAGGATCGTTCAACCAGGACAAGCGAGTGAACCAATCGTCGACCAAAGCAGAAAATTAAAAAAACATATCTCTGATGAAATTCAACGAGCACGTGGTGGTGGGCAACCTTTGGGGTCAGATATCTTCTCACAAGCGACACAGAAATTTGGCAAGAATTTGGACAATGTACGACTTCACACTGATCGAAATTCTGATCAGATCAGCCGACAGATACAGGCAAAAGCATTTACTGTTGGAAATGACATCTTCTTTCGCAGCGGGGCATATTCTCCCAATTCTGAACAAGGACGCCAAACTTTGATGCATGAGTTGACCCATGTAGTTCAACAATCCTCGAGCAGTACATCTTCCGGACCACTTAAGTTGGGCGAAGCAGATGATCAATATGAACGGGAAGCAGATACATTTGCGAGGGGAGAATCAAAATCCAAGCAATCTGGAATAGCCTTAAATAAAAGCGTGGTTCAGCGTTTAACCATGGCTGGTTTTAAAAAGAAAGTTGGAAGTGTGTTTAATCGGAGTGGTTCCACAGGAACTTCATCTTCAAATCCACAACAACAAAGCTCTGTGCAACAACAAGCCCCAACACAAGTTAAACCTGCCTCCCCACCTCCAGTACCGACTACACCACCAGGATTGTTTCCCGATGAATGGGAATTAATCCAGAAAGCAGGAGTCAAAGACAAAGATGATTGGAAAACATTTTTCCCTTCGGAAAAAAGAGCGATTTTGGAGGCGGTAAAATCGGATTTTTCGATTGCTCAAAAATTGATCGAAGCAGAGAAAGCCCATAATTGGCCGTTGGATGAAACCGGCAATAAAACTTACAGTTTGGAAATTATCAAAGACATCCTTGGTAAATTTGGAATGGAATTTTCTGAATGGTCTACTCTAAAGAATGATTATAGAAAATTACTTCTCTCGTTTAAAAATCATGCTTTCGTTTCCACATTAGCTGGTCTTGCAAAAACTGATAAATGGCCGAAAGATGGAAGCAATAATGATATTGCTGATGAGAATGTGTTTAAAACAATTACACAAACCTGGAAAATCACTCTTGTTCAATGGAATTCAATAACTGAAGCAGATCAAAGAGAGTTCCTACTGAAAAATTCAAGCAAGCCATATGCGGATGAATTGGTTCGAGCTGCGATTAGGAATCTATGGCCTAATGATGGTTCTAATAAACCAATTTTAGATGATAGTTCTATTACAAAAATAACGGATGGTATGGGGATCAATTTATGGACATGGATTAATGTCAATAGCGCAGGTCAACGTGATTTCCTCCTGAAGGCTGGTGGATCTTTGAGCAAAGATTATCTCAAAGAATTAGCTCATTCAGCAAAATCAGGAATTTGGCCGAAGGATGGCAACGGAAATGATATTTCTTCTTCGAATGAATGGAAAAAAATCAAAGATGCATTTCCGGTAATGACTCCGACGAATTGGAATGGATTGGCTGTTCAAGTTAGAAAAGATGCTCTCGCGGAATCTGATATTACAAAACGAAAAAACATTATTAATTCGGCAAATTTCGAAAAAGGTTCAAAGGAGACCAACCTTGAAAAAGCTGGAGGTATTGCTTCTCATCCAGCATTCGATCTGGTGGCAGGTACCCTTGGAACTACCAGTGGAATTATTGGAGCATCAAAGGGAACTGGTGATAATGCTGGACTTGATAGAGCAAGTGGTATTGTTGGTGGAACTAGTGATTTACTTAGCATAGGAACATCTACTACTCAACTTTTAGGAAGCGCTTCAAAAATCGGTCGTGGAAAAAAGATGGCTAATGATCCTAATTCTTCCTTAGCGATGAAAGCATTAGGACGAAAGGAAATGTCCAAAGGGAAATGGGGTGTTGCTCAATCAACATTTGGATTAGCTGGAAGTACTGCCAGTTTTGGAGGAAATCTAACAAAATCCATTGACCCTGAGTCTAAAGGTGCCAAAGATACCTCATCAGGATTTGGAGTCGCCAGTGGTTTCCTGGGCATGTTTGGATCAGCTTTGGGATTAGGAAAAGGCAGTGCCTCCATGCATAGCGCAAGGAAACGAAGTAATTTGGCAAAAGGTTTTGTTAAAACTGCAGCAACAGGACAAACACTCTCTGCAGAAGAACAAAAAATGAATGAAATCGCTCAATTTACTGCAAAAAATCAAAACAAAACGGGTAAAGGTTTTGGAATATTTAAAAGTGTTTCTTCTTTTTTGGGAAGTGCAGTAAATACAATTGGCAGTATTGGTAGCCTGGCAGGGTTATCAAACGAAGCAGGGTTAGGCCTAGGTATTACCGGGGCAGCCTTGAGTGGTATTGGTGTATTAGGTGGAATTGGTCAATGGGCTGCTGAGTCAAAAGGAAAACCACAGGAAGCCGATGTAGAAGCGCAAGCTATGAAACTGATAGATCTATTGCGATTAGGAGATCCAAAAGGAAAGGAAGCAGCAAAATTTGTCCAAACTGTCCTCAAAATAGATTTAGTAAAAGTAGATGATCCAGATTCATGGTCAAATTGGATTGACGAAGATGAAAAAGCAGCTGTAGCCTTGATCAAATCAAAACTTTCGAAATTCTAGAAAGGAAATGTTGTTCGAATGAATAATCTATTGAATCAGTTGGGAAAAAACCTCAAAGAACAAGGATACAAAACATACCTTGTACCATTGGATGAAAAGGAAGTCAGTCATCAAATTGTAGTTAATATTGATGAGGAAACAAACCTTAAATTAACAATTTTTATTATTGGTGATTTGATAAATTTATCATCAAATCATAATGAATTAAGTGAAATATCCAGAGAATTATCCGAAAGCAAAGTTGATTTTCTGCAACTTTTCATCCGCTTTCCATTTGGTTTTCAACAAGAAACAATTCCCGATCTTGCCAGATTAATTCTGATGGCAAACTGGTCAACACCGATTGGTGCATTCGGACTGAATGAAGCACAAAATATTATTTTTTATCGCCATGTTTTTGAAAGGTTAGGAAAAGAGCCAGGGGTTAACCTGATCGTAGAAGCAGTGAATGCCATGGTTTTTTATGCCACACTCCGTTTTGAAAGTTTAGAGGTAATCGCTTCTGGCAAACAGACCTTAGCAGGTTATTTGCGTGATTTGGATGAAGGAAATTTAAGGTCTGAGGAGTTTCCTGGTTATGATTTATGAATTAAATGAAACTCTTCGTGAATTGCTGATGCAAGAGATGCCTGTTCGTAAGGGTGATGTTGATATTCAATTTGACCTTCCCAAACGGGAGTGGTCTTCCCGACTGAGCAAACCTACCTTAAATCTGTATATGTATGACATTTTAGAAAATATTGAATTACGTGGATCTGAACAATGGACACAAACAGATAATGGCGATGGAACAGTCACGATACATCGAAATCCTGTACGTGTCAATTTCTATTACCTGATTACCAGTTGGGCGAAAGAAATTCAGGACGAACAGCAACTCCTTTCAGCTGCATTAACCACACTTCTCCGGCAGCCTTTCATTCCCGAAGAATTGCTTCCAGCGAATTTGAAGAATCAACCTGTTCCCATCCGTTTAGAGGTAGGTCAAAATAAGAGTCTGGCAAAATTATCAGATTTTTGGGGAACGATCGAAAATGATCCTCATCCAGGCATTCGATTAACTGTTACTTTGACCATTGATCCTTATAAACCAATAACATCGCCGAGAGTAGCTACTTCGGAAGTGCGGTTCAAACAAAATCCATCCTCATATACTGAAAAATCGGATGATACTCCTCCAAAAGTTGTCAATTCGAAATCATATTTTTCCATCAGAGGTAAATTAGTTAGTCAAAAATATTCACCAACAACGTTAAAGCTCTTTCTAAAAGAAACTGGGAAAGAGATCTTAATCCTGGAAGAAGGCGAATTTGCTATACAACGCCTTGTCCAGGGCACATATCATCTTGACATCATCTTCAACGACCGAGTTTTACGGCACGAGAAGTTTGTTGTTCCAGCATCATATCTGGAGATTAAAGTCTGAAATGCTGGTAATCCGGTTTTCTAAATCATATACCAAGGAGGTAGAAGAAAATCTATAAAAGTAATGTAATTCTTTTTTTTATTCAATTATTTCAAAAAAGTACATGTCAGAAAGGAAGAAAAAATGCCAGAATATTTATCACCAGGTGTATATGTTGAGGAAGTAGATCGAGGACCGAAGCCAATTGAAGGTGTTGGTACTGCGATGGCCGCTTTTATCGGCTTTACTGAAAAAGCTGAATTAATTCGTGATGTTGATGGAGAGTTTTTAGCTGAAAATTTGCTTAATCGGCCACAACTTGTCACAAACTGGACACAATATGTTGAACGCTATGGCAATTTTGTATCCGGTGCTTACTTGCCACAATCCGTCTATGGTTATTTTATGAATGGCGGATCACGTTGTTATGTGGTCAGTGTTCGTACTTTCCCAAAGGCAGAAGCTATTTTGTTGAATCAGCAAGGCAAGCCAGCATTGACCGCACGGGCAAAGTTATCCGGAACTGAAGGTATGCGTCTTCGTGTTCGCGTTGGTGATGTTTCATTACCAGCACCTGCAACTGCAACCAAAAAATCAGGTAAAGATGATGAAGAAAAATCATCCGAAGATACTGGCGGAGATGGTGATGGTGGTTCAAGCTTCACACTCTTTGTCGAACAGGAAAAAACTGATACATCCTGGAAAGTTGTTGAGACGCTAAAAGATGTTTCCCTTCAGGATATGTCAGTCAATGGCGAGAAAAAAGTTCAGGTAGCATATAAAAACAACAAATTCTCCAAATTGGTAGATTTATTTGTTGCGAATGACAAAGCTTCTGTTGGTCAGCTTCTACCTAAAGAACAAGAACAGGTTTTGATGATTGAAAAATCATTACTCCCACCTCCAACTTCTTCCGAATTTCAAGGAGATGTAACCAAACGAAGTGGCGTGGAAGGCCTGGAAGTTTTGGATGATGTCACGATGGTCTGCGTACCAGATCTGATGACGGTAATGCCCGGACAGAAACTTGATCTGGATATGGTTAAGGGTGTCCAAACTATGATGCTTGCGCATTGTGAGCGTTTAGGTGATCGAGTTGCTATTCTTGACGCTCCTCCGAATTTATCTCCACAGGAAGTAAAAAACTGGAGAATGAATGTGGCTGGGTATGATTCAAGTTATGGTGCGCTCTATTATCCCTGGATCCAAATTATGGACCCGGTAACCAACAAAGTTGTCAGTGTTCCACCTTCAGGGCATATGGCTGGTGTCTGGGCTCGCAATGATAACACCCGTGGTGTTCACAAAGCCCCTGCCAATGAAGTTGTTCTTGGTGCAGTCGGTGTTGGTTATCAGACTACCAAAGGCGAACAGGATACATTAAATCCAATTGGTGTGAATTGCGTTCGCAGCTTCCCGGGACGTGGTATTCGAGTATGGGGTGGACGTACATTGTCAAGCAATCCATCCTGGCGTTACATAAATGTTCGTCGTCTCTTCAATTATGTGGAAAAGTCGATTGAGAATGGTACCCAATGGGTCGTCTTTGAGCCAAATGACCGCAAACTTTGGGCACGGGTTCGACGGGATGCCTCCGCTTTTCTCAAAATGGTATGGCGTGATGGAGCGTTATTTGGTAGTTCACCAGATGAGGCTTTCTACGTTAAGTGTGATGATGAATTGAACCCACCGGAATCTCGAGATATGGGACGCTTGATCATTGAAATTGGCATGGCACCGGTTAAGCCAGCTGAATTTGTTATTTTCCGGATTAGCCAATGGGCTGGACCGGGTTCAGAATAATTTTGTTTTTGAATAAGAAAGGAGCATGAAAATGCCTGGACGTGAAGATCCTCTTGTTGCGTTTAAGTTTGGACTGGAAATAGAAGGTAAACTCAGTGGCTTTTTTACTGTGGTTGGCGGAATTGGCTCCGAAACGGAAGTTGTGGACCATAAAGTAGTGAATGAAAACGGCGAGACCATTGTACAAAAACTTCCCGGACGTTTGACCTGGACAGAAGTAACGCTAAAACGCGGTGTAACCAGCAATCTAGATATTTGGGATTGGCGAAATCTGGTTGTTCAGGGAAAAGTGGAAGATGCGCGTACGAACTGTTCCATTATCGCCTATTCACAGGATCAGCAACCAATTGCCCGTTGGGAGTTTACCAATGCATGGCCAAGCAAGGTAATTGGTCCGGAATTGGATTCTGGCAGCACCGACTACATGCTTGAAGAAGTAACGATCGTTCATGAAGGAATGGAACGAGTAAAACCTTAAGGTGAGAATCGATTCATGAGGTTCCATCTCTGTTAAAAGGGATGGAACCTCACCCCGGTTTTGATTCGGTTATTTTAAAGAAGAATTGGTAATGGTGAAATTATGTTAAGTTCAATAAAGGAAGATTTTAAATTAAATCCTCTTGATTGCTACTACACACTGGATGTTAATCAGACAAGATTGGCTACATTTGATAGTCTTTCTGGTGGAGATGTTGAAATCAATGTGATTAAGCATAATGTTGTTTACAATTCCGGTGAATCCAGCACTTTGTTAATTCCTGGAACAACACAATATTCACCTGTTGAACTTAAAAGTGGATTTGGAAATACCAAAGAACTTTATAACTGGTTTGTGAATGCCAGCAGTGGAGCTTATTCTGATGCCAGAAAAAATGTCACCATTACGCTTAATGCGCTCAAGGATGGGGAATATGTTCCATTAGTAGCCTGGAACTTATTCAATGCCTGGCCATCAAAAATCTCTGGTTTCGAAAGCAATCAATACAATAATGCTAATGTAGCCAAATTTTCGATGACGATTGTCGCAGAATCTATCGAAAGAACAGATCCTTAATAAAAGGCGACCAAAAACAACTTGACCGAGAAGATGAATAGTGAGCCGAAAGAATTATTTTTTGAAAGGATAGCTGAAGAATGAGCTTACATACCGAATTCGAATTTGAATTACCGATTGGTTATGTGGACAGAGAAGGAAATTTACATAAACGTGGTGTGATGCGTCTGGCAACTGCTATGGATGAAATTACTCCTTTGAATGATATGCGGGTGCAATCCAATGAAGCGTACTTGATTATCGTTCTTTTAACGAGAGTCATAACCAGCCTGGGAACATTACAACATATTAATACCAGTGTAATTGAAAACCTTTTTGCTGCAGACCTCGCATATTTGCAAACATTCTATCAGCAAATAAATGAAACGGGTAAAACCACTCGCACGATACCGTGTAATCATTGTGGAAAACCTGTAGAAATTGATTTGGCAACTTTGGGGGGGGAATAGTCGGCTACCCTCTCAATCAGATCTATGAGGAGGTAGCCTACATTTCCTATCACTTCCATTGGCAGTTGGATCAAGTACTTGATCTGGAGCATCGCCAACGTCGCCAATGGGTAAAAGAGATTGCCAAAATAAATAAAAGAATGAATACTGCTTGAAATTTTTTCTGACTTGAGATGAGAATTTATGACAGATCAAGAAAATCCAATCGACATAATTCCTTTTGATCAACAGCAATTGATTAAAGGACAAATAGAAAAAACTGGAAAAGTTGATGTGGAAGAGCTCGCAAAAGAAATCTGGAAATTGTTCAAGAAAAACTTGCGGGAAGAAAATGAACGAATGCCAAGGAAATGAAAATTATTGGAGTAAGATATGAGCCTAATTGAAGGTCCAAAGAAAATTGATAAACCTAGTAATCAACCAGCCCCAAAAAATATGATGGATGTTGCTAAAGGAATGGTTGGCGCGGCTGGTGTGAGACAATTGGAAAATCTTACCGGTATTCGATTTGATCCAGCACCTACATACTTGTTTTATGTTGAAATTTCCGGGTTGATCGTTGGTCTATTTACCGAGGTCAGTGGTATTGGTGCGACCAGAAAAATTGAAATAATTCAAGAAGGTGGATTGAATGATGGCGTTCACAATTTACCGGGACAGGTGGAATTTAATCGAATAACCTTCAAAAGAGGAATGACCGTCTCGCGTGAACTCTGGAATTGGTTTAATATCGGAATTTATGATTTCCAGGTAAAACGGTTGAATTTATCAATCATTCAGGGAGCAACAGGACAAAGTGTCGCATCCCTTGTTCCCGGTGCTGGAGGATATGGGGTTGTCAAACGCTGGAATGTTATGAACGCATATCCAGCCAGTTGGAAATTGTCGGATCTGAATGTGAATGACATCAATTCGGTATCAATCGAGTCGATGGAGATCGTTCACGAAGGGATTGAAATTGATCCAAAATTTGGTCTTCCAATGAGCCCAATGAGTGTTGTTAAATCAATCATGTAATAGGATAATATGTCAGATTTTTTGGATGAACCAGCAAAACAAATAAACACAGAACCTGCCACAACAACCAGTAATTTATTAAATAGGTTGCTTCAAAAGAAGGTATCCTCAGGAGTTGTGTTACCGAAAATTCGAAGCAGAATTGCGAAAATAACCCGCAATTCTGACAAAATTCGAATTAAACGTTTGGTTTTGCCAGGAAAGACCAGAAGAGATAATATTAAAAACTTTGGAGAAACTCTTCGAGGTAATTTATCCAGGAACCAGAAAATTGACTCTATAAAGGCTGCAAAAAAGCAACAAGGTAATTGGGAGAACTTGGATATGCTATTACCCAATGGAACTCCGATGGAGAGTTCGCGTTCTTCCATTGCACAGACAAATTTTTCAAATATAGGAATACCAACAGGCGGGCAGGTAATCGCTCCATTTTCACCACCTTCACCAACTTCACAACCTTCGCCCAGCAATGAGCCCTCCTTTATTGAAAGAAGGCAGGCGAGATTAAATGCACAAGAACAGAAAAAAACAAAACCAAATTTGAAAAAACATGATGCATCTACACGTTTATTCAGCCGTGTAGAAGAAATCATTCCGCAAACGACCCAACAAGTCAAACAGAAATCAGAAAAATCAGAATCCAAAGATACAAGTGTTTCCAAAGAAAAAAAATCTGATACTCCGAAGATAGATTCTGAAGCAGTAACAATATCAAAAGAACCAACAATTACATCTAACGATAACCGAGTTGTCAGAAGGCAAATAGAAAATGAAAATTTTCCTGCGCCAGCTCGTTTGGATTCGAAAAGTATTCCGGACCAAAAACCAGAAATCAATAATTTGCCACCAGATAATAAATCTCAATCTTTAGAAAAAGTCGAAGAAGATTTGAACATACTTGCACCACGAAAACCAATATCAATTCAAAAGGTGGAGGAAAGGAAAAAATCCAGTTCAGAAGCAAAGAAAATTGATCCGGTACCTGCTTCAAAAGATGTTAGGGTAAACGAAATTGAGAAAAAATTTAATGAATCTACTTCGTCGCAAATTCCTGAAATCACTCCATCCTCCATTGATAAAGTGAAATCAAAAACGACATCCTCATCATCTCAAAAAGAAGAATTGAAATCAAATTTGGAAAAGAAGGAACAGGAAACTACACAAAAATCACAAAAATCTGAACCTTTAGAATCATCTCCAACAATTATTCAAAGAAAATTAGAAAAACCAGATCAATCAGATCAATCAGAAAAATCAGATGTTCAAGAACCGAACCAAGAATTTTCGGCTGATAAAAAAATTGACTTTCCTTTGGCCTCTCGAAAACAATCCAAACCTGATGATATAAAAAGCATTTCTGAAAAACCATCATCAGAAAAACCTTCCAGAGAATTTCCCAATAAAACTGAAGATGACTTATCAATAAGAACAAAACGTTTGATTCCTATAAAAAAAACCGAATATCCTCAAGATCAAGAGGTGGATCGACAGGTTGTTGAACAAACATTAAAACCAGTTATTACTGAAAAGAAAAAACTATTTCCTCAAGAAGTAGAAGAGAAAACTCATGCGAAACCACTCGAAAAACCATTGGTTTTGCCTCGTTTTAAAAATTTGACTGTCACGAAAGATTTTCTGGAACATCAAAAGAATAAAATTCAAAAAGTGATTCAGAAAATCAAGAAACCTGCTCCTAATTCTTTGGAATCGCAAAGAATCTCTATTGCGGGCAAACCGATTGAGATTCAACGCCAAATCTCTAAAGATGCAACTGTAAACTTTACAGACCAAAAACCAGAGATTCATCCGCTCAGAATTCAAGCGAACTCACAAATTCCAGACGTTGATACAACACCTTTAAAAACTCGTCAAACTTCCGAATCAATTACTTCTTCAGATCTAACTCGGAAAGAACCAGGAAGTAAGAGAACATCGTTTAAACCTTCGAAAAAAATAAATATCTCGAAGCGAATTTCATCAAAAAATATGACAAAAAATTTGATTATCAGAAAATCTTCACCGATTGTAAGAAGGAAAATGACAGAATTTCCTTTAAAGACTCAATTAAAGGGACAAGATCAGGGGAATCTCTCGGATAAACCAATTTATCCGGATGATGATGCAATCCTTTCAAATGAAATCAATAACTTGATAGAAAAGGAAAAACCAAGAAAAACTTATACACCATCAAAAACTTCAACAATTTTTAATGCGCCTATTGGTGAAAAAATACTATTAACTACAACTGGCAGAAAAACAATTCAAAGTAGATTGCAAAAACCTTCATCAGTTGACCCCATTAAAACGAGTAAAAGCAATGAGCCAACCGTTATACCGGTTTTCAATAAAGAATCAATTTCCAAAAATTCAAATATTTCTGAGCAAACTGTACGCAAAACGAACAGAATAAATGAAAAGAGATTAAATAAAGACCCAGAAAACGCTTATTCTGCAAGGTCTCAGAAAAATACGAAAGTTCCAATGATTACACAACCGATTGGTGAAATTGAATTGCCAGTTGTTCGAACCAAAAAAGTTGATCCCAATGAACAATTCGTAAAACCAGATTTTGCTGTAGCAGGTCCTGTTGTTCAGAGGGCATTGAGTTCAGCATCTGAAGTTGACAATGTATTATCAATTCCAAATCAGGTTGAAAAACCGAATTTGGAAGACCTGGCCAAAGAAGTTTATCCAATTATCAAACGTTGGATAGCCGTTGAAAAAGAACGTACTTCTGGCCGGCTGTATTAAGTAGAAAATAATTGGAGGTGATTTTTGTTCGATAAAATAAAAGGTACACTCAATCCACCATCCGAAAAGCCAACTCTTCAAAAGGCAAAAATAATCTATTCAGCTGGTTCGGGAGCGAAAACGATTGATTGTCAATTTAATCCACAATCGTTAACCATAGTAAAAACTGTTGATTGGCGGTCTGGAAGGGGAGATAAAGATAAAGTTGAACCTCGACCGGAACTAAATTCACCAGAATTATCTTTTGGTGGTGGCAACCCAGCAGAATTCAGCTTGGATTTGATTTTTGATACTACCCGATTGGATAATCAGGATGTGCGTGGTTTTACCAATCAGCTTCTTTCATTAACGCTAATGGGCGCTGGTGATCCGAAAAAGAAAGACGATGACCCACCTCTGGTTCAATTTATTTGGGGTGATCTTGTACTGTTTATTGCAGTGATAAAAAAGGTTGAGATAAGTTACACCTTGTTCCTGGCCAGTGGAATTCCTGTCCGTGCCAGAGCAAAAGTTGATTTTATTCAGGCTTTTGATGAAGATGGACCTCAAGATAGTCAAAACCCTACGACGCGTACCGAAGCAAGAAAAACGCATCTGGTACAACAGGGAGATCGCCTGGATTACCTGGCTTTTACAGTATATGGACAATCCGGATTATGGCGGGAAATCGCTGCAGCGAATGGCCTAGATGATCCAAATGATATTCATCCAGGACAGGTTTTAGTAATCCCATCTCTTTAACAGAAATAGGAAGATTGATTATGACTGAAGAAATTAGCATAACCATTGATGGAAAGATACAAACAGAGCTCCTTTATGATCTGCTTGAAGTTATTGTGGATACCAATATATTCATGCCATCCATGTTTAGCTTATTGATTCATGATGATGAAAACCCAGAAGGATCTGGAAAAATGAAATATATCGATTCAGCTACTTTAAAGATTGGAGCGGCTGTTAAGATATCAATGAAAACAGATGATATTCCAGACGAACAAAGTTTTGTGAAGGAAGATTTAATAGAAGGTGAGATTACAGCGCTGGAACCTATCTTTTCAGCCGACGGTACAGCGATGTTGAGGGTGAGAGGGTATGACAAATCCCATCGGTTGACTCGAGGAACAAAGACCAGAACATTTGAGAAGATGAAGGATTCAGATGTTATCCAAAAAATTGTCCAGGATGCGGGACTCAGTTGTCAGGTCGATTCCACAACAATCCAATACGATTATTTGATGCAATATAACCAGACAGATTGGGATTTTATCTGGTCACGCGCGCAACGAATCGGATATCAGGTTTATTACCATAAAGGCAAATTACATTTTAGAAAAATAGATTCAGTGATCAGTGGTAGTGTTCCAGCACGATTAACCTGGGGTTACAACCTGCGCAGATTTGAACCGAGACTTTCTGCGATTGGGCAGGTAAATGAGACGATTGCTTCAGGATGGGATCCTAATGAAAAAAAAGAAATTATTGGTAAAAAAACAGGTGATGTAAAGATTGTTCCGGAAATTGGACTGGGACAAAATATAGGTGGTGACGCCACCAAAAAAGCTTTTGGTTCACCTGCGATTAATTACCTGGCTGAGTCTCCTGTGTTCAATGCATCTGAAGCTGAACTAATCGCATCAGGTGAAAAAATACGAACAGAAAGCACTTTCATTCAGGCTGAGGGAGAGTGTGCGTATGGTGATCCCCGTTTGATCGCGGGAAAAAAAGTAGATGTTGATGGAATTGGTACCCGTTTTAGTGGAAAATACTATGTAACAGAAGCCCAACATCATTACAGTCGAGGAACGTATACCGTGTATTTTGGAGTTTCTGGACAAACTCCCAATTCAATTCATGCATTATTAAATAACGGTGGTGGGCATAATGGAAATCGGATAGAAGGAGTTGTAACGGCGATCGTAACCAAAAACACAGATGATCCTAAAGACCTCAGCCGAATACAGGTTAAATTTCCATGGATGCCAAAAGGCAATGGCGCAGAGCTTTCCAGTGCCTGGGCAAGAATCGCAACACCTGGTGGTGGAAAAGATCGTGGTTTTTTATTCTTTCCAGAAATCAATGATGAAGTCCTGGTGGTGTTTGAACATGGTGATGTTAACTACCCATTGATTGTTGGGGGTCTATGGAATAAAAAAGATCCCCCCCCATTAAAAAATACTGACGCAGTCAAAAGTGGACAGGTTAATCAGCGAGTTCTTAAATCACGCAGCGGTCATCAGATTATGTTGGATGACACCAAAGGCGCAGAGAAAATAACAATACAGGATAAATCCACAAAGAATATTATTGAATTTGATGTTGAGAAAAAATCTATAACTTTTAAAGCGGAAGGGGATTTGATTTTTGATGCAGGCGGAAAGTTCACAGTAACGAGTAAAGGCGATCTTTCTATGGCTTCGAAAGCAAAAGCAACTTTTGAAAGTCAGAGCGCAATGAGTATGGAATCCAAACAAAAGACATCAGTCAAAGTAGGTTCCAATGAACTTGCTTTGCAAATGGCTGGAAGTTCCTTAAAAGGTATGCAGGTTGAGATAAATGGAAGCACAAAAACTGATGTAAAAGGTAGTGCCATGGTTCAAATTCAAGGTGGAATCGTAAAGATTAATTGATATGCAAAAATTTCAAACTAAGATTCAGGAGAAAAAATGAGTTTTCCAGCAGCGAGAGTCACTGACATAACAGCAACCGGCGATACGATTACTGGTCCCGGAGTCGCAACGGTGTTGATTGGGAATATGCCAGCTTCAGTCGTCGGAGATATGGTTAGTGGTGCTGCTTGCGTGGGATCCATCGTGATGGGAAGTATGACGGTTCTTATTGGAGGCAGACCCGCCGCGCGTATGACCAGCCAGGTTGTGGGATCTAATCCTGCTACCGGGGTTCCAGTTTCCACTGTTGTAACGAAAGGTGAACCAACGGTACTGATCGGTGGCTGAAAGAAGAAACGAGAAACAAGATGAAACAAGATTTACGTAAAGCTTATTTAGGAACAGGGCTTGCATTCCCCATGCAGGTAAACTCGAAAGGTGAGATTGCCCTTGTAAGTGGTCCTACAGATATAGATCAGTCGATCAGGATTATTCTGGGTACCCGACCAGGAGAAAGAGTGATGCGACCTACCTTTGGATGTAAAGCGCATGATCTCTTATTTGAAATTCGGGATGCAACAACTGCCAGCCTTTTGAAAAAATATGTGATTGATGCCTTGAATTTTTGGGAACCGCGAATCCAGGTATTAATGGTTGATGTCTTGATTGATGATGATATGGATGGAGCCCTGCAGGTTGAGATCGATTATGAAATAAAAGCAACCCACGATACCCGAAGTATTGTTTATCCATTCTTCCTGGCTGGTGAAGAAAATTGGTAAGTCTAAGAAAAAATGATAATGTAGGAGAACAGGTATGCCATTACCAACACCGAATTTAGATGATTTGAAATTTCAAAAAGACCTGGTGGATGAAGCAAGAAAGAGAATCATTCATTATTGCCCAGAGTGGACGGACTACAACTTAAGTGATCCAGGAATCACGTTAATTGAGTTATTTGCCTGGATGACAGAATTAATGGTATATCGATTGAATCGGGTTCCAGATAAAAACTATATCAAATTCCTGGAACTTCTCGGACTCCAAATAAAACCAGCCAGCAGCGCAAGAACAGATTTAACATTCTGGCTTTCAGTATCATTACCGATTAGCGAAGATAATCAACAATCGGTGATCATACCTCGAGGGTCGCAGGTTCGGTCCGATTCCTCAGGAAGTGAAGAGATAATTTTCTCGACAGACCGATTGTTAGAAATTGTTCCTCCAAAATTTTATCAACTTCGAAAACCAACGGAAGTGAATAAAAATTATTTTTCAAGATTAGGAATAGAAACGTTTTATCCTTTTGATCGGTTCAACCCAAAAGAAGGGGACATGTTTTATCTTGGATTTGATCCGGTAAATAATCTTGAAGGTCACATTCTCAAATTTAACTTTACTTGTGAACCGACCGAGGCAGTTGGTATCCGTAGAGAGGATCCTCCCTGGGTTTGGGAGTGTTCCATGGGTGAAGGGCAATGGTTGGAAATCCCCTTGAGTAAATTCCAGGGTGAAAAAGACACAACCGGTGGCCTTAATAATCCTACAGGAAGTCTGGTTGTATACCTGCCCTTAGAAGCAAAACCTGACGTTGTCAGTGGACAGAATGCTTTTTGGGTGAGGTGTAGATTGGAACAAAGAAACCCGGCGCAAGGAATGTATACAGAATCACCTCGGGTTTTACAAGTAGAAGCGTTCTCGATTGGCGCGACCGTTCCAGCAACGCATGCAATAACAGTCAACCAGGAATTTTTAGGGACAAGTTCAGGAGAAGCAGGCCAATTGTTCCAATTAGAATTTTATCCAGTACTTGCCCTGCAAGAAGGTGAAACAATCTTGGTGGAAGAGTTTCGCAATGGAGAGGTTGTTCTGGTTCCCTGGAAACATGTGATGGATTTCTCGATCTCTTCCCGATTCGATCGTCACTTCACGCTTGATGAAGCTTCAGGACAAATCACTTTTGGTCCATCCGTGAGACAATCGGATGGAAGTGTCGTTCAATATGGCCGCATACCTGAGAGTGGCCGAAATATTTACTTCAGTAGTTATCGATTTGGCGGTGGATCCATTGGTAATCTTCCAGTTAATAATCTTCATACCATAACTTCTTCGATTGCATATATTTCACGGGTAACAAACCTTATTCGTGCTACGGGGGGACGAGATCAGGAAAACCTGGATGAAGTGAAACTGAGAGCCCAACGCGAATTGCAGGCACAAAAACGTGCGGTAACTGCCCAGGATTTTGAACAACTTACATTAGATTTTAGTCGGACAATAGCCCGCGTGAAATGTGTTACACCTAAAATGGATCAAGTTCGTGGAGAATTGGGAATTGTAGAAATGCTCGTTGTTCCAGCAGTGACAGATTCGCTGGCTGTCGGAGATATTTCCCGGTTGCATGTTCGAGAAAATTTTATAGGTGAATTAATTAATTATCTTGATCGGTATCGCTTATTAACAACTCATGTTCGTGTAAGAGAACCGGAATATCTTGGTATCAAGGTTAAAGCACAAGTCGTGGTCGATGATTATAGTAATCCTACCATTGTGATTTCCCGTATCAATCAACATTTAGTAAATTTCTTAAACCCATTAGTTCCTTACCCGGAAACTGAAGAACATGATCATTTGTTGGAACAGGGGTGGAATGGTTGGCCATTCGGGAAAAGTCTTTTTGCTGCTGAAATTTATTCCTTGGTACAGCGAGTACCTGGTGTGAAGTATGTGTTGGATATTGAATTATTCTCCAGACCTATCAACCCCAAAATTGAAACTAATAATCCTGATGAAAAACCTGTTGCCACACTTGTAGAAGATAAAGTAATTTGGGTTGCTGAGAATGCACTTATGTGTTCTCTCGAGCACGAAATAATGGTGGTTGCTTTATCAGATGTTCCTAGAAAGTAAATATAAAATATGATAGTTCAAACCAGCAATTCAATAAATCAAATAGACCAAACTGAGACTGTATTCCTCTCACATGTTGCTGATTTCTATAACCGCTACCCTGGTGAAGAGGTTTGCTTTACCACTTCCATTACTTTTGACAAAAGCCTATCTGGGTCGATCCTTTCTATAGCATTACCAGAAGGACTTCAATTGATCGAACATTGGGTTGATAATCCTGAAATTAACAAAAACATATTTGTGCGAGACCTTACTTCTGGCCAGGTGGTTGATGTGCATTTGGACAGAAAAAATGAGCCCGGACGTCAGGTTCAATTGAAAACAAAAGCGCGGGTGGTGAATGTAGGGAGACTGGCTTATCTTGTTAGTTTCGCAGAAATTCGTGATAAAAAGGGAGAATTGATTGCCAGAGAAAATATTCGTGTAGCGGTTCATCCTGCGGGAAAATATATGAACTTCCTTCCAGAAATTTACCATGGTAATGAATTTCTTGGGCGTTATTTAATGTTATTTGAAAGTTTCTGGAAACCAATTGATCAACAAATCAACCAGATGGATTTATATTTTGATCCAGATTTAACCCCAAGTACATTTTTACCATGGTTGGCATCCTGGTTAGGTGTAACATGGGATGAATCGTTGCCAGAAGTGCGTAAAAGAAAATTGCTTCATATGGCTGTTATGTTATATCAACGACGTGGAACCAAAACAGCCCTTGAAGACTATTTGAAAATTTATACAGGTGGTGATATTGATATTATCGAACACCGTGCGCAGAATTTTGTTTTGGGGAAACATACCAAATTAGGTTCCGCGGTTGCTTTAGGTTCACAAAATTTACCACATACTTTCACCGTTAACGTCAGAATCGAAAAATATGAACTGGAAAGAATGCAGGCAAAATACTTATCTCGAAATGAAAAAGCATATTATCAAAAATTGGAAGAAATTATTGAAGAACGAAAACCTGGACATACAGCTTTTTATCTTAATTTAGAAATCAAAAATTCTTCAAAATCCGGCCACGAATTAGGAAAGGACTCTCTATGAGTAATGATAATTTATTAACATTATTTCCAAACAAACGAATGAAACCTTATGATGGGATGTCGATAACAGCAGAAGTATGGAACCTGGCACATGAATACCATCGCCAATTGAATCAAGCTCATAATCTTTTCTTCCATGGTTCTGGTATCTTAATTGGAATGGAAGTGGTAGCAAGCGATCCGCCCGATTCCATGGTGTTTATTTTGCCTGGAGTAGCAATCGATGCCAATGGAAAAATAATCGTTCTTTCTGAGCCTGTAGCCTATGATCTCGGTGATGAAATAGAAGGTCCTTTGTACCTGACCATTGTTTATCGTGAATCAACTTCAGGGTTAAAGAAGAATAACGATGGATCGGGATTGGCATTTGTTCAGGATGAATTTCTTGTGTCTGCACGCCAGACAAACCCTGAACGGCCGATGGTTGAAATTGCCAGATTTACACGTGAAAGCAGAAAATCAGTCATTAATGATGCTCAAAATCCAAAATTACCACTCATCAATGAAATTGATCTCCGATTCCGCAGACGTTTAGAGATCCACAGTGAACAATTAATAACCACAGCCGTTATTTACTTGGGAGATGATAAGAATCCCATTCAGGGTCAGGGATTAATTCGATTATCAGAAATTGTTAGAAAACAAAATTATATAAACCTTGTAGTTAATGATAAGGTACTATTGGATCCAGGTATTCTTGGGTATTCCTTTTTGTATCTGGTTGGAAAAGGAAAATTTTCATTAACAAAAGCTCAATTAAAAGGATTACAGGGTTACATTACTCATGGAGGATCAGTATTCATGGAAAGTTGTAATCCTGCAGCACACGATTCTTTTATAAATGTGGCTAAGGAAATAGAACTGGATATTAATAATAAGATCCAAAAAGATCATCCATTAATGTCACAACCATATTACTTTGTTACCCCACCTGTTGGATATGAACTTGAAGGTGAAATACTGCTATGCTCTGGATGTATTTTAAGTTCCTTTAATTATGGTGGGTTGTGGTATGGTGAAGGCAGGGATCGAATACCAACAAGAGAAGAAATTCGATCTGCTACTGAATGGGGAGTAAATTTATTAAGTTACATCCTTGAAATGAAGGATAAAGAAAAAGAAGGTTAGTATCAATGTTTGCATTGAAAATTGGAGAGAACCATGAGCTTTAATGGCACAATACATGTGATTGATAAGACAGGCTGGTCGAAGACTTTCCCTCTTGAAAAAGCGTTAACCATGATAGGAAGCGCAGCATTTAATGATATTGTGCTAACAGAAGATCACGGGAGTGGAGTAGCAGCAGTTCATCTTCAACTTATCAGTTCACAAGCAGGAAAGCGAAGTTTTCGATTGATCAATCTGGTAAATGAACCTTTGGCTATGGTCCTGTCAAATGCGAGAGGAGATTTAATAGTTCCTGCAAAGGGATCCAGAGAACTTCAGGATGGAGATGCCATTCAATTGGGAGATTTCAAAATAACTTTTTATTTACAAGCTGTGAATGGTATATCCATTGAAAAACGAAGTGAAAATATTGGATTGCTATTTGAAATGCCAGGAATTACAGTAAAAGAAGGGAGAATTTTAACCGGTTTATTAACAGTAAAGAATTATGGACAGGAAAAACGATCTCAATTTGAAGTTGATTTAGAAGGCCTTCCTTCAGATTGTTACCAGATCGATCCTGCCCCACTTTTATATCCAGGTGGGGAAGAAAAATTACAAATCCGGTTCTTTCATCAGGGGATTCGTCCCATTGCCGGGGATTGCCCTATCCAGTTAAGGGTAACTGCAGTTTCTGCTTATCCTACGGAAGAAGTTCTCTTGCCGCTGGTATTAAGTATTGAACCTGTTTACCGGTACAAGGTTGAAATTATTGAAGGAAATGAAGGTGTTGAAGAAACATTGGCTGCTGAAATACCAATTCCATTTTCATCTGCTAGTATTGAAACGAGTGCTCAGAAAGTGATTGAGGCGGATAACCTGACCAATAACCAATTAGGTGATTCTCTGAACAATCAACAATATCAACAAACCACTACTGAGGAACCGGATAAAAACCAAACAATTCCTCAAACATCAGGTGAACAGATGATTGATGAAGAGGTTGAAATGGATTGGTGGGCTGATCAAAATATACTTCCATCAACAACAAATTCTGACCCACTTTCAGATCTAAAACGCGGAAAATCCAAATTGACGGTATCAAAATCCAAGGTTCAAGTCCTGAAAGCAACGCCTGAGGAAGAGATGGAGAGCGACCATGAATGATCATCAGAAAAAAATGAATAAAAATGAGAAAAAATCATGATCAACGCTATTGTAGAAAATTTCTTTAAATCGCTGCCCACGACAGTTTCTGTATTAATCGTTTTAGGTTTTTCCTTACTGGTATTGTTAATTGCAATCTTGATTTCGTTTTTATTAATCCGTGCTATTTTACGGATTAAATGGAAAAATCAAACAATAACCCGGTTTATTCAACTAAGAAATGAAGGAAATGTTAACCAAAAATTTTTGTTACGAGTAGATGTTCCAAAATCAGAATTACTCTACCAATGTTTATTAGAGGGAAAAGCTTTACCGAAATCAAATGCTGTTCAAAGAATTGTTGTTTCTCGCCAGGTTAGACTTGAACAAAAAGCTGGTGAAACGAAATTGGTTATACCCTCCTCAAATGAAGGGAAGGTTGAAAATCAATCAAAAGATAACAATGAAGCAAAAAAGAAAATAACTGAATCAGCTAATAAAGCGAAGGATAAAACTAAAAAAGGTTTAGGATTTGTTCGGTTAATTTCTGGTATTCTTGGTTCATTGGGATCGATAATCCCTGGTTCGGTAGGGAGATCGTTTAAGGAGAAATCAGGCGAACTGCAAAAAGCTTCTCAAGATGCGAGTGCTAAAATACAAATGCCGGAGCAGAAGTTAAAATCGGTTGAACATCTGAAAGGGCAGGTCAATCAAATCACTCCAGGTGACAAAGATCAAAAAGCTGTTCCAGCTCAGGTGCAGACTGGCCAAACAAAACAAGTTCAATCTGTCAGTAATAATAATATATTGGAGCTGGATTCTGATTCAAATTCGAATAATCCCCAGGTGCGGGAAGTTCCATATATAGATTATTTAGAAACGCCCACGCTTTCTCCAGGAACGTCCTTTTGCTTAGAAATCCTGATGGATCCAATTCACCCTTATCGATCCGGAAAATATTTTATAGAAGTCATCATACGTCAAATTCAATCATTAAATGACTTATTATCAAAAGATCTGGCAGTTACAAATTCAAGTTTAAATGTATCCGTAAATGGTCTATCTCCTGTCTTTTGGATATTATCTTTCGCAATGGTTCTCACTGCAATCGTTATCAATGTGACGTGGGCTGTATTTTTTATAAATTGGCTGGCAAGATTCGTGATTTAGTTTTTAGTAATAGGAGCAATTAACATGACAATCACCTCAAATCAAACCATGGAATTCCATGATCTGAACCCCGATAAGGGAATAATTAATATAGGAAGTCATCCTGAAAATGATATTATTGTTCAGGATTCACGGGTGATGCCATTTCATTTGATGATGGATCTCCGTCAAAAACCTTATCTTGTGGTCAGCCTGAACCCAGATGCGGATATTAGAGTGGATGGCGTTCCATTGATGGATAGTGAAACCACAGAAGTCATGGATATCAGTCAGGTGAGTTTTAGTGGTTATTCCTTGAATTTAATCCAGAAAAATGGAGGAAATTCACCAGCGAAAATCGCTGTAATCTCACCAGATTTTGTTGGTGACACTTTACCTCTTCCGACGAATACAAATGCCACCTTGATTGCTCCGATAATGAATGAACCAGTGAAAAGAATTCCTGTTCCTGTGGATCAAACTATACACTACGTGCCAACCAGCGATGTCATTTTAGTAGAAGTTCATGAACAGAAACAAATCATTAATGTTGAACAAACAGCTATTTATCCATTAACGATCATTAATGGTGGCTCGATCGTTGCGGCTTTTGATTTACAGGTGGAAGGTGTACCACGTGAATGGGTAAAAATAACACCAGAGAAAGTCAATTTAAATGAAGGTGGTCGCGGAAGAGTAGAGGTGCATATCACACCTCCCAGGATTTCTGAGAGTCACGCTGGTGATTATTCCGTTTTGATTAAAGTAGGTTCAACCAATTATCCTGGGCAATTTAGTGGTGCCCGTGTTGATTTAACAGTCAATCCTTATTATGAGTTTACCGTTGGGAACCTGTTCCCACGTCACAAAAGTGTATCCTGGAGTAAACAATCAGCTGTTGCTCATTTTCCAATCACCAACCAGGGGAATTCAACAACGAATTATCTGGTCATGGCACAGGATGATGAAAATGGGTGTAAATTTGAATTTCAGGTTCAGCAAGATGTAAGTCTGGCAAAACAAGCAGAAGTGGCTGTCAAACCCGGGGAGGAGCGATCGATTCCTCTGAGAATTATGCCTGTAAAACGTAATCTGGTCAGAATTCGCCCTCGCCAATATCAATATTCTGTCACTACTCAATCGATGAATGAGGGAGCTGCCTCTCGAATCGTATCGGGGACCTTTGTCAGCAGACCATTGTTTGGTTTATTCAGTATTTTGATGGCAATCATTATTCTTCTATTGAGTGCATTCTTCATTTTACGGCCCAGAATCTTGGATTTTAATGTGGTTGAAGATGTAATTGCATTAGGTGACCCAGCTGTACTTAATTGGAAAGTATCTCCCTTCACAACCAATCTAAGAATTGAAGGAGTGAATGAGGAAATCACCGGTTCTCAAAACCAGATTGAAGTAATTCCAACCAAAACTGCAGCCACATATACCCTGGTGGCTGGTAACTGGCTTTCAAGAATGTTACGCATTGAGGACATTCGCAGTAAACCAATAACCGTTCTGGCTATACCACCGGCACCGGAAATTTCTACATTCTTTGTGGACAAAAACCGGATATTTGAAGGCGATGAAATAACCATCAAATGGTCAATCGCAAATGCCGAAGAAGCTTATTTGACAGTGGATGGTGTGCGGACGTCGTTAACACCGCAAGAAATTGCCAATGAACCTCCTATGGCAGCGGATGGCGTACGGGCATCATTGATACCGCAAGCATTCAACAATGAGCGCACGGTAACGTTAAGGAATGATTCATTGATTGTTCTTGAAGCTAAAAATGACAGTGGTTCAAAATTTAAAAGTGAATTTATCCATGCTCAGAAACCTTCTATCGTAATTGAGGAATTCAGTCTTTCCGATACGACCATCATTAAAGGAGAACCAGTCACGATTATCTGGAAGGTATCGGGTGTGGGGGTAGAGAACGTAATGATCGCTCCCTTTAAAGAAGTCTATCCACTAGAAGGCGAACTGACTTTCTTTCCGGAAGCATCTATGGAGTTTGTGCTGACAATAAAAAATCGCGACCTGGAACAAATAAGGTTACTTCCCATTGGTGTTCTCGAGCCGGGTGCGGAGCCAGTCCCGCCTACTGTTGAATTCTTCAAGGTTGCGCCGGAAGAAATTACCGGGAGTGGAGCAGTGGAATTCTCTTGGTCCGTATCTGGAATTTCCGATCGAATTGAAGTCTCAAGCATTGACGGAGTTGTGCTTGCAGGTTTACCTGCTCAAGGGTTTAAATCGTTTAATGTTAGTAAAACGACATCATATGTTCTTACAGCCTATAATGGTGAGCTATCCTCTGCCGCCATCCTTGAAGTAAAAGTCAATGAAACAAAAAAGAATGCAATTGTTGAAATTGACAAGATTGTGCCTTCTACAGCCATTAATCGTGGTGATTCGGTAATGGTTTATTACAGTGTATACCCAGCTTCTAAAGAAGGCATAAAAGTTGATTCAGATGCATTGGGTTGGCCAGAAATAAGTGGTTCAGTTGTCGTCACAGATGGATTTGATACCTGCTTACCAGTTGATCTTCCGGTGCATGCCTGCAGCCTTACTTTGAATACAACTGAAAAGAATAAACAGATTTATGCAACTTACAGTGGAGATGACAATTATGTTCGTAGAACATCCGAGCCTTATGGTGTCGGATTGGATGTAGTAGGACAATCTGCAAAATTTTCTAGTTTTAGTTTTTCAGTTAATCCTATGGTAGTAGGGCAACAAACTACAGTGTCTTTTCAAGTTTCCCCCGAGGATACAGCGTCCACATTCCCTGTGTCCGGCAAAGTAAAGGTCCTTAAAAATGAAGAAACTCTTTGTGTTGCTTCATTATCAGCTGCTATAGATAATCCCTTGGCTGCTAAGGGAGAGTGTCTGTTAACCTTTACGAATACAGCCACTGAATACCTTAATTTGGTTTACGAGGGAAATGATATTTACGATGGAAAGATCGCCAGCATGCCTGCTCTGGTTGTGAATCATTCCGACACAGTCACTACTCTTACCGCTAATTGGACTACAGCAACAGTAGTAGGCGAACCTTTACTCGTTCAAATCTCAGTTGGTGCAAAAGCTCCGGGAACAGGTATTCCTACTGGAAATGTAGTTGTTAAGGATAAAGACAATACACTCGATAATTGTACAAGCACTTTAAATGCAGTGGGAAAAGGACAATGTTATTTAACATTGAATCGTGTTGGTAATCCAATTAATATAATTGGCACATATGCAGGAGATAGTAATTTCAACCTAAGTGAGTCGGCAAGTTATCAGCATCCCGTAACAAAAGCTTTTACAACAACATCGATTAGTTCCTTTACACCAACCACAACTTCAGTTGGTCTGGAATCAATTGTAAAATATCAAATTAAAGTAAATGCTCCTGGTAGCGGAATCCCAACTGGAACAGTATTGGTTGATGCAGGGAATGGAAATACCTGCACTGGGCCGGTAAATGCTGCAGGTGTTGGAGAATGTGCAGTAAGGTTTACCAAAGTTGGCGTCCAATCAATTTCTGTAACGTATTCTGGAGATGGTAATTTTTATAGTAGTGTTGGATCGGGATATTCCTACACAGTTTCAATTGCAGGTACAAAAACAACGATTTCAACTCCTGAACCTAGTCCTTCAGCCGTTAATGATGCTGTTAAAGTGAGTTTTACTGTTGGCTTATCCCAAACCAGTCCAATTAAACCAACAGGTACAGTTAGAGTGGAAGCAAGTACAGGTGAGAATTGTCTATCTACTTTAACAGATGGTTCAGGTTCTTGTAATTTAACCTTCACGATCGAAGGAACCAGATCAATCAAAGTTATTTATCTGGGAACCAGCGATTATGCAACAAGTGAATCGCCGAGTGTTACACATATCGTTGTACGTGCTTCAAAAACTTCTATTACCTCCACAACACTTAATCCAGTTGTTGACCAGGCAGTACAAATAGATTTTTCGGTGGTGGCAGTTACTGGTGGGGGAGGGACACCAACAGGTCAAGTAACTGTAACATCAGACACATCTGAAACTTGTACGGGATTGTTAACCAATGGAATTGGTAATTGCTCCATTACCTTTACTAAATCAGGTACAAAGAATTTAACAGCTGTATATCGAGGCAATACCGAATATAAAACCAGTACATCAACTCCTCCTTATCCTTTAACGATAGCGAAAGCCAGTACTACAACAGTGATCACCAGTAATTTGTCAACAGCAAAACAAGTTGGAGAATCGATTTCTGTAGCAGTTAATGTTACAGCGAATATCGCTGCATCGGTCACTGGCAATGTAACTGTAAGTGTGGTGGGAAGTACAGATGCAAGAGAAACTTGCACACTGTCTTTGACTGCTGGAACAGGTTCCTGTAGTCTGACATTAATTCAAACCGGTATTGCACGACAGGTTCAGGCTGTTTATGAAGGAACATCAGATCGGTTTGCCGGGTCTACATCAGCCATAGTTACTCAAAAAGTAGATTCTGCTCCTACCACCATCACTATTATCAGTGATACACCTGATCCTTCAAATGTCAATCAGGCGGTTGCTTTCACTGTTAGAGTAAGAGCGAATACACTTGATACTCTGCGTCCATCAGGTACTTTTTCAATCAAAATGATTGAGGGGGCAAATGACATTACGATATGTACAGGCAGTTTGGATTCAACAACATCAGAAGGATCGTGTTCATATTCATTCACCAGCCAAGGCACAAAATCCATTAAAGCAGAGTATTCTGGAGCAACTAATTATCTTACCAGTTCATCGGTATTAATTACTCATACAGTTGATAAATCTAATACCACAACAAACATCAATATTGCAACTAATCCATCCATTCTCAATCAAACGATTGCAGTAAATGTGACTGTTGCTGGTGTAGGAACTAGCGTGATATCACCAACTGGAACGGTTAATATTACTGCATCCAGAACTGGTAGTACACCTTTAACCTGCACAATCACACTTAACAGTTCTGGAGCAGGATCGTGCAATATTACGCCTAATGCAGTAGGTGATTGGGTAATTAAAGCTGATTATCTAGGAGATTCGAATTTCAACACCAGCACAAATAATGTTACACAAACTGTTAATAAAGTAGCAACTACAACAACAGTCACTGTTTCACCTACACCATCTGTAGTAGGGCAACAGGTTGCAGTAAGTGTTATTGTCGCAAAAACTGGTCCAGGTGACGGAACCCTCGGTGGAAGCGTATCAATAACTGCGAAAAGAACAGGTAGCACTGATAAAACCTGTACGATTTCCAACATTAGTACTGGTAGTGGAAGCTGTAATATTACCCTTGATGCTGCAGGAGATTGGATCGTGACGGCAGTTTATTCCGGAAACACTGATTTTAATGGAAGCCAGGGATTAGCAAATCATACAGTAAATAAAGTACCTACCATCACAACCATTTCAACTATTTCTCCTGCTCCATCAGTGACAGGCCAAACAGTGACAGTGACTGTCAATGTCTCTCGAAGTGGGGCAGTCGGTGGAACACCAACTGGGAATGTTACTATCACTGCGATCAGAGCTGGTGGTGGTTCGGCATCTTGTTCAGCAGCCATTGTACTAAATGCTGGAAGTGGAAACTGTAATCTTATTTTACCTACTGCCGGAGAGTGGACGATTACAGCTGTTTATGAAGGAACTACAATATTCGACACAAGTTCTGGATCAAAAGCTCAAACTGTCAATAAAGCAAACACGATAACTACAGTTACTTTACCAACTACTACCATAGTGGTTGGTCAAAGTTTCAATGTTAGTGTATCGGTTGCAGCCAGTAGCCCTGGAAGTGGGACCCCAACGGGGAAAGTAGTAGTTGCCGCTAAGAAGGATAGCGTTACTGTCAATTGTTCAGCAGAAATTGATTTGGCGAGTACGTTAAAAAACTGTTCTATTACTTTACCATCTGTCGGGGAATGGACAGTTTCAGGTGTCTATTCTGGTGATGATAATTTCAACACAAGTACTGGATCTAGTACAAAAACAGTAGCCCAAGCCACAACAACACTGGCAATTACAACTTCACCATCCCCTTCAATAAATGGGCAAACTGTCAGTGTAATTTTTGATTTGAAGGTTGTTGCACCAGGTAGCGGGACGCCCACTGGATCAATAACTGCTACAGCAAAAATAAAAGTTACAGGTACTGATTATGAGGTGCTATGTACGGGATCGGTTGCAAATGGTTCTTGCAGTTTTATTCTTTCGCAATTAGGAACTTGGAAAGTATCTGCAACATATCCAGGTGATTCAAATTATAAAAATATCACTTCAAGTGAGATTAATCATACCGTACAATAAACCAATTTTTGTTGTGAATAATTATTGAAGCTGTAAAAAATGCAGGGATGATTTTTCAAAATAAGAAAAATTTCTTTACTACTATCGGAGAACTCAATGAGATTAATAAAAAAATGGATTAGCCTTCTAATACTTCTGCTGTTTATTCTGTCAGGTTGTTCATTTGGGAAATCCACACTACCCCCTAAATGTCTGCCTATCCGTATTGGTATATTAATTGCAGATGAAAGTTTAGAAAGGGGTTTTGAGCAAAGAAAAGGCTATGAAATGGCTCTCGCGGAAATCAATCAGGCTGGTGGAATTCAAGGTTGTCCAATAGAATTAATTTATAAAGACGAGGGAGAAGCAGCAGATACGGAAACTGCCCAGGTATCCATTCTGCAATTAGCAGATGAGAATGTCATTGCGATAATTGGAGGAACTACTAATGATCCTACATTACGCGCTGCTGCGATTGCCAGTTATTTTAAAGTACCGTTACTGATACCATCCACAACAACTGATGAGATTACCCAGCGCGGAAATCAATGGATATTTCGTTTGCGTGCAACCAATGATTCTGATGCCAGAACAGCTTTTGAAATGGTGCGCAGCGAATTAGGGGCAGGTGCAAATGTTGTGATCCTGTATGAACAAACTTCATACGGAGAAAGTTCTGCTGTTGTGGCAGCGACAGCTGCAATGGCACAAGACTTGAATGTAAATGGTTATTATTCTTTCATAACCCAAAGTAGTGATCTTACCACTCTGGCAGAAGAGGTGGTTGAGCTTGCCCCAGAAGTAGTTTACATCATTTCTAGTGGACAGGAACAGACTTTGAATGTATTAAGCGCACTCCGTTCACAACGATTTAGCACAACAATGATGATCGGTCATGGACCGGGTTTCACTGAGCGAAGTTTGCTTTATGATGGGAATGAAGATATTTATGATAATTTGAACCATATTCTCCTGGTAGCTAATTGGTCGACTGATTTACCCTGGGCAGGTATGGATAAATTTATCCAGGATTTTCAGATTTACAGCCAGCAGGAAGGTTACAATAATACGATCCCGGTCGTCCGGAATATTGAAACTTATGCAGCCCTTCACCTGTTAGCAGATGCATTGGATGGTCTTACTTTGACTGTTCCGGAAAGTAAAAATGAACCAGAGTTGACTGGAGAAAACCTGAAAGATTATCGTGAAGAATTGACAACTTCCTTAAGGAATCTAAACGCTGACCAGCGGGAAACATTATTTGGACCTGTTTCATTCGATGGTACCGGTCAAAATCGACAGAGTTCAATCCTGGTACAGATTATGAGCGGAAAAATAGTCACTGTATATCCTTCCCGTTATGCAGTTCAATCGCCATATTATATAGATGGTTGGTAAACAAAAAGGTCTACAAGTAATGAGATTTTGAAATTGGAATAATGAGAAATCACAGCGAGAAATGGCAGCAGAGGTATCCGAAACAGCGCTTGTTTAATACAAATTGGAGAATCCTCCTCGCGCTGTTGTTAGCCTTGCTCGTTTTTCTGCAACCCTTTCTTAATTTATCTGGTAATGTATACGCTGATACAAGTAAACGCGTGGCAATCAAAAGTCATGAAACATTAGCAAATCATTGGCGGTTTTCCAGGTGGAATGATGGTGTTACCGTGTGTGATATATACGTTGCCCATGATAATTATCCCTCTGGTGACGATATCCTGACGAATTGTGGAGAAGAAGTCTATTTAAAGTGGTTGTCAACTCCACCTTGCGAAGAAGCATTATTTGGAAGGGATGCAAGCCTTTGTGAGGGAGTTTACATTGGGTATCTTGGAAAAAATATTCATATAGTCAAAGAATCTGTTGAATTGCCTCAAGTTAAAATCAGGGTTGAGACAATAAATTGCGCTCCAGGCACTTGGTGTAAAGAACGGGTAATCATGAGATTTATTGGGGAAGAACCACTCGCTGACCATAGGATTACCAACATGCATGTGCGGATTGGATCGACTGAAAAGAAGTGTGATGCAGATTCCTGTGAACTGCGGATGCCAATAACGAATGAACAGGGTGTTGATGTTGAATACTGGGCAGTATCGGATTTCGGAGATGAGAGTGACCATGCCACGTTTCGTCTTAGAAATGTTCCTGATAAAAATGAAAACTATCGTTTTGATCTTTTGGGAGCAGGCATTGAAGCCAGAATACCTGCAGGGACTGAACTCTGGTCCTTGTTTCCAGTTCTTAATCATCCTGATGGAATGGTTTTTGAACAACCTGTTTCCATTGACAATTTAAATACAAAAAACAGATTATTATATTTGGCCGGAAAATTGATTCTTTCAGGGATTGTGGATGGAAGGACATGTTCTGGGTTTGGGTTGCTGGACAATAATACTGCCAATCCTTGTGGAGAGAGGCTTGCAAGTTCAACAGTGTTGGATTGGCAAAACCAATACAACCAAGCAATTTTCTCAGCGTCGATTAAATATAAAGTTCCAGCTCGAGTGTTGAAAGGCATTATCGCCCAGGAGACTCAATTCTGGCCGCATCCAGCTTCCTCTCAGGAATTTGGATTGGGAAGAATTACTGAAAATGGTGCTGATATGTTATTGAATTGGAATATTCCTGTATACCTTGAAGATTGCCTCTCACTTTATTCAGTGGAAAAATGTTCCGCTGGTTATTCTAATCTGGATCCAACTGAGCAATCGATGTTACGTGGGTTGGTCATTTCTGATGTTGGAACTGATAAAGAATTAGATTTACTGGCAGCAACTTTGTATGCCAGTGCTCAACAGGTGAACCAGATGGTAAAGAATATTACAGTAAAATCAGTCTCTGAGGTCTCCACTTACGAAGATATGTGGTTAATTTCAGTGGCTAATTATCATGGAGGTTCGGGGTGTGTGGGAACTGCAATGCAGACCGCCTGGGCTAATGGCGATAATATGCTCTGGGAATTAATATATCCAAACCTGCTGGGGGATTGCATGGGTGCTGCAGGATATGTGGAGTCTGTTCTTCAACTGGCGAAATAAAAAAAAAGGGTAGGATAGTTCAAATGAAGTCTCTTTAAGTGTAATATCTTAAAGTGTGTATAGATTCATTTTCGATTTTTTGAACTCTATCCCCCAACTTTTTATAAATGATCTTAAGTTATTTCTCCTTATCCCTGGTTCATTTTATGTTGGTCAACAGGATATGATCAAATATTCATAATCTGTCTTTTTCTGACCAGAACAGTAACCAAAAGCAGTAAAAATGCTAAACCAAGATAAAAATACCAGGGACTGTCAGTTGCCATGCCAATAAAATCTAAGGACCGAATATTTTGTGTGAGTAAATACATCCATAAAATATAAATGACCTCAAACGTCTTACTACTACCTGTTAATACGCCAAAGGTGATTGCTAAGGATGGGATAAAAAGCAGACCGGTTAACCAACCAAAAATACCAACAGAATCACCTGCAATAATGTACCGAATCATTGCTCCAGAACCAATAATCGCAAGGAACAACATGGCTGAAAATAACGTGGTAGGGAGTTGATTCTTGATGGGATCAGGTGCAGAAAAAACAATCTGTCGGGTATTGAATCGGACTTCACGATTTCCTAATCCACCAAGAATCAATACAGACCAGATCCATGTCAGAAGAAGCATTAAACGAGTGTTTTCAGGGTCAGAAAACAATTGTCCAATGATCAACCCCAAACAAATCGTATACCACCACCAGCGTTGTCCCTTTATGAGAAGTTTAAATTCTGTCATTAATAAGGTCATGAACCGGAATTTAGACCTTGATTGCACAAATGAAGTAAGCTGAAAATCTTTGTTGATGGTGATTTCCATTGGAATAGGTTCCACATGCTCCATATCCTTTTGTCTTTTTCGTTTTACCTTCAAAATTCGGGAAGTGTCAAAACGATCGAAAAAAACTGCAGCTAAGAGACCAATTCCAATGGAGCTGGTTAAATACAGGAACCTTGAAAAGAGAATTTCACCAGACCACTCAATTCCATTCCAAATGAAATAATTAGGATTTTCAAGTGGTGTAATGGAGAAAGCAAATCCTCCAGCACTTTCCGGGTATGTCAGTTTCGCAGCCTGGGTGACACTATTGCCAATTATTTGCCAACCACCGAAGTCCATATACGGTTGAATGGATGAATCTCCTGAAGTTGTCAGACCCTCAGCTGAAACGATCAAAACAAACATAAAAAGAAAAAAATAAACAACATTGCCGAATCCACCTCGCAACCAGGAGATTGTTTCGAACAGGACTGCAACCGCTGCAACTATAGCCATGAAAGGTATGGCGATCAATAAAATAGGAGAAATAAAAGCCAGGAGATTGAAATCCTCTGATCCAAGGAAGATATTCATAAGAATCCCTATCAAGGTGATTATTAAAACCATGATTCCCAGAACCAGAAAATTACTGAACCATTTCCCAATGGTATAAAGAATTCGATTCAAAGGAGTGGTCGCCATAATTTGTCCAACCCCGGTTTCATAATCACGGCGAACTGAACCTTTAACCAGATAAAATCCGACCCAACCCAAAAAGAGTGTAATGGTGAGGGTCATGGTTCCCCCAATCCATGCCGAATTGATAATTCCCAGATAATCAGGTGGAACCCTCATTCGAAATTGACCACTTGCAGTCAGATAACCGAGCCAGAGAACAAGACCAATCATCACCAAAAAACTATATCGGCGTGAACGTTCCAGAAAATCAGCTTGAGCCATGTGGTAAATAATGGAGAGAGTTTTCATTTTTGTTGTCCATTTTTAGAAATCAGGTAAAGGTATACATCCTCCAAACCTGGTTCTGTCTGTTGTGCGGAAGTTGTTGGAGCAGACTCACTTACTACACGTACCTGAATACCATCGTTTCGACGAATTGTCCCGCTAAGAATGTATTTTTGTTTTAGATCCGGTAATTCTGAAGAAGGAACAATCCAAAGCCAGACTTTTCCATTCAAAAGTTGCAACAGATTCTCGTGTGTATCATGATGTATTTTTCGGCCATGATCGATCACGACAATTTCGGTGGCAATTGCTTCGACATCTGAAACAATGTGAGTGGATAGGAGAATGAGACGTTCTCCCGATAGATCGGATAATAAATTACGGAAACGAACACGCTCTTCAGGATCCAGACCAACAGTCGGCTCATCGACTATCAATAACTGTGGATTGTTTAATAACGCCTGCGCAATTCCGACTCGTTGTTTCATTCCTCCAGAATATGTACCTAAAGGACGTTTGGCTGCATGAACGAGATTGACCAATGTTAATAATTCTTCAATTCGACTTCCGGATATTTTTTGATCCATTCCTTTGATAGCGGCAATGTAATCCAAAAATTCAAAAGCAGTCAGATGAGGATAAACACCAAAATCCTGGGGTAAATAACCCAAGATAGACCTGATTGTATCTGGGAATTTCAAGGCATCAATGTTGTTACAAGAGATAGAACCTTCTGATGGTTGAGTAATCGTTGCTAGCATACGCATTAATGTAGATTTACCTGCCCCATTCGGGCCAAGCAAGCCAATAACCCCTGAACCCAACTCCAGGTTAAAGTCTCGAAGTCCCCAAAAATCATGACGATATTGTTTGGATAGGTGAGAGATCGATAATTGCATAATTTACTCCTGGATAAATTTATTCCCCATAAATTATGGCATATTATTTAAATTTTTATTCCAGGCAGGTAATAAAATTTTTTTCGTTGCTGGCAAAAAATTGAATCAATGTTATGATTCTTAAAATAAGAATCAAAGAAAGTTGCATGATTATAGGTATCATCAAAACACAGACAATCATTATTTTTGTGATAAGTGAAATTTATGGCTCGTGATCTGCGCAAATATACATCTCAAACCAATGTGCGATTAATGATTGGGGCATTTATCCTTTTATTTGTGGTTGGATTAGGTTTGATAGCGATTATTTATGGTACTGGTGCAGCTTTGGTTGGTCTGTTGTGTTTATTAGGTGCATTGGTTCCGATTGGGTTGGTAGCTTTATTAATGTTTGGACTTGATGTTTTTGTAAAAAAAATAAACCGGGATTGAAAATTTTTTAGGAAATTACAAATTAACGACCCAGAAAATGATGAATTAACCTTTGATCTTATAATTCTTCCCCTTATGAAAACCATCTTTAATATTTTAAAAAACACCAATTGTTGCTAAGTAAAAAAAAAGACTATTGCATTCCCTGGCTCGTTGATTTATATCACTCTGATACATGCCCTGAATGTGGTTGACATCAATTATTTACAGAGGATCAAATGGTTGATTATTTTTCTATTCCATTTATTGAATGCTTACAAAAATTTTACCCTTATCCTGATAAATGTCTGTTTGGAAAAGAGATAATTGGGGAAATCTTGGATGCTGCAATCTGGTTTCAATGTTGTAAATAATGCGTTGATGGAAGTTAAAAATTCGTAAAAGGAAATTACACCTTTAATGTCATATAAGTCAGATTGCTTATACCCTATTGACAACGGATTTTAATTTTGCTATTATTTACGTGAGCGCTCCCGGGAACGATCACGGGAACGCTCACAGTATCCAATAAGTCTCCTAATTGAGGTTCCAATTGCCGGAAAAAAGTAAAATCACTATTTATGATGTAGCAAGGAAAGCTGGTGTTTCAAGACAGACAGTTTCACGCGTTCTCAATAATCGTTTCGATGTAGCAGATGAGACCAGAGAACGCGTTAAAACGATCATTTCTGACCTTGGATACCATCCTAGTGCGATTGCTCAAAGTCTCAGCCGGCAAAAGAGTTTCCTTTTTGGTGTCGTAACAGCAGGTCTTAAATATACTGGACCATCACGAACGCTTAGTGGAATTACCAGTAAAGCTGAGGAATTAGGGTATGGATTATTGATTAAAGAACTTGCCAGTTTTAATGCTAACAACATTATTCCCATCCTACAATGGTTTCAATCTCATCAGGTGGAAGGTATCATTTGGGCAGCACCTGAAATTGGTGATAATCGTAATTGGCTTGATAAACAACTTCCAGGAATTGACGTTCCTATAATTTTCTTAACCATGGAAAAACGGGAAAACGTCTCCATTGTTTCCGTTGATAATTTTCAAGGTGCAAAGGTCGGAACAGAGCATTTGATCAACTCAGGAAGAAAAAATATTGGTCATATCTCCGGACCACTTGATTGGTGGGAGGCGCGGCAAAGGAAACAAGGCTGGATTTCTGCAATGGAAGAAGCAGGACTTGATCCTACTGAAAATATGTGTGCAGAAGGGAACTGGTCTTCTAAGAGTGGTAAAACTGCATTTATTGAATTATTACAGAAGTTTCCAGAAATGGATGCTGTGTTTGTTGGAAATGACCAGATGGCATTGAGCGTTTTACAAACTGCATTTGAGATGAAAAAAAATATTCCAGATGATCTGATGGTGGTAGGGTTTGATGGAATTCCGGAATCAGAATTTTATTGTCCGTCGTTAACGACAGTTAGACAAAACCAGGATGAATTGGGTAGCATAGCTGTCGAAGAGTTAGTTTTGATAGTTGAGAAGAAAAATGCGATCGAAGATGGAAATAAACCGAATTATTTGACTATCAAACCTGAATTGATCATACGTCAGAGTTCACAAAAAGGTAATTAATAAAAGGAGGTGAAATTGCTTTGCTAATGCTTGAAAAAGGAAGTGCTCAAATTGATTTTTCAGCAACCTTGAGCACCTCCAGTAATGGCGAATAATCTTGTCTCAAACAAGCTCATTCGCGCTGAACTATTATATCTCAAACTAATCAAATTCCTAATAAGGAGAAGAAAAAAATGAATAGCAAGAAAAACCTATTAAAGATTTTTGTTCTTTTGGTTGCTTTTAGTCTGGCAATTAGTGCATGTGGCACCCCTGCAGCCACGGAAGCACCTGTAAGTAATGAAGCTCCCCCAGCGAAAGTTTATACATATAAAGATATGACCGTTGGTTTTCTTCAGACCGGATCTGAAGGTGGTTGGCGAGCAGCTAACAGTGCTTCCTTTAAAGAATCTGCGACACAAATGGGAATCAATCTGAAATTTTACGACTCCCAAAATGATTTAGCGAAACAGGTTGCTGGTTTCCAACAATTTATCCAGGATCCGGAAGTGGATGTAATCGTCATGTCCCCACTAGAAGTAACCGGTTGGGAACAGGTTCTCAAGGATGCAAAAGCTGCTGGAAAACCTGTCATTCTCTCCGATCGCCGTATTGATGGATTTGAAGATTATTATGTCACTTTCATTGGAGCTGACTTTGTAGAAGAAGGCCGTAAAGCTGGTCGAGAAATGTGCAAATTACTCGAAGGCAGTGCTTCAAAGAATGTTTGGGAACTGGTTGGAAATGTTGGTGCTGCTCCTGCGATTGACCGTGGTACTGGATTCCGCGAGACCGCTGGTGAATGTGGAATCGTTGTCACCAAAAGCCAGACAGCTAACTGGAGTGTGAAAGAAGGCAAGGAAGTAACAGAAGCCTGGTTGAAAGAAACAAAAGACGTTCAAGGCATATTTGGACAGAATGATGAAATGGCATTTGGCGCAATTGAAGCACTTAAAGAAGCCGGAATTGTTCCCGCAGTAGACGTAATGCTCATCTCTGTAGACGCTACCGCTGGTGCTTTCCAGGCAATGCTTGATGGCACATTGAATGTAACTGTAGAATGTAACCCATTGCTGGCTCCACAGGTCTACGAAGCAGCATTAGCAGCTCTGAATGGTGAATCATTGCCAAAATGGATCCCATCACAGGAAAGCGTATTCTTCATGACAGATCCAAATTTGAAGGATGTTGCTGCTGGCCGCAAGTACTAAAAAATGAACTCACTCTGGTGACCTGGTAAACATGGTAGATCAGAGCTAAACAAAGGATTGGGGAATGACTCCTCCATCATTTCCCAATCCTCCCAAAAGATCAAGTTAAAAGGTGGGTAGGTATGTCGGATCTGAATCAAACCATACTCATTATGGAAGGTATTAGTAAAACTTTCCCTGGTGTGCAAGCGCTCGATGATGTAAGCATTACTCTCAAACGTGGTGAGATTCTATGTTTGGTGGGTGAAAACGGTGCTGGAAAATCAACCTTGATGAAAGTATTAACTGGGGTTGATCAACTGGATACTGGAAAAATAATACTGGATGGTGAGGAAGTTCACCCAAAATCACCACAACATGCACAAACGTTGGGGATAAGCACAGTTTATCAGGAAATTAACCTGTGTGATAACTTATCCGTTGCAGAAAATATCCTTTTAGGGAGGGAACCACACAAAAAGGGACGGATTGACTGGACGCGAATGAATGAAATTGCTAATGATACGCTGCATCGTTTGTTAGGTGTTGATATTGATGTAGAAAAATCATTGGATTCATTTACTGTTGCCATTCAACAAATGATAGCAATTGCACGAGCGCTGTATATCTCTTCAGCAAAAATATTAATCCTGGATGAGCCTACATCCAGCCTGGATAAAAATGAAACAGAACAACTCTTTTCGGTTATGAAAAAACTTAAGAGTGAAGGTGTCGGTATTATATTTATCACTCATTTTATTGACCAGGTCTTTGCTATTTCCGACCGGATCACGGTTCTGCGAAATGGCAAGCTGGTTGGAACGTTTGAAACTGCGACAATTACCCGTCTAGAGTTGATATCAAAAATGATTGGCCGTAGTTTGGCTGAATTTGATGAAATGACGAAAATTAAATTAGAGAGCGGGAAACACATAAAAAGTGATGCCATTTTGAATGCAAAAGAATTTGGACTCACAAATGCAATCAATCCATTCGATCTGGATTTACATGCAGGTGAAGTTGTTGGATTGGCGGGTTTATTAGGTTCGGGCAGAACAGAAACAGCCAGCATCCTATTTGGTGTCGATAAACCAGATTCTGGCTCTTTAACCATTAATGGAATGGAAGTAAAAGATTATTCTCCGCTGGAGTCGATCAAAAGGGGGATCGCATTATGTCCGGAAGACCGTAAAGCCGCTGGTATTGTTGATGACTTGACGGTAAGAGAAAATATAATATTAGCAATTCAGGCGAATAATGGATGGTTCAAATACCTTAATTTACAAAAACAATATGAAATAGCGGAAAATTATATTGAGTTGCTGAATATTGCCACATTTTCAGCTGATCAAATTGTAAAAAACTTAAGTGGTGGAAATCAACAAAAAGTAATTTTAGCCCGATGGTTAGCTACAAATCCGCAGGTATTGATTCTTGATGAACCTACCCGCGGAATTGACATTGGCTCTAAAGCTGAGATTCAAAAACTTGTTTTATCACTGGCTGAAGAAGGAAAGTCGTGTGTGTTTATTTCCTCAGAACTGGAAGAAGTATTGCGTACCAGCCACCGCATCATCGTTCTTCGTGATCGAGAGATGGTTGCTGAATTTTCAGGTGAAGTAGATGAGAAGACAATAATCCACGCGATTGCGGGGAGTGTAGAATGAAAACAGTAAAAAAACCGCCTTTTAAATGGAAAATTTTAACAGAAAGCAGATATTTTTTTCCAATTACTGCTTTATTACTGATTTTACTTTTTGATTTTCTCTTTATTCCGGGTTTCTTTTCTATTGAGAATAGAGGAGGAAATTTACATGGAAGCTTGATCGATATCATGCGAAATGGCTCAACAGTAATGTTACTGGCCATCGGTATGACACTCGTTATCGCCACTGGAGGAATCGATCTTTCCGTAGGTGCTACTATGGCAATTGCAGCTTCCGTGGCTGGAATTTTAATGAATCCATCTGCGTTAAAAAACGAAGTATTTTTTGTTACCGATCCTACTTACACATTTCAACCATTATGGTTGGTGATTTCCGCAGCTTTGATTGTTGCTATCATTTGTGGCTTTTGGAATGGAATCCTGGTCGCCTACATGCGAATTCAACCAATGGTTGCTACATTAATTTTGATGATTTCTGGGCGTGGAATTGCACAATTAATTACCAATGGACTAAGAGTGCAGATCACTTATCGGCCATTCGCTTTCCTGGGTCAAGGTTGGATTATTCTGCCATTTTCCCTTTATATCGTAGGGTTCGTTTTTGCGCTTTCCTGGCTTCTGACGCGAAAAACAGCGATTGGTTTGTTTATCGAATCGGTTGGTACTAATTTCCGCTCCAGTTTTTTCAGCGGTATTAATGAGAAAAAAATCAAATTACTCGTTTACACGTTCTGTGGATTTTGTGCTGGAATTGCTGGATTGGTAGCCAGTTCAAACATAAAGACCTCAGATGCGAACAATATCGGCCTGACTACTGAACTTGATGCGATCCTCGCGGTGGTGATTGGTGGCACGTCAATGAATGGAGGGCGGTTCTCTTTGTTGGCAAGTATGATTGGTGCGCTGGTTATGCAAGCCATTACCCAATCCATGTATGCTGTTGGTGTTCCTGCATTTGCTCTTCAAGCAATCAAAGCAGTCGTCGTTATTCTCGTTATCCTCTTATATTCAGAACAGGTCAAAGGTTTTCTCAGGCAAATCAGTAAACCAAAGGCTGAGGTATAACCATGATATCAAAAGTAAAAATATTTATTTCTAAAAATCGTAAACTAATCCCTCTATTTGCAACTGCTCTATTGGCTTTTGCAGCTTATGGGATTGGAGCATACTTTTTTGTGGGCATGCGCAATCCACAGGTTTTTCTGAATTTATTCCGAAACACATCCTATCTTCTAATCAGTGGTATTGGAATGACTTTTGTCATTTTAACAGGAGGAATTGATCTTTCCGTCAGTGGAGTAATTGCGTTGACAACCGTTGCTACTGCAGTCTTGTTACGAGAGGGGATGAATGCATGGGTCGTGATTCTTCTGATGTTGGCGATGGGAATGTCCTTGGGAGCATTGATGGGGACATTCATTGTGAAATTGAAAGTTCAACCATTTATCGCTACGTTGGCGGGAATGTGGTTTGCTCGTGGTATGTGTTTTTTCATCAGTGATGATGCAGTTAATATCAATAATCCAATTTTTCAGGTATTGGGCAGAACCAAAATCCTGATTCCAGGATTGAAAGAGCTTGCAGAAAGTCAAGGTAACCCGGCTCCTTATATCACAATCCCTGTGGCAGTCGGTTTGATTTTATTAGTGGTAGCCATTTATATCGGTAAATATACGCGATTTGGACGAACGATTTATTCCATTGGTGGAAATGAAGGTAGAAATGAACAATCTGCCCGGTTGATGGGATTACCTGTGGATAGGGTCAAACTGTTGGTTTATACATTTAATGGATTGTGTTCAGCACTTGCAGGCCTGGCATTTAGTCTCTTTGTATTTTCCGGACATGGTTTGTATGCTCCGGGAGTAGAACTTGAGGTTATAGCTTCTGTCGTGATGGGTGGCACTATGCTGACTGGCGGTTCTGGGTATGTGTTTGGTACATTCTTTGGTGTGATGGTATTGGCAGTTACTCAGGTTTTGATCCAGTTTATTGGGTCTCTCAGTTCGTGGTGGACGAAAATCGTTATCGGTGTGTTGACACTCGCATTCATTGGTGTCCAAACAATATTGGCAAACCGAAAAGGGTCTCGTAAACATGCATGGTCATTGAACAGGTCGGATAATGAAAATCGGAAACGAAAAAGATTATTGTTTGGTCTGGCAGGAGTTACAGTTTTGGTGATTGTTGTGTTTCTTTCTATATCCTCCTTAAACCCTTCAAGGGGCGAAGAAACGCCAATCACGGCCCAATGTGAGGTAAAACCATTTCGTGAAGTAGAGGCTGAGGATCTTATTAAAGATGGCGCAGTCATCGTGTATCATCGGACTGCGGGTCCCCAATGTGTGGATGATTTTTTTGCAATTTATCCGGATGGAAAAATTATTGGGGATGACGGTGTTAATCAGGTGACAAAACAAGTTGATCCTGTGGAAATAGAGAATTTATTAATCGCAATAAGTGTTGATCACGAATGGTTCACCAACGAGATCTACAGCACTTATTTGTACCCTTGCAGACAATGTTTTGCCCATTATATAAATATCTCCTATGATGGACAACAAAAAGCAGCTACAGGGGTTGATGGTACGACAGCGATGCCTCCTGGTTATGCGTTCGCTTTAGCTCAAATCAGACCATTTCTTCCTGATTTGAACACAGCCCCATAATGGAGTAAAAAATACTTGTGATAAAGCTATCCATAATTAGAAGTAATCAAGGAGAAAGATAGATGAATTTTAAAAAGCTCCGAATTTTAACCCTCCTCGTATTTTCACTGCTTCTATTTTCTTGTGTATATATTGAAGTACCTGATGACATTGTGTTTCCAGATAAAAATGGAGCAGGTTCAAAAACCTGGAATGCGATTGTAACAAATATCCAAAATTCTGATTCAGGAAAGGTACACATCGATATTACGATTCAAAATGAGACGGATGGATGGAGTAAACTGGAGTCTGTGCCAGGAAAACCCGCAGTCATCAAAACTAGCGATGGAAAAACAACCAATTGTGCTACAGTTTTTGTTTCAACAGGCGGTCATCGATTGGCACCTGGTTTTCAAATGCGCGGTTATACAACCGGAAAGAAAGATGCTCCTGAAACTCAACTTCTATATGTCGAATGTGATGGTGTAACCCTGACCGATGGTGCTAGCTTATCAATTAATTATATTAGTTATAGTGGCGACCTTGATGATTATTCTCCTGATGCAAATAAAACTTCTGGTGTACTGGAAATTAGCCTTGATGATGTTGTCACTGATTTATCATATCCAATCGATACCCTGGTAGATGGGCTAATTCGTAATCCTGATAACAGTATTTTGGCATTGAGCGATAATGTTGTTACCCTTCTTAATGTTGAACGAACAGAAAATGGTTTTAAGTTTTTGTGGCAAAATTTTAATCCCAGTAAATTTCCGCTAAAAACTCATATTGGAACCCCTCCTGTAATTGGTGAAAATGGCATCATCTATGGGGTCTATCAAACCATGGATATTGTTGATGTACCAATTACTCCTCCACAAGAAAATGCTGAATGGTCCACTGAGGTATCTGTTCCACAAAAGGAAAAAGGTTTTTATATCTTACTCAGCGTCGAATCGAAAAAACCGAGAACTTATGTTAACTATGCAATTAATATCAGTGAAAAATGAATATGAAATCAAAATCCTCACAAAACAGGTGCCATGAATTATGAAAGTAGTCCGCTTACATGCAGTTCGGGATTTACGCTTGACCAATGAGCCTCCGCCAATAGCAAAGGAAATTGAAGAAGTCCTCGATGTAAAGGCTGTGGGGATCTGTGGCTCTGACTTAAATTGGTTTGGTCATGGAGAAAAAATCCTTGGGTCGAACAATCCTCCCATCGTGTTAGGCCATGAATTTTCTGGCATCACAGAAAAAGGCCAACGGGTGGCAGTTGATCCGGCAATACCCTGTAGAGAATGTGAATTATGTCTGAATGCAAATCCAAATTTATGCGAAAAAGTTAAATTTGCTGGTTATGGAACAATAGATGGAGCGTTGCGGGAAAAAATCGCCTGGGATTCAAGAGAATTATTTCCCATTCCCGATACATTTTCGTTTTCGGATGGAGCTATGCTCGAACCGCTAGGGGTAGCACTGCATGCAGTAGACCTGGCAAAACTCAAGATTGGCATGACTGTTGGGGTATTTGGGTGTGGACCAATTGGGTTATTGATCATTCAATTAGCTCGCTTGGCAGGTGTTGCCATGATTATTGGTACAGATTTGCTTCCTCACCGATTGGATGCAGCAAGTGCCCTGGGAGCAACAAAAGCAATTCTTGCAAATGAGGGGCAGGGAATGGCGGAGGTTTTAGCTGCATCTGGACATCATGGTGTTGATGTTGCTTTTGAAGTCGCAGGAGAACAATCAGCGGTTGAGACAGCTTTTGAAACTGTTAAACCAGGAGGAAAAGTCATCCTGATTGGGATCCCAGCCAATGAAAGAACTTCTTTCCCGGCTTCAATTGCTCGCAGGAAGGGATTGACAATTAAAATGGTGCGTCGGATGAAACATTCATACCCCAGGGCGATAGCATTGGTAGAAAAAAAATTGGTGGATGTAAGGTCATTGGTGACCCACCATTTCCCGTTGGAAAAAGCTGCCGAAGCTTTTGATGTTGCACAAAAACGTATTGGCATTAAGGTAATGATTGAATTGTAGGAGATTTTTATGAAATACAGCATAGGAGTGGATTTTGGTACTCTCTCAGGTCGAGCTGTCATTGTTGACGTATCCAATGGAAAAGAACTTGCCACTGCAGTTCATAATTATAAAAATGGAGTGATTGATGAATACCTCCCGGGAACGAATATTCGTTTGGAACCGGATTGGGCTTTACAGGATCCTGTTGACTATATTGAAGTCTTTAAGCAAACAATTCCTGCAGTATTAAAGGAAAGCAAAGTCGACCCGGAAGATGTTATTGGAATTGGAATAGATTTTACAGCCTGTACGATGTTACCCGCCAAGGCAGATGGCACACCGTTATGTTTTATGCCTGAATGGCGTAACAATCCTCATAGCTGGGTTAAACTGTGGAAGCATCACGCCGCTCAACCTGAGGCAAACAAGTTGAATTCGGTTGCGAGAGAAGCTGGATTTGGGAATATCCTTGATCGTTATGGTGAAAAGATCAGTTCAGAGTGGTTTTTTCCAAAAGTTTGGCAGATATTAAATGAAGCTCCAGAAATCTATACTGCGGCAGATCGGATGATTGAAGCTGCTGATTGGGTTGTCTGGCAATTAACAGGTATCGAGACGCGAAATACCTGTACAGCTGGTTATAAAGCAATGTGGTCAAAAACCGATGGATTTCCTCCAAAGACTTTTTTCAGAGCGCTTGATCCCCGTCTTGAAAATGTTGTCGATGAGAAAATGAAACAGGAACTTCTTCCATTGGGGGAAAAAGCAGGTGGATTGAGTGAACATGCAGCACAATGGACGGGATTAAAGGCTGGTACAGCGGTTGCAGTTGCCAATGTGGATGCTCACGTTTCTGTTCCTGCCTCAACCGTAACCGAGGCTGGTCGTATGGTCATGATTATGGGTACTTCTACCTGTCATATGGTAGTAGGTGAATCAGAGGAGATTGTCCCCGGAATGTGTGGTGTGGTAATGGATGGAATTTTGCCAGACAAACCTGGATTTGAAGCAGGGCAATCCTGTGTTGGTGATCATTTTCAATGGTTTACAGAAAACTGTGTGCCAGAAAACTATGAACAGGAAGCGCGTAAAAGAAATATTAGTATCCACCAACTATTGGAAGAAAAGGCATCTCAATTTAAACCAGGAGAAAGTGGTTTGCTTGCCCTGGATTGGTGGAATGGAAACCGGTCAGTATTGGTGGATGTTGACCTGACAGGTTTGATCATAGGGTTGACACTCCATTCAAAACCTGAGGAAATCTACCGTGCGTTGATTGAGGCAACAGCTTTTGGTACTCGCCTGATAGTAGAAACATTCCAGAAACATAATGTGCCGATTCATGAACTTGTTGCCACCGGTGGATTACCAGATAAAAACAAACTCTTAATGCAAATTTATGCCGATGTGTCCGGATTGCCGATTTATGTCCCAGAAGCAATTCAAGTTCCAGCGGTTGGTTCCGCAATGCATGGCGCCGTTGCAGCAGGTTCGGCAGCTGGTGGGTATGACACGATTATGGAAGCAAGTCTCGCCATGGCACGCCTACGCACTGAAAATTACCAACCTAATCATGAAAATAAATCCATCTACGATCAACTTTTCGCGGAATATGCAATTCTTCACGATTATTTTGGTCGTGGAGAAAATGATGTGATGAAGCGACTCAAAGCAATTAAATTGGATCAAGCTAATTAATTTTGATAAAAAAAATTATAAATTTGAAAAAGAGGTGAATGGTGTTGCTTGAAAAATTAAGAAAAGAAATCTGTGAATACCATCAGGAATTACCAGCAAATAATCTGGTAGCCTGGACCAGTGGGAATATCAGTGGCCGGGATCCGGAAAGTGGTCTGGTAATCATTAAGCCGAGTGGTGTCCTTTACCATGAATTATCACCAGAAAAAATGGTCATTGTGGATTTAGAAGGCAACGTTGTTGAAGGAAACCTTAAACCATCATCTGACACAGCCACCCATCTCTATATTTATCGCAATAGACCAGACCTGAATAGTATTGTCCATACCCATTCAACTTTTGCAACAGCATTTGCTGCTGTCGGAAAACCAATTCCACCAGTTTTGACAGCAATTTGTGATGAATTTGGTGGAGCCATTCCGCTTGGTGGTTTCGCCCCAATTGGCGATGAAGAGATTGGAAAAGAGGTAATCCGCTCCATTGGATCGAGTCCTGCCATTCTGATGCAAAATCATGGCGTTTTTACTGTTGGAAAAAATGTCAGATCCGCGGTCAAAACAGCGGTAATGGTTGAGGATGCAGCCCGAACAGTTTTTTATGCCATGCAGATCGGTGAATTAATCCCAATCCCGGACAAGATGGTTATCCGGTTACATAAAAGATATATGGAAGAATATGGCCAGTAATTTTCAGGATTTTATTGGATAGGAGAAAAACATGAAGGATCTGAAACAATATGAAGTATGGTTCGTGACCGGTAGTCAACACCTTTATGGCCCGGAAACATTGGAACAAGTGGCTGATGATTCTAAACAGATTGCACAAGCATTAAATAATTCAACTCATATTCCTGTTCGGGTGGTTTTTAAACTGATTTTAACGAATCCTGAATCCATTCGGGAAACTTGTCTCGAGGCGAATGCGAATAAAAACTGTATAGGATTGATCGCATGGATGCATACTTTTTCACCAGCAAAAATGTGGATTTCAGGACTTTCTATTCTAAAAAAGCCAATTCTGCATCTGCATACCCAGTTTAATCGCGAGATCCCCTGGTCGGAGATTGATATGGATTTCATGAACCTCAACCAATCTGCCCATGGAGATCGGGAATTTGGATTTATAAATACGCGCATGCGAATAAACCGGAAGGTCGTTGTCGGTTTCTGGCAGGACGAAGAAGTACAATCCAGCATAGGGGTTTGGGTTCGAGCGGCCAGTGCCTGGCATAGTCTGCAATCATTGAAAATCGCACGTTTTGGGGATAATATGCGTGATGTGGCAGTCACTGAGGGGGATAAAGTTGAAGCACAAATTCAATTGGGATATAACGTTTATGGATATGGGATTGGCGACCTGGTTAGGTTTGTCAGCCAGGTAGGTGAAGCCGAAATTGATCTTTTGGTTCAGGAGTATCTGGATCTTTACGATGTGGTCTCGATTTTAAAACCGGATGGAGAATGCAATCAATCATTACGGGATGGAGCTCGAATTGAAATAGGGTTGCGGCATTTTTTGGAAACGGGTGGTTTTAATGCGTTTACGACTACATTTGAAGATTTGCATGGTTTATCCCAGCTTCCAGGACTGGCAGTTCAACGATTGATGGCAGATGGTTATGGGTTTGGCGCAGAGGGGGATTGGAAAACCTCAGCATTGGTGTATGCCATGAAAGTGATGAGCAGTGGGTTTACAAATGGCACAAGTTTCATGGAAGATTACACGTACCATTTCGGTGCATCTGGAGATAGGGTTCTTGGAGCGCATATGCTGGAAGTTTGCGCTTCCATCGCAGCAAGCAAACCTAAACTTGATATTTTGCCACTTTCCATCGGTGGAAAAGCTGATCCGGTTCGCCTCATTTTTGACTCAAATATTGGACCCGCAATCGCTGCTTCCATGGTACAGATGGGTCAACGCTTCCGGTTAATTGTCAGTGAAGTAGATGTTGTTCCAACAGAGGCACCATTACCTAAATTGCCGGTGGCGCGGGCATTCTGGAAACCCAGACCAAATCTCAAAACTGCAGCGGCAGCATGGATCCTCGCGGGAGGAGCACATCATACCAGTTTCAGTTATGATTTAACGGCTGATCATCTGGTTGATTTCGCGGAAATGGCGGGTATTGAAATGCTCGTGATAGATGAAAATACTAAATTAATGGATTTCAAGAAGGAATTACGCTGGAATGATTTGTATTATACATTCTTTGCAAATCACTAAATGATTTAATTCAATAATTTTTCATTTTTCTCTCCGTTCAATCTGGCCTGAAACCAAAAGTTTCAGGCCAATTGAATTGGGTTTAATTGCTATTTTTTATAGTACTGGTTCCGATCGGTTGGTAGCTTGATTAATGTTTGGACTTGATGTTATTGTAAAAAAAAACCGGGATTGAAATTTTTTTGGAAATTACAAATTAATGATCCTGAAAATGATGAATTTACCTTTGATCTTATAATTCTTCCCCTTATGAAAACCATCGTTAATAATTAGAAAAAACACCTATGGTTGCTAAGTAAAAAAAAAGACTATTGCATTCCCTGGAGAGTATAATTTTTTTGAGTTGGTTTTTATAATGATTTAAAGAAAAAACAATTAATCATCTTTATCTTAACCGCCTTGGTGGTTGAAATTATTGGCTCAATTTTTTTTATCTTGAGCAAAAACTAATACAGAAAAATTACTTTTGACGAATGTGGTCTATCGGGTGTGAAGCCTGGTTGGTTAACCTTTATCACCCGGATATCTGCCCAGCGTGCTCAGATTTTTATGAATGTACAAGAAAATATGCAGATCATGCCAAAATTGAGAAATTATGCCCTATTGAAGTAGACTTTCAAGAATGTAAGGGGAATAATTTTTCATATCCCGATAAATGCATTGATGGAAAAGAAAAAATTGCTGAAAATCCGGATGCAGCTATCTGGTTTCAATGTTGTAAGTAACACGAGGGAATTGGTTGTATTTGTCGGGAATTTCGAAACAAGAACGACTTAAAAATTTTTTTCATCTGGTCAAAATTTCACCTGATTCTATCAATAAAATAACAACGGTACCAATGCCGATCAGGATGACACCTGTAAACATGAGAATCAAGGAGGTAGGAAAGAGTTTGATAATCATTAATAAAGGGAAGCTCCAACCAAAAATGATCAAAATAATGGAGATTACTTTGAGGAGTATTCTTCTAAACTTATTGCTGTTTTTGAAATTTTGTTTAGATCTGAATCGCCAATTATTGGATAATTGAGTTTTGGCCATGGTTAATTTGTTTATCTCAAATAGGAAAAGAAATTAACTAAATAATAGCGGAGATGCTACAATAATCCATCAGCCAATTTGCTAGTATTTTTTGGGTTTGACAATGAATTCTCTCAATATCAATCCTGCTATTAAAATAATATAAATAACCGGAAGAAAGATAAAACCAGATGAATAATTTATCCTCCCAAAAAAAGATCCTGATCATCGGTGCAGGTATTGGTGGACTAACCACTGCTGCTGTGTTATCCAAAGCTGGAATGAATGTGACGGTTCTGGAAGCTCAAGTTTATCCCGGCGGATGCGCCAGTACGTTTTACCACAAAGGGTATCGCTTTGATGCCGGAGCAACACTGGCAGCGGGGTTTTACCCGGGTGGCCCTATGGACTTATTAGCGCAAGCAGTTGGAATTTCCACTTGGCCTGTACAATATGATACGCCAGCCATGATGGTACATTTACCTGATGAACAGCAGGTTGCTTGCCACAACGACGCCAGCCGTTGGGATGATTATCGGGATGCCTTTGGTGAGCGAGCAGTGGATTTCTTTCAATGGCAGGAGAGAACTGCAGACGTACTCTGGCGATTTGCATTGCGATCGCCAGCCTGGCCAATGAAATCTTTGCGAGACCTGGAATTAGTTTTACGATCCCTGGATGGAAGAATCATTTCAAACATTCCTCGACTAATGTTGGATGTTTTCAGACCGGTTTCAAAACGTTTACAGGACATGCCAGAAAATTTGCGAATGTTCATTGACGGTCAACTAATGATTTCCGCTCAAACGACGAGTGAATATGCCAATGCGTTGTATTCTGCCTCAGCTTTGGATTTACCCAGACGTGGAGTTGTTCACTTAAAAAAAGGAATTGGAACGCTGGCAGATATCCTTGTGAATACAATCAAAACCAACGGTGGCATGGTGATTTTTCGTCAGGAAGTAACAAAAGTCTCACATAACAACCAGAATAATTTTGTTGTTGAAACCAAAAAAAATGAAAAATTCGAAGCCGATGTGGTAATTGCTAATTTAACACCTTGGAATTTGGCAGAATTAATGAAGGATAATATCCCAAAAACATTAAAAAAATTACCTGCTTTTCCAGAAAAACATTGGGGAGCTTTTATGTTGTATCTGGGGGTTGATGCATCAGTCATACCTGAAGGATTTCCACTTCATCATCAAGTGATTCAAAGACATCCTTTAGGCGAAAGCAACAGTATCTTCATCTCCATCAGCCCTGAGTGGGACAACAGCCGCGCTCCTGAAGGGCAGCGAGCACTGACGGTCAGCACTCACACAAAGTTAGGCGATTGGTGGGATTTGTTTGAGTGTGATAAGCAAATGTATCAAGAGAAGAAAGATTTGATGACAGAAAAAGTGATGGAAGCAGTGGAGAAAGTGCTCCCTGGTGTGAGAAACATGGCGAGATTACTGTTACCAGGCACACCCATTACTTTCAAACGTTACACCGGTCGTGCACATGGTTGGGTAGGCGGTTTTCCGCAAACCAGCTTGTTTGAGACTTTTCACCCGAAAATAGCAGATAATTTGTGGTTGGTAGGAGATTCAATTTTCCCAGGTCAATCTACAGCTGCTGTTGCTTTGGGGGGATTAAGGGTAGCGAAGGAAATATTGAGGAACTATCAATAAATCCAAAATTAGATAACAAGTGAATATTTATGACGTAAAGGTGCTTTTTGTCAATTAGAAAGATGACAGGTGCTTGTGTTACAATTATTACAAACATGCCAGTTTTCCTGCCATCCAGCGAGGATTGGTGGTCTGAAGGGTGAAATGATAAGGAGACTGTGATGGAACCAATTCGTGTCCTTCAATGGGGTCTTGGGGCTATGGGTAGCGGAATGTGTCGATTAATGCTCCAAAAAACTGGCCTCAAGATTGTTGCGGCTGTGGACGGCCGACAGGAATATATTGGGAGAGATCTGGGAGTTATTCTGGGAATGAGTAAGCCATTGGGGGTAATTGTCACCAATAATCCAGAAGAAGTTCTTAAGCATGAAAATGTAGATATTGTCCTTTTAGCCACCACTTCCTGGACAAAAGAGCAAATGCCAGACCTGAAGAAAATCATTCAGTCTGGTATCAATTGCATTTCAATTGCAGAAGAAATGTCCGAACCGGAAGCTCAGAACCCCGAATTAAGTGAAGAAATTGACTCACTGGCTAAACAATTTGGAGTCTCTGTATTAGGTACCGGGGTTAATCCTGGTTTTGTGCTCGACCTGTTGGTTGTGATCCTTTCCGGTGGAAACCATTATGTAGAAAGGATTGAGGCTTCTCGTGTTAATGACCTTAGTCCCTATGGTCCAACCGTGATGAAGACGCAGGGAGTGGGAACAACACCGGAGGCATTTCAAGCTGGTGTTGATGATGGATCCATCGTTGGTCATGTAGGTTTTCCGGAATCTATTCATCTGATCAGTGAAGCGCTTGGTTTAGGTGTCGACCGAATTGAGGAAAGCAGAGAAGCAATTATCAGTAAAGTGTATCGTGAAACACCTCATGTGATAGTTGAGCCTGGCATGGTAGCTGGGTGTGCTCATATTGGAATTGGTTTCCGAGGGGACAAAGAAGTTGTGAAATTGATCCATCCTCAACAAATACATCCACATCTGGAAAATCAGGATACAGGTGACTACATTAATATTTTTGGAAAACCGGAAATTCATATGGCCATCAAACCTGAAATTGCTGGTGGGATTGCCACAATGGGTGTGGCAGTGAATATGATCCCGCATGTGGTTGCAGCAACACCAGGCCTAAAACGCATGATTGATTTACCAGTGCCAGCTGCTCTGATGGGTGAAAGTGCTTACCATCGGCGCATTTAAAAAGAGTTCAAAGTGGAATGAACTTATCATGAATATGAAAATGCACAGGAAGAAAAAATAGTTCGGCCTGTGCTTTCTCGTTTCTAAAAAGAGGAAAGGGAAAATAAATGGAAATAATTAAAAAAGGTACCTGGGTTGAAATCGAAAAAACTGTATTGACGCCTGAGGAACGTGCTCCATCATTGCCTGAAGATACCAGAAAAGTTCCCTATGTCTTACGGGTATCAGGATTTCTTTTAGAAGACGCTAAAATCGGACAACAAACCCGCATCAATACGGTAATCGGCCGAGAACTGACTGGAAAATTATTGGTGGTCAACCCCGGATACTCTCACAGCTTTGGGGACACAATTCCTGAATTATTGATGATTGGGATGGAGGGAGGATTATGAGTGATAAAGATACATCCTATTTATCAGTAATGGCTCGTAAGAATGAGATCATGAAAGCATCCCTTGGGATTGATTTCAATGATTATATTCATAGTCCAATTGCATTCGATTTTGATCGGATGATGCATGAAACAGCTTATACGATTGATGATATAGCCAGGATTCAAACAGAAACAAAAGTTGGAAATACACCTCTTTATGAACTGCGCCGCCTGACTGATGAAGTGCGCAAGTTTTCTGAACCAGGAAAAGGCGCAAGGATCATGGTTAAAGATGAAGCTGCCAATGCTTCCGGAAGTTTTAAAGCGCGGCGTGCATCAATCAGTGCTTATGAAGCAGCCAAACGTGGTTATAAGGGAATAATCGCAGCATCGAGTGGAAATTATGGGGCAGCTGTTGCTTCTCAGGCAGCCCAACGGGGATTAAGATGCATCATTCTTCAGGAAGTATTTGATAGCCGTGGGGTGGGTCAACCAGAAATTATTGAGAAAGGCCGAGCTTGTGAAGCCTATGGGGCTGAGACACTCAAATTGAGTGTTGGTCCGGAACTATTCTATATGCTCCTGCGGACATTGGAAGAAACCGGATTTTTTAATGCCAGTCTCTATACCCCTTTTGGAATTCGTGGAGTTGAAACATTGGGATGGGAAATTGCCGAACAGGTGCGATCAAGTTATCAAAAAGATCCCGATGCGGTTGTCATCACGCATGCTGGAGGAGGTAACCTGACAGGCACAGCAAGAGGACTGCTGGCTGCTGGTTGTAATCAAACCAGGATTGTTGCCTGCTCAGTGGATCTGGGTGGGTTGCATATGGCTTCGGATATCGATTTTAACAAAAAATCTTTCACAACAGGTCATACAGGATTTGGTATACCGTTTGCCACCTGGCCAGACAGGGTTGATGTTCCCAGAAATGCTGCGCGTAGCCTGCGATATATGGATGAATATCAATTGGTTAGCCAGGGAGAAGTTTTTTATGTTACCGAGTTGCTTTCCAAGTTGGAGGGATTGGAAAGAGGTCCCGCAGGTAACATCAGTTTAACCGCTGCGGTAACACTTGCCTGCCAAATGGATCGGGATCAGGTTGTGGTTGTTCAGGAGACAGAATATACCGGAGCTGGCAAACATCACAATAGCCAGCTTTCATTTGCACGCAATAATGGTATCGAGGTGAGACGCGGAGATCCGAAAGAAAGTATCCCTGGCAAATCGATAATTATTCCTGATCGGCTGGAACAGGTAAGGGGTAGGGTTCAGGATATGGATAAATTAAGACAATCCTATCTAAAGAATGCAGCCAATCACCATCCAATACAACAATGGACTGACTTTGATTATGAATTTATTGCTGCTGATATCAAGAAAGATGTTTCCTGGGTTAAGCAGCATGTATCTGACTTAATTGCTTGAGTACTTGTTATAGGAAAGAATGATTAATAAAGAGTGAAGATAAAAAAAATAGTGGAGGAAAAATGTCGAGTGATAGAATTGCCCGATTTGAAGAACGACAATCCAAGCTCAAACTTTTGAGTGACGAAGAACTGAAGGATCGGTTCTGGTCTTTATGTGAGGAATTGGTTGAACCAATTGTTGAATTGTCAAAAACCCATACATCACCTTCGATTGAACGTTCGGTTTTGTTGCGGATGGGAATCGATAGTATCACTGCCCATGGAGTCGTCGACAGGGTGTATGAAGCTGGTTTGTTAGGGAAGGGAGCAGGACATGTTGTACTAAAACTTTCCCAAAAAACAGGGATGGGAATTCAGGAATCTGCAGCCGCCATCCTGGAAAATAAAGAAATTATCCTGGATTTATTCTAAAAATGAATCGAAGAGAATAAATATGACACAAAATAAATCACTTGAACCTAATAAGAAGCTTGATATAGAGAAGATTTTGGAAGGACTGGAAAATTATCATCCTATACGAAAAGGGTGGACATGGCGAACGATTCCTCCCGAGGGAGTGGATATGGGACCTTTCCATTATCATGACATGTCCTTACCATTAAAGAATGGTATTGGCCTTCCAGCCTCCAAGTATTTTGATTTTATTGATCCGCAACCCAGCTGTGTGGTGACAACCGAGATTGCGTCCGGGCGATTTGAAGACGACCTGCGACGTATGCGCATGGCTGCATGGCATGGAGCAGATCATATCATGGTGATTCGAACTACTGGTCAAAGCCACATCGATGGTTTATTGGAGGGAACCCCGGAAGGTACTGGTGGTGTTCCTATAACCCGTAAGCAGATTCGCGCAAGCCGCAAAACCTGCGACTTAATTGAAGAGGAAGTAGGACGTCCGATTAACTTCCATAGTTATGTTTCCGGAGTAGCTGGACCTGAAGTAGCAGTCTTGTTTGCTGAAGAGGGAATCAATGGCGCTCATCAGGATCCTCAATACAACGTTTTGTATCGTAACGTGAATATGTATCGATCGTTTGTCGATGCGGCCGAAGCCAAACGAGTGATGAATGATGCTGGTATCTTCCAGATTGATGGTGCTCACAATGCCAATGCAACTGCCAAAGCAGGTTGGTTGGTAATGCCGGAATTAATGGTACAACACGGCATCAATTGTGCTTTTTCTGTAGCAGTTGGTATGGGAAAAGAATTAATCGGTTTATCCACGGTACCACCGAACGCACCACCAGCACCAAAACTCTGGTTCGATTTGCCTTACGCGGTGGCATTAAGGGACTTTTTCTCTGATTATAAGATGCGTGCTCAACAAAACACCCGATATATTGAAGCGGATGTGGAAGAAGCCATCCGTACCCATACGATTGATACACTGATTTCGATGTTAACAAGTGCGGACATTCAGAGCACCATTACACCAGACGAGGGAAGAAATGTGCCCTGGCATTACAATAATATTCGCGGTGTCCAGACGGTCAAACAAACCTGGGCAGCGTTGGATGGGATCAAACAACTACTCACCCTCAACCATCAAGGGCCATTAGGGGAAATGGTACGCGATTTGAAAGAGAGGGCTGTAGCATTTCTGGAGGAAGTTATAGAAACTGGTGGATATTTCTCAGCAGTTGAAAAAGGCTTTTTCGTTGATTCTGCAAAATATCCGGAACGAAATGAGGACGGTATAGCCAGGAATGGGACAGGTGGAGTTGCTGCCAACTCAATTATAGAACGGGATTCGGAATATTTAGCGCCTGTTTGCAGTCATTTCGGAAACAATCAACCTTCAATTGGTGGGCAAAAACTTTGTGATCCGATTGATGGTTGTACTCTTTGTAAACCCGAAAAAATTGTTTACATTGATGAATTGGATCCACATGATAGTTGTGATAAACGGTTGGAAGAGACGCTGCCATATCGAAAAGGAAATTTAATCAAACCGGAAGCGGAGTGGGCTGGAGACGGTATGATACTGACCCAGTTCTTTGTCCCGTTACCTGAAGAAATGGCAGGTGTCTACGGTATTGAAATGGCGAAGAAATTAGGGCTGGTGGATCCTGAAGTGATCAACATCATGATTATGCATCCAGCAGAGGGTTGTTTTGTTGAAGTAAAAGGGAAAGTAGCATTTGATATTGATTTGACTACCCTCAAAATTCCTGAAAAAGAAGTGATATTACCAGAAGATGAATTACGCGAAGCTGTCAAAAAAGTTGGTTTACGGGTTGTGGCAGGTACTGTTGGGGAAGATGAGAATAGTGTTGGGTTGCGTGAGATTCTGGACATCAAACATGGCGGTATCGAAAAATATGGTGTGAAATATCATTATTTAGGCACTTCTGTTCCTATCGGAAAGCTGGTTGATGCGGCTATTGAAACCGGTGCCCATGCTATCCTGATCTCGACCATTATCAGTCATAACGATGTTCACCGGGGACAAATGAAAAAATTAGCTGAAATTTGCCAGGAAAAAGGGATACGCGATAAGATTATTTTGATTGCTGGTGGCACACAGGTGAACCGCGAAATGGCAAATGAAACGGGACTGGATGCTACATTCGGTCGTGGAACAAAAGGTATTCATGTGGTCAATGTGATGGTCAAAATATTAACTTCTCGTGGTTTGCTATAAACAAAGGTGGTTATCGGTTGCAGAAGTTATCCATTTTAACGATTGAAGTTGGCTCGACCATCACCAAAGTGAATGGTTTTAGACGATTGGAGCAAGGTGGTTTTGAACACCTGGCGCAAGGTTTTGCGGCAACCAGTGTCTCACAGGGTGATGTTGCAATCGGTGTGGAACAAGCAATTGCTGATTTGGAAATCAATTTTCCGGTTGAGATTAATCATCCTGAAACCTTTGTAAATAGTTCAGCTGCAGGCGGTCTGAGAATGACAGTCCATGGATTAACCTTCTCTATGACTGCCCGTGCTGCCAGGGAAGCTGCATTAGGGGCTGGTGGGATTGTCAAGTTGGTGACAGCTGGCAAGCTGGATGACTTCGAACTCGATGAGATACGCGATATTAATCCGAATATCATATTGTTGGCTGGTGGTGTTGATTATGGTGAAAAAGAGATAATTTTAAGCAATGCTGAGAAAATCGCTGGGTTAAAACTATCGGTCCCGGTTCTGTACGCTGGAAATTCAGCTATTCGGAAACCTATTCAAAAGATTTTTGAGAGGGCAGGCATAGAAACGATGCTGGTTTCAAATGTCTTCCCAGATGTAGATGTTCTTAATATAGAACCTGTACGAAAAGTCATTCACGAATTATTCAATCGCCACATCATCCACGCACCTGGAATGGCAAATTTTGCCGAAATTACTCGTTGGGGTATTTTACCAACACCAGGAGCAGTATTAAAGGCTGCTGAATTATTTGCAGAAGAATTGGGCGATTGTTTGATTTTTGATGTCGGTGGGGCTACGACCGATGTTCACAGTGTCACGGATGGCAGTCTTGAATGGGCATCCAAATTAATTGAACCTGAACCGTATGCAAAACGGACGGTTGAAGGTGATTTAGGCGTTTTTATCAATGCCCATAATATTCTTGAAATGGAAAATAATCTGAACCACGAGCATCTCCTGTCAGAATTAGTACCAATTCCAATCACAGACAAACAAAAAGAATTGACCCACTGGTTGTGTAATCGTGCTGTTGATACAGCGGTACGTCGACATGCGGGTATTATCAGTGACCTATATACACCATCCGGGAAAAAGCAAATTGTAAAAGGCAAGGATTTGACTGCAGTGAAATGGGTGATTGGAACAGGTGGGGCACTAACTCTCATTGAAGGTGGAGAAGCGGTATTGAGAGGTGTTTGTACAGGTGCTGGCAAGTATTTATTACCATCACCAGAAGTGCGAATTTTGATGGATCGGGAATATCGCTTTTCTGCGTTAGGTACCCTGGCTCAGGCATATCCAGAGGATGTGAAAATCACATTCAAAAATTGGATTAATTCTGAAAATGTAAATCAGCTACATTAATCAGATCTTTGATGGATAGTTATTTATCAGGAGTGAAAAATGTACATACGTACGCCCAGACTCGAAATCTATACAAAACGGATTGAAGAAAATGCCAGAGCTATCATTGATTTATGTCATAATGCTGGTGGAAGTGTCGCATGTATTACGAAGGTAACTTGTGCTCATTCAGCTGTCGTTCGAGCTTTTCGGACAGGTGGGGCAGATATGATAGCGGACTCAAGAATTCTCAATTTACAATCACTGGTGGGAACTGGTTTGAATATGCCGTTAATGTTATTGCGTATTCCTGCTCCTAACCGTGTGGCTGATATTGTCCGTTGCGCGGATTACTCACTTAATTCATCTGTATTCACTATCGAGAAATTGTCCGAAGCAGCGGTCTTTTTTAATAAAAAACATAAAGTGATCATTATGGTAGATGTTGGCGATTTGAGGGAAGGTGTTTGGCCTGACCATGTAAATGATGTTGTTCGTGGATCAGCGAATCTCCCGAATATAGAAGTTATCGGATTAGGATGTAATCTGGCTTGTTATGGTGGGGTTATTCCGAGCAGATATAACATGCAAATGCTAGTCGATATTCGAGATGAATGCCGGAGGGTTACAGGCCTGGAACTTCCAATTCTCTCTGGGGCTAATAGTGCCAGTTTACCACTTCTGCTCAATGATCAAATGCCAAAAGAAATCAATCATTATCGTATTGGGGAGACGATACTTCTGGGTCGAAATGTGATTGATCGAAGTACATGGCCGGGATTGCATCAGAATACCTTTCGGGTCGTCGCTGAGGTTGTTGAAATTGAACCAAAACCTTCTATCCCGATAGGAAATCGAGGACAAGATGCATTTGGGGAAATTACCAATTTTGTTGACCGAGGTGTTCGACGCAGGGCGATTTGTAATATTGGTAGACAGGATATTGTTGTTGATGGAATCACACCTGAAGATCCAGGAATCATCGTATTAGGCGGGAGCAGTGATCACTTAATATTGGACATTGAGGAAGCACAGGATAAAATAAGATTGGGTAACGAAATTGCCTTTTTTCCAGGTTATGGTTCATTACTAGCAGCATCCACATCTCCTTATGTACAGAAAGTAGTTATCGAAAGTTAAATTAGATCAGTAATGCTATACTCTTTTATAAAGTAAAAAATCTGTTTGTTTTTATATTAAGAGGAATTATGCTATATCAAACGATTGCCCGCATTCATCTTGACCATATCCGATTTAACATCGAAGGAATTCGGAAAGCAATTGGTCCTGAAAGAAAGATATTATTGGCAGTAAAAGCCAATGGATATGGGCACGGAGCGGTGGCAATTTCCCGAATGGCTGAAAAAATAGGGGTAGAGTGGTTGGGGGTAGCAACTGTTCCGGAGGGAATCCAACTACGGGAAGCAGGAATTTGTTTGCCCATTTTAAAATTCAGTCCTGTCTTCCCGGAAGAAATGGAAGCAGCGGTAAAAAACCACCTTACCCTCACCGTATGTGAACGAAGCAACATTGATGCGCTGGAACAGGTTTGCAAAAATCTTAGAAAAAAAGTGAATGTTCATCTCAAAGTTGATACAGGTATGGGAAGAATTGGTGTTTCTGTGGAGGAAGCATCTACTTTGGCAGATTATATTGAAAACAATTGTTTCCATTTAAATCTTGATGGGATTTATACGCATTTGCCGGTCAGTGATGAAGCGGATCCAGATTATACAAACAACCAGATTAATCGCTTCCGTGAAGTTGTTAATCAGGTAAATAAGCGTTTAGGTCGAAAATTAAGCCTTTCACATTGTTCGAATTCAGGTGGCATTCTTGGTCATTCGAATGGGTGGTTGGATATGGTTCGGCCAGGCATCATGATTTATGGTTTTTATCCCGGAGAAGCGACACCACGAACGATTTCGTTGAAACCAGGGTTGAGTTTCATGACACGAATCTCGTTTTTGAAAAAAGTGAAAGCGGGAACCAGTATTGGTTATGGCCGCACCTGGGTTGCTCCTGAGGACACCTGGATTGCCACGATTCCAACTGGATATGCTGATGGGTTCAATCGATTGTTTTCCAATATGGGTCGTGTATTGATTAAAGGGAAATCCTATCCAATTGTTGGCCGTGTGTGCATGGACCAGAGTATGGTGAATCTCGGACCTCTTCCAGAGGTGTCGGTTGGTGATGAAGTCGTTTTGATAGGAAAAAGTGGAGAAGAAGAAATCACTTGTGATGAATGGGCAAAGAAACTGGGGACAATCACGTATGAGGTTACCTGTCAGATCAACGCCAGGGTGGAACGAATATTTGAACCATTTGAATAAAGAATGGTCAATTAAGGGTATCTTTTTGACTCAGTGGTCAGGTTATTTTTGACGGGTATTGACCGCCAAAAATAACCTGACAATCCCGATTTATCGAGGATATTCAGATTGTTGTATTAAAATACTTCTTTAATGAAGGACAGTGCTTATTGAACCGTAAATTGCAAGGTTTGATCCAATGTGCCATTCAGAAATATTTCCACTTTATAAGTCCCAACCGGCCAAAGTCCGTCATTCTGGAGATTGAAAGTGAACTCATTTTGTCCATCTGTGGTGAGTTCCACTTCGTCAATCAGGAAATTTGGATCAACGCCTTCAACATCCACACCAGTCCAGACAGCTTTAATAGTAGTATCATCAGGCGCATTGGCAACTTTGACGATACAATAAAAGGTCTGATCCCCTGAAAAAACGGTAGTTTTCCCGGAACCATCATCATTGGCAGTCAGATAAGCATCGGAAATTTTTGCTGTACTGGCACTGAATTCGCAAGCGAGCATTGTAAACATTACTGTGAAAACGATGATTAATATTTGAATTTTATTTTTTTTCACATTCACCTCTTTTAGATAAATTATATCCACTTCGTCTAATAATAAACAATAGGTCATATTCGTATCTTTACAAATAATGGTAGAGTGTTATGAGGCGGGATTTTGAACATCTAAATCACTCATCAACTTCGTTAATTTGAGATGATACCTCTTTTGTAAATGATGAACTCATGTAAATCACTTAATTGGTTGATTCAAAAGTCTATATACCTGATAAAAACAAAACAAGATGATGATAGTGATTATATAAATAACGACAAAAGGTAGTTGCAAATGTATGAAAAGGGCAATTTCAGCAACTAACAAACCTGATCCAAGAGAAATACCTAACAATCGAAACCTGTTTTTCTCAAATGCGTTACTCATTGAATGAGAATAGATTTTTCTGAATTTTTTCTCCGAGTTTGATAATTCCCAACTAGCCAAAGCAGTTGTAATACCTGCGATCATTAGAAAAGATGATACTCCCAGTTCTATGCCTACTGCTGCAAGAATTGAATTTATTATTAAGACAACTGAAAATACCCAATTCCAATCTATTTTTATAGCAATAAATGTTAAGACTAAAAGTAACAATAAGAGGATTTCAACAATCCAAAGGCCAGCAATTCCATAACCTGCACCTAGTATTATTGATGTAATAGCTGTGAATAATAGAAATAAGTATTTTGAGAGATTCCAGGATTCTTTCCTCATTATCTTACTGACCTTGTCATTTGGAATAGATTTACCAAAGATTTATCAATTGGCCAATCGATCACATTCACACCAATTCGACGAATCTTCCAAAGCATAATTTCTCTTTCGATTCTTACTGCACGTAGCGATAAATTGACTTCATGCTGTGTATTCTTGGCAATTAATGATGATAAAGGATTAGGGCTGATCAACATTACCTGATACCCTTCAGCTCTCAATCGGGTGATAAGGGAATGATCATTTAGTAATAATGGACTGATCACGATAATCGTTGTTCGACTTGAAAAGAATCGAAGAGGGATAAATTTTATCAAATCAGGCAAAGGCACATCACCTGATTCACATCCAGCCAGGGTGTCAAGAATCTTGTGTAACTGATGTTTCCCAATTCCTGGAAATACACGAGTACGGTTTTTTCCCAAGATAAACATTGATACTCGATTTCCAGTCCTGAGAAGGCTTCTGGAAATTGCTGCACCAACCTCTATGCAGTCATCAATTAAGGAAATTTGTTTATCAAGCACATCATTTGGTTTTGATATATCAATAAGAATTCCGAAATCCGCCATATTTTCCTGCTTGAATTGTTTAATGAAGAATTTATTTGGATTTTGCGCAGATTTTCGCCAATGAATATGTCCTAAAGAATCCCCTGCTGTGTATTCTCTTATTCCCCAAAAATCTATTCCTGATCCAGTTTTATTTGATAGATTCCAACCTGGTGATCGAAGGGTGTAACGTGGTTTTATTTCAAATTTTGGAAGAATAACCTTTTTGGGGATAACAATTGATACGACATCAAATGGATGTTTCACTTCGGTTGGAAAAAGATGGAATGGATCACTAATGGTTAATTGAATATCAGCCCAACAATATCGTCCTCTTTTTGCATTGAAGTTATATTGAAATTCTATAGATTGCTTTTCCGGAAGCGACACCACCTGGTCAGAAAATCCTGACACCAACTGCATTCCCGGAATAATTCTTTCATGCAATTCTAGAGATGGAATTTTTGAACCCAAATTTGTAATGGAAATATACATAGAATTAAGTTCATTTTCTTCAACACGGTGATTTTCAACCTTTCTAGATACATTTAGATTCACATTTGTAGGAGAAGTAAAGTAACCCATTCCCAGATAACTAATAAATGGAATTGCTAATAATAGAATCCCTCCATTCCGAGTGATTAAAGCGGAAAGAATGTGTGCAATGATAATTAATACGATAAGATTTGTTTTTTGATTCATATTAAGCAATTTAGGACTGGAACGGCTACCTTTCGGATGATTTCATCAATAACACGTGTCACAGCTGTCTTACTTCCCCATAGATTTGGATCCAGAATGATTCGATGACCAAACACATCATGTGTCAAGGTTTTCACATCATCCGGAAGGACATAATCACGACCATGAATAGCTGCCCATGCTTTTGAAAGTTTGAACAACGCCATCGAACCACGAGGACTAACCCCTAATTCAACCTGATTATGATGGCGTGTCGAAGTGACTAATTGAATAATATACTCCTGAATATCAGGATGAACGTGAACTCGTTCAACAATTTGTCGCATATTTAACAGTATTTGTGAGGAGATTACAGGAATCAATTCAACATTATCTTGATTTCGGGAACCCCGTTGTACCAGTATTTCCTTTTCTTCTTCAAAATTGGGATACCCAACCGATAGTCGAATCAAGAAGCGGTCAAGCTGAGCTTCCGGCAAAGGAAACGTGCCTTCATATTCAATCGGGTTCTGGGTGGCAATCACAATAAAAGGATCGACCAGTTTAATTTTTTCACCTTCCAGTGAAACCTGAAGTTCCTGCATGGCTTCCAAAAGGGCAGATTGTGTTTTTGGTGAAGCACGGTTGATCTCATCTGCCAGGAGCATTTGAGTGAAAATTGGTCCTTTTCTTAACTTGAATCGATTTTCGTGCGTATCAAAAATATACCCCCCAGTAATGTCTCCCGGTAATAAATCTGGGGTAAATTGAATGCGTTTAAATTCAATTCCTAAAGTGGTTGCGAAACTATTGGCAATTAATGTTTTGGCTAACCCCGGGTAATCCTCTAAAAGAATGTGTCCGTTTTCTGTTAAAATAGCTGCCATTAATTTCATTAACACTTCATTTTTCCCAATAATAGCTTTATTGATTTCATTTATAATTTTTTTTGTTATTTCTGCAACATCTTCAACTGTCTGAGGATTTATTTCTAATATTTCCATTTTTTATCTCCATGGTGGTCTCTATCGATTTAAGAAAATCGTTTATTGCTCTGGATGATTCATTTTTCTTGATCAAATGTTTATTCTGTAGGTAATCAAAAAAACCTGAAGTTAAAAAAAATGAATAAAGGTGTGACCAGATACTTTTTTTGAGAGGTGGAAGTAGGATTTCTTCGAAATCGTCACGCTCATAGATTGCGGTAACTTCTTTATGGATTTGATTTAAATTTGATTGTAGAATAATGCGGTCTTCATTATTTTTGTTAGCAGTTGATATGATTCTTTTCCAGAATTGAATGCGGCCGTCATGTCGGATTGAATCAGTATACTTTACCGGTGATATTCGATTACCCCAATCTGGAATCAAAAATATTCCAAATAAAAAAATGATGAAAATCAACAGGATCCAATAAATTTCCTGGTCAACGGATTGAAAAATCCTGATGATCAACCACAATATTTGTGTAAGTGGTTCAATGATGAAGTCAAGAACAAATGAACGCCCAAAATAGAGAAGAATTGATAGGATCAAACACGAAATTATCATATATGTTATTCGTGATGAGCTTCTCATATACTGCACCTATCTTTCTGGCACGATAATCTAACAGCTGAAAGACTTTCAATAGCGATACGTTCATCATCGAGATCTGTTGGTTTGTTTCCATAACGAACTTTTTCAAATAGAGTGGTGAGATTATGAACCGATGCAATTGGTATACCTTTACTCGATAAGTAAATTTCAAATTCACGAGCTGTCAAAGATTTCTCTCTTTCAATTTCATACTCTTCTTTAATAATTCGGTTAAATTGAAAATAACAATTGATAATAATATTGCGTAGGTCTTTCCCTTCTTGAATTTCTTGTAAGGCTTTATTTGCTTCCTGAGCCAATGAATTTTCTTGAATTGGTTTTTGAGACACTTTTGAAAATAAAAATATAAGCGTACCTAATACAAGCAAAGATAAACCAAAAATTACCAGCCAAAACAATTGTTCAGGAGGTTTCTCAATGGGCACGATTTCTGGATCCGGCATTGAATTTAATGTGAGTTCAACACTCTGATTGCCAGATGAATCACTAGTTGTGGTTTGGATCAGTCCGAGCAAGTTGAAAATGGTCATTAACCCTATCAACCCAATAACCATTATGCCAATCTTACTTTTCTTAGTATTTATTACCAGGCCATACAGGATCATTACAAACAAAATCAGGATACCTATCCCTATCATGGTTTCTACAAGAATGGGGTTAAATGGTTTTTTATCAATAGGTGCGGAGGAAGCAGATGTTTGATCTGTTGAAAGAGAAATATTAGTGGATGCACCTGGGAGAGGTAACCCGGGTTTTAATTCCATACTTCCTAAAGAACCTGCTAATAGAATCATACCTAAGCATGCAACTGATAAATAACTCAGGATTAATTCCCGATGGTGGATATTCAATTTCAATTCAATAATCCTTTCACCTTTTACAAATGAAAAATGTGAGTAAATTGTATGAAAATTTGCTATTCAATGGGATTTTTTCCTTTCAACCACTTTTAAGTTTACAAATCCAGCTGTTTTTTGTCCCCTATCGATTGATCGGGTTACCAGGAAGGTTTTTTTTAAAAATAACTTCCAACTGATATACGGAAAAATAAATAAAAAATAGCAGAAAAATGGAAAAACCAACCTTATCCACTTAAAAAATAGTTTATATGTAAATTTTGTGGATAAAAAGTAACCGATCAATTATTAGCGGAGAGGGGGTTTTTTGTCCTGATAACCAATAAAAACACCTGCCAGATCTGGTTAATTGAAATGATCTATCAAGTGTATTAATAATAGTACGTCTGGATAATAGAAAATAAAAGGAATTGAGCCGAACTTCGGCTCTTAGTCATAACCTATCTATAAAACCTATCCTTTGGTAGGGGACAAAATCATACTCCAATCATAAACTAATCTTGAAACATAAAACACGGAAAAACGTATACCTGATGAATTAATGATAAGGATGAAAAGTGACTGGTGAAATTCTACAAAAGTCTGAGATGATCCTGAATGAAGGAATTGATGGCAAATCGGAGAACAATCAAAAAATATCTTTAATTTTGGTCATAGAATGTAATACTTTGCAAAAATCAGAAATTAATGAAGAAAAAAACCAGCCCATTCTTTTAATTCTAGGTATCTAAAACCATATTGTGATAAGGAGAGTAAATTATGGAAACAACAATGAGTCATTTTGGTCAATGGGAACTGGTATTAATTTGGGTAATTTTGGGTTCAACATTTATTGCTTTTGTCCCTTTTTATAAAAAAAGTCACCGGAAACCAGCCAGCGTTTATATTGCCTTTATGATTGCGATGGCTTTTGAGATGTTTGGTATCCCAATGAGTATGTATATTCTCGCCTGGATATTTGGTAGTAATATTCCCGAAGGAATTTTTTGGGGACACACCTTGTTTAAATGGTTTGGACATGCTGGAATGTATATCGGGACTGGCCTGATTATTATTGGTATTCTTTTGGTCATTTTAGGGTGGAAAGAAGTCTATAAACGATATTGGCGGAAAGAGGATGGCGAGGGTGAACTGGTTACAGATGGTATCTACCAATTTATCAGACATCCTCAATATACCGGTTTTATGTTAATTACCTTCGGGATGTTACTTGATTGGGCGACACTTCCGATGCTTATTATGTGGCCGATAATGACGGTTCTATACTACCGTCTGGCGCTTCGGGAAGAAAAAGAAATGTTTCAACAGTTTGGAGAAGCATATATTGACTATAAACTGCGAGCAGGAATGTTTTTTCCTGTTATTTTTCAAACAAAAAAAATTAATACCAATATGAACCTCAAAAAACAAATGAATTAACAAAAGTTGTTTGAGAAAAAATTATCAGATTGGATCAATCAATGAAAAATGATTATTCACCCTCTTTTTTTTACAGAATACGAATCAAAGTACGCCTTGATGATCGCTGGTTGCGCAGGTTTGAAGGGCTTAATGTCACTCAACTTCCAAGTGGGAAAACGGAAATCAGTGGTGAAATCATTGATCAATCTGCATTACATGGCATTCTTGCTCGTATTCGTGACCTGGGTCTTGAATTGATTTCAGTCCAACATTCCAAAACGCAAAATGATCCTCCCATTTAAGTAGGATGGAAAAAAATCAATTGAAAATGATTATCTCAATAATCTGGGGTTAGTGGTTGCTTATGGCGGCGAACCTGAACAAAACCACCATGACCTCTGATAAAAAAAATTAATGAAAAAGGAAGAAAAATGAAAAATATATCTATAAAATACCCGGTATTAACATTTCTAGTGATTACATTTGTTTGGACCTGGTTGTTCTGGTTCTTAGCAGTCCCATTTCGCGGTCAAACCCTTCTCGTCCTGTCAATTGTTATGGTTGGAGGATTTGGACCAGCCTTAGGTGGAATTATTACTTTAGGTTTGAAAAACAATTACAGACCAGACTTTTCTGCCAGGAGACTGATTACAATGATTATTTTTTCAATCATCATATTTAGCTTGATGGCAATGAGATATAAAGTTGGAAATATTCCGAATTATGAAACACTGGCAGAAAACCTTAAATTAACTTTTCCGATCATACTAATTTCTAGTTTTGCAAGTTTGATAGGTGGTTGGGTGTTTTCCAGTGCTGTTTCAAAAAACTTTGAAGTTCGGAAAAGAATGTCATCCATTTTACCCATTCGGTTACCTATAGGTTGGACAATTCTTGGGATTGGTTTTTATCCAATGATGATACTGGCAGCCTGGGGTATATCGTCTCTTCTCGGCATGGGTGTGGAATATCCCGGTTTATGGGGGCAACCAATATTAGAAATATTACCGATTTATTTATTGTCGTTTGGTTTAACTGCATTGGCTCAAGGAGGTAATGAGGAACCTGGTTGGCGTGGGGTAATGCAGCCGGAACTTCAGAAGCGTTTCAGTCCATTGGTGGCAGCCATCATTGTATCCTTGTTCTGGTCTTTATGGCATTTGCCACTTTACTTAAATGGTTTTTACCCTAGTGATTTGGTCGGTGGCATGTTGGGTGGGGCAATTTTCAGAGTTATGTTGGCAATTTTCCTTGCCTGGTTTTATATTCGCTCCAAAGGAAATCTATTCCTGATGATTATCCTGCACACCAGCTTCAATCTTATGGTAAATTTCCTGCCAACATCTGATATGGGACTCCTGGTTCTATGGGTAATCGTGTCGGTAGTAGTGGTTGTGAAAGATAAAATGTATAAAAAATTGACGAATGAAAATGAATAAAAATAAACCAAAAACAATTTATGTAAAATCAATATTTCAAAAGATTAGGCGCATTATGTGGATATTTTCAGTTTTTCTACTGTCAAGTTTACTTATCCTTATAGGTGTTCTGACGGTTCTGAGCCCTGGAAGGATTGAGCCATTTGTGGATAATACCGGAAAAACGCTTCCAGGCAGCCTTTCCGAAAAAGTCTTTATCACTGTCAACGGAGTGAAACAAGGGATGTTTATCCAGAGCAAAGATATATCTAATCCAGTTTTGCTGTACCTGCATGGTGGAATGCCTGATTATTTCCTGACAAAGAAATACCCGACCGGATTGGAAGACATATTCACCATTGTCTGGTGGGAACAACGCGGCTCAGGTATGTCTTACAACGCAGATATCCCCCATGAGACGATGACAAGGGAGCAGTTAATATCAGACACCCTGGAAGTGACGAATTATCTGCGCCAGCGCTTTGGAGAAGACAAGATCTATATCATGGGTCATTCGGGGGGAACCTTTATTGGTATTCAAGCGGCAGCGCGTGCTCCTGAGCTGTACCATGCCTACCTGGGTGAGGCACAGATGTCATACCAATTGAAATCGGAACAACTGGCCTATGATTACATGCTTGAACAGTTCAAAGCCGACGGAGATACCCGCATGGTGGAAAAATTGGAGATGAATCCCGTTACTTTGGCTGGTGGTACGCCACCTGGCTATATTCAGATGCGTGATCAGGCTATGCACAGCCTGGGGATTGGTACAACTCGCGACATGGATTCGGTGATCACCAGGATCTTTCTTCCGTCGCTCGCAATCCGGGAATACACTTTGATTGAAAAAGTCAACATGTGGCGTGGCAAATCCCAAGCCGGGGTGAGCATTGTCTGGGATGAAATGCTGACCACTGATCTTTCTTCTCAGGTACCAAAGCTGGACATTCCCGTCTACTTCTTTCACGGCATTTATGACTATACCTGTTCGTACACGTTAGCGAAAGCCTATTTTGAAAAGCTGCAGGCACCGGTGAAAGAATTTTATACCTTTGAAAATTCTGCCCACAGCCCCATGTTTGAGGAACCGGAAAAAATGTTACAGATTTTGATCGAGGAAATACTCATTGAAAATTATTAAGAGAAAGAAAATGAAAAAAAATATCACAATTATGATTTCCTGTTTAACTATAATTTTATTAGCCATCTATTATCAATTTGGTTACCGCCAAAATAAAGCGAATCGTGAGATTGAAGCTGAATGGAATTCAAAACCTGCAATTATTCCACCATTGCAGCCAACAACTCGTCTGGAAATTGTCCCATTATATGAAGAAGCCAGCATTAATGCTGATTATATGATTGGTCATGGGGCGTCTTATTTGCTACGAACCGATTCTTCTGTAATTCTTTTGGATGTTGGTAATAATCCGGATAATTTGGAAAAAGCTCCTTTCATTCACAATATGGAAAAAATGAATATCGATTGGGATGAAATTGATAGGATCGTCATTTCCCATGCTCATCCTGATCATATTGGTGGCTCAAAAGCATGGTGGCTGAATACAGTTTTATTTGGAAATTCCAAAACTTTTCGTGATGATCAATTGATATTTGTCCCTACCAATATCAACGTTAAAGGCGCTATTCATGCCACTATTCCCACATTGCCGGGAATCGACGTGGCTACGACAGGTGTTATATCTTTTCCTGAGCCATTCCCCTTTTCGATTAAAGATCCAAAAGGTGGAGAACAGGCATTGGTTGTAAATATCGCCGACGATGGATTGATATTAATTACCGGATGTGGACACCCAGGTATTGAAAAATTAGTCAAGCGAGCAGAATCATTGTATGGTTTGCCTGTAATTGGTATTGTTGGCGGATTACACAATGAGAACGTGAGTTTGGATTTCGTAGTTGCACAAATAAAGTTCCTACAATCTAAAAAAATTGAATCAGTGGCTCTCTCCCCCCACGATAGTAGTCTGGATGCTCTAGCTGCTTTTCAAGCTGCTTTTGGTGAAAAATATCAGACAATTAAAGTTGGCGAAACGATAATTTTTCTGAAGGAAAATGGTTTAAAATAATTTTTACAAAAAAGTTAAGGACATGATTATGCAACAACAATTTTATTCAACAACAACAAAACCCAGCCGCATGAAATTTGTCGTGCTGAGTTTATTTACATTATTTTTTCTCATTTATGTCTATACTTTTTTACATGAAACAGGTCATGCTCTCGTTGGATTAGGTTTTGGCCAGTCTATAAAAAATTTTGATATAAATTTTTGGAACTTAAACCCCCATGTAAGTATGTCCGGTGAATTAACATCTGTGCAGCGTGCTATCTTCAGTGTTGCTGGAGCCAGTTTACCTTTCTTTGTTTGGGTAGGTTTTATTTTATTAGTTCCAAAAAAGACGAATTTTGTTCTCGATTTTCTTATATTTGCGTCCTCCATCAGTATTTTTTTCTCACTAACGGTGTGGGTCATTTTGCCTGTTTTGTATTATTTTGAAAAAGCACCGAGCAGAGATGATGTAATCAGCTTTCTAAATGTAAGCCAAATGTCTCCTTGGTTATTATCATTATTTGGGTTGATAGCCTGTCTCATTTGTATTGTGCTAATTTGGACAAGAATAGGTAATGTGCGCGAAAAGCTCTTGTTTTTTAGAAAAACAGAGCAGATTCAAATCACACCAGGTTTTCGGATAACCATTGTTGTGATGGTTGCAATACTCATATTTTGTTTTGGAACTTCCTTTGTTGCTAATAACCTGATTGCTGAGAAACCAGCTGAATTGGTTGTTCCTGAAAATTTTCATTCAATTGCTCTGATCGATCTTTCTGTCAGGGCTTATGAAAAAGAAATTTTGATGCAATTCTCATTGATCGAGACTTCTGAAAAAAGCATTTATTTCGTGGTCGAGGATATAGACACAACCTTTGTAGAATTGCGTTTGACAGGAGCAAATATTGAAGATGTGATTATATTGCGAGGTGAAGATTTCAGATCTACTCAGGGTGGAGGCCTTTGGAGGGAAATCATACCTCCAGGTGAGTACGCATTTGTACTTAACTCTCACCAAAGCCCAGGCACTTTGGAACTATTCACAGACTAACCATAATTTTTGGAATAATAACTGAATAAATCAAGAGCTTATTCAATTTGGTAAAAAAGCAGATCGAAGAAAATTCACTAAAAAAATCAATATTATTCATCAACTTTTCACAGAGTAAACATTAATTTGACATTAATAGTCCAAATTGCTAAAATCGTTTTCATAAAATAAATTACACTCTTAGGAAAAACGACATTAATATGCAAGATGAACCGAGAGGTCATCTGGATAAACGAACGTTGTTGTGCTTCCTTGCAGTTGAATTTACCTTAAAAAATTAAGGAGAATCTCATGAGCAGCATTCGTGTTTTGGTTGGCACCCATAAAGGTGCGTTCATATTTACTTCAGATGCAAAAAGAGAAAATTGGGAAACTAAAGGTCCTTTTTTTGCGGGACTTGATATCTACCATATTAAAGGATCATCTATTGATCCACAACGTCTTTATGCATCTCAAGTAAGTGATTGGTTTGGTCAGGTGAACCATCGATCGAATGATGGAGGGGAGACCTGGGAGACCATTGGTAATAAATTTGAATATGAAGGTGAAGTTGGTTCACATCAGGATTTTGACGGAGAACAAATTCCCTGGAAGTTCAAAAGAATCTGGGCGTTTGAACCTTCACCGTTGGATGCTGATGTTGTTTATGCTGGGGCTGAAGATGCTGCTTTGTTTAAATCTACTGACGGTGGTCAGACCTGGCAAGAATTACCTGCTTTACGCAATGTCCATGGAAATCTTTGGGGTCCTGGGGCTGGTGGGATGGGATTACATACGATCCTTATCAATCCAAAAAACCCGGATCAAATATTTGTTGCTATATCTGCAGCCGGGGTTTTCAGAACCAACGATGGTGGAAAAACCTGGGAAGGGATCAATCACGGACTCAAATCAGATTATGAGCTTCCGGATCCAGTAGCGGAGGTTGGTCATTGTGTCCATAACATTGCTATGCATCCATCTAACCCGAATATTTTATTTATGCAAAAACATTGGGATGTGATGCGCAGTGACAATGCCGGAGATTCCTGGTATGAAGTCAGTGATAACCTGCCAAGTGATTTTGGTTTTCCCATTGCAGTGCATGCGCATGAACCGGAGACAATCTACGTTGTGCCCATCAAGAGTGATTTAGAACATTATCCTCCTGATGGAAAATTACGCGTTTATCGCAGTCGATCCGGTGGCAATGGATGGGAAGAATTGAACAAGGGTCTTCCACAAAAAGATTGTTATGTAAATATATTACGTACAGCGATGGCCGTGGATACCCTGGATTCATGTGGTGTTTATTTTGGTACAACAGGAGGACAGTTATATGTCTCCCCAGACTCTGGCGACACTTGGACAACAATTGCCCAAAATTTACCTGGTGTTTTGTCGGTGGAGGTGCAAACCTTGCAATGATCCGAGTGATTCTCCCAACTTATCTAAAACGCCTGGCAAACATCGATAGTGAAGTTAAATTGGATCTCGAAGGGAGAAATACCTTTGATGATTTATTGGATTTGTTGGAAGAGAAATATCCGATGTTGCAAGGCACGATCAGGGACCATGTTACGAAAGAACGAAGACCTTATTTACGTTTCTTCGCCTGTGGTGAAGATTTTTCACACTTAGATCTTGACTCGAATTTACCAGAGGATGTAATTAACGGAAAGCAACCATTTCGAATTGTTGGAGCAATGTCAGGAGGGTAGTCCCTCCTGAGCTCTCCCATTGTCAAGAAGTGGTAATTGTATTTGCTAAATCAAACCAAAATAGTTTTGGAATTGTTTTTCAAGCAAAAAAGCTCAATTAATTTGTTGCTTGTAATTAAACCCTAATATTTTGGATAAGATTTCAAGACCTTTTAATTTAATTCTCCAGTATTATTGCGTAAAGCAGTAACCTACACCAGGGATTGTCTCGATGATTGAATGATTGATGCCTGCTGTGTTTATTTTTCGTCGGAGTCGATGCACCAATTGCCGTAACATTTCTTTGCTTCCTGTTTCTGGTTCCCAGATGCAATTTATCAACATTTGAGAAGTGACAACTTGACCTGCATTGCGCATAATGCAGTGGAAAAACAGGCATTCCGTTTCGGTTAATGGAATTGGTTCTTGATCAGGGAAAGTTAATGATTTTGATGTAAGATCCAGATAAACTGCCCCGATTTGATAATGATCAATGTTAAATTCTTTGGTCGATCTTCTTAAAACAGCATCAACCCTTGCCATCAATTGGCGGGGACTGAATGGTTTCGAGATGTAATCATCCGCACCAACATCGAGACCCCGAATGATATCCTCTTCATCAGAGCGAACGGTTAAAAAAATGATTGGTGTATCCCAATCTTTACGGATCGTCTCGCAAACACTGAAACCATCTGGAAAAGGTATATTAACATCTAAAATCATCAGATCCGGGCGTTCAATCTTCCAAAGATTTATAGCATCTTCACCTGAATAAGCTTTAATGACTTCAAAACCTTCACGCACAAACGTGAAAGCCAATATGTCGGCTAAAGTTTTGTCGTCTTCAACAATCAAAGTTTTCATTCAAGACTCGCACCAGGAGAATATTCTGAACCTTTTCCTTCGATTTGATGTTGTGTAGGGGAAAGTTTTTCTACATTTTTCTTATTATCAGGTTGAATTTTCTCATTTTCTTCCGTTGGATGAGAAAATACTGGCAAATATCGTGAAACAAGCACAAACACAAAAGCTCCGATGGCTACCATGCCGATGGTGACTAATAACTCAAGCCAGGTAGGAGCGTAAGCACCAGCAGAAAATGCTATTAAACTTACATTTAAGCGGTTCAACACTAATCCAAATACTACCAGTAGTGCAGTACTGAACATTTGTATTGGTTTTCTTCGTACACTTGGCAATGAAAAAAAGATGATTGGCAAGAGGACACTGAAAATAATTTCACCCCAGAAAAGAAGTGTATATTTATCCGCAGCAAAAAGATAGGCACTATTACCTCGGATAATTAAATCAGCAAAGCGGAAAATTCCATATATACCGAGAACGATAGGAATGATTTTTGCGATTTTTGCCAACAATCTGACTTCTAATTTGTGTTTCATTCCAAAGAAGCTCCAGGTTGATTCAACAATCACCATTCCCAATCCAGCTGCAATTGCAGAGATCAGGAATAAAACCGGCATGATGGATGAGTACCACAAAGGATGTACGCGATGGGGCATCAAGACAAACAAAGTGCCGAGGGAGGATTGATGCATGGTAGATAAAACGACTCCCAAAATTACCAGGGGAACTGTAATTGAGCGGATAATTTTAAGGGGTATTTTCATGTTGAAGTGCTCAAACACAATTGGAGAGAGTTCAAGAGCAAGAACTGTTAAATAAATCATCACACACCAACCAACTTCAAAGAGTGGTGAATGGATATTCCAGTTGTAAATCATATAGTAAATCCGGTGGGGAAACCCTAAATCCACCGATATGGCAAAAGCAGCTAATGCATACCCCAGAAATCCGGTTAATACAGTAGGACGTAAGATTGGATAAAACTCCTTGAGATGAAATATATACACTGTTCCTGCGATTGTGAATGCTCCAGCGGCAAGGGCAATTCCACAAAAAACATCGAAACTAATCCAGAGCCCCCAACCGCGGCCATCTGTCAAGCCAGTTGTAATACCTAATCCATTAATCCAGCGGTATACAACCAGAATTAAACCCAATAACGAGAGGAAACCAAGCGTTAAGGTTCCTAAGCCAAATTGTTGTGATCCTTTACTATGACTTATGGCTGTCATTTTTAATCTCCTCTGTAACTTCAACCTTGAGTTTTCGGCCGGTAAACCAATAAAAGAAAGTCATTAAACTCGCAACAACTACTGCCACACCTGGAACTGCTTTCATCCATGGCCAGGTTAATGATGGCAAAGAACTGCTTGTTAATACCGGTAATCCTAGTTTTTCGGATGGAACTTTTGAAATAATTAGCACCGAGGTACCACCAACTTCATTTTCTCCATACACTTTATTAACGTATTTTGTTGGTTCGTTTTCGATTTTTGCATGGGCTTCTGCGAGCATATCAATTCTATTACCAAATTGAAGAGCACCAATTTTACATGCTTCAACACAAGCAGGTTCTTTTCCTTCAGCGAGTCGGTCTGAACACATGTCACATTTTTGTACCCGAGGGAATACTTTCTCCCATTCGTACTTTGGAACATCGAATGGACAGGCAGCCATGCAATAACGGCAGCCGATACAAATTGTTTCATTATAAAGGACTGGTCCCTCTGGAGTCTTTTTCATTGCACCCACAGGACAGGCAGAAACACAGGCTGGATCAACACAATGCATACAGTTTCTTTTTATGAATGAATAAATCTTTTGATTTTCTTCGTCTTGATAAAGTTTGATAACTGTCCAGTTGTCGGCATCCAACTCTGGCTCGTATTCAGTTGGTAGGTCGCGGTGGCCTTTACATGCATTTTCACAGTTTCTACAACCAATACATGCATTTGCATCGAATAATATCCCATATCCGTCTGTCGCTGTTGTACCGGAAGGGTGTGATGTTTCTGGCATAATGATTAAACTTGCCAGTCCGGTCCCAGTAGTTTTTAAGAACTCTCTTCGGTTCATTGTCATGTTTACCTTCGCTTCCTACTCTTCAAACAAATCTTGTTTACGTTCTTTGAATAATTGGTTGATTGTCAAAGCACCGATACTACCAATTAAAATTCCAACGATAACACCGGTTATTCCCACATTTTCGACCGGTGGACCTGCCTGTTTGACTTCCACTTCAGGATATAAAGTCATCGCAGAAATCCTTGCTTCAATTGGGGGTGGAGAGGTTTTTCCAACCTCGTGAATTCCATGACAATCATAGCAGGTTGGTTTATTGGTCAGTGAATCAGGGTTGTAATCTTCCAGCATTGTGATGGTGGTGCCATGGAAGACCATATAAGTCTCTAAGACATTGGTTTCTAAACCATATTTTTGCATGATTTCTGAATCCGTATGGCATTTTGCACAAATATCTACGGATGTTTTTCTGAATTTATTTTGAGACGGATCACAGATAGCGTGGACATTATGGCAGTCAATACAATCTGGCATATCCTGATTATCGTCAGAAAGTAACCCACTACCGTGGACACTTGTTTTATAGTCTTCGAATGCATCTACATGACAATCAGCGCAAATTTGTGCCTGCCAGCTGATGCTTGCATTTTCTTGAGGTATATTGAGATGGTCGATATGAGCTTGTTGATGAGGTTGGTGACAATCAGCGCATAAAGGAGTGTCCAAATTTCCTGTCATATAGAGCAAATCATGCACGCTATCACTTACCTGGGAAAATTGTTCTTGATGACATTTTTGACAGGTGTCATGATAACTGATCATATATTCCCTTTTGTTTTTTGCAGTGATTTTGTTGTGAGGGGCAGGAAACTTCTCGTAACCGATATGACATTCAGTACAGGTCATATCTTTATGAACAGACTGTCTGAAGACATCATAATCAACTGATAAATTAAGAACATCACCACTGGGCAAGTTCATATTCCAGTTTGATTGACCATGACAACTCAGGCATTCTGCTACTTCAGGCGCGCCTTGCTGAAATATATCTGATGATGCAGATGCTTGCACTGGATGTATCTTAAAACAAGACAATATTACACAAATAAAAATTGCCACAATGAATAGGAACAAATGATTAAATAATCGTTTGAATTTCATAATTATCCTTTATGAAGTTGTGATTAGCCCAGATAGATGTCCCCTTATTTATTGTTTTACAGGTCCAGAGACAGTATTTAAGTGAAGAATACTAGATTTTCGAATTGCTAATAACGTTATTGATAGTAAATATAAGCCAATGAAGAAAACTATCCAGGCGAATGCTTTATGATCGGTAATATATAATATGACGGAAGTTACTGTTGCAGCGACAAAAGTGCAAGGGCATGATATTTTTAGCGGTTTAATGTTAATCTTCATCAAACCTATGTATATCAGATAACCTACAACGACAAGACCAACGATGAAATAGAACATCTCACACCTCTTTTTGAGTAAATATTTTCCCCTGATTTTTTCAGGGAAGTCAATTTCTTCTAATCTAATTCTAAGATGTTGATATAACAATTGCCGTTATATGTGTGTGACAATCGTGTGACAATGTGAATTCTGGCACAAACGAATCAGTTTAAGGTTCGTTTAACAATACCAATTCATATCCTAATCCAGGCACATTATTAATCGCAACCTGGGCTGGGTGTTCTCTTTCTATTTTCATTCTTAATCGGTGGATTAGTTGGCGAACCATGTCCATATCTCCCCCATTGGGACCCCATACATGATCGATGATGATCTCAGGGGTAACAATTTGACCAGCATTGATCATCAGACAATCCATCATACGAAGTTCAAGTCCTGATAATTGTATCGGTTTTTGATCACCAATTTTTATTTCATGACGGTTAAGGAATAATGAAATAATTCCAAACTGTCTGATTGTAGCAGGGCTTCTCTTTTTCGAGCGGCGTAACACCGCTTTAACACGCGCTATTAGTTGACGTGGACTAAATGGTTTTGTTATGTAATCATCAGCACCGAATTTAAAACCGCCCAGAATATCTTCCTCATCACTTCGAACTGTCAGTAGAATGATAGGAATATCGGATTGTTCCCGAATTCGTTTACAAACTCTAAACCCATCTTCTTTTGGAAGGTTTACATCCAAAATGATTAAATCCGGGGAGTCATTTTCCCATCGTTGATATGCAGACTCTCCATCTTCCGCCAGAATAACATCAAAACCTTCCCTTTTAAAAGTATAGGCAATCACATCTGAAAGGGTTCGATCATCGTCTACGATTAATACTTTCATTTTTCACCTATAATAGGGATGGTGAACCAGAATTCTGATCCTCCACCTGGACGGTCTCGAACCCCCATTCGACCACCATGTGCTTTAATGATTGTTTGCGAGACTGATAAACCCAACCCTGTACCTCTGGGTGTTCTTCCCTCATCATTATTTGCTAAAACATATCCAGAAAAAATCTTTTCCCGATATGGCTCTGGAACACCTTTGCCATGATCGCCAATATTAATTTCAATTGAGTCAATTTTTATTTTTGCATATATAAAAATTTCTGCATCTTTTGGACCATATTTGCTTGCATTGGCAATTATATTTAGAAGGACTTGATTGATCCTCTTTTCATCAATCATAACGATAGGAAGGTTCTCAGGAAGATCAATTTGTAGCTTTTGACCATATTTTCTTAATAATGGTGAAATTGTCTCGCTAGCTGAGTGTATCACGATACTTATATCAACTGGGTGAGGATTCACTCTAAAACGGCCTGTTTCAATACTTGAACCTTCCAGTAGATTATCAATTAAATTTTCCAGGTTCAGCGTACTGAGATGGATGGAAGTTAATAATTCTTTCATTTCTGACCTATCCAGGTCTTCTGCTTCGTCCAGCAAAATCTCAATAGAAGCTGCCAATGCTGTAAGTGGTGTACGGAACTCATGGGTGATGTTTCCAAGGAATGAACCTAATAAATGACTCAACTCCTCTTCTTGATTGACGTCACGTAAAACCAAAACAGTTTGTGGTTTATCAAAATCATTTATAGGAAGATGTGCGATTGTTATTGAAAGAATTCTTATTTCTGAATTTCTTAAGATAAATTTACAGCGAATTTTTTCACCTGGAGGTGAATGGAGAGAAAAACAAGGATTGGATTGATCTGCTGCTACCAAAACAGTGTTTATCAATTGTCCAACAACTTCATCCTGTTTCCAACCAGTAATCCGTTCAGCACCTGGACTAAAATATTCAATTGTTTCATCGAGCAATACAATGATTCCCTCAACGATCGCCTCAAGCAGTAATTCATTCCATTGAGTTTCTTTTTGGAGTGAGGATAAAGCAAAATCAATCCTGGTACGAGAATTTTCTAAAACCTGGGATAACTCAATTACTTCTTGTATTTTTGTTTTTACTTGAATTGGTTTAGATAAATCCAACTCTTCTAAATAATTGGTGGCTGCAACCAATTGAGATAATGGACGCAGAATAAGTTGGGCAAGGAAAGCGCCAAAGAGGATGGATACGAGAACAACAGCAATGATAACGAATGTCAGTATCAACTCCTGTTGGCGGTGATCCTGATGATAACTTGTTACATCCAGAGCAACTTCAACTTCCAACCCCATCCCGTTCAAAGGAAAATTAGAAACATAATATTGATGTCCTTGCATCACATATGATTTCTGAAATTCATCATTTGTGAGATTAGAAGGAATTAACTTGATATTTGTTTTTTCATACAAGATACTACCAAAACTGGTTGCAATCACCTCCCCATTCTGAAGGAGAGAATGATATAGATCACATTGATCACACATCTCCATCAGGAGTTGATTATCCATCTGAATTCCAAGAATTATCATGCCTGAATTTGAATTTTGATCAGCGAGTTTTCTTCCACGTAGCATCCAAACTTGCGATTCCCCATCTGGTTTTAATGTGATATAGAGAGGATTGGTTTCTAAATTACAGTTTGTGAGAGGGATATTAACTCCTGAGAATGTAACGATTTGCCCAGTTTGATCGCAATAAATCAGGGAATCGACTTTCGGAAGGCCACGGTGAATTTGATTTAAATAAGATTGAAGAGTATCAGGATCAGCAATTTTCTCTTGTGATTCCAATGCCAAATGGGAGGCTGTCATAACGACCATATCGGTTAATTGAGTTTCCTTCGATTGATAAAATTCAGTGACCATCGACAGACTTTGTTGACGTTTCTCATTTTCTAAGTAACGATAATTAATCGTTAATGCGGTCATTCCTACAACAGTAACCCCGAGAATTGTAATTATTGTAAACCCTGCGATTATTTGAGATCGTAGTGAATGTGTCGTATTTATTTTATTAAACCATCGACTAAATCTCACAAGACTCCTTACAGGACTGAATTTTTGTTTGAAGATATTGAGAAAATTGATTGATTAATTTTACATTAAAAACTAAATCGATGATTGGATAAATGATACACATCATCCATACCATTTATCCAGAAAATTCGTGAAAATATTATGAGCACCAGAAAACCTAATCCAAGAAATCAAAGAGGTTTTAAGATTTTAAAATTATTGACATAGAAGAATGTGTCAAGAAGAATGTCACCAGTTTCAGTTTTTTGTGGTAAACTAAGATGTTTCAGTTGATCAAATTTAATTTTTCAACGGGCCAGGGATTTCCCTGGTTTTATTTTGTAAAAAACCGCTCGTAAACTATTAATGGTGTAACCGCAATGCGGGGCAACAGAGCGGGCACAGATAGTAAGATTCTTCTGTGCGGAGCAACACCATTTAAGGATATTTTTGTGAATTTTCAAACTTTTTCGTTTCACCCGCAGATTAATGCCGGGATTTCAACGGCTGGATACAGCACGCCAACCCCCATTCAATCTCAAACCATTCCTGCCATTCTCGAAGGTAAAGATGTATTCGGCCTTGCCCAGACTGGGACAGGGAAAACGGCAGCTTTTGTACTGCCAATTTTAGAACGCTTGATGAAAGGTCCACGTGGTAAATTACGTGCCCTGATTCTTTCGCCAACGCGAGAATTAGCCGAACAAACACATGTGGCAATCAATCAATTAGGCCGTCAGACCGGATTACGAAGTATGACCATCTATGGTGGAGTAAGTTCTTCATCTCAGATCAGAGGGTTACGCAATGGTGTCGATATTGTTGTTGCCTGTCCAGGAAGATTATTGGACTTAAAAGATCAACGTGCAGTCAATTTAAACAACATCGAAATCCTGGTTTTAGATGAAGCCGATCATATGTTCGATATGGGCTTCTTGCCATCCCTGCGACGTATTGTTGCACTATTGCCAGAAAGACGGCAGACACTTTTATTTTCAGCTACAATGCCCTCCGAGATTCGGAAACTGGCAACAGAAATGCTGCATAATCCAGTGACTTTTGAAATCAGTATTACGAAACCGATCAATACGATCACTCATGCTATTTATAATGTAGATCAATCTCGAAAATTCGAGATGTTGATGTTAATACTCCGTGAAAGTGGTCAGGGTCAGGTGTTGGTCTTTACAAGAACCAAACACAGAGCTAAAAAATTAGCCATTCAATTATCCCAAGCTGGTCATTCTGCAACTTCTTTACAGGGGAATCTTTCTCAAGGACAACGTGATCTCGCTATGAATTCTTTTCGAAGAGGCCGTGTGAAAGTCCTGGTTGCCACAGATATCGCTGCTCGTGGAATTGATGTTTCACAAGTATCGCATGTAATCAATTATGATATTCCTGATACAGCTGATGCGTATACTCACCGCACAGGAAGAACTGGTCGGATGGAACATTTGGGAACTGCGCTTACATTAGTTACGAAAGAAGATTTGCCGATGGTTCGCACCATTGAACGATTAATGGGCCAGAATTTGGAACGTAGAGTAATGAGTAATTTTGATGAAAGTATCAAAGTTCCCAGTCAACCTATTCAATCGAACAACAAATCGTCACAAAACAGAAGCAATAACAACAGGTTTCGATCTTTTTCATGAAGTAATCAATAAGAGATGCAATTCCAATTGAATAAAATTGGATAAATCTTTTTTTCAGGTTATTCTTTATCTTAAAAAAATTGGTTATTTTCCTGTCAAACGTTTAAAATGACTGGAAAATAATCAAAATTTTTATTTAATGGATGCATCAAACAGATGTATACGTAAAAGAAGCGTACCCACCGGATATAGGCAACCCCTGGCTGTTGTATAACTGGAAAACAAAGGTATGGTCTCCATACCATTCAGAACCATATGCCCAATGGTCGTATTCTGCCTTCTCGCCTGGAGCTACTGCTTTGTTTACAAAAGCTTCTAATTGAACGGTTACTTCACCATTATTGCTGACTAGCTTGACATACGATCCGGGTTCCCACGTAATCGTACCTGTGTTTTGGAACCCAATTGCTATGCCAAATCTTTCGTTCCCAACATAACTGCGTTTGTTTTCAGGATATGCAACCACATACATAAGTTTCGCTGAAATGGATGTGATTTGTGTCGGCGTTGCACTAGGTTGAGCAGTTTCAGTAGGGGTTTTAGTAGCTGGAATTGGAGTAGGTGAGGGAGGAATCTGAGTTTCTGTCGGTTTTGGAGTTGGTGAGGGATTATTTAATGCTTCAGTAGTGTTTTGTACGTTGATAGTCTCAACCACTGCAGCCACAATTGCACCTTCGTCTACTGTTGGCACGAGAGGTGCTGCAGGAGAGGTGCATCCTGCTAAGATACTACCGAAGATAAGTAAAAAAACCAGAAATTTGCTTTTCTTAAGGGATAAAGATTTCATTGGATCACCATTGTGCTTGTCAAATTTTGGTCAGAATAATACCATAGTTCTATTGATGCAGTGAGATTCGAATAAAAGTTAATCTTGAATCAACAGAAGAAATTTAGTAATTATTTTTTTATTGCGACCTTTATCATAGGATAAATATTAACAGAATCAACAGCAATCTAAAGCCATTAGAATTTCTTATATTCTTTTACAAAAAATATCAAGAAATCGAAAATCTAACTCTTTGGGAAAATTGAGAATTTATTATCAATTTCTATCAGGAATTCTTGATTGTATTTCTTTTAAATTGTAACAAAACACGGTAAATAATTAAGTTAAGGTTTTTAATACAAGAAATATTTACTTTGTTAGGAAAATTATTGCCCGTATCCAATCCCCAGAATGTATTTTTCCATATTTTGGATCTGGAGGTTCTTATCATCAATGCTGTAACGGACAACATCACCAATGCTGATCAATCCAACCAATTTGTCTTCATCCATAACCGGAAGATGACGAATGCGCGTACTCGACATCAATGCCATACATTCGTCAAGGGTCTCATCCGGTGAAATAACGAACACATCTTTTGTCATCAAATCACTTACTGGAATGTCTAAATCAAGAGTTTTTGTTTTTGCTACTTTTCTTGCGAAATCCCGTTCAGAAAAGATGCCAGCAACTTTTTCTCCTTCCATTACAAGAACCGCTCCAATTCCCTTTTCTGCCATTAGCTCTAAAACATCAATAATTGGTGTGTTCGTATTAACAGTAAAAACATCATTCCCTTTTACTTGAAGAATTGTCGATACAAAATTCATCTTTTCCTCCTTTATTTGGGTAGACAATTTAATATCCATGATTGGACATAAAACATTTAATTGATGCAAAAAACCGATATTTTTTTATAAATAATGAGCAATTGTTCGATAAACTGCGTTGAAAGAGTATTTTGCCCGAAGAAATTTATTCTGAATTGATGTAAAGAAAAGTTATTAAAATTTTGATTGTACTAACTTTATTATTTATATTTTAGATTATTTGAATATCAAATGCAAACAAAATTTTGAATTTTTTCGAAATTCTTTTATATACATTTTTCAAGTTGAAATTTCTTATGTGGATTCTTATATGAGAGCAATAGATAAATCCAAACGAATTTATCAATCTGGTTTTTTTGACCTCCAGAGCCAAATGTTCTAAATGAAGATAAAATTTATAATCTAATTTTCGAAAGAAAAAAATTGGTTGATAAAAACCGCCAAATCTAAAGATTTGTCGCAAATTGTTTTGAGACTTAAAATTGTTCACAACTTAAAATTGGTTATTGACAATTACTCATTATTTTTGTATTATTATGTTACCGGTAACATTCCATAATACGATAGGATAATCTCTCCATACAATGAATGAATCTCATCCAACTATCCGCGATGTTGCGCGTCTTGCTGGAGTTTCGCATCAAACAGTATCTCGTGTCATTAATAATATTGAGAAAGTAAAACCTGAAACTCGTAAAAAAGTTGAAGCAGCGATTAAGAGGCTTGATTACAGACCCAGTGCAATTGCCCGTTCTATGGCACGTGGAAAAACCAGAACTTTGGCTTGTATTGCCCCAAATTTGACAGATTATACTTTTGCCAGCATTATTGAGGGAGCAGAACAAGAAGCTCGAAATAAGGGGTACTTCATTTTATCCTCCTCCGCTGCTGATGCTGATTCATTTGCTGATCTGATCATTGAGCTGGTTGGTTATAGAAGGATTGATGGTCTCATTGTAATCAACCCATATGTGGATAAACGGTATGAGCATATTCCTGATAATTTTCCAACTATCTTTGTTGGTGATGACTCAAATAATAAAGATATTGGCTGGGTAGCACTGGATGATGAAGCTGCGGGAAAATTGGCTGTTCAACATCTGATAGACCTGGGGCATCGTGAGATTTTATGTATTAAAGGAATAGAAACAGATGCTTGTACCCAGGACCGAACAAAAGGGTATTGCAAAGCTCTAGAAGAAGCACAGATTAAGTGTGACAAGAGACTCATCATGACTGGGGATTGGACGGCTACCTCTGGTTACCAGGATATTATGAAAGCTTTGGAAGAAAAAATATCATTTTCAGCCGTTTTTGCCCAAAATGATCGGATGGCGATTGGGGCTATTCGTGCTATACGGGATTCCGGATACCAGGTACCGGATGATTATTCTGTCATTGGTTTCGATGACATGCCATTGGCTTCCTACTTTGATCCACCTTTAACAACAATTCACCAGGATATTAATCGAATTGGTCAGGAAGCTGCACTTATGTTGATTAATAAGATCGATCAACCCGAACAAAAAACAAATTCTCATCGTTTACCTGTTCACTTGATCGAACGGAAATCAACAGCCCCTTTTAATGACAGGAGGTGAAAGCTAACCAAAAATATTAGCTGTTAATCCATTTTAACAAATATCAAATCAAAATATTTTATAAGGAGAAGTAAAAAATGAATCGAAAGTATATTACAAGTTTGATCGTTGTTTTAGTGACATTCAGTATGTTGTTGGCTGCTTGTCAACCCGCCCCAGCTGTAGCACCTGAAGTACCAGCCCCAAATGCGGCACCTGAAGAACCAGTTCAGCCTGAGGTAGAAGAAATTACATTACGTTGGCGTACTCGACCAGATAATCAGGCTGAAATTGATGTTTATTCATCAGTGAGTGCAGAATTAGATGGAACGATGGATGGGGTCACTTTGGTTTACGAGCCAGGCGGTTCTGAGACCTCCAGTTATCAGGATGTGCTAAAAACCGAAATTGGCGCTGGTACCGCCCCCGATGTGTTCTGGATTCCAGGTACTGATATTGCAGACTTTGCTACGCGTGGCTTAATCATGGATCTCAAGAGTATGGCTGATAAAACTACTGGATTCAAAACCACAGATTTCTATTCAGGACCCATGTATCACATGACCTTCAACCCGACATCAGGAAAAACAGGTGAAGCTCTATGGGGACTACCCCGTGATGTCTCCACATTTGTTTTGTATTTGAATCTTGATCTTATTGCTGAAGCAGGTGCTGATGATCCACGTGAACTTGCTAAAGAAGGAAAATGGGACTGGGATGCATTCCTGGATGTTTCTAAGAAAGTAAGTGCGCTTGGTACTGATGTGTATGGTTATGGCGCAAACGCCTGGTGGGGTCCTTATGGTGTTTGGATCAACTCAGCCGGTGGGGGATTCTTCAATGATGACCGAACAGCATGCGCGCTGGATACTCCGGAAGCAATTGAAGGATTGACTTTTGAACGTAAACTCTATGTAGAAGAAAAAGTTGCAGTTCCTTATGGAGAGGATAGCGAACCTCCATTCTTAGCCGGAAAAGTTGGCATGTTCCAAAATGGCCGTTGGGCAACACCTGGCGCTCGCGCCAATGCTAATTTTACCTGGGATGTCGTAGAATTACCAATGGGACCTGCAGGAATGGGTAACTGGTTATTCTGGGGTGCTTATGTGGTCAATGCAAAGACACAACATCCTGAAGAAGCCTGGAAATTAGTGCAATTGTTGACAACAGCTGAAACTCAGGGAAAGATTTCCGCTTTGGGAACTAATATTCCCAGTCGTGTAAGTCAAGCTGCTTTGGACTCTTTCCTTACCTTTACACCTCCTGACAACAACCAGGCATTCCTCAATGGAATTGCAGAAGCAAGTAACCCAACAGCTGAAGGTCCGTTATGGGCGGGAAGTTGGCCGAATTATGACTCAATAATGGGTCCGATGATCTCTAAAGTTCTCAATGGTGAGATGACCATTGATGAATTCAAACAGAGCATCTGTGTAGAAGCAAACAAAGCCTTTACACAATAATTTCTTAGATCGAGCATCTCCTCCCTACTCAATAGGGAGGAGATGAAAAGTTATTTCGACTAATTAAGATTCAATCCTTGGAGGTCACTATGCATAAGGATGCAGAATCAAAAGATGTTAAACGCGTTGAAACCTTCATCAACATCGTTACCGGGTGGCATTTTTTTCTATCGTTAGCCGGACTTATTATCCTATTTTTAATAATATTCAATCAATTGTTCGGCAACTTGCCATCATGGTTGATGTTTATTGGAACAATATTGACAATTTTATTGGTAGTTGCCAGTTTTTTTGCTGGTTATCAGCTTAGGAAGAGAACGCGATTAGGACGAACTACATCATTAGTTGTAAATTATCTTGGTTTTATTTTTTCATTTATTGCGCTCTTACAGGTCCTGGGTGTATTCCTTGGAGTTGATGCAATGGCCAAAACATTTGGTTCAGGAATTGGTTGGTTAGCAGGCGTTTTGGCTGGTTACCTGATCCATGCTGCTGGAGATCATTTCCATTTTCGCATTCACGGTGAAGAAATATTTCGAAAAATTGGAAAATATATTGCACTTGTCTTTTTTATCATTTTTTTGTTACGGGTTGGATTGGTACAGGCATTATTATTTTTAGGAAAGCAGTTAATCAATCCATCCAACTTGATAATTGCAATACTGGTTATACTATTTGGAATTGCTATCTGGTTTATGTGGCGTGAAGAGACAGGGATATACCTTCATCGGAACAATGCACAGATGGAAGCCTTGGAAGGTTATCTATTTCTTTCACCCAATTTGCTGGGTTTCCTTATTTTTTTTGCATTCCCATTGGTTTTTTCTTTTTATATCAGTCTTACAGATTGGGATGCTTTTGGAAATTCAAATTTCATTGGTCTGGCAAATTATTTGACAATCTTTAAATTAAATTTGAAACCATTGGCCAGTGCAACCCAAAATTTTATTCAAGTAATGGATGGCGCGATCTACAGTGAGCTTTTGCGGTTTAATTTATTTGGAAAATATTTTGTTCTGGGAGCAGCAGATGCCCGATTCTGGATTTCGCTACGCAATACACTCGTTTTTTGTTTAGTTACTGTTCCACTAAGTGCTATTCCCGCTTTGTTACTAGCAAATGTATTGAATTCCAAAATTCCTGGCATGAAGATTTATAGAGCGATCTATTTTCTGCCCAGTATTGCAGCAGTTGTAGGCATCTCCTTGATCTGGCAATGGCTATACAATGCAACAATCGGGTACATCAATTACTTTATCACTTTAGGTCTGCAATTTATTAATTCTATCTTTGCAACCAGCTATCCAATTGCTCAAATTCGTTGGTTATCAGAAAGTCGAACAGCTTTACTTGCAATTATTATTGTGTCGGCCTGGCAAACGATGGGTTTTAATACCGTGTTATTTATGGCTGGATTGCAGAATATTCCAAAAGAACTGTATGAAGCTGCCACGGTAGATGGTGCTGGAAAGTGGGCGAGATTCTGGAAAATTACATTACCGTTATTGGCTCCTACAACATTCTTTGTGATTACAACCACTACCATTCAGACATTACAGGTTTTTGAACAGGTATTTATAATGACAAATCCTCCCGGTAGCCCGGGAACTTCAACCTTAACCATTGTTTTGTACTTATATCAGAATGGTTTCCAACGGTTCCAACAAGGTTATGGGGCAGCTATTGCCTGGGTTTTATTTATTGTAATTTTTGCAGTGACTTTAATTCAATTCCGCAGTCAGCGCAGAACTGGAGCATATGATGTCTAGGAGGATAAAATGAAATCATTCCGTCTTTCAAAGATATTAATCAACACGATCACTTATATCATTCTGACTGCCTTTGCTTTGGTGATGTTGTTTCCTTTCCTTTACATGTTTGCTACATCATTGAAAACACCTAACGACACATTCACCTATCCACCACGATTATTCCCGCGAGAACAATCAACAATTGAACTGGATGGATATAATGATCCTTTACCTTTGTATTTTGTTTTGGCGGAAGGAGAGAAGAAAGAGTACGCTTTGGTACAAAGTGGGGTACCTGCTGGTGTATACGCTGATCCCAATGATCTTGAAACTGCTTATGCAGTTCCTTTGGAGTTTGTTAAGCCTGCTATTGGTGGAGATGAGGTTACACTACCGGATGGTACTGTCCAGGAAATAATGGATGTACCGGTAGAGGGCAAGATATTGCAAATGGTTCAGGTGAATCGAACAGCTTTAGGGCGATTTGTGGATCCTGATGACAGCACTAAAGAGGTTTATCAGGTAGTACGTACCAGTGAACCAGTAACAAGAATTACAGCTCACCCTGAAAACTATGTTCATGTTTTAAAAATGGAAAATATGGAACGAAGCTTGACCAATACAACTTTGGTTACCATCTTTGTTGTGGTTGGTCAGATGGTTACCTCAGTAATGGGTGGCTATGCTTTTGCCCGTTTACGTTTCCCCGGTAGAGATAAATTATTTCTTTTTTATCTTGGCACAATCATGATTCCATTTGTTATGTTAATCATCCCTCTTTACCAATTAATGGTTTTATTTGGTTGGACAGATAAACTGGCTTCTCTGATATTTCCATGGATTTTCACTGCTTATGGAACATTTCTGATGCGCCAATTCTTTATCACAGTTCCGAAAGATATTGAAGAAGCCGCCTTGATGGACGGTGCTTCAAGATTTGAGATACTATATCGAATCTTCCTTCCAGCAGCAGCACCAGCTTTGGCTACGCTTGCTACTTTTACTTTTTTGTATGCCTGGAATAGTTTCTTCTGGCCACTGGTGATTATCAATACTGGTAATTATGAAAACCATGTGTTGACTCTAACACTTAATATGTTGCGAGGTCGTGCTTCAGATTCAGCTAACCTGATTCTTGCCGGAGCAGCAATTTCTATTCTGCCTCCATTTATCCTGTTTATACTTGGTCAACGATTCTTTATTGAAAGTGCAATGAGCAGTGGGGTTAAGGGTTAATCCTATCTCCTCCTGTTTACAAAATCTAATTTTACATCACATTGGAGATCAACAATGAAGAAAATTAATGGAAAATATACTTTATTTGAAAATGAACTGTCCGAAGGAAAATCAAAGGCCACAGACCGCTGGCAACAATTTTTTGTTAAGAAATTTCAATATGACCCGAACGAAAAATATACACTCAGTGTTCAATCCAATCAATATCTTGGAGATGTTTTAGGGATAAAAGATATCGTTCGGGGGGAATCCGGGGATTCTCTTCCGTCAACCGGAAGCGTTGTAATTTCCACCATTAGAATGGGGTATGGACACTATCGCATTGCAATGGCAGGTGCATCCTGTGCCAGAGCAATGGGGTATACCCCTCTCTGGTTAGATTTATTGGGAATTCCAGGTATCACTACGGATGTCATTAATTGGTGTAATACCAATTACAGTCGCTATTCCAGATTATCTCAACAAAATGGCTTCTTTAATAAATATATCTGGGAATCACTGACAACAGGCGACCCATCATTACCAATTCTCAATTCCATTTTGAATGCGTGGATTGTTACCTGGCCGTGGAGATTCCTGAAAACCAATATAAAAGATTATAAAATGTCCGAACTATTTGGTAATCTTTATAAGGCATTACCAGCTGATATTCCCATGCTGACTTCTCACATGTGGAATTGTATGGGCGCAGTAGCAGGTGGAATGACGAATGTAGTTGACATGGTGTTTGATAACTGGCCTATGGCATTTCAATTAACAGAAGGTGCCAAACATGGAATTCAATCCCCATCAGCATACTATGGCTTTAGAACAATGCGCGGGTTTGATGAGAAAGGAAAGATCATGAAACCTGCACCAAATGACGCTGTGTATTACACAGGTGCGCATATTGATCACGAATTGGTCGAGAACATCGAGGGAGATTGCGCCGCCCGGATCCGCAGGATGAATAACAAAGAACCCCGCAGGATTCTTCTAACCATGGGCGGCGCAGGTGCGCAACGTGAACTATTTAAGGCAATTATCGAATATAGCATTCCACTGGTAAAGAGTGGAAAAATGTCTTTATTCGTGAATCTTGGAGATCATAAGGATAACTGGGCCTGGCTACAGGGAGAATTAAAGAACAGTGCAGTAGAGATTCAAACCCATTTTGATTGGGAGGATACAAAAGCGTTGGCCGATCAAATCAGAGAACAGTCTGCTCATGGTGTACATGTATTCTTGCATGATAACACTTTTCATGCAGTCTATTCGACTAATTACCTGATGCGTGTAGTTGATGTGATGATTACCAAACCCAGTGAACTGGCATTTTATCCAGTACCGAAAATTTTTAATGCACGCGTGGGTGGACATGAGAAGTGGGGCGCTATTCGTGGAGCGGAATTGGGCGATGGTACCGTAGAAGCCACAACCATACCATTGACTTTGCAAGCCATCGATATGTTGGTGAATCATAATGATTTGTTGGAGTTATTCTGTGAGTCAATTGTGAAGAATAAGAGTATCGGTATTTATGACGGCGCTTACAATTGTGTCGCGCTTGCAACAGGGACAAAATGGGAACGATAAAATCGTAAATACCAAAACGAGCGCATTTTCAGGAAAAAAATAAAGGATGTGAAAGATAATCTACAAAGAAGCATGAAAGCGATGTTTCTCATTCATTGATATAGATAAGAAATTTGGAGGTATTTTTGATTTTTTTTATTGTTTTTCTTTTTCTCTTAATTATTTCAATTTTGATTGGTTATGTTTTTGCTGCCAAGGTGGTTTATCCAAAAAGGTTTGGTTTTGAAGAAACGTATGAAATCGAAAAAGAAAAAGGGAGATTGATTGAAGAGGAATATCAGTCCTGGATAAAGGAAGAGGTGATAATACATTCCCAATTCGGTTATTCAATCTATGGGCTTTATTTTCCAGCAGAAGGTTCTGAAAAGGTAATAATTTTCTCCCATGGAATTACCTACACCTTATTTGGCTCAGTTAAATATATGAAAATTTTTCGGAACCTGGGTTTTAATATTTTTATTTATGATAATCGATATCATGGTAAAAGTGGCGGAACAAACTCAACCTTTGGTCACTATGAAAAATTTGATCTAAAAAAAATCGTTGATTGGATCCAACAGAAAGTTGGATCTGATGTGATGATCGGCACACATGGCGAATCAATGGGCGCAGCAATATCGATCCAACATGCTGCTATTGACCCAAGGATTAAATTCATCATTGAAGATTGTAGCTTTGGTGACCTCTGGGATCAGTTGAAATATCGCCTTAGAATGGATTACCATTTACCTGCTTTTCCATTTCTCCATCTGGCTAATATCATGAGTAAAGTGTTAACAGGAATGGATTTTCATAAAATTTCCCCTAAAAAGGATGTTCAAACTATCCAGGCACCCATGCTGTTTATTCATGGTGAACAGGATGATTTTATTCCTGTTTCTATGGCATATGAGTTGTATGAAAATAAGATATCTGGTCCAAAGAAAATATATATTCCCAATAACGCTGAGCATGCTGCTTCTTTCTGGAACAACCAGGATGATTATGATCGTGTTATTCGTGAATTTTTATTAAAGAACCATATTGTTTAATCTGAATACTTATGCGAGGTGATGATGACTGAAAATCAAGTTTTATATGAAGAAAAGGTGCCCTTAAAAAGTCGAATATGGGTATCCATCGCGGATGCATCGACAGCCATGTTGAATACTTTTATTGTCAGTATTGGCTTAACCTATTACTTTACTAGCTTCAGAGGTATGAATCCAGGATTGGTTGCAACAGTCTGGATTTTATTTGGAATCTGGAATGCGGTAAACGATCCTTTGTTTGGGTACATTAGTGATCGAACGAAGAGCAAACTAGGCAGGCGAATTCCATATATTCGCTATGGGGCTCCTATCATCGGGTTGGCATTTATCTTTAGTTGGATCAACTTTGGGGGAGTAAATGCCAGCCAAACTGCTATGTTCATACAAATGACACTGTTGCTATTCATCTTTGATGCCTTATATACAGCCATTGCAACCAGTATCTATGTCATGCCATTTGAAATGGCTGTTTCCAATAAAGCCAGAAGCAGTATTTTGATCTGGAAACTTATTTTTGCAGTTTTTCCATTGGCTGTACCATTAATCCTCTGGGGATTTATCAAACCTGAACCAGGTTCTGATGTATTTATATTTCAGATGATCATGGTTGCTTTTGGTGTCCTGATGGCATTATTGATATTTATCAGTACTTTTTATTATCGAGAAAAACACTTCCAGCAGGAAGAAGAACAGATGCCGTTTCTTAAGTCTCTCAAGGAATGTTTCACGAATAAATCATTTATTGTTTTTGAAGTGCTTAGTTTTACCATCATTTACGTGCAAACATCCTTGATGCTAGGATTGAATTATTATCTGGCTGAATTTTCTACTCCTGCAGTTCCACTGTATGCCAGTCTGGCAATTGGTATTGTTTTTGGCGTATTTTTATTTGTAAAAAATCGGGAGCGTTGGGGTGTTAAAGGTTGCACTATGTTAATGGCAGCACTTTTCTCAATAGGATGCTTTCTTGTCTTAGGTTTTGGACACCAGACTGTGCCGACATTAATTGGCGTCTTTTTCTTCGGTATTGGATTTGCTGGTGGGATGTATCTGATTCCTTTGATGAATGGTGATGTGATTGATATGGATGAACATCGCACCGGTCTGCGCCGTGAAGGAATGTATGCTGGTGTTAATAGTTTGATCACCAAACCGGCTATCAGCCTGGCTAATACTGCTTTCATATGGTTTTTAACATTATATGGCTATAATTTTGCAGGAAAATCAGGCACCCAATCAACGGAGGCTCAAACCGGGATTTTGTTAGGATGGGTGTTGATCCCAGGCATTCTGCTGGCAATTAGTTTTCTCTCATTGTTTTTATATCCATTGGCTGGTAAGAAATGGGATGAAATCAAGCAGCAATTGGCAAATGTTCACATTGAGAAAGAGAAGCGCATTTTGGCAGCAAAAGGAATCAAATTTGAGGAATAATCGTTAAGATTAAGAAAAGATTGAGGAATCAAATCTATTAAAAGATTCCTCGTTTCATCTCAACAATCTGGGTCTTGTGGGTGTTTTTGTCGGATAATTACCCGACAAAAACACCTTAACCACTAGTTATTGAAAAGATACGTTTCCTCGATGTTTTATTTATTCGTTTTTTGATGAATTTCACGTACTGTGCTCTCAAATAATTCTAATGGAAAAACTAAGTCTTCCGACATCCAGTCCAGACCAGATTTGACTTCATTGAGACCTTCAATTTCATAAATTGCTTCAGGTCGCAGTCCCTGGAGTCTCACCTTGACTGAGGTTGCTTGAACTGGTTGACCAACATTAAAAACAAAAAGAACTCCATGTTGAAAATCTTTACTCATATATTGAGTTGCATAATATTTCAGGCGATATTGATCACCCAACTGAATTATTTCTCGCAGTCTTTTATAACAGGAAATCCAGTAAGCTGCTTCGTTTCGTTCTTCCTCGCTCCAATTTAGAAGATTACCCCCGATACCCAGACTCCCACACATACTGACATGAAACCGGAATGAGAGGGGTAATGTACCGCGATCGGCATCTGTCACCCAGGCTTCCATAATGATGGCTGGATAAGCCATCGAAAATCCATGTTGAATTTGCAAACGATCGAGTGCTTTTGTGTTATCTGATACCCAGATTTGGTCTGCCAAATGTAAGATCCCTACATCAGCCCGGCCACCGCCACCTGAACAAGATTGCCAGATAACATCCGGATGGCGGAGGCGAAGTTCACCCCAAACTCGATATAGTCCTTGCACATATCGAACCCAGATTTCTTTTGGATCACCAGGCGGATGCAACCAACCAGGCTCACTGACATTGCGGTTCATATCCCATTTGATGAAAGCTATGTGGTTTTCCTTTAATAAGTGATCAATTATTTCAATCAGATATTCCTGTACTACGGGCAACGCCATATTGAGAATACATTGGTTACGAGCAAGCGTGCGTTCTCTTGTGGAAAAATGAAGAATCCAATCCGGATGGGACCGATACAAATTACTGTCAGGATTGACCATTTCCGGCTCTATCCACAATCCAAAACCCATGCCTAGTTGGTTTACATTCTGGATTAGGGGCTGTAATCCATGCGGAAATTTCACTGGATCTGGCCACCAATCACCCAACCCGGCATGATCACTATTGCGGTTGTAGAACCAGCCGTCATCCAAAACAAATAATTCCACACCCATGGATGCAGCAATTTCAGCTAATCGTGTTTGCGAAATCTCGTCCACATCAAAAAAGGTGGCTTCCCAGGAGTTATACAGAATTTTGTGAGGATTGGCACCATGCGGGATTACCTGTTCTCGAATGAAATTGTGTAGGGATCGGCTGGCCTGGCCAAAACCACCTGCTGTGTATCCGCCAAAGGCCGATGGGGTGATCAGTTTTTCACCACCATTCAATCTCCAGGCGAAATCCCAATCATTAATGCCCATACTGATGCGTGTCATATCAAAATTCGTGACTTCAGCTGCCAGTTTCCAATTTCCACTCCAGGCAAGGGCTCCAAACCAAACCTCGCCTTTTGTTTCGGTTGCGTTTCCAGCATCAATCATAAACCAGGGATTATGATGGTGACTGGAAGTAATACGTCTGCTTTCAAGCACTTTTACACCGCTAGTCAACGCTTCACGGGTCAAGTGGAATTCATCGCCCCATTTCCCGGATAAATGAGATAAAAAATATTGCTGTTGTTCTGGAAAATGCCATTGTGTTGAGAAGATCCTCTCAATGGTGAGGCTTTCTTGTCCTTCATTAATTACTTCCACCCAACGTTCAATCAAATCATAGTTCGCATATGCTCGATAATGTAAAATCACCTGAACTGGATAATAAGTATCACGAAGTTTAATGGCTATCTCATTTTCGGATGACCAGTCCAAATCATATTTTAGGACCAGATCTCTAACTCCATCCACAAATGTTATTTTTAAACATGGTTCGTGATGGAAAGCCCCACCATACACAGGATATTCTTGCAGAAGAACATTGGCAGAAGAATCAAAAGAAGCCCAGCCTGTTTTTTGAATAGGCAGGGGATAATCTGTTTTTTTATTTTTTCTTGTACCCCAGTAAGAATTAATTAAGTAACCGTCATCATTAATTCCAAAACAATAAGCTGAATTACGGGTTTCCAGTACCCAATTTATAGTAGATTTATTCATGGTTGGTTTTTTCCAGATTATCTAAATAATTAACTCTTGTGATTTTCCTAAATAATAATATCATCTTAGATTGAATTTTCCTCTACAGCGATGGGTACAAAAATGTACGTTTGTAGCTTATCATATCCATTGTTACGAAAAATTGTATCTTTTCAATAAAACACTCTGCCCCTAATTTTTGAAAAGATACAAAAATCCTTAATTGAAGGACAATTTAAGAATTAAAAATGTAGATGAACTAAATATAAGAAAAAACAGTAGTAACACTTCAAAAATCTCACTATAATGAATAATATATTGCTTGATCGAGGGTAACAGCATGGACGGGATGATTGGTAGGAATTTGGGGAAGTATCAAATTGTTGAGCCTCTGGGGGAAGGTGGAATGGCTACCGTTTACAAAGCTTTTGACCCCTCATTGGAACGCTATGTAGCGATAAAAATAATCCGAGCTGTCAACCAGATAGACTCGGATTTTTTGATCCGATTTCAGCGGGAAGCCAGAGCTCTGGCGAAACTGGATCATCCCTACATTTTAAAGGTTCTCGATTATGGGGAAGAGAATGGAATTCCATATCTGGTAATGCCATATGTGGCACATGGCACCTTGAAACAATATACGCGCACTCGTTTGCAATATGAACGGGCAATTGAAATTATCCTGCCAATCGCTGAAGCGCTCAGTTATGCCCATAAACGGAAAATAATTCATCGTGATATTAAACCAGCCAATATTTTGTTTGGTGAGTCGGGGGAACCGATCCTTTCAGATTTTGGGATAGCAAAAATACTGGATGCAGGTGAACAAACACAATTGACCGGAACAGGCTTTGGGATTGGTACGCCAGCGTATATGGCACCTGAGCAGTGGAATGGAGTAGCAGACGAACGTACCGATATTTATGCCCTGGGGATTGTTTTGTATGAGCTCATCACTGGTAGATGCCCTTTTCAAGCTGATACACCAGCGGCGATCCTGATAAAACAAGTGCAAGATCCACTGCCACGCCCAAGAACCTTTACACCAGACCTGCCTGAAAACGTGGAAGCTTTGTTGTTTAAAGCTTTATCTAAAGACCCCGCATTACGATTCCAAACCATGCAGGAATTTATACAGGGAATGAACGCAGTGCTCCAAGGAAAAACTGTCAGTTATGCGCTGCCGACACAGGTTCACATTGATCCCGATGCAACCCGGATCGCCGGGAAACCAACAACACTCAGTCAACCCATTAAATCTGTTGAAAATGAAAAGCCATCAAAACCAAAGTGGTTACCTTTGGCGATTGGTGGTGGTGCCCTTCTGGTGATTGGCTGTCTAATTGTAATTTTGGTCATTAGCTTAAAAAATTTAGATATCTTTAATCGTGGTGAACCAACAAATGTGGCAGAAATTGGCACACAATCATCTACCGAACAATTGGTCCAGAATGAGCAAAAACAAAATACAAGCGAATCCAATTTAACCCAGCCCTTGATCACTGAGACTGAAGTTATCCAAGTGACCAGTACTCCCCAATCTATTGACACGATTGAAAATCTTCCCAATGATATACCAGTATTCACACCCAATAATGGGGATATCACCACCACTTCGGTCGAAGGGGCATTAATGTTTTCCTATTCGACCAATGAAGATAATTCTTTGGTTGAAACCTTCTTTTCTGAAGAAATGAAAAATCTCAATTGGGAACTGGTTAGCACTTCGGAAATGAGTGCACAAAAAATGGTAATGTATGCATTTGTCAAAGACCCACGCAATGTGGTGATTTATGTGATGGCAGATCAAAATAATCGCACATTCATTCAGATTATGATAGCGGATGATGGGGGATGAAGATTTATGAGAACGAATAACATTTAATCATAGGCTAATTTATAGATAATTAATTTTCTAAAAATTGCATTAATTAGGTTAGACTTCGTAAAATAATTTATAGGAACAATAATCAAACATTTAAGCATCTCGCATAGATAACAGAATTACCATTAATTTCAATTACTTATTTTGTACTATTGTCTTTCCTGATTATTTATAGAATCAATAAAGTGAATAACATTATTATTGGATTATCAGTTTAAAATAATGTATATTTGTAAACAAATTACCACTTTTCATAATTTCAATTATAAGATTTGAGGGATTATTGTTGAAAAGTAAAGATCATAACAATTTTACAAGAGGTCATGGCTTGTTGGAACCTCTTCTCTCAAAATTACGTGCTAGAAGAGCAAATCAACTAATTCCTTCTCAATTACGAAATGGACGTATCCTGGATATTGGTTGTGGCTCATATCCTTACTTTTTATCTCACACATCATTTGCTGATAAATTTTCAGTTGAACAAAATAATCCAGCTCAAGAACCTAAAGGAATTAATTGGATCGTTTTAGACCTGAACAAAGAACCAAATTTACCTTTTGAAGATAATTATTTTGATGTTATCACTTTATTGGCAGTTATTGAACATCTGAATCCAAAAATGTTGGTATTACTTTTTCGAGAAATTTATAGGACATTAAAGCCTGATGGTATTCTTATTTTAACAACCCCAGCCAATTGGACCAAAGGATTGCTTTCAGCAATGACATTTTTTAACTTGGTTAGCAAGGAAGAAATTCAAGAACATGTTTTTCCCTACACTCTTCCCCTACTTGGTTGGTATTTTGGGACAGCAGGTTTCCAAATGGAAAATATTCGATTTGGTTATTTTGAATTTTTCATGAATCTATGGTGTACAGCAAAAAAATAGCAAATTAGCAAAACCGGTAATCAATTTTTATGACTTCCCCAGATTGATAAATACTATCTATTTTTACTTCATAGCATCCTATAAGTAAGTGGAATGGATCAAAATTCAAAGAACATTTTTAGAAAAGATATGGATAATAAATTTGGGTTAGAAAAATCTCAATCGATATTTATAAATCTGTTAGGACCAATTCTGGCATTATTTTTAGCTTTTTTTGCTCAATATATCTATAATGCTAATCAAGGAACCCAATGGATATGGTTAATGTCCATTTCAGAAAATCAAAGATTATTGGCAGGGTCTGGATTCTACCTGCTTGCTGTTTTTCTGTGGATTATCTGTTCACCGTTGGTTATTCCAACAGTAGATGAAAACAATAAAGTCAGCCGAAATGGAATAACCAAATTTCCACATAGAAATTTTCGAATTTTTTTACTGGTTCTCAGTGGTGCGATTTACTTATTCAATAACATTTTATTTGGTATCGAAGGGGAGAATTCAACCATTCGAATTCTCTGGGCGTTATCGATCGCAACTTTTATACTCTCACAAATCTCCTGGACAAACCGATTTCGAATGAAATCTTCTGATGATGGAAAGTCTCCCCCTTTCCGCCTTGAAAATTGGATCATTTTTGGTTTAATCCTTGCTTTTTCTTTTTGGTTAAGAATTTACCAACTGTCGATAATCCCTGATGATTTTCATGGTGATATGGCTTCGTATGGATTACAGGCAAGAGACTTATTGTCTGGAGTAGAACAGAATATTTTTAGGTTTGGTTGGTCAAATATCCCCATGATTGGGTATCTTCCAGCTTATTTTTCGATGTTTATTTTTGGAAATAATCTTTTTGGTTTGAATATAGCTTCAGTGCTGGGGGGAACAATCAGTATTTTTGCTGTTTATTTATTGGTTTGGAGGTTATTTGATAATCATCGTTTGGCAGCCATCACTAGCCTCCTTTTAGCGATAAACATTCCCCATATTCATTTTTCCCGGATAGCTGCATATATGGATCCCTGGCCGTTTGGTTTTCTGGCATTTTTCTTTGTAATAGATGGAATCCGAAACAAGCGATTCATATCATTTGGTTTGGCCGGTGTTCTAATCGGTCTCAGTACACAAATGTATTTTTCTGGAAGGGTGATCCCCTTAATTATTGCTTGCTTCGTTTTATACTTAGTTCTCATCAAAAAAAACTGGATCCAAAAAAACTATCATTCAATTTTTCTCTTATTGATAGGTTTTTTGCTTGCAATCGGTCCTTTGATTATAGTAATTTTTCAAAATGCAGATGCATTTTTATCACGCAGTTCTGAGGTGTTTCTCTTTGATCCAAGTGTTTTGACCCATTTGCTTAATAAATACGAAGTAAATTCAGTATTGGATGTGATTTTACGGCAAATCCGAGAAACCGTGTTGATGTTTAATTATGTACCGGATACCAGCACTCAATTTGGCTTTCGTGAACCGATGTTTAATGCTTTATTGTCACCTTTTATCATTTTAGGGATCGGTTCTGCTATAAGACGAAAACGCGAAATCGGTGTGGTATTGATTTTTATCTGGATTGGGTTGATGATGGTTTTGGGTAGTATATTAACAGTAGATGCTCCGTTTTGGCCACGGCTTGTAGGAATAATACCTGCTGGTGCAATCCTGGCTGCTTTAGCTATTGATCAAATTCTGAATCTTAGAATCATTTATTCGAACCGAATTTTCAAAAAAATTGCACCTATATTGCTTGTTTCTTTGATTGTTTATATTGGTTGGGTTAACTGGGATAAGTATTATAAATCTGTAGAAACAAATGCACCCGGTCCGGTTTTTCTTGGTCGATATATTCAAAAACTTTCAAAAGATGTAACAGTATGTAGTTTTCTCGTTGATCCACCACTTAATGTTCGAGAAACCAGTTTTCTTGCCTGGCCACGAAATCTGGTGGATTTTTCACCAGATACCCCAAATGAGGACCTGAAATCCTGTAAAGGATCGTCTCTGGTTTGGGTTTTATTACCTAAGGACTCAAATCGATTGAAAGATATCTATCAATATTGGCCGCATGGAACATTGATAATATATGAGTCTCCCTATAATTATTTTACATATTTCTTTTATTTAACTGGAGAATCTTCCCCTTCATTACTTCCACAAAACGCCAAACAAACTGATGGTGGTTCTTATAAATGGATGTACTTTGTTGTATTAGGTGGACTAAGCATTTTAAGTTTTCTCGTTTGGATTTCTTTTCGAAATAAAATTCTTAGGAAATGGTTTACAGCTTTGAAGTCCAAGAGTATTGGAAAATTTAGAACGAAAACCGAAAGTAAAGATCGATGTTGGAAATTCAACAACATTCTAAAGAGGCTTTTGGCACTCCACCTGGTGAAGTCAGTCAATGATTTTTTGAATCTATTGTCTTCTGATCTTAATGCTGAGTTTGCACAAATGAGAAACCAATCATCACGCCTGGATGTTATTATTAAATCATTAGGAAAGCTAATTTTCTTTTTGCTTCCGATTGGTTTAGCATATTTCGGGCAAAATGTTTTAAATTCCGGAAGGGATGATGGTTTTAGTATTCAATTAATTAAAGAATTTCCCTTCTCTGAAGATCAACGTTTATTAATCTCAGGGTTTATCTTCCTGGTTTCTTCATTAATTTGGATCAATAACCTACGATCAAAACGGTTTAATAAAAATAGTAAATCGGAAGAAAAAAAGTATTTTCCAAATCAATTCGAAACTGATACACAAAACAGCACATACCCTGCTAACTTGATTTTATTTTTAAGTATAACAAGTTCCATCATTTCGGTAATTATTTATGGATTAGAAGGGGAAACTGCTCTGGTTCGATGGTTTTGGGTGATTGGTCTGGTTGGATTTATCAGCTACCTTATTACACAAGGATCACAGAAAAATAAATTAAAAAAAGAAACCTCCCCTGATTTCAAACGCAATCACATCCTTTTGTTAGTATCTTTATTGATTATTGCCTTTATCATCCGGATTTATCGGCTTTATGACCTCCCCATAGATTTAAGCACTGATATGGCTTCTATGGGGATAAGTGCCAGAGATTATCTATTGGGAAACGAAAATAGGATTTTTGGAACTGGTTGGTATTACATTCCACGATTTGTTTTTCTACCATATGTATTGAGCATGTGGCTGGCTGGTAATAATTTGTTTGGTCTGTATTTTGGCACTGTCATGATGGGGACACTTAGTATTCTCGCTGGTTATTTACTCATCTGGCGTTTATTTGATAACCACCGTCTGGCTTTGTTAACCTCAATCCTGGTCACAATCAACCCTTCACATATCAATTATTCCAGAATCCCAGGTTATATTGATCCCTGGTTTTTTGGATTTTTTGGTTTGTATTTTCTAATAGATGGATTGAAAAGCAGATCCTGGACTTCATTCGCATTTTCCGGATTATTTTCTGCTTTTGCTTTTATGAGTTATCCATCTGGGCGAGCAATTATTCCAATGATTGGACTGTCCATATTTTTTGCCTTTCTGTTTAAACGTGGATGGGTCAAAGAAAATTATCTTGGTTTTGTTTGGATGATAGTAAGTTTTTTAATCGTTTTGGGACCAAATCTGATCTATATGGTAAATGATTGGGAAACCTTCATGAAACGAGCACAGGAAGTGTTTGTCTTTTCGGAATACAATCATGTTCATGTGAGATTTTCATACAATACCAATAATATTTGGGTGATAATCTGGGAACAGGTCAAAAGAACTATCTTTTCATTTAATTTTTATAATGATAAAAGTGCACAATTTTCCTATCCATATCCGATCTTTAATCCCATCATTTCACCCTTATTCGTATTGGGCTTCTTTCAAGCATTAAGGAAATGGAATAAGACTGAGTATTTGATTGTGGTGGGATCGTTTGTTTTAATAATGGTGACTGGGGGAATCCTTACGATTGACACCCCAACCTGGTGCCGATTACTTCCCGCTTTACCTTTTGGAGCTTTCTTCATTGCAATTGTTTTGGATAAAATTTTGACTTATTTCGCTTTTTATTCAAAAAAAATATTCTTATTATTTGCAGCTTTTTGTATGTTTGTTTTATTAGTAACTTTAAGTGTTTTAGATTGGAAACAATATATAGACTATGCGTCGGTTGAGACTCGACCAGTTGTTTTTGTGGGTCGGTATATCGATTCACTTCCAGATGAGATTGTTGCCTGCGGAATGACAGCTGATTACAGCTTTTTATGGTCTGAGATTGCTTTTCTTGGTTGGCCGCGTACCATGATTGAAGTTCCTTCTGATACGGATCAAATTAACATTTCTATCTGTCCGGGGGAAAAACTGGTGTGGATTTTGTCACCCCCATTTGCTCATCGGGTGGAAGAATTGAAATCGGTCTGGCCAAATGGAGAGTATCAAGAACATTTTAATTTTAAAAATGACTTGATGTTTATCAGTTATTTAATTTCTGGACAGAATTCTTCGGGAAAATAAGACGATGTTGGATGTTGATCTTCTAGTTTACACTTCCTACCGTGTCAAGGCTAAGTTAAAATGTCCTAAATCTGGCTAAATAGAAATGTCCTAATGATCAGGAACAAGGATAGGATTACCATTCAGTTTTTTTCCATAAGTTAGCCATGGATGATTACTTGAAGGTGAA